>Ga0209761_1000794_pt1 | contig 20048 bp, 17 predicted proteins | sample GraSoi013_1_40cm_4_FD_185818 | JGI IMG/M metagenome (GOLD analysis project Ga0209761, IMG submission 185818) | Grasslands soil microbial communities from the Angelo Coastal Reserve, California, USA - Sample 09_25_2013_1_40cm (SPAdes) (version 2) | ecosystem: Environmental > Terrestrial > Soil >...
CAACCTGTGCATTAGCAGGGGTCACCGGCAGCAAGCCGACGAGCGTAGAGAGCCGGCTGAGACCTGGGAATGTAGCCGTCATTCCTCCCGAATCGACGTGACCAATAACGGGATTGCCGGACGTGTTCACTGCCGGCACGAGGCTTCCGGTCGCAGTATCCACCCTAAAGAGTTGGATAGCCGTGTCCGGACTTATAAAGTTCCGCAGCGGCAGGACAATCATCAGCCCCGGGTCAGCTAAAGGGAACGTCGGCTGAGGAAAGAACTCGATATTGAGAAAGTATGTCTCTGCTCCACTGAATCCAGTCGGTAATGGGACCGCGAGCGGCGAACCGAGCACATCGATCGCAATCGCCGTCGGCTGGGATAACACTCTGGGAGGAACGATCACCTTCGCACGATCGCCGAAAACGCCGTCCGAAACGGAACCGCCGGCAACAGGATCCGAGATTGTTCCGTCCGGAGCAAGTGTCGGCCGAATGACGATCAAGTCGGCGGATATTCCTTGTGAGGCCAATTGCGACGGACTGTACGTACTCAAATTTCTCACTGTATCCTTCAGGTAGACGGTTGTTTTCCAAGTCCCTTCTTCACTGAATTTTGGAAAAGCGGCCGTGAAACGCCACGTCCCGTTCGTTGGGATTCCACTCACGAACTCACCCGAAGACAAGTCCGTCGACACCGTTTGCGCGCCCGAGGGACTGCGGAAGAAACCAGCGAACGCGTGGCTGGCAAATGGAGTATCGGGGGCAAAGCTGACTCCGCTCCGATCATCAGTTGCTGTGATTTCCACTTGAACGTTTTGGCCGGACGATGCCGTATTGAACACCGAAGGTCTTATTGCCAAACCGGTGAGCTGCGGCGGCTGGCTGTCGGACGGATTGGATGCGACAGAAAGCTGGATCGATACGCCGAAAGCTGCGAGCGACGTCGCGTCATACAATCGTTGACTACCCACATTGTCCCGCAGCCGGACCGAATTCACTTTCCAAACGCCCGGCTCGCTGGATTGCGGCATGATGAAAATAGCCCTGTAGGTACCACTCGTACTGTTTCCCGAAAGAAGCTGAAATTGACTTACGGAGAGGAACCGGCTCTGCGTGCCCGAAGGACTGATCATCGAAAAGTCGTCCAAGGACGTCAATCCTGGAGCGACTCCGGAACGATCATCGGTTAAGACCAGATCCACTGTAATCGCCTGGGCTGCCGAGGACACGTCCACTCCCGGCGGCGACAGGCTGACGGCCTGCAACACCGGAGGCGCTGTATCCGGATTTGCGTCCTGGACCTGAACCATGTTCACAAGTCCCGCTGCTACCAAGGCCGCGACGTCTAAGGAAACGGAATTACCGGCATTGTCTCGCAGCCGCACGGACGAGATGCGCCACGATCCCGGTTCCGCGTAGCGGGGGATGCTGACTGGAACTTGAAATACACCATCCAGGATTACGCCACCCTGGGGCTGCGACAGGCCAGAGACAACTTGATTGCCGGAGGGGCTCGTGAGGGTCACCCCTACTCGGTTTCCAGATGTGCTGTCAACCCCGGAAAGGTCGTCCTGAAGGTGCAATTGCAGCGTTACGATTTGACTCGAATTGGTGACCTCGACGGTCCCCGGATCGAGAGTCAAACCGATAAGCCGCGGTGGTTGAGTATCGGATTGCGCCCGTAGAGTCCCGGCGCTCACAAGTACGGCGAAAACGATCCACGCCGTACTTCGGTGCAGCACTACAGAAAACGGCACGTCGGATGCCCGATTCTCGCGTGACATACAAAACCTCCCGCCGGGGGCGAGCACACCAATAACCAAGCACGTTAAGGCCTACTGACTTCACTTATCGTCCAGTGTGAACATATTTTCGACGTAGTCACTGATGAGTCAGTTCGTGAGTAAGACAAATTCATAGAAAAAATCCCAGTTTTTACCTTACCTGGATGCAGGATGAAATCTCAGTTCAAGTGATCTTCGAATTTTCCCGAGCCAATTTACGTAATTCTAAATTCGATCAGCGCGTGGTTATGGACCATGAACCACCGGGAGCAATCACAGGGACCTGGGGACCGGTTGTCGCATAGCCCACCCATTGAGTGCACTCGCCCGTCAATTCGTACCATGGGCATCGGACGGATGGGCTCTCCCGTTGTGTTCTACATCCCAGATGGAACGCGGCTGCCCCTTCTTCAGGAAACGCCGGCGTAACCTGTGGTTTCGCAGTGCCACCCGGAGATTGGGCGAGTGCGGGCGGACTGAAGTTGCGTCCGGAAACGATTCGTTTGTGATCTGAAGATTCCGTAGGGCGATTCGCGCCTCAGTCAGCAGCTCGGAGGTACGATGCTACGATAGTTACGGGCTCCGCTTATTTCGCCCATGATGGAGCCCTTTGAGGCGAGCCGGCTGATTGAACACGAGTATTGATGGACGAGGGGATTAGCATTTAAAGCGGTCGCGAAATGAAGGTCTTCATCACCGGTGCAACCGGAGTACTGGGTAGAGTTGTCGCCCGTTTGTTGCTCGACGGTGGATATCAGGTCCGCGCACTCGCGAGAAGTGCCCGCAACGAATCGGAGCTTCGCGAAATCGGGGCCGAACCGTTTACGGCAAATTTATTCGATTCATCCAGCTTACGGAAGGCATTGATGGGCCGGGATGCAGTGCTTCATCTGGCGACCCACATCCCTCCGGCGAAGGATGCGACGCGGCCGGGAGCGTGGCGCGAGAATGACCGTATTCGCATGGAAGGCACCCGCAGTCTTGTCGACGCGGCCCTTGAATGTGGCGTGCCGACATTCATCTATCCAGGCATCGTGTTCGTCTATCCGGACGGAGGCGCGAACTGGCTGGATACGACAACGCCGCCGGCTCCCACGCCTATCCTGCGATCCTCGCTGGACGCCGAAGCGGAGGTCGTCCGGTTCACCGGCGCAGGCCATCGCGGGATTGTTTTAAGGATGGCCGGGTTCTATGGGCCGTCGGCTCCCAATACGCTCCACATGCTGCGAAGCGCCCAACGCGGCATCGCGCTGATCTTTGGCCGCAACAAGGCATACCAGTCCTTGATTTGGGTGGACGATGCCGCGCTCGCCGTCGTGGATGCCCTGCGCAGAGCTTCGGCCGGAATTTACGATGTTGTTGACGATGAACCTTTGCAAAAATGGGAATTGGCAGCGACTCTCGCCAAGGCCGTCCGCCGCCGGCGGTTGCTCCGGCCACCGGCGTTTTTGCTGTGGCTCTTTGGAGGCAAGAACGTCATGTTTCTGGCCAGAAGCCAGCGCGTTTCGAATCGCAAGTTTAAAGCCGAGACGGGATGGAGTCCGATGGTTCCGAGCGCCCGCCAAGGATTCGACCTTCTGTCGATACTCCCCTGATTGTCGCCGTGAGCTAGGCGGAGGCGCTGGTTTCAATGATTCCTTTGGCGATGGCGTAGCGCGTGAGTCCCGCGATGTCGTGGATGTCCAGCTTGTCCATGACGTGTTGGCGATGTTTCTCGACGGTCTTGATACTGATGCTCAGTTCGCCGGCGATTTGCTTATTGGGTTTGCCTTCGGCGATCAATTGCAGCACTTCCGTCTCGCGGGAGGTCAAACCGCCGCTCCACTTCTTCACGAATACGCCACGAATCACAGTTTCGCGATAGTGCCGCATGAGTTGCTTCGAAATGGCGGCACTGAAGAATACTTGGCCGGTCTTGATTTTGCGTATCGCCGTGACGAGGTCGACGATAGCGGCTTGTTTGAGCAGATAGCCCGCCGCACCGGCCTCACTGAGTTGGTACACGTATTCGTCGTCGCTGTATGAGGAGAGGATGAGCACTCGGGTGCGCGGGACAGACTTGAGTATTTGTCGCGTGGCTTCCAAGCCGTTGAGCATTGGCATGGCGATATCCATCACTACCACGTCGGGCTTGAGCGTCCTGGTCAGTTCCACGGCTTGCCTGCCCGTCTCGGCTTCACCAACGGTTTCGATATCCGGTTCCGCCTGCAACAGCGCGCGGAGTCCTTGCCGCACAACGGTGTGATCGTCAGCTAAAAGCACCTTAATCTTTGTCATCGCGCTTGAACCTCCGGTCGAGACCTGAAAGGAATTTCTACGCAGACGGTTGTACCTTGGCCGGGTGCGGAAGTCACGGCAAACTGGCCGTTAACCAGCCGCACGCGCTCCTGCATCCCGAGCAGGCCGAGGTGTTTCCTCCGCCGGCCGGGTTCTTTGGTGTCCACAGAAAAGCCCTGGCCGTTATCTTTGATTTGCATCTGGACGACATGTTTGAGCGTGTGGAGCGCCACCTTCACCTGGCTGGCCTGCGCGTGTTTGACCACGTTGGTCAGGCTTTCCTGCGCGACACGAAATAGGACGATTTTCTGTTCGCTCCTGAGTTGCTCGGCCGCCGCGCTGCCGTGAAAGCGCACCTGCAGTAGTGTCCGTTGAGCCAACGCTTTCAGGTAAGACCGAAGCGCGGGCACCAGCCCGAGCTCGTCGAGCATCGCGGGCCGCAGCTCGATGGCAAAGCGATGCACCAGATCCATGGCTTCCTCGAGCAGAGTTTGGGAATCGGCGAGTTTCTGCTTGAGGAGCGTCGCGTCCACTTCTCCGCTCCTCAGCAACAGCCCGAGGTTCCACTTAAGCACCGTAAGGGCCTGGCCGACCTGGTCATGGAGTTCGCGGCTCAGGCGTTTTCGTTCGTCTTCCTGCACATGCAAAATTCTGTTGGACAATTCGTGCAGATCGTAATTGATCGCGGTAAGTTCGGCGCCGCGGCATTCGAGCGTCTCGTTGAGTTGCTGCAACCGCAGGTTCGCGTTGCGGAAACCCCGGTGTGTGGCCTCAAAAGGCGAGAGCGCCTCCAAGAAAAACGTTTCCGATGCTTGGAGAATTCGCTGTTTCTCTTCCATCGAGCAAGCCGGCATCAGGCACACGAGCAAAGCTCGCTGATGGATCTGAGCAATGTCCAAGAGACCAAGCCGGCCGGCGATGGCAATGCGGCCGAGTTCGTAGGCCTGCTGCAGCAGGATTTCCTGTTGCGAATCCAGGTAATCTTGCAATGCCGAAGTGTATTGTTGCGACAAGCTAGCGACGCGACTGTTCATGGCTCGCCCCATGATAACGCACGACGAGCACCAACGCATCGTCGATGCCCCTGAAGTGCCGGTCCAGAATCCGGTCGGCCAGCCGCTGTGGCGGATCGCTGCGTATCAAGCCGTCCACGAATCCAGGGCTGACGCCATCGGTGGCGAACACCAGCAGATCTCCCGGAGCAATATACATCGTTCTGGCGCGCAACGAAGGCAGTTGAAACCCCAGCAGGCCGCGATCCAACAAGAGGCGCTCGATGGCGGGCACGGCTTGGCGGTCAGCGCGAAACAACAGGACTTCGACGTTGCCGACTCCCAACCAAGTGAGCTGGCCCTCATGTCCCAGCCGCGCGACTGTCATAACCACGCCCCGGGCGTCCTTCATGGCGTCGTGGCACCGTGTGACCAGGGCCGGCAGTGGCTCGTCGGCGTGGTTCTGCAGAACGGCCACCGCGGTCGTCGCGGCGGCGGCCGCCTCGGGACCATGGCCAAGTCCGTCCACGGCGGCCAGCAGGACACCGCCAGGCAGAGCCTTCACCAAGTGCAAATCTCCCGACGCGTTCTCGCCAGGGAAGGCGCGGGAGGCCACTCCCCATTCAAACTGCGACTCCAACATGACGGTCCCGTTTTGCATCTCAATCCAGCCACTTCTTCATCGTCACCGTCGTGCCGACCCCCAACTTGGACTCGATGTCGAACTCGTCCATCAACCATTTCGCCCCGGGTAAACCCACCCCCAGCCCGGAGCCCGAGGAGTAGCCGTACTGCATGGCTTGAGCCAGGTTCGCGATGCCGGGGCCCTCATCGCGGGCTACCACGCACAGGCCGCGTCTGGCGCCATGGTTCTCGGGGCGCAGGATGATTTCCCCACGCTTGGCATGTTCGGCAATGTTGCGCGACACTTCGGAAATCGCGGCGGTAATCAAGGTCACGTCCGCGCCTTCGAAACCCAACTCTTGGGCCAGCGAGCGGCCCTTCTGCCGAGCTGTGACGATGTCCTCCACGGATGCGATCGCCACCCGGGTTTCACTTGCCACGAAACTTCCTCTTGGTGCGCTCATCGAGATAAGCCAGGCCTTCCTCGAGGTCTAAGACGGTGCCGATCCCTTCCAACGTCAAACTCAACTGGACCATCGTGAACGCCACTTCGGGTTGGATCCCGACGATGACGGTCTCGGCTCCGCGCAAGCGCAGCATGTGCGCAATCGCCCGCAGAGTGCGCGTTGCGAACGAATCGATGACATCCAGCACGGTTACATCAATGATGACGCCTCGTGAACGATAAAGCCCGATGCGTTCCGCCAGATCATCCCGCAGTTGCACCAGGTCGGGATCGGACAGCACCGACTGCACGCTCGCAATCAGATAATCACGCTGTTTGAGGATGGGAACGCGCATGGCGAGCTCTATGCGATTTCCTCTGGGGCAGTTGGCAGCTCGACCTTGGTGACTTTGTAACCCAACATTCGCTCCGCTTCTTCGATGCCGCCTTGCAGATCTCCGACGGCGTTCATCTTGCTCAAGTCCACGCCCAGCGTCACCAGCGTTTGGGCGATCTCCGATGACAGCCCGGTAATGATGACGATCGCGCCCATCAGGCGCGAGGCTTCGACGGTTTGCACCAGATGATTGGCGACAGCAGAGTCGATCGCCGGCACCCCCGTGACGTCGACCACTACGACTTTGGCGCGGTTAGCGCGAATTCCGCGCAATAACTGCTCGGTTAATTGGCGCGCTCTCTGCGCCTCGATGACGCCGATGATCGGCAAAATCAACAGCCGCTCGCGCACCTGCAACACCGGCGTGGACAACTCGCGGATGGCTTTCTGTTGCTGGCGAATGACGCGCTCACGCTGCTCGACGAAACTGACACCCACGGTGTTGGCGATGCTGTTGGCTGCGGGCTCGTAGGCGTCGAGGACGCGGTTGAGCAGGTCGAAGTCGTGGTGATATTTCTCGAATAGCGACCGCGCCAGCACGTCGCGCAGCAGCAACACGATGCCCAGCACTTCGTGGATCTCGACGCCGCGTGGAATGATGCGCTCCGACAGGTCACGCGCATAGGCTTGCAGCGCCTCGACGCTGCCCGTCGCCAGCACTTCCACGTAGTTGTCGTATACGGCCGTTGCTTCGGAAAAAATCTCCTCCGTACTCATTGCGGTGAGCAGCCGGGCGTCGCGGATGCGCCGCGCCCATTCCTGGCGCAACTCGGTCCGGCGCTCGCGCAAGTGCGCTACCAGTTCGCGCAACAATGAGACGGTGTTCTCGGCTGCGGAAGGGCGCGTGTCATCTTTTATTCTCGGCTGCTGCCTTCCTTCCATCGCTTACCTCCAAGTTCATTAAATATAGTGCCGCACATCGCCTGTTTCAAATGGGTTCGTCACCCCATGCCAGTCGAGGGTTTCACCCACTGTTGAACCGGCCGGATCGCGACTATGGTGAATGGATAAGAACTGGGCGATTTCGCTGTGGCAGCGCCTAATTCGAGAGGTGATCAACATCATGGTCGAGCCGGTAAACATTATGGTCAGGGTAGGCGTCATCGGCTGTGGATATTGGGGTCCGAATCTGATCCGGAACCTACTGAAGGTTCCGGGCTGCCGCGTTGTCGCGATTGCGGATGAGCGCTCCGACAGGCTTCAAGCGGTCCGCCACCTCAGCGGGCAGATCAAGGCCACCACCGAGACGGGCGAACTGGTGGAATCCGATTCCATTGACGCCATCGTCATCGCTACACCGATTTCCACACACTTCGATTTGGCAAAGGCCTGTCTTGAAGCCGGCAAGCACGTCCTGATTGAAAAGCCTCTCACCAGAACCAGCGCTCAAGCCCGGGAATTAATTCGATTGGCACGGGAACGGCGGAGAGTGTTGATGGTCGATCACACGTTTATCTATTCGGGACCTGTAAGAAAGCTTCAGGAGATCATCGACTCCGGAGAATTAGGCGACATCTACTACTACGATTCGGTGCGTCTCAACCTGGGCCTGTTTCAACCCGACGTCAACGTGCTTTGGGACCTTGCGCCTCACGATTTCTCCATCTTGACTTACCTGTTGGACAAGACGCCGATCCGGGTTACCGCTTCTGGAAGCTCGCCGGTGGCGTGGAATGGGTGGAAGCGGGAAAGCATTGTGTATGTCACGATGGAATTCGAAGACCGCATGATCGCGCATTTTCATGTGAATTGGCTATCGCCAGCAAAACTCCGGAGGACACTTATTGGAGGAAGCCGCAAGATGGTCATCTACGACCATCTTGATGAGGAGAATCAGATCAAGGTCTTCGACAAGGGCGTTGAAGTGCGCTCGGATGGAGATCGTTACAAGGCGCTCGTGCAGTACCGAATGGGTGACATCCTGGTCCCGAAGGTAGATCAGACTGAGGCTTTGGAAACAGTCTGCAAGCATTTCATTCACTGCGTTAAGACCGGCGAGACGCCGATCACAGACGGTTACGCGGGTCTCCGAGTTGTGGAGTTGCTTGAAGCCGCCGAACGATCGTTGATGTTGTACGGAACGGCCCCCGCGTATGAGGAACTGACGGTAAAGCGGTTTCTGCCGGAGCATAGCAGAGCGCAAACCGGCTAGCGAGTATGGACAAAGCAAGTGCAGTGGCAGCTTAAAGCCGCCAGCCCGGCACTCAACGTAAAGGCCGGAACGTGACGCTGGTTTCAATATTTTGTGGAGGACTCGAGCAATGGTACAGGACTCATGGTACGCACTAAGTGTGAAGTCCCGATGGGAATCCGCGGTTGCCGCCAACCTCCGTTCGAAAGGCTACGAACCGTTTGTGCCAACCTATAGGGTCTCGCGGCGCTGGTCGGACCGAGTGAAGACGCTCGACATGCCTCTCTTTTCCGGCTATCTATTTTGCCGGCTCGATCTTCGAGCGCGGCTTCCCATCCTGATCACGCCAGGAGTGAATTTCATCCTCGGCGCCGGAAAGACTCCGGAGCCGATTTCGGACGCCGAGATTGAGGCGATCCGCGCGGTGGTGCAATGCGGACTGACCTATGAACCTCATCCATACGTGACGATCGGGCGATGGGTTCGCGTCGAATGCGGTGCGCTCCGCGGCTTAACGGGTATTGTTTCAGAAATAAGAAATAGATCTCGCTTGATCATATCCGTCAATTTGCTCATGCGGTCCGTCTCGGTCGAAATCGATCCAACTTGGGTGCAGCCCATCGCGGAGCCACTGAGGAACGCTTGGAATGTTTCGAGGTGCGCTTAAAACGAACAACCTTCGGCTGCCGTTTATACTTCCGATGTCGTCACGTCGGGCTATTAATTCGTAGCGGGAAGCTTTGCGATAAGCTTCTCAATGCGGTTCAAGCGGGATTCGGGTGTGCGGTAATAGAAGATGGCGAGGAGATTCTGGCGGCGTTGGATTGCGGTCAGATTTCGCCAGGCCTGTTCGGCGCCCGGATGGCGAGCGAAAGCCAAACGGATCATCGGCGGCAAGTCGTGTTCCGCGTCCATCGCCGCCATGAGATTCTCAGCGACGCGTTCGGCCCGTTTCCGGCGCGTTTCCGCCGACTTGGCATTTGCGACCTGGTCCACAAGCCATTTGCGAATCGAATAGCTCAAGTGGTCAAACCAATTGCGAAGTGCGGGTTCTTCGTTCAATGCCGCGTCCAGTTCCTTCGGGAGTTGGATCACTCGCGGGGAAAAATCCGGCGTCAGCGTAAAAGCCGCCGTGCTGCCCGGTCCGATGCGGGCGGCCTTTTGCATTTTTTTGTTGACGAGCAGAAAATGCTGACCCGCGCCGGTGGGAAACAGGGCCGTCCGATAATGGAATCCATTGACCTCAACATTCACCCTCAGCGTGCCACGCGTCTTCCAGCGTTTTTCGACACTGAAAGGCAGTCGGACGATGACCCAATTCAGGCCGTTGCCGCGGAATCGCTCGAGCGTCGCGCGAAAAGTTTTCGAATCCGATTGCGGCTCAGACATTGGTTTTGGTGACGGCGACCCGTTGAAATACCACAAGCTTCATGCAACATCAAATCCCCGATCTTCGAGGACGACGCTCCCTGCAGATTGGCATAAAGGATTCGTAGCCGATTTATGGGGATGGGAGTAAAATCCGTTAAGCTCCAAAGACGAGTCTAGAACGTCGAAGCGCGGTGACGGAGGTCGATCGTCCGAAAAAGCCGAGGATCAAGAGGAGCAGACGCGCTCGGAGCATTTTGGCGGAGGCGGAGAGCCTTGATCAAACCATTAAATGATCGCTAAGACAAAAAGGAAGGTGAATATGTACAGAACAAGCATCAGGACGCTGCTCATTTCGGCAGCCTGCATGTTGGCAATAACCGTTGCTGTCACAGGCGCGTTCGGCCAGAACGCGCCTGCAGGCGGCCGGGCCGAAGCAGCTTTCAAAGACATCAAGGTGCTGCAGGGAACGCCGGCCGACCAGTTGATTCCGACGATGCAGTTCTTTGAGGGTTCACTTGGCGTGACGTGCAATTACTGTCACTTGCCTGACCGTGTCGCCAACACTCCGATCAAAGAAACCGCGCGTCAGATGATATCGATGGTTAAGGCCATCAATAGGGATAACTTCAAAGGCGCAAAGACAGTCACCTGCAATAGCTGCCATCGCGGGGCCGTGGAACCGGCTGGGAACCCAGCCCTGGCAACGGCAAATTACAAGCCTTGGACGCCCGACAGCCCCAACGGAGCTCCGGACCTGGCTCCGATACCGGGGCCGCCGGCCAGCCAACTTATGGACAATTATCTGAAGACGCTGGGCGGAGACGCAGGACTGGCAAAACTCCAAAGCCGAGTCGTGAAGTACGCCGCGACAAACAGCATTGGCAACACTGCCAACATGGAGATGGTTAGCAAGGGAGATAACAGCTTATCCATCACCCATGCAGATGGCGGAGACGTCATTGTCGGCCACACCGGCAACACCGCCTGGCAACGTGCGGCCAACGGCGCCGTTCGTGAGGCGCGGGAGGACGAGTTCGACACGTTGAGGCTGCAGGATCCTCTTTACCTGGCCAGGAATCTGAAGTCCATCTCCAACTTGGAGACCAGGCGCGTCAGGCTCGATAATCAGGAAGTTTATCAACTTCGCGGAACGGCATTTGGCCGCGTCCCGGTACGGCTCTTCTTCCATCCGAAATCGGGTAACTTGCTCCGGGTTGTTTTCCTTCTGCCAAACGTCATCGGACAAAACGTAGTGCGCATTGATTACTCCGATTTCCGCAATGTGCAAGGCACCCCGTTCCCATTCAGTTGGATCATCGCACGGCCACTTGGCTATCAGACAGTCAAAGTGGATTCAGTCCAACAGAACGTAGCCGTGGAAGACACGCGGTTCGCAAAGCCGACAAGTAGATCGAACTAACATTGGTCCGAAAGGCGCGCCAGAGAGTGGCTGGCGCGCCCCTTTGTATTTCCGACGCTTCATGGCTGAGCACAAACACCCGTGCAAATGAGCCTGCAGCGCTCTATGGAATCTTGTATTCTTGCAAGATATGCCGCGTAAGCGTCCGGCAGCCCCGCCTGCTCCGTGGATTCCACGGCACGCCTTTTCCTTCGCTGTATTGATTGTCCTGACGCTCTTGACCTACATCAACAGTCTTCACGGAAAATTCGTATTCGATGATTTACAGGTCGTGCAGCAGAGCTCCGAGATCATGAACGTAAAGACGTTCCGCGACGCCTTAAACGCGGGATGGTTTGGCGTCGGGCAAAGGCATCTGCTATTCGTCACATATGCGCTGAATTATTATTGGAGCGGGCTCGACACATTCAGTTATCACGTCCTCAACCTCGTTCTCCATATCGTCAACGTATTGCTTGTCTACGGAATCGTCCTGGCGGTTCTCAAGCAAGATCCGCGATTGCGCTTTCTCGCTCTGGCAGGAGCAGCCGTATTCGCGGTGCACGCGCTGTTATCTGGCGCAGTCAGTTACATCGCAGGAAGGTCATCGGTCCTCTGCGGCACTTTTTATTTCACAGCAGTTTACGTTTTCCTCAAAGGCCTGGACTCGGAGCGGCGGCTGAGGCGGCCGGCCCTCTTCGGTTTGACGGCGGTCTGCGGGCTGCTGGCATGGGAGGCAAAACAGGAAGCTATTGCGCTGCCCCTATTTCTCGCCGCGGTGGTGTTTCTTCGGGCGGAGAAGAAAAACTGGCGGTGGATTGCTGTGCTCTCCGCGATTCCGCTGGTTGCAGTCCTCCTGCTTCTGGACCAGATCAAGCATTTATATGGAATGGTGGGCAGCAATGCTGTGCTCGTCTCCGCCGGTTTCGACAAGGTCCTGGCACCAACAACTTATTTTCAAACCTATGTGACCGCCGTCATCAAATACTATTTTCCACGTTTTCTTATTCCCATCGGCCTTACGATCGATCCGCAAATTGAACCCGTCGACCATTGGTACAGTCCCGAGTTTTTGATGGCGATTGCAATATTTGCAGGTTTGGCATGGGTCGCACTGCGAACCGCGAGGAAGGAACCGCTGCTGGCATTGGGTATCGCGGCCATTGTGGTTTCGCCACTTCTCGCCTATGTAGCGATTCCATTGGCCGATGTTGTTCTGGAGCACCGCGCATACATTCCGGGTTTGGGAATCGCTTTGATCTTTGCGTGGATCCTTCAGTGGGTAAGCCGGAATCGACCGAGCCTGCGGTTGGCTGTGACTGCCGGCGTCGTGCTGACCTTTGCATTCATGACCGTCTCGCGCAACCCGGTCTTCGCGAACAATATCGCTCTTTGGGAAGATGCCGTAACGAAGACCCCTGCGAAGCCGCGTCCGCACTTTAATCTGGGGCAGGCTTATCAGGACGCGCAACGTATTCCTGACGCCATTCGTGAGTATCAACAGGCGCTCGCCCTCAAGCCCGACATTCATGCGGCGTATTCGAATCTCGCCGCGATTTATCTTGATCTGAGACAGCTCGACAAGAGCGAGGAGATGCTGCTCAAGGTGACTTCGCTCTCCCCTACGTTCACTGAAGGATTCATCAATCTCGCCGTGCTGTACATTCGGAGGCAGGAGCCCGATAAAGCGCTCGCCGCCATCAATCGGGCATTGGAGCTCAATCCGGGCTCTTTTGCGGCTCATTACAACAAGGGCGAGGTGCTGACGCTGAGGGGCGACTTCAAGGCGGCGCTCGAAAGCTATAAAGAGTCTGTCCACATACGGCCCGATCTGGATGCATTCAAGCTAACGCTGGGAAGTGCCTACGCACGTGCCGGAGATCCCATATCGGCGGAAAAGGTATTCAATGATCTCGTGAACGGACCGCTTGCGGCAGAGGCCTATCGGAATCTCGGGTTGTTGTACAGCAACGCGGGTCAACCGGATCAAGCTCTCCAACAGTTTCAGCAAGCCGTCCGCCTGAGAAACATTTTTCCCGAAGTTCACCATGACATGGGGCTGGTTTACCTTCGGAAGCAGATGTTCGATCAGGCAATCGAACAGTTTCGCGTGGTGCTCGAACAGCAGCCCGACCATGGCCCTGCTATCCTGAATATCGCGGCGGCATATCAGATGAAAGGAGATTCGCAGACTGCCCGGGAAGCTCTTCAAGGCTTCATCGAACGCTACGGCAATTCCAATTCGCCCTACGTTGCCCAAGCGCGGCAACGGCTGCTGGCGCTGCGTTAGTGAAATTTGACGAGACCTGTGACTCTCACCCGGCGCGGCAGCCCGCTGGCTGTCGCGCCGACCTCTCCCAGAGGGAGAGGATATAGAGCGCCGTTACACCTTGATGTGCTTTCGGATTTCCTGATAGTCGGGAAATCGACCGGTCTCCAGCTTCGAAAAAACTGGTTTCCCATCGATGCTCACTTCAAAACGGCCTCCGTCCGACGGTATGAGGACGAGCCGTTTGATTCTGGTCTTCAGCTCGGTAATAAGTTTTTCGGTCAAACTGACCGCTTTCGGTTCGTAGTTTCAGACTTGGCAATAGATGATTTCGATTTCCATTACTCTATCGTCCCTGTTTGGTCTCCTCTTGAATTCTCAACCATGCTTTCTTCAATTGAACTTGTTCCGGGGCCGGGCGCGGATTCTCGTTCAGTTGCCAGCGTTCTTCCTGAAACTCGACGGGCACGATGTTCGTTGTCAGCAGCCGCTGGCCCCTCACTACTGTCAGTTTAATCGTCTCGCCGATGGTGTGCGAGTGCAGCCGGCTCCGGAAGTTTTCAAAAGTCAGGCGCTCATCGTTCATAGCAATGAGCAAATCTCCGGCATCCAACTTCGCACGTTCCGCGGGCGAATTGGCAACGACTCGCCGGATCCGGACTGAATTGGATTCGCCTTGCTCAAATTCGATACCCAGATATATCGAGGCCGGCTGTAACGAGACTTCAACTGTGAGTCCCGCCTGCCGCAGATACCGGTTGTAGTCGAGTTGTTCGTGACTTTGTGCCACGGTATGGTAAAACTCGTGGAAGTCCGAACCCGCAACCGTTTCGACGGCTTTCAGAAAACCATCCTCAGGAAATCCGATACCCTTGGTCGCGTAAGTTTCCATCAGATAGCGCATGACGTCATCGAGACTTTTCTGGTTTTTCGTCCTCGCGCGAATCTCCACGTCTAGAAGCAATCCAATGAGCTCGCCCTTTACGTAATACGAGATCGACGTATTTTCTGCGTTATCGCTCCGAAACCAGGCATTCCAACTGGCCTCCTCGGCGCTCATCATGCGGCGCCCGGAAGCGTGTTCCATGGAATCGATGAGCACCCCCAGCCTGCCGAAGTACTCCGCGGGCAAATCAATTCCAGCGCGTGTCAGCAATAGATCGGCGTAGTAGCTCGTGATTCCTTCCGAGATCCAAAGCAGCCGCGTATGAACTTCCCGGGTGTAATCGAACGGACCGAGAACTGCAGGACGGATTCGCTTCACATTCCAGAGATGGAAGAACTCGTGAGCAATCGTCGAAAGAACTTGCCTGTAACTGGACTGCGTCACGAAATCGTTCTCGCCAACGCTGATCCGAGCGGAGTTCAGATGTTCGACACTATTCGCGGCCTGTGGCTGAACTTTGAATAAAAATACGTATTCTTTGTATGGAAGCTTTCCGAAAATCGCCATGGCCGTTTCCACGACGTCCTGAATGTCCGCTGCAACCTGCGCCGCACTCATCGAAATATTGGGTTTACTGAATACGAGATGATGACGTGCACCGCCTGTCTCGAACTCCAGGAGCTTGAATTCACTGCCGATGAAGGCAGGCGCATCGATGAAAATGTCGTAGTCGGAGGCGTAGTAACGGTCGCCTCTTCGTTCCAGGCCCGTATAAACCTTCCAACCGCCGGGAGTGTTGTATTTCACGCTACACGGCACATGTTTTTGGCCGGCGAGGTACATAAAAATCGAGGGGGGCGCGACGTCGGCCATCTGATCGGTCAACAGAGTCGAAAAGACCTGGTAGTGCACATTGAGGTCGTCGGCAGTTTGTTTGGCGATGCGCCACGTTTGCTTGTCGGTCTGCTCCCAATTCAGGGGTTGGTTCCGTGCGTTTACAGCACGGAAATCCTGAACGTTGCGAGCATAATTCTCGATGCGATAGATGCCCGGCGACCAGGCAGGCATCGAAACCGACACGGACGACTCGCGAATCCCCTTGATCTGGATTTCAACATCGTAAAGATGAGACATTGGATTCTTGATTGTTAGCACATAATCGATACTTACCCCGCGGGCTGGAATCTGATTCTCCGCATAGATGGCTTGAGCGAAAGAAGAAAAGGGAGTCGCCCCAAAAAGGCACAAGACACACAAAACAAACTTGTGCACCAGACGAGTACATTCCCCTTCTCGCAGAGGAGGGGAATATTTTGTATTCCGTTCTTTCATCTTCGTTCCTCCGAGTTTGAAGCAATGAGCAGCTTCGCCTTTTTAAGGATTCCTTTCTCCAGGGGATACGTCGCACTGGATATTGCTTTCTCGATGGGGAACCATTCTACGCGATCCACTTCCCAATCGTGCCGGGAAGGGTCGCCCTCCATGTACTTTAATAGATAAAAGCTAACGATCTTGAAAACGCGAACCGTTGGTTTTTCCCATGTAGCGACATACGAGTATTTGATCGTGTCGATTTTTCCAACGATCGTACCCGACAAACCTGTCTCTTCCCGCGCTTCACGCTCCGCCGCTTTCTCGGGTGGTTCGCCGCGCTCGATCAGGCCTTTGGGAAGAGCCCACGCTTTTCGGTCGTGTGGTTGAATGAGCGCGACCTCCGGCAGTCCATTCTCCATCCGATATACAACGCAGCCTGCCGAAGTCTCGCGTCTCGTCATCACCTAGGCAGCCAAGCGCGTCTGCGCTTGCAGAAGCTCGGGCACCACCGCCCAAACGAGACTCCAGGTTCCGTTTTGGTGTTTTTCCATACAGACGACTCCGGCATTGGCAAATTTCACCGGACGGCGATCCGGACTACCGGTCAGCAGGAGCGAAGTCAAACGCTCGAGGTGTGGAAGATGGCCCACAATGAGAACGTCATCCGTATAGACCTTCAGGAAGTTTGCCGTGACGGAGGGATCATCCGATGGATCCAGTCCCGTAGTGTGACAGGGGCCGGCAGTCCACCGAATCGAGGTTGCAAGGAGATGTGCTGTCTCCTCAGCTCGTTTCTTGCCGCTGTGCTGAATCAACGAAACAGTGATTCTCAGGCCCGCCAGGAAATCCGCAACCTGCTTGACTTCGGCATAACCCTCGACGGTCAAACCGCGACTGGGATCTTCTTCCGCCGGCTTTGCCTTTCCATGTTGAACGAGGTAGACACGCATAGCACTTCCCAATATCCAATCTATAACTCGGGGCGAATATGGTGCGCTAGAACATCCATCGCCTGCATCATCGAACCGAGCGTTTCATCTTCGAGCACACTCGTGCTGTAAAAGAGATCGACGACCATAGGCGGACGCCGGGCTCTTTGAACTAAATGGGGAAGTGAAATACGAATCTGCATTGCGTTATTATGAACCTTTCTGACCAGGAGCACTCATCATGTCAATAGATCTTGAAAAAATTATCAAAGCAGACCTCGCGCATTTGATTCATCCCCTGCATCACCTCAGTGACGCGAAAAGTCCGTTTGTCTGGGTAAAGGGCGAAGGCTCCACATTGTGGGCAGCGGATGGCCGTGAATATATCGATGGTCTGGCCGGTTTATGGAACGTCACCCTCGGTCACGGAAGGAAAGAGCTGGCGCAAGCGGCTGCAAAACAAATGGAGCAATTGGCGTTTGCTTCGTCCTATACGGGACAAACCAATATTCCGTCGGTGCAACTGGCGGAAAGACTTTCTGAAAAGTGTTACCCGCCGATCAATCATTTTTTCTTCACGTCCGGTGGCGGTGAGTCGAACGACAGCGCAATCAAAACTGTCCGTTTTTTCTGGATCAATCAGGGCAAGCCGGAAAAGACCAAAATCATCAGCCGCGAGTATGCCTACCATGGTGTGACCATGGGCGCGATGAACGCGACAGGTCTTGCTTCGTACTGGCCGATGTTTGGCGGTAAGCTTGCCGGCTACATCCACATTCCGTCGCCGTATCCGTATCGATATGTCTCCCAGGATGCGTCCGTGACACAGGGCCGTGCCGCTGCAGACGAATTAGAGAAAGCAATTCTTCGCGAGGGCGCAGATACCGTCGCCGCCTTCATTGCCGAACCCGTGCAGGGCGCAGGCGGCTTGATTGTTCCGCAGGCCGACTATTTTCCACGGATTCGTGAGATTTGCGACAAGTACGACGTGCTCCTGATTTCGGATGAAGTCATCACCGGATTCGGACGGACTGGAAAGTGGTTTGGCCTGGAGCATTGGAATGTCCAGCCGGACATCATGTCTTTTGCGAAGGGAATTACGTCGGGGTACCTGCCGTTGGGGGGAATCGGCGTCGCCGATCGGATCTACAAGGTCATGGCGGAAGTCCCGCCGGAGCGCCGCTGGATGCATGCATTCACCTACTCCGCTCACCCAACATGCTGTGCTGTTGCACTGGCAACACTGGACATTCTTGAACGTGAAGGGCTGGTTGAAGCTGCCGGCCATAAAGGTAAGAGGCTATTGGATGGATTGAAGCAATTGGCCTCTCTGGAGCACGTCGGCGATGTACGCGGTCTCGGTTTGATGTGCGGAGTGGAGCTGGTCGAAGACAAAGCCACCAAGAGGCCCTTTCCATCGGCGCGCAAGTTGGGCGCGAGAGTATTGCAGGAGTGCTCTCGCCGCGGTCTCGTCAGCCGGGTTAAAGACGACATTTTCGTGCTGGCACCGCCATTCGTCGTCACGGACGCGGAAATTGACCGGATCGTCAATATCCTCGCTGAAGCGATTCCGGCCGCAGTGAAGAATTAGAAACAAAGATTCTGGCAATTCTCCGGACACTTAATACAGAATACTTGGATGGATTCTACGCAGGAGTTCCGTGTGAAATTACATCGAGCCTTGATCTTAACAGCGTTCGCGGCGCTTGCAACCGTGGCTTTTGCGCAATCGAGTGCGAATCGAGCGGCCGTCGTTAACGGTCAAACCATAACGCAAGAAGAATTGGATAAGGCGGCAGCCAACGATCTCAGGAGTCTCGAAACAAAGCGGCTTCAAAATGACGCAACACTGGCGCAGGACAAACAACAAGTCTTGACAAGAGCGCTGGAACAGCTTGTTGCCGACAAGCTGATCGAGGCCGAAGCCAAAAAGCTGAACATGTCGAAGGAGCAACTGCTGGATGCCGAAGTCAACAGCAACGTTGAAACTCCTTCGGATAGCGATGTCGAAGGCTTCTACAACGCGAACAAAGACCGGATTCCCATTCCCAAAGAGCAAGCGCTTCCGCAAGTGAAGCAGTACTTGATCGAGCGAAGCCGCAGCCGATATCACGATGCGCTGATCGCGCGCCTGAAAAAACAGTACGGGTTCAAATCGTATCTGGAACCGCTGCGCGCAAAAATCGAGACGGCGGGATTTCCATCCAGAGGGCCGGCAACAGCGGCCGTAACAATCGTGGAATTTTCGGATTTTGAATGCCCATTCTGTGGCGGGCTATATCCGACGTTGAAGCAAATCGAGAAGAACTACGCGGAGAAAATTCGGATTGTCTTTCGGCAATTCCCGCTCACGAACATTCACCCTCATGCGGAGAAAGCCGCGGAAGCTGCGTTGTGCGCCAACGAGCAGCAGCATTTCTGGGAATTTCACGACTCCATGTTCGGGAATCAGAGGGAACTCAGTGTTGCCGATCTCAAACAGCGCGCGGTGGATCTCAAGCTGGATATGGCTAAGTTCAACGAATGTTTGGATTCGGGACGACAAGTTGCCGCGATCCAAAGTGACCTTCAGGAGGGCGCGCGATCGGGTGTTAGCGGCACGCCAGCGCTTTTCATCAACGGCCGTATGCTTTCCGGAAATCAGCCGTATTCAGAGATTAAGGAAATCATCGACGACGAACTGCAGGGGAGCCAAACAGCCAAGTAAGAAAAATTTCCCGTCCCTTAGTTCCTGATTATTGTAGCGGCGGTCTGTGACCGCCGGTATTTCTCTGATTTCTAGGAAGAACCTTCAATATTCTCAATCACCCCAACTTTGCCCTAAACGATACCGCCCGCCAGATCTTCGCCGGAAGCGCCGCTCCGGGAGTGCTGGAAGTTCCGCTTACGACAGCAGGAGTGATTACCTGGACTGGCTCGGCTCGTTCGCGGCAGATCCAGTTCGCGCTGAAACTGCTTTTCTGATACTTCGGCGTGAGACAGTGCGCCGGGTGAGGGTCTCAGGATTGGACTAGCTAGTTTCTGTCTCGAAACTACAAATTGGGCGGTCATAGACCGCCCCTACAGTAGCGGAATCAACACTGTAGGCGCGGTCTGTGACCGCGCAACGTCCGTTCGAAAGAGTTTCGAGACAGAAACTAGCTAGGGTTTTCGGAACCTATTGGAGATTGCACAGCTGTAGCGGCGCTCCGCGAAGCGCAAGCGCGATAGCGCGCAGCCTCAAAAATTGAGCGCCGACACTCC
>Ga0209761_1000795_pt1 | contig 20035 bp, 17 predicted proteins | sample GraSoi013_1_40cm_4_FD_185818 | JGI IMG/M metagenome (GOLD analysis project Ga0209761, IMG submission 185818) | Grasslands soil microbial communities from the Angelo Coastal Reserve, California, USA - Sample 09_25_2013_1_40cm (SPAdes) (version 2) | ecosystem: Environmental > Terrestrial > Soil >...
CGCAAGCGGTCGAGGTTCTCTCCGTCGAGCACGAGAGCCCCGCGGCGCGGGCGGGCCTGCGCGAAGGCGATTCGATCGTCGCGATCGGCGGACACCCCGTCGCGACGGTGGATGACGTGCACCGAGCACTCGCCGGCGCGGTGATCGGGGTGGAGATTACCATTGCGGTCATCCGGGGTCAGGAAAGGATCGAGCTCTCCGTCACGCCAGTGGAGGCGAGCTGATGCTCGAGGTCCGCTCCGCGTGACACGCGCCACGGGCGCCCGAGAGAATCGGGGCGCCCGTGGTCGATCACCCGCTGTCCTAGAGTCCCGAAGTCACCGACACGGCTTGTGGAGCTGAATATTCCCGCCTCTCAACGTTCCACCAGCCGAATACCCGTTGCTCAAGCTGAGAGTGAAGGTATCCGCTCGGCCGGGCTCACCATTATCAGCGACATCCACGTTATACCTGCAAGCGCCACCATTGGCCTCACATGTGCCTTCGATATGGCGAGTCGTCAGTGTGTCTCCAAGCCTGTAGGCTGTGACACCAGTACCCTTGACTTTGAGGCCGCTGCCGTGATCCTGGAAAGTCAAATGACCCCAGAACCCGCCATTCTTGATCCCACCTGCTACAGCGAAGGTTCCGCGCTCACCACTCGGAGTGCCTGTGATCCACCCGCCGCCTGTCACGAAGTCCCCGCCCTGACAGCCGGGTGGTTCACTCTTGCACACGACATCAGCATGGGCGGACGAGATCACCACGTCCGCAACACCGTTGACGACGACATGCAGGGCATTGACGGTAATATCCGAGCCAGTAGAACTGTTTTGCTCGTTAATCACGACTCCCCCGGCTCCAAGAGGCAACTCGACTGTCTGGTTTGGTGCCCCTGTCACCGCGATAGCCTGTCCGTCGATCACGAGCCCCACGATTTCAGAACTGCCACTGACTGCGGTGCCGTTGGGCGTGCAGACCGCCTGCGCCCTGGCCATGAGAAACTCCGCGCTCACGCTGTGGCCGCCCACCGTGAGGGCTAGATTCGCCACAGAAGCTTCCGAGCGCGCCCCATTGCCCTGACCAACGGTCGAGGCGTGAAGCACCTCGGCAGTCAGCAGTCCAGGGACGTTCACATCAAGCAGCGTCGCTTCCTGTGCCCCTCCTGAAGAGGGCAGCGGTCCGGTATCGGATAGGATGGTCCTGACACCGAGAACCGTGGCGTCTACCACAGTAGCGCGACCGCTGAAGGCGGCTGGTGAGGGGGTCGAGTTGTCCTGGCCCAAGCCGACGGCGGGAACCATCGCAATACAAACGGTCACCAACCACCACGACATCCTTCTCAGTCGCATGACATGCTTCATGGGCGTCCCTCCTTTCGCAAAACGAGTCGGCAAGTCCCGTGCCGCAGCCTTAGTCCAAAGCGGGTGAATCCCGTACGAGCCGCCGTAACCACCGGGAGCGCTGACACGAATCGGGAGCGGGTAGGAAGGAGCGCGCGGGGCGCGCGATCTCCTTCGTGGGGCAGGACTCTGGCGCGGGCGCCAGATCTATGGTGAGAATGTTCTGGCCCGGGTGCCACACCTCCTAGGGGTTTCCTCGAATTTCGGCCAGGCAAACGCCTGAGCGAAGCTCGGGAAGACGAAAAACGAGGACAGCCTAGGACAATTCCCCCGGTCGGATGCCGTAGCGTCTCATCTTGAGGTGAAGTGTCTTGAAATCCGTCGAGAGAATTCGGGCCGCTTCGCTCTTGTTTCCACGGGCCGTGCGGAGCGCCTGCCGGATCGCCCGCCGCTCAGCCTCGGCGGCGGCCATGCGGGCCATCTCCCTGAGCGGAAGCCCGGGAGGCAAAAACGCCGAGACCTCCACTGGACGTGCCTCCGCGCTGTTCGCGGGCAGGGGCAGGAGATGCGCGGGTTCGACGAGATCCGAGCTCAGGAGGACGGCCCGGCGAATCACGTTCCTGAGCTCGCGGACGTTGCCCGGCCAGTGATACCCGAGGAGAACCTGGACGGCCTCGTCCGAGATTCCCCGCACCGGGCGCTGGAGCTCCAGCGAGGCCTCGGCCAGAAATCGCTCCGCCAGGTAGACGATGTCCTCCACACGCTCCCGCAACGGGGGCACGACGATGACGAATTCGTTCAGGCGGTAATAGAGATCCTGGCGGAATCGGCCGGCTCGAATCTCGCCGTCCATGGGGACGTTGGCCGCCGCAACGATCCGTACATCGACCGGGAGCGCGCCTTTGGCCCCGAGGACCTGCACCTGGCGCTCCTCGAGCGTGCGGAGAAGCTTTGCCTGCGTTGGAAAGGGAAGGTTGACGATCTCGTCGAGGAACAGCGTCCCACCCTGAGCCAGCTGGAAGTGCCCCTCCCTTCGCCGGTCCGCCCCGGTGAACGCGCCCTTCTCGTAGCCGAACAATTCCGACTCGATCAGCGTTTCGGGAATCGCGCCGCAGTCCAGAGCCACGAAGGGCTTCTCGCGGCGGGCACTGAGCTGGTGGATCGAGCGAGCCACCAGCTCTTTCCCTGTGCCGGTCTCGCCCTGGATCAGGATGGTGAAGTTGGAGTCGGCGACTTGCTTGATCTGCTGGATCACCTGCTGGATCTCCTGGCCCCGGCCCATGAGCCAGCGGAGCGCGTCACGTTGCCCGAGCCGCCTGAGCTCTTTGAGCTCCGTGCCCAGCGCCTGATGCTTGAGGGCGCGCCGGACCACGACGAGAATCTTTGCAGGCTCAACGGGTTTGGTCAGGAAGTCGTACGCGCCGAGCCGCATGGCCTCGACCGCTGACGGGACGTCTCCGTACCCTGTGAGGATGACGACCGGGAGCTCCGGCGCGATCTCCTTGAACTTGCGCAGAGCCTCCATCCCATCGAGCCCGGGCAGCCGGAGATCCAGAATCACGATCTCCGGCGCCTCCGACCTCACGTGTTCGAGAGCCGTTCCGGCATCCCCCGCGGGGATGACCTCGAACGCTTGTGACTGTAGCGCGATGCTGAGGAGGGAGCGCGTGAGAGGATCGTCGTCGACGACCAGGACTCTTGGCTTCGCTTGATCCATCGCTTCCAACGACCGGCTCGAGTGACCTCCTGGTGTCGGTGTATTCCCGCAAGATGGATGCCATGGGAATAATCCAAAAAATCGGGAACATAACATCGGAAACGAGCGACCATATGGCCCCGCGCATGCCACAGACTGTCAGAACACCGACTCAAGGCGGATGCTGACCCGGCGCCCATCGCTCCTCCGCGATCCGCTGCTCTACGGAGTCGCGCTGGGCGCGGCGCTCGTCTGCGCCCCGTTCTTCCGCTACGTCGAGTGGCTCGGCGATGAAGGCGTCCTGCTCCACGGGGCGGCGCGGATCCTCGGCGGCGAGGTGCTCTATCGCGACTTCTTCGAGTTCCTCCCGCCCGGGGGCTTCCTGATCGTCGCGAGTTGGATGAAGCTCTTCGGCGTCGGCTTCGCCTCGGTACGGGTGCTTGCCGTGTGCGTCGTCGCGGCGATCGCCGCCCTTGTCTACGCCACGGCCCGTCTCGCGTCCGGCTCCCGTCCCCTCGCGGCGCTGCTCGCGATCGCCTGGGCCGTCTTCTCGCAGGGCGACTGGACCGGCGTCCACCACCACTGGCTCACCACGGGAGCCTCGATGGCCTCGGCCGCGGGCCTGTTCCTGGCACTCGACGGCGCGCCTCGCCGGGGGGCTGCCTTCACCGCCGGACTGTTCGCCGGCACCGCCGCCATGATCACCCAGACGCGGGGCGCGCTCCTGTGCGTCGCCGTCGTCGCGGTGCTTCTCACCCTCCCCAGGGACCGCTCCCGGCTGGCGAGCGCGATCGCCGGCGAAGCCCTCGTTCCGGCGGCGATGATCATCTACCTCGCCGCACGGGGAACCCTCTCTTCGGCGTTCGACGATGTGATCAGGTTCCCGGCCCGGCACCACGCCTGGATCCAACCCGTCCCCTTCGGCAGTTGGGTGTCCTCGCAGACCTGGGCTCTCGTCGCGCTCTTTCCCGTGACCTTCGTGCTCGCCGGCGCGACCCTGGCCCTCGCGCGCGGAGCACGACTGCGCGAGTCGCGCTTCGACGCGGCGCTGGCGCTCGCCGTGGTCGGCCTGCTTGGCATCTACCCGCGCGGCGATGCCACTCACATCGCCTTCACCGTGGCGCTCGCCTGCCCGCTCTTCGCGCTCGCCGTGACGGATCTGCTCGGACATCTTGGGCGCCGCGGGCGCCTCGCCGTCGGTGCGCTCTTGATCGGCCTCTGCCTCCCCGGTGTCCGAGGTGCGCTCGAGGTGGTCACGGTCGCGAGCCGATCACGCCCCGTGCCGACGGCGCGGGGGCTCGTCGTCCCGGGCCGCGGTCTGTCGGCAGACGACTTCGCGGGAGACTTCACGGCCCTCGTGGCTCAGCTGGATCGCACGCCCCCCGGCGACGCCTTCTTCTTCTACCCCTTCTGCCCCATGCTCCCCTACCTGACGGGGCGCCGGCACGTCGCAGCGATCGACGTGATGACGCCCGCGTACACGCCGGTGGAGCACTTCCGTGAGACCTGCGCGCGCGTCGTGGGCGAGGCACAATGGGTGGTCATCGAGCACCACTGGAGCGACCCGAGCTATCTCCGTATGGTCTTCCCCGCCATCGCCGATACCGATCCCCCCGAAAAGCGCGCCTTCGAAGCGGCGCTCCGGCGGGCCTTCGGCAGGGTCGTCCACGCCTCGAGGACCTTCGAGTTGCGTGGGCGAACCGGGAGCGCTTCTGACGCGCTCTGCGATGAGATCGGCGTGAGCCCGTAGCGCCTGGGCGGGCGCGGTTTTCTTTGGGCGAATTGGTGATTTGTTCTCTAGGATCAAGACTGATGGCGACGCCGTCCGAGGGCACGGGCGCAGCGAGGCCGCAGACGCGGTCCAACACGCTTCGGCAGGCCGCCTCGGCGGTGTTCGCCCTGACCGCCATCCTGCCGCTCCTCCTCTTCGTCTGGACGGTCCACTCCCTCGGCGCGCTCTCGAGGCTGCAGGCTCAGGTGGGGCTCGGCCTGGCCCTCGCCGTCGCCCTCCTGGGCTTTTGGGTTTTCCGACGGCTCATGGGGCAGATGTCCGACCTCATCCTGGCGCTCAGGCGGGCGGCGGAGTCCGCGTCGCGTTCGACTGCTCGGGCAAGCGCCGAAGCGCCGCGGGCTACCGTCGGGCCGGCACCAGGAGCCTGGGCACGCGCTGCGGCACTCCCGGCGCCGGCAGCCAGTCGCCCGGCGGCCGAGCCAGCACCGCTCGCCGCCGCGGAGCCCGCGGGCGTCACGGCGACGCCCAGCCCCTTCGTGACGACGTTCGCAGCGCCAGCTCCACCGCCGGCGAGTCTGCCCGCGAGCGTCGCCACTGAGGAGGGAATGAGCCAAGAGGCGGCGGAAGCGCACACCGTGCCGGGCCTCGGCACGATCCGGGAGGTGCACGATCTCGGCCGGGTCATGGGGGTGTTGTGGCGGGCCGAAGCCGCCGGCTACAGGGGACGGCGCGTCGCCGTCTCCGTGCTGAGCTCCCCGCGGCCGATCATCGGGACGCTGATCGAGCTGACCGACGACGGACTGATCCTCGAGACCGATGTCTCCGGGCGCCTCGCCGTGAGCTTCAATCGCGTCTCAGCGATCGATGCCGAGGAGTCGCCGACCGACGAGTAGGGCGCGACCCCGGCGGGCCCGCGCCGGACATGATCGCTTCCGTCATCCGCGGCGATGGGACCGGAGTGGGCCCTAGAGATACTGACCCGGCTCGCGGTCGCCGGACTGCTGCTCAGGGGAACCAGGTGGCAGTCCTCGACGGCGCATCTCGTCGAACTGAGCCCGCGCCTGCATGTGCTGCGCCCAGAGGGCGGCCTGAATTCCCTGGAACAATCCTTCCAACCATCCGACCAGCTGGGCCTGGGCGATTCGGATTTCCGACTCGCTTGGGGTTCCCTCGAGAGGGATCGTGAGCGTGCCCAGCTCGTGCTGCAGATCCTCGGACAAGCCTTCCTTCAACTCGCCCACCGCCCGATCGTAGATCTCGCGCAGGCGTTTCCGGCCAGGTTCGTCCACCGAGGATTGGCGGACATCCTGGAGGACCTCTCGAATCATCGACGCGATCCGCAGCAGCTTCGCTGGCTGGGAGACGAACTCCACTGACTCCCGGCGTCGTCCCTGGCCGGGGGCTACGATTTCAGGGTCTCGCTCGGGCATGGCCGCACCTCACGGTCAACGAGTAACACATTCGCCCGCGTGAAGCACCTCTGAACGGTGCGGGGACTGCCGACCGCGCGTGCCCGCCGGTGCGGGCAGCGGCACGGAATGAACGTCAGCCGATCATCTCGCTAAAGGCATGCATCGAGGCGACCCCGTTTCGGCTTCAGGCGCAGGCCCTCACCAGCTTCCTGACTTCGTTGTCTTCGAGCAGAGCCGCGTGAAGTCTTTGGATTCTGCCGGCCGACTGGTAGAGAAGATCCCCCTTGCCGAGCAAGGTCTCGGCGCCGATCGCATCGAGAATGGTGCGTGAATCGACACCACTCTGGACACGAAACGCAATGCGGGTAGGAAAGTTTGCCTTAATCAAACCGGTGACGACATTCACGGAGGGGCGCTGGGTGGCGATGACCAGGTGAATCCCGGCCGCGCGAGCTTTTTGGGCCAGGCGCGTGATAAGTTCTTCAGCCGGCTTGCCAAGAATGAGGATCAGGTCGGCAAATTCATCGATGAGGAACACCACGTAGGGCAGGGGATGCCATTTACCGCTGAATGTGACGAATTCACTGCGGCGTCGTGTGCGGATCGTTTCATTGAACTCTTGAATATTTCGCGCCTCGAGCGCGAGCATCATCTCGTAGCGATTTTCCATCTCCGCCACCAAGCGGTGGAGGACGGCTCTGGCCTGGGTCTTCACATCGCTGATCACCGGACAGGCAAGGTGGGGTAAGTTTTTGTAAGCCGCCAATTCGACCATCTTGGGGTCGATAAAGACGAAACGCATTTCCTTAGCGCTATTCTTGCAGACGAGTCCCGCAATGAGGTCATTGATAAAGACGCTCTTGCCTGAGCCGGTCGTGCCAGCAAGTAACAGGTGAGGCATCTGCACCAGATCTTCGATCACCGGGTTGCCAAAGGTGTCGACTCCGAGGGCCACTGGCAGGGTGAGCTCTTCGGAACGGAATCTGGCACTCTTCACCACATCACCGAACCGAATGATGCTCCGTTGCTCACTGGGGATCTCGATGCCGACGGTATTTTTGCCGGGCAGCGCTGGAATCACCCGCACACTTTGAGCGCGCAACATGCGGGCAATGTCGTTCGCGATGCTGACGATTCTTGCGGCTTTGGTTCCCGCGCCTGGTTCATATTCCAGCGTCGTGACGACCGGGCCCTCGGTCGTGTTGGTGATCTTGCCTTCAATCTTGAATTCACGCAGGTGACCTTCGAGCTGCTTCACCAGGAGGCTGAAGTCGGTCTTTCTTGAAGAATTGACCTTGCTAGTCTGAAACATGTTGGGGTCGGGTTTCCCATTTTTCGGCACTGCGGAGGTGAGGTCGAGTGGAACGTCAATTTCATCCTCGTCGCCCTGGTCCGCAGTCATCGATTGGGCGGTACGCTTACCATTTCCGCCATTGGCTTGGGCTGTCGTCTCACTTGGGAGGGGGCTGGTAAGCGACGCGAGTCGTCTCTTGCTGTCTTGGCCCGCAGGTCGGCTGGCCAGGCGTTGCAGGAGAAAGAGCAGGTACTCGACAAATTTTGCCGTATTGGAAGCCGTCAAGTTACCGCTCATCACCAGGCCAGCGACGCCTGCAAACGTCAACCCGATGACCGCGCCCCCGTAACCGATACTCTTCAGAAGGTTGTTGCCGAGGAACGTGCCGATCACACCGCCAAGACCATGGGGCAGATGCGTCGTGCCTAGATTCGGCTGCTCAATATGAACGAGTCCGGACAAAACCACGACGATGACGGCGAAGCCCACAAGACGTTTGGGCTTCGGCCAGCGAATGAAGCCGAGGGCCATAAGCCCGCCGCAAAAGAACAGCACAACCGCGATCAGCAAGCTGACCATCCCCAGGGTGCTGAGCAACACACTGGCGAGCCAGGCGCCCACTGGTCCGCCCATATTTCGGTAGGTTTCGCTCGTCGTGGCGATCTGGGTCGGGTCGGTAGGGTCGTAAGTGAGGAGAGCAAGGCCGCAAAAAATACCCGCGGCAAGGACCACAAATCCAAGCAGCTCAAAGAATGTATTCTGCTTCGCCTTGGATTTCTCGATCAACGCCTGCAACGCGGACATAATAGTCAACGTTTTCCTTTAATTAGGGTCATTTTCTGCGGGCTTGAGCGTGTCGCCCAGGCGGTCCAGTGGATCCAGACTCCCCGGCCCCGTTCGGATGCCGTCCCATCGATCGTGACACCCTCACCCTGACCATATGCGCGCACGAAACGTGCCGGCCTGACAAGCGACGTCCTCGTTGACACAGGGATTTCCCCGACGCTCGATGCAACGGCCTCACCGCCCCGTGTCCTTGTCCTGAATTTCCGAGGTGTTCGCCGCCGGCTCTCGAGCCTCGCCCGAGGAGCGTGCGAACGCCTTATGAACCAGCGATCTCGATAGGCGAGGTTCGTGCCAGGTCCAACGGTTAGGGCGGGCTCGAGACCAACCGGCGTGACGAAATTCAGAAGTGCCAGAGATTACGGTGGTGACCCCGGCGGGATTCGAACCCGCGTTTCCGGTCCGCCACGCGCTTTCTTCGCACCGACGAGCGGTTAGGCGATGTTTAGTCAACGTCGATTGGTCGGGGATTAGAATCCCAGCGACCCACGATCGCTGCTTCCGGTACGTTCCTCCGGGGACAAGCCACTCGGCCATCGACACTCTGAACGCTGAGATTGTGCGGCGACTTTACGCCGAGACGCCGTACGTCCCATCGACCACGCAGGTGGACGCATGGTTCGCGATCCGCGCCTGCTACATCAATCCCCGTACGACGCTCGCCGAGGTCGACGGGCTCGCGGACGCGGTACGAGCGATTGGAGACCGGATCGCGGGCGCCTCAGGCGGAACCGAACAAATGTTCTTGCTGGGTAAGCGTCGCCGCCTCACAGGTACGTCTGGTACCGCTGCGCGTTCGCCAAGGACAAGGGGCCGGCGGTCTGCACGCACGGCGTGTGGTATCGGCAGGACCGCCTGGAGGCCGGCCTGGTCGGCGCCTTCCGCCACGCCATGACGCCGGCGATCCTCCAGCCACTGGCCCAGGCGGTGAATGCCGAGATCGACGCTCTGGTTCGCTGCCCGTGACGCGCGCGTGGAGGCGGTCAAGGTCGAGATCCTCCGACTCGAGCGCCAGGCGGGCAACCTCGTGAGGTTCGTGGCCGAGGGTGGCGATTCCCGGGCGGTACGCGACGAGCTGCGTGCGACCGAGAGCGCGCTGGCGGCCCTTCGGCTGGAGCTTGCAGAGGTCGAGGCCGCGGGGCCGGGCGCACCGCCCCCGGGTTCACCCAGCCTGGGTGCGCTGGCGCCCAGGAGAAGCTGGGCTTCAGCCCGCCCTCGGCGAACATGAGGAGCGCTCCTCGTGGCGGCGCAATCCACTTCGCGTGCTTCTCGATGACCTCGCGGAACTCGGCGCGGGCCGCGTCGCGATGAGCACGAGGCCTGGCCCGCGGGCCTCCGGCCTCGCTCAACGGCTCGCTCGGCGCCGCGGCCCGACGAGTTGCTCGGCTTCAGCCTCGCTGAGTTGCCTGGCCGTCTTCTCGAGTAGCAGCGCCGCGAGCTGCATCGGTTCGACGTTGACTCCCCCGTGCTCGCGCACCCTGGACGTGATCTCTTCCAGACGCTCGAGCGTCTCCGGTGCGAGGGGGATGAGTCGCCGTTCCGTCCACCGAGGATCCGTCGGCCGCCCGCCGCCCCCCGGTACGCGGAACTTGGCTTCGACGTCCGCGAGAAGCTGCATCGCGCCGAAGTAACCGCCCGGCGCGGAAACCTTACCCCTGCGCTCGGCGCCGAGCCCCCTGGCGATCTTGTCCATGTCGAGCTGCCTCTTCATCGTCTACTCCTCCGCGAAGTCCCGAATGGCGAAGTACTCGTCGCCGACCACCAAGCCGACCTCTCCCTGGCGAGCCTCACGGCCCATCCTCCTGCAGAAGGCTCCAAGCTCGGCAAGGTTCCTGGAGTCCTCGATGTCGGCGGGCGTCGTGTAGCAGTGCACGACGACCGGCTCATCCTTCACGAGTGCACCGCCTCGTTCATCGTCGCGCCAGATGCCCTGTGCCTTCGGGTAGGCCGTTGCGCCGCCGAAGACGCGCCCGAACATCTCCAAGGCGCCGTCGACCCAGCGCGGCTGGTCAACGGTCGTCACCCCATCGCGCTCGACACTCGGGACGAACAGCACCACAAGAACGCGCTTGCGTCCTCCACTGAGGACCGGGCGGCGGCGCGTGGTCTTGGAACGCTTCCTCGGCACTCCACGATCAATATAGATCGCTGGCGGGCGTCACGCAACCCCGGGGCGGCACTCCCGAGCCACTCCGCCCCCGGCCGCGCATCGTGAACTGGGAGGCCATCGCCGGTCGTCGCCAGACGGTCGGTGGCGTGCCCGACGCGGGCACCATGCGTCTCCTCGAAGAGCTTTTTGCCTATCCCGGATCGCGTGCGAGGACGCGAGAGGGCTGGGCCCTGGGCGCGACCCCAGGTGAGCCTGAGCGCGGCCTCTGGATCCCGGACTCCGTGCCTGGCGGGAGAGCCGGCGCGCCGCACATCAAATGTCCAATGTTCGTGGCGGTCCTCATGTCCGCCATCCGTTGCACAGGCTCAGCCGTCGCTGGCGCTTCCCGACGCCATTGCAATACCAGGCCGACGCGTCGCGCACCCAAGAAGCTGTCGACTTCTCCTACTTCAACATCCGCTCGTGGCGATTGTTGAGCCCAATAAGGTCACTCAGCGGCCTCCGGTCGTAGTCGTACCCTGCGGTTCGATAACTCGACCGGGAGGCGCCCATGTCCGACCACTGGCTCGTCCCGCCCCTCGCTCGCTGCCACATCGTTTCCCGTCGCTCGACTCCTCATCTCGCGACGCTGTTTGAGGGGTTCACGGCCTACCTGACCGTCGGGCGCCAGTGTCGTCACGGAACCATCACGACCGCCTCCTTCTGCGACTTCCTCAGCTACGCTGAAAGCAACCCGCTAACGCCTCTCGCCGTCTCCCCCGAAGCAGGCCAAGCTGCCCAACCCGCTCCTGACGCGGCCGTGTCGGAACCGCTGTTCCCGGTCACCTACCCCATCGTCGCGAACAAGACGATCGTGACTCGGATGACGAGCCATCGCGTCTGGAAGCTGGTGCGCGACCTCCGGAGAGCGGTCAGGCATCAAGGGGCTTCATCCCCACGCGCTCCGGCACGCGTGCGCGGTCGAACTGCTGAGGCGAACGAAGAATCTTCGGGCCGTTCAGAAGCACCTTCGTCACCGCGATATCGACACCACGACGGTCTACACGGCGCTGATGCCTGACGAACTCGCGGAAGCGATCAGCGCCTTCGACGTGTAACAGTTTTCGTCTTCTCCACAACGGGCCGCCTGATCCACGCCCTGGAACGCTCCGGACCTCACGCGGTTAACGAGCAAGCGGAGGGTGGGACCGGAAGAAACTACTCACGGCCGAACTGGGATGTGTTGCTCACGGGCCGCGTTTCACGCGTCGCAGAGTGCGCGCTCAAGAGCGGCCGAGAGGCGCGGGTCCAGAACGACGGTTTCCTGCTCGAGCCAGAGCCCTGCCTCCGCTAGATCTCGAACAAGCGGCGGCACTCCGTCGAGAACCGCGTCTTCCGGCCAAGCAAGGCGGAGAGCTCGGTCGGCTACATATTCCTGCCAGAAATCCGGTACCGCCCACCGAAGGTCGGGCCGGGCGGTGCGGAGATGGACCGCAATGCGGACGCCATTCGGGTCGAGGTCGCCGAAATGAATGATCGGAAGGGTGGCGAGTTGATCAAGAAGGAGCTTGACCGTGAAGGTGTTCCAGCCGGGAACGTGGGCCACGAGCCAACCGTCGGGCGGGTGAAGGTCGAGGTACGGACCGAGATTCTCGACGAGCAACACCGCGCGGGGAAGCTCGCCGGCCAGAAGAGTACCGTCGATCAATGCACGCTCGCTGAGCATTAACTCCCCTGCAATGCTCACAAAGAGCGACGCCTCGATTTGCTTTCCCTCGCGATCGACGAGAAGCCCCTCGTTCGGCCGCATGCGGACGATCCCATCGCGAGTTACGTCGACATCGGCGAGCGCCTCACGTCGGATCTCGGACAAGGAGGCTTTCGAATGCGGCGCCACCTGCGCCGTTGCCGTTTTGCGGTTCAAACGTGACGGGAGGAGGCCGATGGCGCCGGCTCGCTCTAGATCCTGGAGCTTTTTCCAGCCTTGGTCGGTGACGGGTAGCCCGACGGCCTGGAGGCGCGCGAGATCGTGACGCCAGCTGGGCCAGATCTGACCGAGTAGCTCCTCAAGACTGGACCGTCGGGTGTCGACGATACCAAGCTCATCACGGCGGCCAGTGCGGCGCGTCCACGGCAGCTCCGCGAGCCACCGCCAGACGTCCCTCTGATGCAATCGGCCGTAGTAGTAGAGCTCAAGTACAGCGAGCCGGCTCTCGTCCTTCTCCCACATCACGACGACACCTCGGCGACGACGCGACGGCCGGTAACGATCACTTCTTCACGGCCATCGGGTCCCACTCGGCGCACGAGGCGGTAGGTCGTATTGCCTTCCGCGCGAGCAACCTCAGGAGCAGCCAGAAGAAGCTGAAGATCCAGGCTCTGGCAAAGATCGAAGAGTACACCGAGATTCTCCCTGTCGAGACGATTCGCCTCGTCGAGGAAGAGCAATCTCAGAGTTCCCTGCGAGCGCTTCGGTCGCAGGAGGTTAGCGTCGCGTTCCCACGCCGCGAGCACGACCATCATTAGGGCCGTGCCGATCCCGATCCCTTCGCCTGTGGAGAGCCTGTTGGGGTTGACCGCCTCCCATTCGACCTCCGCCTGCCTCTTCACCTCGAGACGAGGGTCTATGTACTCACGGTAGTCGAGTAGCCTTTGCCCGCCCGTCCGCCCACCGCCGTACCTCTTGAACAACTCCTCCAGAGCCTCCTCGATCGGCATGTCGATCTGAAAGAGCAGACCCTGATCCTCGCCTTCACGAAGCGCCCGCAGGACCTGCTCCATCCTCTCCACGCGATCCAGGCGGAGCCGAACGCCCTGGATGCTCCCGAAGCGGACCTTCTCGAGCTCTTGGGTCAGCCTGGTGACCTGGCGCTGGGCGCGCCTGATGTGAATGTCGATGTTTCGTGCGACATCCTCCGATTCACCGCGAAGGTCGGCCTCCTGCCGAGCGAGTCGGATTTGGAGAGCGGCTAGATGCTCGCGCAGCCTGCCGAGCGCTTCGAGCGGCTCGTCCACCTCTGCAATCTGCGCGGGAATCCGTCGGCGGAGCCAGTTGCGCACCGAGAGCCATGCTTGCAGGTACACATCGCCCGAAATGTCTTGTGGGCCGAGCAACTCGCTCACTCTAGCGGACACCTGTTCGCCGTCTCGCGCTCGCGACAAGCGTTCCTTCAGCGCAGTCGCGTGCTCTCTCGCCTTCTGATTCAGATTCGGGCTTCCGACACCGGAGAAGGCTTCGACGAACCGCCGGGTGAGGGTCGCGGCGAGGACTCCCTGCTCTTCCGCCGTGGTTCTCAGACGCTCCCATCGTTCATGCGCTGGCCTCCAGTTACGCTCCTCCTCGTCGAGAGCCTGACGCGACTCGTCCATCTTCTTCGCCGCCTGTTCCAGCAGGAGTTCAAGCCGAGCCACGCGTTTCGACACCTGTCCGCTCTGATCCTCCAGCTCGTGCAGCTGCGCCTGAAGCGTTGCGATACCGACCTCCGTCGCCACGATGATGGAGTCGCTCGCATCGTCGAGACCCAGCTGCAGCCAGTCCTCGCGGTCCCGTTTGATCGCCTCGTTCAGACTTTGGACTATCGCGTACTTCTCGTTCTTCTCGTTGACCGCCTCCTGATGTGCCGTCTCGGCCTCCTGGACTTTCGTCTCGGCTATCGCCACTGCAGCTTTTGCCCGCTCAAGCTGGTCTTGGAGAGCCGGAGCCAACGCCTTCTCCCGCCGTAGGACCTCTTCGGCGTCCGTCCATTCCAGCGCGGCAAGGTTGGCATCCAAGAAACGCAGCGCAAGCAGTCCCCGCGTCAGTGCTTCTTGGCGACGCTGCTTCGCCTCGTAGTCCACCCGTAGAGCAGCCGACTCCTCCACGGACGGGGGCGGTCGTCGAAGCACATCCAACTTCTCTTCTAGGAGGGCTCGCGCCGGCGTCTTGCTTGCCAGTTCGGCCGCGGCCGCTCGGGCCGTCTGCAGCCGTTGCTGCACCGCGAGGAGACGCCCGCGTTGATCAGGCTCGTCGAGTACCCACGCCGCCGGAAGCAGCTCGCGAAAGGCCGTCCGGAGTGGCGCCTCCAAGCTGATCAGCTCCTTCAGCCTCTTGCACTCGGCCCGATGGTGCGAAGCGTCCTTCTCTCGTTCTGACGCGATGCGTTGCACTGCTTCGAGCTCGGCCGAAGGGTCTCCATGCTCGAGCCTGTCAACGTTCACAAGCAGCGTCTCGCTCGAAACGAGCGCTTGTTCGATCCGTTGGAGCTCCGCGCGGGCGCGATCGACTGCAGCAGCTGCGGCCGCTTCTTCCTCGCGGAGCTGCGCGATCTTGTTTTCCCTGGCACGACGGCCAAGGGTAGGAGCCGTCGGCAGGCGTGTGAGTCGCCAGCCTCCGCCTGAACTGGGAACGAGCACATTATTGTCCAGGACCTCACCGACAGGCCGTCCGTCCTCGTCGACGTGTAGAGTCGCCTCTCCACCGACGAGCCACACCGTCTCCGGTCGCTCTCGCGCGTTCACGATGGCATCGGAAGCCTCCCGCGGGTCGTCGACGACAATCGCCTCTGCTAGCGGCCCGAGCAACGCTTGGGTCCTCGGGGCCTCTTCGACGGGGATTTCCTCGAAGCGGCCCGCAAGGAGGTCTCCGTCAACGAGATCCCGGATCTTGAGCAGCTCAGACGGGAACTTACCGCCGGTCTGCTCGAGGCGCGTCGCCTCTTCGTGGAGCGCTTCACGTTTTTGGATCCGCTGCCGGACCTCTTCGCGGCCTATGTCGCGCCTTTCGACCAGCTGCGAGCGCAAAGCCGCAACATCGGAGGGCGACGCAAGCGTACGCGCCCATGCGGACTCGAGCGATCGTGCGAGCAGCCGGAGTTCTAGCCAGCGACCCACCGCGACCTCGAGCGATCGAATCTGCTCGTGAGCGGCCACTGCGGCCTGCTCGGCGAGTTCGGCGGCACGCTCTTCTTGCCGGTGCTGCCCCTCGAACTCACTTAGTCGTTCCTCAACCTTAGACAAAGCCGTCTCGACCTGCTCATGAGACGTCAGAGCCACGCCAGCTGTCTCGAGCTCGGCAGCCTTCGCTCGGACCTGATCCTGCTTGTCCGCCAGCTTGGCGGTGGCACCGACCTCTCGCAGCAACCAGTCGACCATTGCGGCTTCTGACTCGAGCTCCCGCAGATGCGCAAGGGCGGCGCGTGCCAGCTGGAATGCGGTCGCAGCCGGCACCTCGGCATCTACCAGGGTCCGCAGCGCCGCCAGAACTTCTTGGTGCTCACGTTGCTTCGCCTCCACGGTGGAGAGTAGCTGATCGATGGCGACGAGCTCCGATTGGACGGATTCTCTGGATTGCTCAACAACCCCGAGCAGATCTGTGGACGACTCCGCCGTGACATCGTACTCAGGCAGGAAGAGTTTCGCCTGCTCGAGATGCTCCACTGCCAAGCGATGCTGGCCCGCACGCCGGCTGAGCTCCTCCAGACCCTTCTGAAAATCGGCGAGTCCCCCGGCGGCTAGTTCGCGCGCCTCATGTGCCTGTTCCTGCGCACGACGGATCGACGCACGATGTGTCTCCGCCTCAGCGAGGCCTCGTTGCGCTTCCTCTAGCCCCCGCTCTGTCTCCTGGAGGCTCTCCTCCCGCTCCGTGATCCGCTGCAGAATCTGCTGTCCACTTTTCAAGCGCCGCAGCAGCTCTCGGTTTCCATCCAAGGACTGACGAATCTCGCTTACGCGAGCCGCGACCTTCTCGTGCTCCCGCTTGGCCTCTGCCACGCCGCTCGAGAGTTGCTCGTGGCTGCGCTCAGCTTCCCGGAGGTTGTCGCGCGCAGTTTCAACACGCTTTTCCAGTTCGCATGCACGCTCGCGCGTGGCGTGTACTGCAGCGCTGAACATTTCCTGTCCGGCCTCGTACACGGCCGATATTTCCTGCTCAAGGCGGCGCGACTCTTCGACTTCGGTCCGGGTACGCCGACACGCCTCGAGGTTGGAGCGCATGCGCTTGAGGGTGTCAGCCAGCCCCGACTCTTCCTTTAGGAGGAATTCCGCCAGCTCGGACGTCAGCGCTCGCGAGATGCCCCCGGTCATACTCGTACGCAGCATTTCGTTGAGCTTGGTCCGCTCCTCGTCATTCGCCAGACGCAACGGAGTCACGCCCCGATCAAAGAGCGCCCCGAAGTAGTCTTTTGCCGTCACAAAGACGTGAAGTCTCCCGCCGAGGCGCGCCACCTGATCTCGGAGCTGCGGGAGCTCCGGCACGGCGTCCGCTTCCCCTCGTTCCAGGAGGACGTCTTGGAGCTGGACGCCGTCCGGGAGGTCGGTGATCAGAAAGGGTGTCGCCTCGACCGAAGGCTCGGCACGCTGCTCGAGATGGACGCCGGCGAGCAGTCGCTCGGCGTTGGGAAGACGGACCTCTAGTACTGAGTACGAAGGCCGGCCTGGCTCTCCGAGTCGGCCCCACACGCCCTTGTCTCCAGCCGTTCCGGCATGCTCACCGACGCTCGTGAACCGGAGCCGCGACATGTCTGGTAAGAGTACGAGGTAGGCGGCGATCAGGACCGTCGTCTTGCCAGCGCCGTTCGCGCCCTCGAGCGCTGTGACATTCCGATCGAGCAAGTAGCGCTCGTAGAACACGCCACGCCAGTTGACGAGCACAAGCTGTGTGGCCCGGGTTCGATTCATGATTCGTCCTCGGTCTCTTCGTCATCGACCGAGGGCGCCTGGGCCGCCTTTCCTTCCGACAGGAGCCGCTCCAAGGTGGTCACGCGGTCCTCGACCCCACGAACTGGCTCCGCAAACCGCAAGAGCGGCGCACGAAGACGAAGCCGCTCGTCGTCCAGCTGTTCGACGAAGCCAAGCCTCCAGAGGCCTCGCAGGGCTTTGCCGATCTCGAGGCGGACGGTCTCTTGGGCGACTCGCTCGTCATACTTCTTTCGGCGCGGGTTGAGCGCTCGAATCAGCTCCCGCTCACCGACAAGCCCCACGAGCCTGGCGACTAGTTGCGCGGTCCCGACCGCCCCGCCAGCCTGGACTGCCGAGGGCTCGAGATACATGAGGGCGAGTACCTGACCGACCAGCATCTCCCCAGCGGTCAGATGCCGGCGGCCCAGTTGGTCGCCCCTAGGAAGCAGGTAAAAATAGCCATCGCTCGCATGCATCAACTCGCATCCGTAGCGGCGATAGAAGATTTCGAGATGAGTCTGTGCATCGAGAAGGAACGCATACCGATCGGCCTCGTCGCGATCGATGTGACGGCCCTGGCGCAGGGCTACATCGAGCTCCGGGAACAACGGATCGCGGATTACGTCCTCGAGTCGAGCGAACGGCGCTTCCTTCATCTGTTATTGCCCCCCGGCAGCTCCCAGTCCTCGATCTGGATCTCGCCCGGAACCTGCACCCAGGGTCGCTGTCGCGCCGACCGAGGGTTCGCGTCGGTGGCCACGCGAGCAGCGATCCTGCCAATCGCGACGAATCGCCGTTGCGCCGGCAGATGAGGCAGAACCTCCGCAACAACAGCGGCAAGCGTGCGGAGGGCACGGGCCAGGGCTTCATGAACCCGCTCCTCGAGCTCCATGGGCTCGAGGTCAGGAAACACCTCTTCGAGCGGCGCCTCGCGATCGCTCTTAGGCCGTACCACCGGCGGTCGATGGACACGCGCATCAACCTCCCGCAGTAACCGAATCGAATTGGCGCCGGCGCTTACCAGAAAGAAAGGGTTCTCGACCCATCCGACGAGCTGACTCCGAAGGCGCTCGCTCAGCGCACGGCCCGGATCCAGACGCACGACATCGCGAAGAAAGCGGTGAACGTACTGGTAATATTCCGACCACGCACGTTGCCTCGTGCTCCCCCACGCCGCAACGCGATCGACCTGTTCGCTCACTCGTCGGATGGCTTCCTCGGCGTCCGTGGCCCCGCGTGCAGTCGCCAGGTGTTCAACGTCCTGCAGTAGCCCCTGCATCTGATTGGTGTCGTGGAGGAGAACGGCGTTCAGCTCGGCGAGAGTCGCGGTCGTGTCATCCAAGAGCGCCTGACACTGATCCACAGCAGCGAACCAGTCCGCTTGGAGCAGCTCCGCGATGCGGCGTTGCACCTCCTCCTGCTGGGCATCGAGTCCTCGCTGCCGTCGCTCGATACCGGCCACAAGATCCCCGACGGTGACGCGCAACGGTGACACGACCGACGAACGCCACTCGTCGGGCGTCGTCGTGTTTCTCGCCGCGGCCTTGATCTCCGATAGGCTCGCGAGCAGCGTCTTGGTCAGAAGGGTCAGGCTCTCCCGCGTGAGCGTTTCGTCCTGCATGAAGAAGTCGATAATTGCCGCCGCGAGGCTGGTGAGGGCGTATTCCCCGGCCCGCATGATGCCCACGCCGTCCACGCGTGAAAGCAGCCTTTGCTCGCGCAGGCGCTGAATCGCGTGGGTCGCTCGCTTGCGGGGATTCTCGGCGCCAGGCTCGACGAGCTCGCAGACCTGTTCGAATACGTCGACGATTACGTCCTCTTCGAAACAGGTCAGGGCCTTGTCTTTGGCCCGAGTGTAGAGCGCTACAAGAAAGCACAGGTCGACGGTCTTCAGGTCGAGGCTAATGCCATTGCGGTGCAGCGAAGCGATGAGACGAACCGAGTCAGTGGCCACCGATGTCGTCTCCTTCGCGCCTGCAACGCGCGGTGTCCGGTGAGGTCGCCATTACAGGATGATAGCCGAACCGCCGCCGCCGCGTGAAGATGCACCGCTTTCAGCAGCGGATGAAGACGCTGGGCGAGCGTAAGGTCCTCCGGGATCGCGGCATCGTCGCGCTCATGGCGCTTCGCCGGGGCGAGGTCGTCGCCCTCGACATCGGGACTTCGATCCTGACTTTGGGCCTCGCAGAGTCCGCGGCAAGGGCGGTCACGACGCGGCGGTTCCTCTGCCCCGCTCCGCGCGCTTGATCGTGAGCGCCTACCTCAGGTCCGATCGTCCGGGCGCGGCCGCGTCCAAACCGCTATTCCTGGTCACCTACCCCACCGTCGCGCACAAGACGATCGTGCAGCGGATGGGCTGCCATCGCGTCTGGAAGCTCATCCACGACGTCGGAGACCGCTCAGGCATCAAGGGGCTCCATCCTCTCGCGCTCCGACACGCGTGCGCGGTCGAGCTGCTGAGGCGCAGGAAGAATCTCCGAGCCGTGCAGCAGCACCTCCGGCATCGCGACATCCAGACCACGACAGTGTGTACGCGCGGCTGATGCCCGCTGAGCTCGCGGAAGCGGTGAGCGCCTTCGACGCGGAGGGGTTTGTCCCCTCTCCCGACGCGTTGGGTTCTCGTCCCCTCCCCTGGCCGTCGAATCCACACCCTGGAACGCTTCGAACCTCACGCACTTAAAGGAGGGGGGACGAAAACGCCGATTCGAATCCTTCCGGGGGAACAAAACACCGTAAGTAGCTAACTCTGCGAGAGAGAATCTGGTGACCCCGGCGGGATTCGAACCCGCGATCTCGACCTTGAAAGGGTCGCGTCCTTGGCCTGGCTAGACGACGGGGTCAGCCCTCGTCAGTATACCCGACCTAGGGCTGCACCCTGAGATTCGGGTGACGCACCCAGAAGTAGCCGCCCATCGCCGCCGCCGCGAGCACGTTGGCGACGAGCACCGCGGGCCATGCGAGCGCGTGCAGGATCGGCTCGGCGAAGAACATCG
>Ga0209761_1000797_pt1 | contig 20016 bp, 15 predicted proteins | sample GraSoi013_1_40cm_4_FD_185818 | JGI IMG/M metagenome (GOLD analysis project Ga0209761, IMG submission 185818) | Grasslands soil microbial communities from the Angelo Coastal Reserve, California, USA - Sample 09_25_2013_1_40cm (SPAdes) (version 2) | ecosystem: Environmental > Terrestrial > Soil >...
GCGCGATGGGAGCCCCGGACCTGCTCGCCGAGGAGGCCACGTGCGAGGCCGGCTTGGGCACAACGGTCGCGGGCGTGTGGCGGGCCGCAGGCCTGGCGGCCCCCTATCCCCTCACCGTGGCCGACGCGATACAGCGGTGGCGCTGAGTCCCGCGCTCCAGCTCGACGCCGCCGGATTCTCGTACGGCGCGGTCGCGGCGCTCTGCGCCGTATCGTTCGCGGTCGCCCCGGGGGAGCGCGTCGCCCTGCTGGGACGGAACGGCGCCGGCAAGTCCACCCTCGTGCGCCTGGTCACGGGGCTGCTCCACCCGGACGAGGGCACGGTGCGGGTGGGCGACTGGGACACGTGCGACTACGCCCCCGAAGACTTGGCGCGACGGGTCGGGTCGGTGTTCCAGCACGCCGACCAGCAGCTCTTCGCACGAACGGTACGGGAGGACGTGAGCTTCGGACCGCGCGCGCTCGGGTACGGGGAGCGGGAGGTAGCGCGGCGCGCCAGCGACGCCCTCGAGGCCCTCGCCCTCACCGCCCACGCCGCACAGCACCCCTACGATCTGCCACCGGCGCTCCGCACGCTCGCCGCGCTCGCCGGTGCCCTCGCGCTCGAGCCTGCGGTGCTGGTGCTGGACGAGCCCACGGTGGGCCTCGACCGCGCCCTGCGGGCGCAGGTGGCGGGCGCGCTGCACGAGCATGTCGCGCGGGGCGCGGCATTGCTCGTGGTGACGCACGATCTCGGCTTCGCCGCCGAAACGCTGGACCGCGGGATCGTGCTCGACCGCGGTCACCTGGCGTATGACGAGCCGCTCGCGACGCTGCTCGCGTCCGCGGAGCGCCTCAAGCCGCTCGGACTGGTGCCGCCCGCGGTCGCAGCGCTGTCGGTGGCACTGGAGCTTCCGGGGCTGCCGGTGCGCGAGCGTGAGGCCGCTCACACACTCGCCCGCGTTGCCGGAGCGCAGCCCCGGCCCTAGATTGCTCGCTCTCCGCATGCCCACTCCAGAGACAATCGCCGCACGGTTCGCACGCTGTCTGGACCTGTTTCGCGACCCCGCGGCGAAACAGGCCCAGAAGCTCGAGTTCCGAGCGCTGCTCGAGCTGCTCGCGGAGGCGCCCGTCACCCTCAAAGCGGACGCCGGCCGGCTGGAAGTGAACGGTGTAACGTGCGAGGGGAAGGCGCTGACCGCCCTGCTGCAACGGCTCGATCTCCACGGCGTGGCGGAGATTGCGCTTCCCCAAGGCCCCCCGCCCACGCAGCTGTTCGAGCTGTTCAAGGCGCTCGCCGATCAACCCGATCAAGAGGACCTGTCCACCCGCCTCGGCTCCGCCGGCGCGGACCGGATCCGCGTCACGAACGCCGGCGCACCGCCCGCTCCTGCGACCGCTCCGTCGAGGCCGATCACGAGCCCGGCGTCGCCACTCCCGATCGCGGCGCCTTCCGGCGGCGGTGGCGCGGATGCGCTCGCCGAGCTGCAGCGCAATCCCGCGGCGCCCAACGCGGGTGACCTCCTCGGCGCCGTGATCGACCAGGCCGAAATGGCGCTGAAGCGTAACCGGCCGGAGGAGGTGCTCCGGTTCCTCGCGGCGATCCTGCGCCTCGAGCAGCGGCTACCCGAAGCGGGTGGGGTGCGGCGTCAGTACGCCATCGTGGTGCGCCGCATTTGCACGCGGCCGGTGGTCGAGATGCTCGCGCGGCTCGTCACCGTGCCGAAGCACCGTACGGACGCGACCCTCGCGCTCCAGCGCGCCGGTGCCGAGGCCGTGGAGGTGCTGCTCGACCTGCTGGTGGCTGCGCCGACGATGAGTGAGCGGCGCGGCGTGTTCGACGCGTTGACGCAAATGACGCAGGGCACGGAGCAGCTCGTCCACATGCTCGACCACCCCGAGTGGTTCGTGGTGCGCAACGTGGCGGAGCTGGTCGGGGAGCTGGGGATGGAGGAGGCCGTCCCGGGGCTCGGCAAGCAGCTCAGCCACGAGGACGAGCGCGTGCGCCGAGCCGTGGCGCTCGCGCTCGCGAAGATCGGCTCCGGCAGCGCCGTCGAGCCGTTGCGGCGCGCGCTGCGTGACAAGTCCCCGGAGGTGCGGATGCAGGTAGCGCTCGGGATCGGCGGCCGCAAGTCGAACGCCCTGGCGATGCCGCTCGTCGTCGCGATGGAAGAGGAGGCCGACGAGGCGGTGCTGCGCGAGCTGATTCTTGCCCTGGGCCGGATCGGGAGCCCTGATGCGGTTCAAGCGCTGATCAAGCTCGCCCAGCCATCGGGTCGCATCTTCGGCCGCAAGCCCGCGGCGCTGCGCGCAGCCGCCGTCGAAGCGCTCCGGCTCGCCGGCACGCCCCCCGCGATCGGCACGCTGCAAGGCCTCGCCGGTGACGGCGACAAACAGGTGAAGGCGGCCGCGCGGGCCGCCCTCCAGGACCTGAAGCGAAAGCCGGGCCCCTAACCCCGGAACGCAGTCCCGGGCGCGGGCACGGTGGGCGCAGCCCGTTGCAGCGCCCAGTTTCCCGGCCCCGCGAACGTCACACACAACAGTGCCCCGATTAGCGCCAGACTGTACTCATAGCCGCGCGCCATCGGGTCGCCGAAGTGAAAGACGTCGAATCCGTGTGGCACGTGCACCAGCAGCCCTCCGATGAAGACCTGGATCGCGACGAGGATGGCCGCGATCTGCACGCCGAGGCCGAGCAACAGCGCCAGGCCGCCGAGCGTTTCCACGAGCATGCCGACAAAGGCCATCAGGGTCGGTGCGGGGAAGTGCAGCACATCACGCAACATGCCGGTCCATCCGGCCATGCCTGGGCCGTCGAACGGCGGCCCGATCAGCTTGCCGAGTCCGTGCATCAGAAAGATGATGCCGAGCGCCACCCGCAGGATGAACAGCCCGAGACCAGGGTTGTGCCATTTCATGATGCGTTCTCCTCTCACCCGGGGATGAAGCTGACTTTGGGATCCAGCCGACGCGCGAACGCCGCGAGCAGTCGCGCCGCGCGCTCCAGGTCTTCTAGTGCAACCATCTCGTTGGGGCTGTGCATGTAGCGGTTGGGGACGCTCACCAGCCCCGTCGGGATGCCCCGCAGCGCGTTGTAGATCGCGTCCGCGTCCGTGGCGGTATCGTGGGGCGCCGCCTGGACGCTGTAGGGAATCTGCTCCTGCTCGGCGCATTGCACCAACATCTCGAACACCACCGGGCTCACCGAGGAGCCGCGCGCCAGCACCGGCCCGGCGCCCAGCTTGTGCTCGCCCGCTCGCTTCTTTTCCGCTCCGGGGTAATCGGTGGCGTGCGTCACGTCGACCACGAGCGCGACTTGGGGATCGAGGCCGACGGCGCTGGTGCGCGCGCCGCCGCCCGACCAGGCGATCTCCTCGCGGGTCGTGGCGACCGCGAACACCGCCGCGTGCTTGGGGCGGTCCTTCGCCAGCAGCCGAAGCACCTCGGCGACCACGTAGGCCCCGATCCGGTTGTCGATGCTGCGTGACACGATGCGCCCATTCGGCAGCTCCTGCACGTCCGCGTCCAGCACCGCCGGGTCGCCCACCCGCACGCGTTCCTGCGCCTCGGCCCGGCCGGCGACTCCGATGTCGATCCAGAGGTCGGTGATCTTGGAGACCTTGTCCATGTCCTCCTTCTTCATGAGGTGGATCGCCTGCTTGCCGACCACACCGCGCACCGGCCCCTTCGGCCCGGCGATCACTACACGCTGCCCGACCAAGACCTGGGAGTCCCAGCCGCCGATGCCGGCGAAGTAGAGAAAGCCGTCGTCGTCCACGTACGTCACCTGGAGCCCGATCTCGTCGATGTGCCCGGCGAGCATGAGCCGTGGGCCGCCCTTCGGGTTGAGGGCGGCGATCGAGTTGCCGTGAACGTCGGCCTTCACCTCGTCGGCGAAACCCTTCACCTCCTCGCGCCACACGCGGGCGGGAGCGGTTTCGAAGCCGGAGGGCCCCGGGGTATCGAGCAGGCGCTTCAGGAAATCCAACGTCGGTTTCGTCATGGGTGCGTTTGAGTGGAAAGAGGAATGCCGAGCCGGCGGCGCACGCTGTCGGCGGCCGCGCCGCTGGCCAGTGTCGCTTGGTGGCCGACCCGGACCGGGATCGCCGACAGGCGGATCCGCTTGTCGGGTCGTACCACCACGCGCAGGATCGCCGAGAGCCGCGTCCACGGCTCGCTCTGCAGGAAGATGAAGTTCCCGAGCGACTGCACGATCGGCTTGCCCTTGTACCGCACCACGGGCTGGAGCACGTGCGGGTGGTGGGCGAGCACCACGTCCGCGCCCGCGTCCACGAGGCCGTACAGCAAGTCCGTGTGATAGCTCGGCGGGGCGGCCACGAATTCCCTGCCCCCGTGCACGCTCACGACGACGAGATCCGCCCGGCCGCCCTGCTTCACGCTCCGGATCGCGGGGAAGAGCCAGGCGGTGTCACCCCAGGCGACGTAGTTGGCCCCGGGGTGGCGATAGAACGTGTACGGGGCGGGGTTCCACGCGCGCGTGATCGCGAAAAAGGCTACCCGCCAGCCGTGGCGCCGGACGATCACCGGCTGCTCGGCCATGTCGCGGCCGAACGCGGAGCCTACGAACAGCACCCCGGCCCGGGTGAGCTGGCGCATCGTCTCCTGGAGCGTCCCTTCGCCCCCGTCCCAGGCATGATTGTTCGCCGTGCTCACGATGTCGAACCCCGCCAGCGCCAACGCGAGCGCTGCGAGGGGCGGGGCGGTGAACACCTCACCCGAGTCGTCCACGGCGCCGGTGTCCGCCGCGATCGGGCTCTCGAGGTTGCCGAACGTGATGTCCGCGCCGCGGAGCGTATCGAGCAGCGGGCGAAACGAGTACAGCGTGTCCCCCTGGATCAGCCGCTCCCGGGCCGTGCGCCGCCCCAGGTTGATGTCGCCCACCGCATACAGGCGCAGCGTCCCCTTGGTCGCCGGCGCCTGCAGCAGGGCCAGCACCAGGTTGCACGCCGCCATGAGGTGGCCCGTCATAGCCGACCTGCCTCAACCAACATCGGCGAAACCGTCAACCGTGTATCAACCGCGCGAGAATTTCCGCCGCGTCTACGAGCCGCGGCCCCGGGCGTGAAGTATAGGCGTTGCCGTCGAGAAACTCGACGCGGCGACCCAGCACCCCCCTCGCGTCGCGGTCCGCGACCTGAGCCACGTCGCGGCGCCCCCGGTCGGCGTCGAAGCCGCACAGCGCCACCAGTACGACGTCGGGGGCCAGCGCGCTCAGCTCCCGCCACGAGCGCGGCACCGAGCGCGCGCCCGGCACGTTGCCGACGTCCCGGCCGCCCGCGAGCGCTACCAGCTCCGGTACCCAGTGCCCTGCAACGTAGGGGGGGTCGAGCCACTCGAGCACCAAGACGCTCGGAGCGGTAGGGCGCGCGGCGTTGGCAAGTCGGACGCGCCGCAGCCGGTAGCGCAGCCCGGCGACCAGCTCCTCTGCCTCGTCCCGCAGCTCCAAGGCTTCGCCCACTTTACCGATGTCGGCGACCACGCCGTCGAGCGTGTGCGCGTGCAATGTCACGATCCAGGGCGTGGGCATGAGAGCGGTAACGAGGCGGCCGAGCTCGGCCTCGCCCACAGCGCACACGTCGCACACTGCTTGCCCGATGATCACGTCCGGCCGGAGCCGGGCGACGAGCGCAGCATCGAGCTCGACCGCCGCGACCCCGGTCCGCCTGGCGTCCGCCATCGCGCGGTCGATCTCGCTGGACGAGAGCCCCGGGTCGAGGCGGCTGCGCGTCACTCGCGGGAGGGAGCGGACCTCAGGGGGGTAATCGCACTCGTGCGTCACGCCGACCAGGCGACCGCCCGCTCCCAGCGCGGCCACGATCTCGGTGGCGGCGGGCAAGAGCGAAATGACGCGCACCGCCTACACCCCGCTCCGGGGGGTCACTGCTCGCGCAGCCCAATCCGGTAGAGGAGCGCCCCGAGCAGCCCGAAGAGCCCGTAGGCGAGGACGTTGGAGTGGGCCAGGCCCCCGAGCGTCTGGGACACGGGCACCCGCTCGGCGAGCGCGTCGGCTGAGCCAAACACGCCTGCGACCGCCGCCAGCACGATCCCGCAGATCGCGCCGCCTGCGATCAAGCCGCTCGAGAACAGCACTCCGGGCCCCGACTCGACTTCGGCGATCGACCGCTGTCGGGCTTGGGCACGGCGCTCGATGAGCCACCGCACCACGCCGCCCGCGAACATCGCCGAGGAGGTGGAGATGGGTAAGTAAACGCCCACCGCGACCGGCAGCGCCTGGACCCCCATGAGCTCGATCGCGACGGTGATGAACACGCCGAGCAGCACCAGCGCCCACGGCAGCTTGTGGGTCAGGATGCCGTCGGTGATGAGCGCCATGATGGTGGCCTTGGGGGAGTCGAGGCGGGGAATCGGCTTCCCCCGATACTCGTGGACGCGGCCCCCGATGCCGGGATCGAGCACGTAGCGCAGCTCATGACTCGCCGGGTCCATCAGGTACTTGCCCGCGGCCACGCCTTCGGTCACCACGTAGACCCGAACGATCTGATAGGTCGCACGGTCCACCGAGTCGCTGGCTGCGATGCGGAAGCCCGACATCGTCGCCGACAGCACCTCGACCGGCGCCCTTCCACCCACGGCGGGCGCGAGCGCCTGCTCGCTGAAGGGAGCGTGCGTCTCGGGCACGGGGTAGGTGTAGGCGCGGTTCAGCAGGGTGAGGGTCCAGCCGACGACGAGCGCCGATCCCAGGGCACCGACCAGGATGGCGATTTGTTGGCGTCGCGGGGTAGAGCCGACGAGGAAGCCCGTCTTCAGATCTTGCGATGTATTGCCGGCATTTGCCGCCGCGACGGCGACGACCGCGGCGATCGAGATCGCCTGCACGCGGTGGTCCACCCCGGTCCACCCGATGGCCACGAAGATCAGACACGTCCCGAGCAGGGCGGCGATGGTCATGCCGGAAATCGGGTTCGCCGAAGAGCCGATCTGTCCGCAGATGCGGGAGGAGACGGTGGCGAAGAAGAATCCGAAGATCACGATCAGGACCGCGCCGAGCAGGTTGACGCCCACTTGCGGCAGCAGCGCCAGGACGATAGCGAGGGCGACTGAGCCGCCGACCGTGAGGGAGATGGGCAGATCGTCCTCGGTCCGCAGCCGGGCCACCGCCTGGCCCAGCCGAGATTCGCGTAGATCCTTGAGGCTCGACGCGAACGAGCTCACGATCGTCGGGAGCGACCGCGCCAGCGCGATGATCCCGGCGGAGGCGACGGCGCCGGCCCCGATGTAGAACACGAAGCTGGCGCGCAGCTCACCCGGGCTCATGTCGCGGATCAGCTTCACCGCCGGGAATCCGAACGGCTCGCTCAGGCCGGACCCCACGAGCTTGATCGCGGGAGCGAGCACCAGATAGGCGAAGCAGCCGCCGGCGAACAGGTAGCCGGCGATGCGCGGGCCGATGATGTACCCCACCCCCAGGAGCTCCGGGGAGATTTCCGTCGCGATCGCCGCGCCGGGATAGAACGCGAAGGCCTTGCCGGGCACGTCGGGCCACAGCTTGAGCCCGCCCATCAGGAACTTGTAGAGGAAGCCGACGCCGAACGCCTGGAACACCCGCTTGGCCTGCAGGCCGCGTTCTTCGCCGGCGATCAGCACTTCCGCGCAAGCCGTCCCCTCGGGGTAGATCAGCGTGTCGTGCTCCTTCACGATCAAGGCGCGGCGCAGCGGGATCATCATCAGGATCCCCATCAAGCCGCCGACCGTCGCCAGGATCGCCACCCGACTGATATCGAGGTCGTAGCCCATCAGGAGGATCGCCGGGATCGTGAAGACGACGCCGGCCGCCACCGAGTCGCTGGCCGACCCGGTCGTCTGCACGATGTTGTTTTCGAGAATCGACGTCCGGCCGAGCGCGCGGAAGATCGTGATCGAGAGCACGGCGATCGGGATGGAAGAGCTCACGGTGAGCCCGATCTTGAGCGCGAGGTAAACGCTTGAGGCGCTGAAGATGAGCCCGAGCAGTACGCCGAGCACGAGCGCGCGCGCGGTCAGCTCCGCGGGCGACTGGGTCGCCGGGACGTACGGCTGGTGGCCGGGCATAGGCGGCAGAATCTGCCCCTCGAACCGCGCCCGTGTCCAGCGGGGAGCGTTAGAATAGGGGTGGCATGGAGCACCCCGACCGGCTCTTCCTCGATTTCCAGTCGGCGCTCGCCGGGCGCTACTCGCTCGAGCGCGAGGTGGGGCGTGGCGGGATGGGGGTCGTCTACCTCGCCCGCGAAGTGCGGCTCGACCGTCCCGTCGCCATCAAGCTGCTCCCCCCGTCCAAGACGGCCGACCCCAAGTTGCGGGAGCGGTTCCTGCGCGAGGCCCGCACTGCGGCAAAGCTGTCGCATCCAAACGTCATCTCGATCCACGCGGTGGAGGAGACGGGCGGCTTCGTGTTCTTCGCCATGGCCTACGTCGAGGGCGAAACGCTCACGGAGCGCGTGCGTCGGCGCGGGCCGCTGCCTCCCTCGGAGGCGGCACGCATCCTGCGCGACGTCGCCTGGGCGCTCGCCTACGCGCACGGCCAGGGCGTGGTGCACCGCGACGTGAAGCCCGACAACATCCTGATCGAGCAAGGGAGCGGCCGCGTCCTCGTCGCCGACTTCGGGATCGCGGGCGTAGTTGCGGGCGCGGGCGCCCTGGTCGCGGGAGAGGTGGTCGGGACGCCCGAGTTCATGAGCCCGGAGCAGGCGCTGGGGGAGGCCGTCGACGCTCGCAGCGACCTCTATTCGCTCGGCGTGGTCGGGTACTTCGCCCTCTCCGGGACCTTGCCGTTCGAGGCGGCGAAGGCGACCGATGTGTTGGCGAAGCAGGTGACCGAGGCGGCTCCGCCGCTCGCGTCGGCCGCCCCCGGCGTGCCGCGACGGCTCGCGCAGGCGATCGACCGCTGCCTCGCGAAGGATCCCGCCGATCGTCCCGACGGCACCGCGGCGCTCGCCGAGCAACTCAGTCACGCGTTGGAGCAGCGGCGTGAGCTGCCGGTGGCGCTGCGGGCGTTCGTCAAGCACGACGCGCGCCTCGACGGCGGCGGCGTGCTGATCTATCCGTTCGCGATGCTGTTCGCGGCCCCGCTCGCGGGTTGGCTCGGGGGCTCCGTCGCGGCCGGATTCGCGACGCTCGTCGCCGGGTACACCGTGGTCCCGCTCGGCGTGCTGGTGAACCGCGCGCGCCGCTTGCTCAAGGCCGGGTTTGGCCACAGCGACCTGGGCGTCGCCTTCAAAGCCGAGATCGAGCGCGGCCGCGAGGAGCGCGCCTTCGGGGTGGGCCACGGGCCGTCGCTCATCGAGCGGATCCTGAAGCGGATCGCGGCGGTCTCCTTCAGCGTCGCCGGGCTGGGCATCTTCGCGGGCGCGACCCTCGGCGGCGGAGATGCGCTGTTTTCGTTGGTCGCCATCAGCGCCGGCGCGGGTCTCATATCCGGCTTCAGCGTGCTGGTGATGCTTCAACGGCGCCGCGACGTCGACTCGGAGTTCTGGGGAAGGCTGTGGACGGGTCGCCTGGGCCGTTGGCTCTTCGGCATCGCAAGGCCGTTCGCGGGGGCGAAGGCGATCCCCGCGTCGCTCACGCACCGGCCGACGGAGCTGTCTATCGGGATGGCCGCGGAGCAGCTGTACGAGAGTCTGCCGAAGGAGACCCAGCGGCAGCTGCGCGATCTTCCCGACGTGGTGCACCGGCTCGAAGACGACGCGCAGCGCACCCGCCTCCGGCTCGAAGAGCTCCAGGAAGCGTTGGGCGATGCCGGCCGGACCGCCGCCGATCCCACGATCGGCGCCCGCCACGACCGCATCCTCGCGGACCTTACCGCGGAGCGCGAGCTGGTCCAGAAGCGCCTCGCCGACGCCGTCGCGGCGCTCGAGACCATCCGCCTGAATCTCCTGCGCCTGCATGCCGGTACGGGTAGCGTGCAAAGCCTCACCACGGACTTGGGCCTCGCGCGCGAGGTCGCTAAAGAAATCGGTCTGCTGCTCGAGGGCCAGCGCGTGGTCGAAGAGGAGCTGGGCAGGTGACGGCGGCGGTGCTTCGACTTGTGGAGCCAGGCACCGGTTGACGGAACCCGGTCTAGACCCCACGGGGTACTGAGTGCGCGCGAAGCAGGGCGGTTTGCCGCGTCTCGCGCGGCTGTCGCTCCGCCGCTACATCGCGCCACGATGCTACGAGACCTCGATCCCCAACACCGCACGCTCGACCGCGCGCTGGCCGGTCGCTACGTGCTGGAGCGGCGCCTCGGCAGGGGTGGCATGGGTGTGGTGTTCCTCGCGCGCGAGCTGGTCCTCGAGCGCCAAGTCGCCATCAAACTGCTGCCCCCTCTGAAGGCTGCCGACCCCCGCGCGCGCCGGCGCTTTCTGGATGAAGCGCGCACGGTGGCGCGGCTCTCGCACCCCAACATCGTTCCCGTCTTCGCCGTGGATGAATCGCCCGATGCGGTGTTCTTCGTGATGGCGTACGTCGAGGGGCAGACGCTGGGCCAACGGATCCGCGACCAGGGAATGCTCCCTCCGGAGGAAGGTGCGCGGCTGTTGCGCGAGGTGGCACGGGCGCTGGCGCATGCGCACGAGCGCGGCGTCGTACACCGCGACGTGAAACCCGACAACATCCTGCTCGACGCGGCCACCGGGCGGGCCCTGGTATTCGATTTCGGCATCGCCCGGGTGGGCGGGGACGGCGGCTCGACGGGTTCGGGTGGGGGGGTGGTCGGGACCGCCGACTACATGAGCCCGGAGCAGGCGAGCGGGCTCGGCGTGGACGCACGGAGCGATCTCTACTCCTTGGGGGTGGTGGGCTACCACGCGCTGTCGGGCCGGCTGCCGTTCGACGCCCCCGACGGCTATGCGATGCTGGCGCGGCACATCGCGGCCCCCCCGCCGCCGCTCGCGTCGGTCGCACCGCATGTGCCGCGCCGTCTGGCGCAGGTGGTGGATCGCTGTCTCCACAAAGAGCCGGCGGCCCGCTTCCCGAGCGGCGTCCATCTCGCCGAAGCGGTCGGCTTCGCGTTTGCGCCGCCTGCGGGGCCACCCATCGCCCTGCGGGCCTTCCTGGTGGAGGGCCGCGATCTCTCACCGGTCGCGCTCGCGTACGGCGCGATCGTGGGGCTTGCGGTCCCGCTCCTCGCCCTGCAGCTCCTCACCGCCGCGGACCTGGGCCCCAGAATCGCGGCGGCGGGCTTGATCGGCTGGCTGCTGGTGCTGCCGGTCGTGATGACGCTGGCGCGCGTGCGGCGACTGCGCGCCGCGGGGTTCGATCGCGACGATCTCACGGACGCGCTCGCCGTCGAGCTGGGGCGACGCCGGGAGGAGCTGGCGTTTCTGTACGGTGAAGGACCGACGCGCGTCGAGCGCGTGGCGCGGCGGCTGGCCTACGCGGGGCTCGCCGTGGCGGCCGCGATGGTCGCGGTCGGGCTGCTCGCGCCCGGGTTCACGCCCATCTCGGCCCAGCTCGCCGCGTTCAGCACCGGCGGGGCGGTCGCGTTGCTGGCCGCCGTCGTGGCTCGGGCGCGCACCGAGCATCGCACCGATCCGAAAGGCGAGCGCCGCCTGCGGTTCTGGGCCGGGCCCCTCGGGCGGTGGCTGTTTCGGCTGGGGGGGCGGAGAACGCCTTCAGCGCCCGCTCCCGCGCCCCACCGTCCGTAGCCTCTGCCCCGCCTCTCGCAGCTGTTCTTCGGTCTTACAGAACGCGAACCGCACCAGTGTCCGCCCTAGCTCCGGGCGACTGAAGAAGCTCGAGCCCGGCACGGGAGCAACGCCCGCTTCACACGTGAGCCAACGCGCAAACGCGTCGTCCGGCAGGTCGGAGAGTGCGGCGAAATCGGCCAGGATGTAGTAAGCGCCCTCCGGCGGCTGGCAGCGGAAGCCGGCGGCGACGAGCGCCTCATGCAGCAGATCGCGGCGGACCCGGTACTCCGCGGCGAGGTGCCGGTAATAGTCGGGTCCGAGCGTTTCGAGGCCCACCGCCACGGCTTCCTGCAGCGGCGCCGGCGCACCGACCGTGAGAAAGTCATGCACCTTGCGGATCGCATCGGTCACCGCCGCCGGTGCCACGATCGTGCCGACCCGCCACCCCGTGACGCTGAACGTCTTGGACGCGCCACTGATCGTGATCGTGCGCTCCCGCATCTCGTCGAGCGTCGCGATCGGAATATGCTTGCCTTCGTAATAGATGTGCTCGTAGATCTCGTCGGTGACCGCGTACGCGTCGTGGCGGCGGCACAGCTCGGCGATCGCCTCGAGCTCGGGCCCGGACAGCACGCGGCCCGTCGGGTTGTTCGGCGTGCATACGATGATGGCGCGCGTACGCTTCGAAAACGCCGCCGCGAGGCGGTCGAGGTCGAGCGGCGCCCCGGCGGCGATCGGGACGTACACCGGCCGCGCGCCGCACAGGATCGTGTCGGGGCCGTAGTTCTCGTAGAACGGCTCGAGCACCACGACTTCGTCGCCGGGGTCGACCACCGCGAGCAGCGCGGACGCCATCGCCTCGGTCGCGCCGCAGGTAACCGTCACGTCGGCCTCCGGATCCACCGTCATGCCGTACCACTCGGCGTACTTGCGCGCCAGCGCGTCGCGCAGCCGCTTGGCGCCCCAGGTGATGGCGTACTGGTTGACGTCGTCGTGGATCGCGCGGGCCGCCGCGTCCTTCAGCGCCTCGGGCGCGGGAAAGTTGGGAAACCCCTGCGCCAGGTTGATCGCCCCGTGCTCGTTCGCGAGCCGGGTCATGCCGCGAATCACCGATTCGGTGAAGCCGTGCGTGCGTCGGGCGGTGTGCTTGGGTCGGGATTCGCTCATTCGGCTGACTCCGCCGTAAGGGTGCGGGCGAAGGCGCGCGCCGTGTCGAATCGGTGGGCCGGGGCGGGCGCGAGCGCGCAGCGAGGGACGCCACGGGCCCTCTGACACGGTCTGACCGGTTCGGTCCTATAGTAGATACGCGCGCAGGAGGCAGCAAGCAATCAGGAGCTGGCCCGCGGTGACCCTCTGGCCCCGCTCGCGCCCGCGCCCTATGATGAGATTGTCCCGCGCTCACCGAGCCACGCGTGGCCGACGCGCTTCACCGCTTGCAAGCTGCTTTGGCTGATCGGTACACGATCGAGCGAGAGCTCGGCCGCGGCGGAATGGCAACGGTCTATCTCGCCCAAGACGACAAGCATCGTCGCCTGGTCGCGCTGAAGGTTCTAAGGCCCGAGCTCGCGGCTGCGCTCGGCCCGGAGCGGTTCCTCCGCGAGATCGAAACCGCTGCCGGTCTCAACCACCCGCATATCCTCCCGCTCCACGACTCCGGTGAGGCCGCCGGCTGGCTGTACTACGTGATGCCGCTCGTGGAGGGCGAATCCCTGCGGAGTCGGCTGGAGCGGGAGCGGCAGCTCCCGCTCGCGGACGCACTGCAGATCGCCCGTGAAGCGGCGGACGCCCTGAGCTACGCCGCCATAACGTGGTCCACCGGGACATCAAGCCGGAGAATATTCTCCTCAGTAGTGGCCACGCGTTGGTCGCCGATTTCGGGATCGCTCGGGCCATCACGGCAGCCGGAGGCGAGCGGCTGACCCAGACAGGCGTCACCGTCGGCACGCCCGGCTACATGAGCCCGGAGCAGGCGGCGGGAAGCGAGCAGCTAGACGGCCGGAGCGACATCTACAGCCTGGCATGCGTCCTCTACGAGATGCTCGGCGGAGACCGGCCGTTCATGGGCTCGTCACCACAGGCGATTCTGGCGCGACAATCGCTCGAGCCCGTCCCGCGACTCCGCACCCTGCGCGACACGGTCCCCGAAGGGGTGGAACACGCAATCGAGCAGGCTCTCGCCAAGACGCCGGCGGATCGTTTCGCCACGGCGACACAGTTCGCGGAGGCACTGGAGCGAGCAGCATCGCGGCGCGCGGGGCCCGGCCCGCGCCGGCTGCCTCGAGCAGTCGTCGTGCTCGGAGGAGTGCTGGCGTTCGTGGCTCTGGCTGCCACCGCCGTGTTCCTCTACCCCCGATCGGGTGTGGCCTTCGACCAGCGCGATTGGATCCTCATCGCCGATTTCAAGAACGCTACCGGCGAACCGGTCTTCGATCGTTCGCTCACGACCGCTCTGACGGCCGGGATCCAGCAGTCGAAGCACGTGAACGTGTTTCCGCGGTCGCGGGTCCGGCAAACACTCGAGCGGATGCAGCGCGTGGGCGCGGACACCCTGTTCGACGAAACCCTGGCGGACGAGGTTGCGCAGCGAGAGGGTATTCGTCTCGTGGTCGCCGGCGAAATCGGGAGGATCGACAGCGCCTACCTCATCACTGCACGAATCGTGGATCCGGGCACGGCCGCTGCAGTCAAGGTGGAGACGGTTCGAGCGAGGGGTCGGGAGCGGGTGCTGCAGGCCCTCGACGGCCTGGCGCGCAGGCTGCGCAGGGATCTCGGAGAGTCGCTCTTCTCCGTGGCGCGACGGGGCGTCCCTCTCCCCCGCGCGACCACGGCATCGCTCGACGCCCTCAAGAAGTTCGCCGATGGTCAGCGCGCCTGGGACGGTGGCGGGTGGCGCGAGGCGAAAGAGCTCTGGCTGGCCGCCGCAGCCCGCGATTCTGACTTCGCGTTGGTGCATGCCGCATTGGGTGGGTTGTACTATTGGCTGAACGACCGTCCGAACGGGGAGACGCAGTTTACGAAGGCGTTGAGCCTGCTCGATCGACTGACCGATCGCGAGCGGCTGTGGATTCGGGCTCAGGCGGCGGGGTGGCGCGGTGACCGTGACGAGGCCGCTAACATTCTCAAGGCGCTGCTCGTGCAATACCCCGATGACCGGCGGGCGTGGTTCAATCTCGGTTACAACTATCTCCGCTCGGGCCGCTGTCGCGAAGCGTTGGACGCGTACGCCAAGCTATTCCTGATCGATTCGCTCGACGCGGACGCACGCGTCAACGTCGCGACGTGTCACAGAGAGCTTGGCGAGTATCCTCAGGCGCTCGCGAGCTATGAGAGGGCCTTCGCCTTGCAGCCCCGACTCGCCACCTGGGAGAACATCAATCACGAATTTGGCGGCACCTACGTCGTCACGGGGCGGTACGATGATGCTAGGGCTGCGTTCGACAAGATGCTTGTCGGAACCCCGAGCCAGCAGGCGCGCGGCCACCGCTCGCTCGCGCTGCTCGAGATGTTTCGCGGCCGGTACGGCGCGGCGGTCGAGCATCTCAGAGACGCCGTGCTGCTGAACCGGGGCCAGAAGTCGCCGGTGAGCGAGGCGCGGAACCATCTGTTTCTCGCGGTGGCATTTCAGGCGCAGGGTAAGACGCAGGGGTTTCACGCCGAAATGGGCGCGGCGTACGAGATCTTCAAGACCGCGTATCTCGAGCCTGCACTCCTCATGTATGCCGGGAAGCTGTACGCACGCAGCGGCGACGTGCGGCGAGCCGGCGAGCTGCTCGACACGCTGGTGCGGCGAGTCAACGCTGCCAGCCCGGCCGACCGCGCTGCGACGCTGTTGGTCCAAGGTGAGCTTGCGCTGGCCAGACGGAAAGCGGGGGAGGCGGTGCCCATGCTCGAATCGGCGTTTGCGTTGGACGCCACGAACTACACACGGGAATCCTTGGCGTACGCGCTTGCTGAGCGTGGCAGCCTGGATGACGCGGTGGGCAGATACCAAGAGATGGTGCGCCGCACCGAATTTGGTTGGGAGGCCCAGCAGTATTGGCTGCTGGCCAACTACCGGCTGGGCCAGCTGTACGAGGCGAAAGGCGATACCCTCGGAGCCATCCGGTCCTATGCCGCCTTCCTGGATGCCTGGAAGGATGCCGACCGGGGTCTGCCCGATCTCATCGACGCGCGGAATCGCTTGAGTCGTCTGCGCGCACGACAGCGGGTTGGTTGACGCTCGGAGCCCGCTCGGTCTGACAGGTCACTTCAGGAGCTGCTTCGCGATGGTATTCAGCTGCATATTGCTCGTCCCCTCGTAGATCGTGCCGATCTTCGCATCGCGGTAGAACTTCTCGACGGGATACTCCTTCGTATAGCCGTATCCTCCGAACAGCTCCACGCACAACGACGTCACCCGCTCGGCGACCTGGGAGGAGAAGAGCTTCGCCATGGCGGCCTGCATCGTGTACGGCTCGCCCGCGTCTTCGAGGCGCGCGGCGTTGTACACCATCAGCCGCGCCGCCTCGAGCTCGGTCGCCGCCTGCGCGAGCTGGAACTGCACCGCCTGGAATTGGGCGATCGCCCGCCCGAACTGCTGGCGCTCCTTCACGTACTTGAGCGCCGCCTGGAGCGCGCCGCGCGCCACGCCGATCATCTGCGCGCCGATGCCGATGCGACCAGTGTTCAGCGTCTCGATCGCGACCTTGTAGCCTTGCCCCACCTCGCCCACGACGTCGGTTGCGGCCACCTGGCAGCCGTCGAGGATGAGCTCGCAGGTGCTCGATGCCCGGATGCCGAGTTTGTCTTCCTTCTTGCCGACCGCGAAGCCCTGGACGCCGCGCTCCAGGGCGAAGGCGGTGATCCCCTTGTACCCACGCGAGAAGTCGACATTCGCGAAGATGATGAACAGCCCCGCCTCGGCGCCGTTGGTGATCCAGAGCTTGCGGCCCTCGAGCACCCACTTGCTCCCCCGCAGGGTGGCCCTCGTCTGCAGCCCGAACGCGTCCGACCCCGATTCGGGCTCGGAGAGCGCGTAGGCGCCGAGCAGGTCCGTGGCGAGGCGGGAGAGGTAGCGGCGCTTCAGGTCGGCGCTCCCCCACTTGAGGAGCAGGTTGTTGACGAGGGTGTTCTGGACGTCCACGAAGATGGCGACCGAAGCATCCACCGCCGACAGCTCCTCGACCGCCAACACGGTCATGAGGAGACTCCCGCCCGCGCCCCCGTGTTCCTCGGGCGTCTCGATGCCCATGAGGCCGATCTCGAAGCACCGCTTGAGCAACGCCGGGTCCATCGCGCAGGACCGCTCCATCGCCCCGACCCGGGGCTTGACGTCGCGCTCCGCGAAGTCCCGCACGGTGTCGCGGAACAGCTCTTCCTCTTCGGAGAGCTTCGTCAAAGGAGGGGTGGTCGTGAGCTCGGACATGGCGGTGTCAATGTACTCTACCGGTCCCGCAGTCGGCGGACGAACTTGAGCCCCGACCACACGTCGTCCACCGCCGCGACCTTTACATCCACCAATCCGTGCGCCAGGCCGATCGCCCGGACGACATCTTCGGTGAGATCGGTCGCCACGCCGGACGCCCGCTTGGGCCAGGAGATCCACAGCATACCCGCGGGCGCGAGCGCACGCTTGAGCGCCGCGAACCGGCGCGCCAGCTCCTGCTTCTGGCTCGTGAAGAATTGAATGAAGTCGAGCAGGCCGGTCGCCGCCGTCTTGCGTGACACTCTCGGCGGGAGCCTACCGAGCGTCCGGTCGTACCCCCGAGGCGCGTTGAGCACGGCGATGCTGGCACCGGCTCTGATCCCGAGCTTGGCAACCAGCGGCTTCCTGGAGTACCCAGCCACCTCTGCCGCCCTTTGCCGCCCCTACCGCCCTTGACCGCCCTTGTACATCACCCGCCAGATCCTCCCCGCGGCATCGTCCGTGACGTACAGCGACCCGTCCGGCCCTTGGGCTAGCCCCACCGGCCGATGCTGCGGCCCCGCGCCGTTCTCGTGCCAGAACCCGTCCGCAAACGTCTGATAGGTCCCGACCGGCTTGCCGTCCTTGAAGGGCACGAACACGACGCGATAGCCCGCCTGGGGCAGGGGAGCGCGGTTCCACGAGCCGTGAAACGCGATGAACGCGCCACCGCGATATTGAGTGGGGAACTGCGAGCCCGTGTAGAACATCAGGCCGTCCGGCGCCCAATGGCCTGGGAACGCGACCGCCGGCTCCTTCTTCTGCGCGCACCGCCCCACCTGTTTGCCGTCGCCGCCGTATTCCGGAGCGAGGACCAGGTGGCCAAGCTCTAGGTCGTGATAGCAGTACGGCCAGCCGAAGTCGTCACCCTGGTTCACCCGGAGCAGCTCCTCCGACGGTTTTTCGGCGCTCTGCTCGACGGTGTAGAGTTTCGGCCAGTTTTGGAACAGCTGGTCGCGGCCGTGCTGGGTAGACCAGAGCTGGCCGTCCGGCGCGACCGCCGTCCCCACGGCGTTGCGAATCCCGGTGGCGTAATGCGTCCCGCTCCCCTCCGTCTGGTCCGGAGTGTTCGCGTCGAAGCGCCAGATTCCCGCGCGCGTGGCGAGCTCGGGGCACGGGTCCTTGCCCGGCGATTCGTTGGAGCGGTCGGCGACCTGACACACGTTCGAGGGCGAGCCGACGTTGACGAACAGCGTCTTGCCATCGGCCGAGAGCGCTAGGTTCCGCGCACTGTGCCCGCCCGCGGGAAGGTCCTTCACGATCACGCTGGGCTCGCCCACGGGCTTGAGCCGTCCGGCGGCCAGCGCAAACCGGTACACGGTGGTGGCGGTGCTGAAGTACAGCGAGCCTTTGCTCAGCGCGATGCCGGTGCCGCCTTCGGTGCCGGCGGTTTCCCGCACGTCGGCCTTTCCGTCGCCGCTCGTGTCGCGCAGGGCGAGGACGCCGCCTTTCGCGCCGCGCCCGTCGTCGAGCGCGACGAAGATGTCGCCGCTGGGCGTCACGGCGAGGTGGCGCGCGCGGCCCACCTGGTCGGCCACGACGACGGCGCAGAATCCGTCGGGGAGCGTGATGCCGCCGTTGTCGGAATCACAGCTGGGAACGGCGGCGGTCGGGCGGTCAGGAGTACCGGCGGTCAGTAGAAGCACCGCGCCACCGACCGCCAGTCCGCCGATCCACCTGACCGCCGCCGTTGCATGCGGTATCATGCTTTCTTCTCCGTGGTTGGCCCCGCGAGCATCTCACGAATCCCGCCGAGCGACGCCAGCACGCCGGTCGCCTCGTACGGCAGGTACACGACCTTGTTGTTCTGTCCGGAGACCATCTCTTTCAGCGCCTCGATGTAGCGGATCGCGATCAAGTACCGCGCGGGATCCCCACCGGTTCCCTTAATGGCCGTCGTGATCCGCTCGATCGCCTGGGCTTCCGCTTCGGCGACCTTCAGTCGGGCGTTGGCCTCGGCCTCGGCGGCGAGAATCTTCGCCTGCTTCTGGCCCTCCGCCTGGTTGATCTCCGACTGGCGGATGCCCTCCGCCTGGAGGATGCGCGACTGCTTCTCCGCTTCGGCGGTGAGGATCGCGGCCCGGCGGTCCCGCTCGGCCCGCATCTGCTTCTCCATCGCGTCGCGGATGTCGCGCGGCGGATTGATGTCCTTGAGCTCCACCCGGCTGACCTTCGCGCCCCATTTGTGGGTGGCTTCGTCCAGGATCTCGCGCAGTTTGGCGTTGATCGTGTCGCGCGAGGAGAGCACATGGTCCAGCTCCATCTCGCCGATCACGTTGCGCAGCGTGGTCTGAGTCAGCTTCTCGATCGCGTCCGGCAGGTTGGCGATCTCGTAGGTGGCGCGGACGGGATCGGTGATCTGGGAGTAGATCAGCGCGTCGATCTCCACCACGACGTTGTCCTTCGTGATCACGTTCTGGCGGGGGAACACATACACGGTCTCGCGCAGGTCGATCTTGTCGGTACGGAAATGGCGCGCGAACGAGTCCCCGGCGGGGGTGACGACCACCTGGTGCCAGTCGATCGCCCGCGGCTTGTCGATGAAGGGGATGACGAGATTGACGCCCGAGGCTAGCGTGCGGTGGTATTTCCCCAGGCGCTCGATGATCATTGTCTGCGCCTGCTGCACGATCCGGATCCCGCGCGCCACGATCGAGATCGCGAACAGCGCGATCGCGGCCGGGACGATGAGCGAGCCGATGTTGTCCATCTCACATCTCCTTGTCCACGTACAACGTCGTGCCTTCGACCCGCACCACCATTACGCGGGTGCCGGGCTCGATCACCGTGTCCATGAGCGACGTGCCGCGCCAGTCCTCACCCTCCACCAGGACCCGGCCCCGGCCGGTGCCCGGGTCGATCCGCTCGGACACGACGCCAACCCGGCCCACCAGCGCATCCACGTTGGTCTTGATCTCGCGCCCGGGCGGGTGCAGGCGCTTTAGCAGGAAGGGGCGGATCCCCGCGAGCG
>Ga0209761_1000799_pt1 | contig 20004 bp, 17 predicted proteins | sample GraSoi013_1_40cm_4_FD_185818 | JGI IMG/M metagenome (GOLD analysis project Ga0209761, IMG submission 185818) | Grasslands soil microbial communities from the Angelo Coastal Reserve, California, USA - Sample 09_25_2013_1_40cm (SPAdes) (version 2) | ecosystem: Environmental > Terrestrial > Soil >...
ATTCCCGGCAACACGACAGTCGCGGTCAATCTGCGAACGGTAACGGCGCCTAGCGCTCCCGTGACCGCCGGCCAATCTACCAGTGGCGAGTTCATGGTCACGAACAATAATTCGAGCAGGATTACATTGAACCTCAACGTTACCAGCTTCTTCACTACAGACTACTTTACAACGCAGCGGGAGGTCTCACTCTCCACCTACAGTCTGACCCTGGACCCAGGCCAGAGCGAGAAGGTCAATGCCACAGTCACCCCAGACATCAGCCTCTCCTCCGGAATCTATACAGCCGGAATAGTCGCGACCTACGGGACCATTTCATCGACAGTAACCTTCTTCCTTCGAGTCAACTCAGACCCCGTATACCAGCTGGAGACTTTTCTCCCGGAAATTCTGCTGGCGGCGACAGCAGTTGTGATAATGGTCTTCCTCTTGGGTCTGCCTGTGTTGAGACGACGAAGACCGAGACCTCTTCGAAGCACGTCAATACCGGCCACCAAGGTCGCGCGTGCCGCGAGTCTCGCCGTCTTCTTCCTTCTCTTAGTCCAGGAAACTGGTCAGGCCTGGGGTAAGTGTCCTGGGCTTCCTCCACCGCCCGGCGGAGGCCCTGACATTTACGGTATAGCCCTAGACATCGGCTCCATCACATTCTTTGCCGTGATCGCGTATCTTCTGATTCGAAGCAGGCTAAGAGAAAGGAGCGCGGCTGGAGGGCAAGAAGAAGCTCACTCCGCATGATGCCCTCGATAAACTACAAGACGCCAAGAAGACCCGAATAGAAACTATGAAGGAATCGAACCGGAAATGCGACTCGTACCTCTGATCGCTATTCTATCTTGGTTCCTAGGCGGAATTCTACTGGGACTGATAGAAGTCATCACTCTCCCTTCGGACCCTACTTACTCGACGCTCCTACAATTGTTGCCTCTCGTTTTTCTTCTCGTAGGAGCCTGGTTCATAGTCTCCCAGTATCAGATGCTACGGGTCCAACTTGATCAGAGATCAAGCCGGCTAAAGAGAGTCATGGGACTTGGATGGATTGCTGTGTTTGGTGTCGACGCGGGAGTCGCGAGCCTAAACAACATGGCGACGATAATCTTCCATACGCAGCTGCCCTATTATTACCAAGGAGTAAGTCTCGCGCAGAAAATCATCGCCCTCATGGGAATCTTCATTCTCGGAATGGTGTCGGGTCTAACCTCGCATCAACATCGAGAGTCTCCAGACAAACTTCGGGCACAATTCTCGTCCGACTTTTGGGAGAAACCTCTAATCAACATCGGCTTCATTGCACTGTTGCTTGGGTTGGTGTTGGGTCTTGCTCAATACTGGTCACCGGTCGTATTCGCAGGCTTCATCCTCCTACTCACAGGGGCAATGCTCTATCCGATCGGGAGGATAACTGAGAAGTTTGAACCGCCCGATAACGTTGCAGGCGAGACGGCGTAGCATCTGAATCGATCATTTCGCTTTTCAATCAGAGGGGGAATCTCTCTGTTTCTCGAGTGGAAATGGCTCTTGACAGAACGAAGATAGGCGTACGATAGGTTCGCGCCACTCCGAACGCGGAAGTCCCAGCAAATGCTCGTTTCTCTTGGGCTTCCTGCTCGTTTGGCCACCCTTCTAAAAGCCGGTCTGCGGATTGAAACGCGCCTAAAACGCGAAAACAGGGCCCGAATCAGAACAATCGACGATCAGCCCCCCCTCCCCCCGGAGGGGTCGACAATAGGTAGAGACTCTCGTCACTCCTGGGCATGTGGTCTACAACCGGACAATCGTTTCGCTTCAACATCTACGAACAGATTCTCGCTTCATCCTGGGTCCTGTTACTCCGGCTCTCCTAACATAGTGACGACACACGCTTCAGAGGCAGAGAGGCCAATCTCTTCGAGAGCCGGGACCAGCTTGCACGGTAGACGATGGAACCGGAAGGGGATCGACACCATCCTCGCAAGTCTCCTACTCGTCGTCATAGTCGTCGTCATGTCCGTCATCGTATACTCCTGGTCCATGGGAGTATTCGGATCCATCCTACCAGCCTCGTCCAACGGGAAGGAGATTCTTGTTCTGGAAAATGCGGGGTTTGCCGGCTCAAACAACGTGACCCTCTACCTCAGAAATACCGGCACAGCAGTCACAACCGTCGTCAGCTACTATGTTGCAGACTTGAATGGCAACCAGTGCGCCAAGACGACCGGCTGGACGAAGGGACCCTACTCGCCGACACAGCTTGCGATACTCCCTCTCACAATCCCGTCGCCGCCGTCAACATACTGCACATGGATAGGCGCTCCCTTCACGTTCCAGTCAGGGAACGTCTACACAGTCACACTTGCCACGTCCCACAACAACCAGTTCTCATTCACAATCCAACCGTAGACAAGAAATCATCCGAGCCTACGCTGATCTTCAAAACACTCGCTGATATTCAGATAGCTGGGCCCGAAGCGATCTTATGATCAGGCGGCACTGATCTTCTCGCTAATCGTTTCAAAGTCCCAGACACCATTGCCCTTGGCCGAAGATCGTCCAAGATGGTCCAGGTAGCCCTTCTCGCCGAGCTTGTTGACTAGGAAGGCGGCGAATGCTGGGGACCCCGTTGCACCGGGAGAGTTGTAGTTGGCGATGTGGTAGGAGAGGGGAGTCTCAAACTCGATCGCTTCCTTGATGAAGTCTCCCTTCCGGTCTATCACCTGAGCCCTCACGCCTGCTATTCCCGGCCTGAGGAGATAGTCCACTTTTAGTTCGGGGATGAATTTCTGGGCCCGCTTGGCCATCTCGCCCTTCGAGATGGATGAGAGCCACTCCGTGCCGGCGAGCTCTAGAAAGTCTCGGTTGTATAGTAGAGCCAGCTTGTTAGCCACCGGCTGTTCCAGAACCTTCCTTATCGCCTGTCCGGGGCTGGTGAAGAATCCCTTGTAGGTATATGGTCCCGCCACGGGCACAGCGTTCGGTCCTATCTCTCTTCTACCATCAGCCCTGACGATCCAGTGCGGGTCCAGGAACGGAAGCTCGGGATGCTGAGCGACCGTGTAGATGTTCCTCGTTGCCAGAAAGGCCCATTCCCTTCCCACCTCCCAGTATTCGCCTCTGAAGTTGAGATCGCAATACTCCGTTCCGACTCCTAACATGTGGGCGATCCGGAGTGAGCTTCCTCCCGCGCAATTTATCAGGAACCGGGTCCGGACCGGCTGGCCGCCGTTCTTGGGAAGAACCTCGAGCAGATCCCCAGTCCTCTTGATCGCGGCGACATCGAAGCTCGTGAGAAACTTGACCCCTTCCCCTTCAGCATCTGCTCGGAGTGATCTTGTGAATGCGCGATAGTCCACGGCAGTGTCAGTCTTTGACCAGATCGCTCCGTAGCCGCGGACGTGCGGCTCAAGCTTCCGAAGCTCCTCGGGCGAGAGAACCTCCAGCTCATCCTCGCCCATCCCGTTCTCGAGCCCCCAGTGGTGGTACTTTTCAACCCGTTTCACGTCCTCGAGCCGCGTCGCAACCTCCAGCGTCGTAACAGGAGTCCATGGGAGATGTCTCTCCTTCGCGTACGACCTCCACATCCCATAGGCGGTCTGGGAAGACATCGCGAACACGCGCCGCTTTACAGGGTCCAAGTAGAAGGGACGATGAACAACCCCAGTGTTCCGGCGAGACGTGTGAACTGCCACGTCCCCCTCCTTCTCGAGGACAGCTATCCGACCCCTGTACTGGTTCCCGATCCAGTAGGAGACCGATGTTCCGAGAATCCCGCCACCGATGATAGCAACATCCCACGGCTCCATCGAGTCCATCCTCATCCCCGACCCTAGCATCCTATATCCAGATGGTTCTGTTAACTCTTCGTTGGTTGAGTTGTCTTCGGAGCATCGACTCCGGGGATTACCGTAGGCGTCGGGTTCCCCTTCACAGCTTCAACTGCTCCACCTTGCGCCTCTAGAAGGATGAGAGGCCGGGAACGTGCGAACCTCACCCGTCCCCGCCGGGACAGGTTGACCGCTGCAACCACGTCCCGGTCAATCACTATTCGACAGTTTCCGCACCAGAGCTTACGTGCCAGTCTCCTGTCCGATTGGAGTCTCTCCCCGCATCTCGGACACGAGAGACTGGAGCATCTGGTCTCACGCCTAGATAAGCGGACCACAGGCAGACCTGCCCAGCGCGCCTTGTACTCTATCTGCCGCTGAGCCTCCCGGAAGCTCCACCCGTTCATTCTACCCCGATACTTTCTGGTCTGACCATTACCCTTACGGTAGAGAGCACGGATGCCCCGGATCTCTTCGAGAACTATTGCTTCTCTCCGCCGGGCTGCCAATTTGACAATCGTCTTTGTGGCGTTGTGAAGAACATGATCAGTCCTAGCAGTTCTTCGCTGTCCATACTTGGACGCTATCTCTGTTCTTATCCTGGCATCGTCTCGTCTGAAAGAGGCGATTATCCGCACCGTGGTCTTGGCTATTCTTACAGTCTCCGAGAGATCGTAGTGACGTGTCTCCACGTCGTTTCCAACCGTGAGATTACGAAGATTACGGTCTACACCGACGGTAGACGCGCATTCTACCGGAGCAACGTCGCGGGCGATGCAGAGGCTCAATCTGTCCCTGGTGAGTGTGAAGGAGCGTACAGTGACTCCTGGCTGAGAGATGATGTCTGACGTGTGCTTGGTCAGGGGTATGCTCAGACGTTTTCCTCTTGATACTGAAATCTCTAGTTGTCCGTTCTTCGTCTTGAAGCCGTAGCATGATACGAGCTGCTGTCTGACAGCATACGGGGTCTTAACGGCGTAGCCTCTACGGACAGACTTCTTCCGTGCTGCTAGTATTCCCACGGCCCGAGATATCGCGCAGAGCTTGTAGTAGCTGGGAGAATCATACTGGGCGAGCCGGTTGTAGGAGAGTAGTGAGAGCTTTCTCAGCGAGGATACGTTATTGGCTATGCCTATCCGTATGGACTCGTTGACCATCCTCCTGAACACTTCCAGCAGAACCAGAATCTCTCGTGACGGAGCGTAGTACTGCCAGACAGACTTCACAGCCAACAGGATGAATCACGAGAGCCTTAAACCAGTCTAAAAGTCTGAGAGGCACCCGACGATAAGTTAACAGACCCATTACGACCAAACCATCAACGACATCCACGAGAGTTTCAGAAACACCCGAAAAACCATCGAGTTTAGCCAAGAAACCACCCGGCTCGGCCCTCCCTCGACCTACGACGCCCTACGTCAATCATAAAGTTCCGATAACGTCCCAATCCCCGCCAAAACGACAAAGCCGGACGAAAAACTACGTTCTCCGTCCAGAAATAAGCATGCTTTATCGGCCCCCCGGGGGTGGGAAAAAATCCCGCGGCACCGAACAAAGGTATCGTCTAGACTGGCCAGGCGACCCCGATCTCGCCGCCGACCTTCTTCATCGATTCCACGACCGGGGCGGTGAGCGGAATTCCTTCCCGCCTGTACTTCTCCACCCTTGCAAAGCTCTTCTCACCATGCACGTAGATCCTGTTCTGACCCTGCGCCTTCGGCGAGTCCTTCAGCTCACGCGCAAGACGATCCATATCCCTCTTGAACTCGTCCAAAGGACGAAACGCAGCCGGATCAATCGCCATGAAAAAATGCCCAACGTTCGGCTTCGCCTTGTCAACATCCACGCCAAGACCCGTCGCAGAACCACTCAAAACCCCGCATAGCACATCCACCATCAAGGCAAGCCCGTAACCCTTGTGCCCTGAGTGCTCTTCACCCTCGCCGCCGAGCGGGAGGATCCCACCACCAAGCCGTCTCGACAATGCGTCGAGAACCGTGTGAGGATCAGAGGTTCCCTTCCCCGTCGTATCAACAGCCCAGCCCAGGGGCATAGTCTTCTTCAGACGATCGTACACCTCCAATTTTCCCCGAGGCACAACCGAAGTCGCCATGTCCAAGACGAACGGTTGCTCCTTCGACGCGGGCGCAGTGAGACTGACGGGATTGGTCCCCAGAATCGCGGTCCTGCCAAAAGTAGGCACCACGAGCGGTGCAGCGTTGGTCATGCTGACCCCTATGAGATCATGCTCCAGCGCCATCAGACTGTAGTAGCCGGCAATTCCGTAATGGTGGGAGTTACGCGCCGAGACGATGCCGACTGCGGTCTCCTTGGCCTTTCTTATCGCAAGCTCCATTCCTCTGCGCCCAACGACCTGGCCGAGGCTCTGGCCGCCGTCGATCATTGCGGTCGCCTTGGTCTCTTTGACGATTCTGCTCTGGTCTGTGGGTTTCGTCCATCCGTTCTTCAGATCAGTGTAGTATCTGGGAAGCCGGGCGACTCCGTGCGAATCGACACCCCGTAAGTCAGCGAGCACAAGTACGTCGGTCGTTGTCTCGGCATCTTTCTTCGGGACCCCCAGCTTTATCCAGACACTGTTGCAAAAATCCTTGAGCTTCCGTTCTGGAATCGTGATCTGGCCTACGGTCGACTGCGCCAAAGCCTCAACACCTCAATAGCCCGTTTTCACTATGAAGGAATTCTTTAAGATTAGTACTGTTTCGCGAGTACACAAAGGTCTCAGCGATGGATACTTACAAGACGATTCTGACCAAACTTGATGTTCGACAGTTCGACGCAAAGAAAGTTCCAGCAGACGTGAAACTGAAGATACTGGAAGCGGCGAGAGCGAGTGGAACGGGAATCAACAAACAGCACTGGAGATTCATCCTTGTCCAGGACAAGGTGGTGATCAAGAAGCTTGCGGAGGATAGCACATCCGGTGGCTGGGTTGCGGGCGCCGACTTCGCAGTCATAGTTCTCGCAGACCCCCAGCTCGGATTCCACCTAATAGATTCAGGCCGGGCCGTTCAGGATATGCAGTTGGCGGCGTGGGATCAAGGGGTCATATCCGGACTCTACACGGGATTCAAAGAGGATCGGATGAGGAGAGACTTTGCCATCCCCAACGAACTCAAGCCAACGGTAGTGGTAGGATTCGGGTACCCGACGATGAAGATACTGGGGAAGAAGAACCGAAGGCCATTATCCGAGTTGGCTTTTGTCGACAAGTACGGAAACAAGTTCGAGCCGAAGAAACTGAACTGAGAGCCAGCCAGTTGGCTCGCAGCCGCAGCAAGATTCGGCCCTCGACCAAGAGACTGACGGTTCGCCCAGCAGGCCTAAAAGATCTAGATGTCTTGGTTCATCAGCGCAGAGCCATGTGGATTGACCTAGGCGTCGGGGACAGGTCGCGCCACGAAAAGGCCGACAAGATATACCGACGATGGGCTGAGACACGACTTCGAAATCATCAGCTAACGGCCTGGCTGGTTCAGAATCATGACGGTAGGATCGCTGGGGGAGGATGTATGTGGCTTCAACCTATCCAACCGAACCCTAAACGAACCGATATGGTCCAACCATATCTCCTCTCAATGTACACTGAGCCAGAATTCCGACGCCGGGGCGTGGCTTCTATGGTCGTCAGCAAGGCCATAGAATGGTGTAGAAAGAACGGCTGCGGGCGACTGATGCTTCACGCGAGCGAGATGGGGCGAGGCGTCTACAAGAAATTCGGTTTCAGACGCACGTGGGAGATGAGGCTCGACCTCGAACATTCCTCATCCAGATCGAAGCCTACCAAGCAAGCAGTAGTCCGTAGGCCAATTATCCCCGCCTGACGAGCTATTCGGCCTGTTCCCAGTGATGATTATCGACCCCATCCTCTGACTGTTCCAAGATTTCTTCCGGCTCGTTCTTATCCAGAAGATGACCCGCCCTCTTCTTAGTCTCAAGATAAAACCTGTCGTACTTGTTCGGAGGAACTATGACAGGTATACGCCCTGTTATCTTGATCCCGTGCAATTGAAGGTCCTTGATCTTTGCGGGATTATTCGTCATCAACCTGATCGACCTGACATGCAGCGACTTGAGCATGTGCGCGGCCAAGTCATAGTCTCGCTCATCTCTCTTGAAGCCGAGCAGCTCGTTAGCCCGAAAAGTGTCGTAGCCCTCGTCCTGGAGCTGGTATGCTTTGATCTTGTTGATGAACCCGATACCCCGTCCCTCCTGCCTCATGTAAAGGACGATTCCCCTATCCATCTTCGCGATCTGCCTCATTGACTCGTGAAGCTGTTCGCGACAATCACATCTCAACGAGCCGAGAGTGTCTCCGGTAAGGCACTCCGAGTGGAGCCTCACCGGGACATCTTCCTTCTCGAAAATGTCTCCGTGAATTAGCGCTGCGTGCTCTTTTCTGTCAAAATTGTTCCAGAAGGCGACGACCTGATACTCGCCGAACATGTCGGGCAGGTTGGCGATCGCCATGACCCGGACACATATCTCCGGCGCCTCGGGGCATTCATGATCCTTGCTCTCGCCTAGAAGCTGCTGGACAACGGGCTTTGGAAGCACCATTCGCTTCGTCAGCCGACAGTCGTAGCTAATAGGTTAACCTTTTCTTGACGCCCCCTGGGAGGGATGAGTCAGTACTCCTTCCCGAATTTTGCTCTGGTTTCTTGCCGTATTGATACGCTTGGTTTTTGGGAGTTATCGTCTACTGCCTTGAATCGATCCCGACTCGGTCAGTAGTTCCTTGATTTGCCTGGCGTATCTCAAAGCGTTGCTACATGTTTTGTCGATGCTTTCCGCTCGGATTATGACCTCTTCTTGGATAGCCACATGCCGGAGCACTGAAGTTTCCTTCAACGTTTCTCTGAGACTTTCGCGCATCATTTCGAGGGTTGTCAGAACATCTTCTCTTTGGCCCAATTCTGTTCTGCTCACAGCGCTGTTATCAGAATGATAAGCCGAACGTTTGCAAGTGAACATAGTATGATCAAAAATTCGCGAAGCTATTCACTCTTCTTGTGGAATCCACAAGAATCATTGGGTTTCAAACAAGGACCACGAGCACTTCTCGTTTCCTTCTGGTCGAAGGTCTATGGCCCTAGGGGTCGAGGCTACTTTTTCATGAATGGCATGCCTTTCATCATTGGTCCACGCCGTTTCATCTGCTTCATCACTTTTTTCATCGTGAAATACTGGTTCACAAGCTCCCGAACCTCTCTCTCTGACCGGCCGGAACCTCTAGCGATTCTCTTTGCCCTTGAACTGTCCACGAGACGCGGCTCCTCCACCTCCTTCTTGGTCATTGACTGGATTATGACCCGCCAGGCTTTCATCTTCTCCTCCGCTACCCCCAGCTGTTCCTCCGGCACGCTACCGGCTCCGGGAATCATCTGCAGGACCTTCCGCAACGGTCCCATCTTCCTGAGGTTTTCCATCTGATCGAACATGTCTCTGAGGCTGAATCGCCCCTCCATGAACTGACGGACCTTAGCTTCGGGGACCTTGACCTCGGCCTCCTTCACCTTCTCCAAGAGAGCGTTCAAATCTCCCATACCCAAGAGGCGGCCCGCGAAATCAGTGGGGACGAATAGTTCCAGGTCCTCGACCCGCTCACCCGTTCCGATGAACTTGACCTTTGACCCGGTCGCAACTACTGCAGAGAGGGCGCCTCCTCCCTTAGCCGATCCATCCATCTTTGTTAGCAAGACAGAGCCGATCGGGGTCGCCTCGTGGAACGCCTTGGCCTGGTAGATGGCTTGTTGACCGATGGTTGCGTCGATCGCCAACACGATCTCGTCAGGTCGGACCGCGGACGCGATCCGCTTCATCTCATCCATCAAATCCTTCTCGTTCCTATGGCGACCGGCCGTGTCGATAATCACGAGGTCTGACTTTTCCTTCCGAAAATGCTCAAGGCCATGCTTCGCAATCTCCTCAGGCTTCTTCCTTCCCGGTTCCCCATAGACTGGAATCTCAGCCTTTGCCGCTAGCTGTAGCAGCTGCTCGTACGCACCCGGACGATACGTGTCCGCACAGACGAGCCCGACTCTCAATCCACGTTTTGTGAAGAATCGAGCTAGCTTTACGGAGCTTGTCGTCTTTCCCGTTCCCTGAATGCCGACAAGAATGATCTTCCAAAAGGTTCCAGGCTGGATCTCGGCCTTGGCGGGTTCTTGGCCCACAAACTTGGCCATTTCTTCGTAGAGGACCTTGACTACGTGTTCTCGACGAGCGATGCCTGGCGGGAGTTTCTCCTTGAGAGAGCGTTCCTCGACGGATTTGGATAGCTGTAGAACGAGCTCTACGTTCACGTCCGCTTGGAGAAGAGTCCTCTGGAGGTCTTTGACCAGCTCTTTGACCGCTTTCTCGTCGACGTTTGGGACCCGGAGTAGTTTCCGGACTGCGTCGGTGAGGGATCGCCCTACCGCTTCCATCCTATTCTTTCAATATGCGATTCCGCTTCTTAACCCTGTCCAGAACTGCTCCAATAATCAATGGGAAACAGACAGTAGCATCTCCGTAAACGTCTACGAATCTTCCTCCCTTTCTGATCTTCCTCCAACTTATCGACTCGGCAAGCGGGGCACCACTGAGTCCACCAGGTTCTGGACGGTCGGAGGTTATCTGGACCGCCCTATCTACGCCCTCTCGCAGGACACTCGCTAGAAGTGTATGGTGTTTCGGAAGCCCGCCTCCCAAGATAATCACGCCGATCTTGTCGGCGCTCATCGCCATCTCCACGATTTTTGTGACGTCGGTGATGGGATTCAACTGCAAGACTTCTGTCTGAGCGAAGCTCCACAGGCTAAACCCAAGTATTGAATCCAAGAGACCTGGAGAGAATACTCTTACTTTCCTTCTTGCCGCCTTGTAGAGAATCGAGTCCTCGTCGTTGATCATCAGCCCGAGCCTTGCGAGGAGGTCCGAGTAAGAGATGTTCTTTCGCTCTGCCACCGGAATCTTGGATACGAATCTTCTGACCGTCTTGTCGAGTTTCTCGAACGATGTTTCTCTTACGAAAATGTCCGCAATCCGGCTGTACCCTGCCCTGATCAATTTTCTATCGTCGACATGAAAGCTACCCTGGTAGTGGTGGAGCCCCAGACTCTCGATCACGTCATGTGTCAGGTTAGCCCCGGTTGTCACTAGAGCGTCTAGGAACCCTCGATCGATAAGGTCTCCGAACAAGAGTCGAAACCCAGCAGGAACCATCGGACCAGCTATTGTCAGGAAGTTCGTGTATGAAGGGTCTCGAAACATTTCCGCGACAACGTCTGTGGCTTCTCCGATCCGGCCTCCTCCAAGGACCCGTGTCCCACTCATTTCGCGGACAAGATCGTCCAGACTCATACCTGGACGCAGTCTGAGATGTCTAACCGCAGCAGGCCCTTTCGGCGGGAAGGGAGGGTCAGCCCTTTCTGCGGACGATCATCCTACGCCCGAGAACGTCCCAATACTCAACTTCAACTCCAGCTGCCAGAGATCCCTTGAGTTCCGGATCGTCGGGCATCGGGCTCTCGAAGGTGGAATAGCTCTCCATATCCATCAACTGGACAAGGTTTCCGGAGATGGAAATGATCTGGCCTGTTCTCTTATCAATCATCGGAACTTCTACCCTAGAATCGACGGGGCTGATTAGGCTCTTCTTCTGGCCCGTGAAAACACTCATCGCAACAACTCTTGCCTTGGCCGAGCCATGCTTCCCAGGCTTCGATTTTTCAAACTCAACAATACGGCAGGGTTCGCCGTCAATAATCACGTACTGGCCAATCTTGAGTTCGCCGACATAAACAGGCTTGCTCATGAAATCCAGCTGAACAATCGACTACATCTAAAAGACTTCCCGCGGACGATACGCACATCCTAGCGAATTCTTTTCAAGCTCCTTGGTCTTGACGGGAAGCAAGACTGGTAGTCATGCCCCGACGAGTAGGGATCATAGCCAAGACCGAATCAAGGGAGGCGGTAGAAATTGCGAAGAAAGTCAACCGAGCAGTCGTAGACCACGGACTGACCCCAGTACTCGAACAACAACTCTCACGGAGTTCAAGACTAGGAAACGGTAGACCAGTCAACCGGATGAACGTAGATCTAATGATAACGCTCGGTGGCGACGGGACGGTTCTAAAAGCGGTCAGGGAGATGCCTAACTCAAAGACGCCGATTTTCGCAATCAACCTCGGCCGAAGTGGCTATCTAACCGAAATCGAACCAGAGGATTTTGAAGGATCGCTCAAACGCTGGCTCGACGGCGACTTCCAGATCGAGGAACAATGGCGCGTCGCAGTCTCCCAAAATGGCCATCGTATCGGAGACTGTCTCAACGAAGCACTCCTATTGCCTAGGACCCCCGACAAGATGTTGAACGTCGCCGCAGCTCAGAATGGCAAGAGGATCATAAAAGCCCGAGCAGACGGATTTATGGTAGCCACTCCGACGGGCTCCACTGCTCACTCATTCTCAGCGGGCGGACCTGTTCTGGAGACATCTCTCAACGTTCTCGTTATGACGTTGATCGCCCCCCTTCAGCCGGTAAGGTCCCTAGTCATCCCAGCTGAAAGGAAGCTAACTGTCCGGCTTGAAGAGCCAGGGCCAACCGCCACGCTGGTCAATGATGGGAATCCCGTCAAGCAAATCGGTTTGGGACAAAGTCTTGAGATGAAGAGGTCCATGAACAGCGCCTATTTCGTCCGTTTTGGTGACACGTTCCTTCAACGCAGTCTCAGGCGGCTGGCATCCGAGAGAGAGAATGTTTGACAGCACTAGTTCTTGACACCTCAGCGTTCATCATGGGCTTCAACCCATCAAAAACAGCAGAAGTGTACTCGGTTAGAGCGGTTGAGGAGGAGCTCTCCGAGGGGACGATGCCCCAGCTGAGGTTTCGAATGTTCAGGGAGAAGGGTGAACTGACAGTCCGAGCTCCCTCCCTCCGAGCCCAGGCAATCGTCGACGACGCAAGTTCTCGCGCTGGTGAATCCGGATATCTCTCCAAGGCTGATAGAGAGGTGCTTGCCCTGGCAGTCGATTTGAAGCTGGACGGTCGAGAGCCGATCATTGTCAGCGACGACTATGCTATCCAGAACCTTGCAGATCATCTGCAGATAGAACACGGCTCATTGGCCAACTTTGGAATAGTTCATAGATTTCGTTGGATAATGTACTGTCCGGCCTGCTACAGAAGGTACAAGCCCCCAGAGAAGAAATGTAGGATCTGCGGGACTGAGCTGAGAAGAAAGGTCCTCTCGAAGGCTAGTGCAAGCCGTCGCTAGCTGGTGGTCAACTTCGCAAGCTGATGAATCACGTTTTCCCGAATCCTATCCGGAGTAGGAAGAGACCCCGTTACTCGTCCCTTCTCCAACAGTCTCTCCAGCATTCGTTGAGTCTTGCTTCCGCATTTCCGACATACTGGGGCGGGAGCATGCTCCGGAACAACGTATTCTAGGAGACATTGATCGCATCTCCAGACTTCTTTCCTGCCCCCGAGCTTTCCTCGCTTTGCGACAGGTTTACCAGCAGCCTCGACGATATCCATTGCAAAATCTACGCTAGGTGCGTTGCTCACAGAGGTGCCTACCCCGAACCCGTCGGCGCCAGCGTCGGAGAGCGTTCTGACTGATTCGTCGTCAAGACCCCCAGATGCGTAGATTTTCACGTTCTTGAATCCTCTCAAGTCGAGTTCCCACCGCACCTCCTTGATTATGTCGGCGAAGTTGCCTCGCCTAGACCCCGGCGTGTCCAGGCGCACACCGAACAGTTTCCCTCCGAGGGCTTCCGCGGCCATGATTGCCTCAGTCTTTTCGTCACAGTACGTGTCAACAAGCATTATTCTGGGAACAGCCTCCGGCATGTGCTCGTCGTAGCTCTTCCAGGCACGAACTTGATCTCCCATCGCGATGATTAGAGAATGCGGCATTGTGCCGGAAGCATTCTTGCCCAACAACCTTGCGCCTACTAGGCTGGAAACCGCGTCGAATCCTCCGATGTAGCATGCTCGATCGATCATCGGTGCCAGAGCTGGATGAGCCCTGCGAATTCCGAACGAAAGCATTGCCTTGGTGCCTGCGGATCTTCTGACTCTGGCCGCCATGGTTGCTATTCCGGAGGCATGGCAGAGTAGACCGAGCAGAGGCGTTTCGTATGTGCAGAAATCAACATACCGACCCTCGAGAACCATTACTGGCTCGCGGACACCTAAAGCGTCATTGGCATGGAAGAGGGTCCCTTCTGGAAAAGACTTCACGTCAACGTTGATTCCTTCAAGAAGGTGTAGCGCTTCTTCGACGCCTGCAAGTATTCCCCATTCCCAGTTTTTCGGAAGAGAGCTTGTAGTGATTTCGGCGGTGACGCGGAGATCTGCTAGTCCTTCCTTTTCGAGTATCTCTCTGGTGCGACTAAAGTAGACGTCCGTGGTTCCCGCATTCTTGATCTCTTCTTCGGTGGCTACGTGAAACCTTCGCAATTACTTTCTGACCCGCCTGATTCGACCTTCTTTGAAGATATGATCTATTGTCAACTTCGAGACTCGAGCCGGGGCTTGGTCTGACAAGCTATATCTAGGCACTTGCTCTGAATTCGCACGCGGGGTTTGGTGTGAGATCTCTAGAGGAGCTTGCCAAGAAAGCCCTCGAGCTCAAAGAACGTGGCATGTCTACGTACGAGATCGCTGATGAGCTGAAAGTCCAGGCGGATACAGTTGTTTGGCTTCTGCTCCACGGAAAGGATGGAGTCAAACCGAAGGACGCCTACGATGTCTATGTGAACTGGAACCCGATAGGGTCAAGCGTGCGTCGTCTGACCCTTGTCGGGCGAGCGATGGCGGATATGGTCCGTGAAGCCGTTGACCAGGGGTCTATGGAGGAGCCTGAGGTTGTTGCTGGAATCGAGGCTGGAGGCATGGCACTCGGTCTAATTGTCGCCCGGTCACTGGGAAAGCCGGTAGCATCGGTGAGGCCCCAGAGGCTCGGCGAAAAGAAAGTTGCTGGCGCTGTGAATCCAAGCTTCTCAGCGGTGGAGGGCAAGAAGGTGTTGATCGTTGACACTATTCTCCGGATGGGAGAGACGATCCGCGCTGCTGTTGAGACGCTTCAGAGTGTAAAGTCCAAACCGGTCGGAGTAACAGTTCTAGCTAACAAGAGTGGAAAGGACAGTATCGAAGGGATTCCGATCAGATCTCTGGTTGAGCTTCTGCCCGTGGCAAAACAGCCCCATGCATAGCCAACGTGTCTCGCTGTGGATCCATTATGGTATACTGGGATATCGAGAATGGACAGCGCAAGGTGGGGGTTATATCCTAGGGTAGCGTTTCATCAAGGAGAGTGAAAGAATAACGGCTACAAAGTTCATGCAGTCTCTAGACCCGCAGATCTACGCCCAGCTGAGGAAGATGGCGAAGGATCGAGGGATTACTATGCAGGAGCTTATCCGGGCAGTGATCGTGCCTGACTGGATGAAAAGGACTGGGAGTTCGCGCCCTAGCTCGAGCAAGGCCGGTCGAAGACAAGCCCGCAGGCTACGACGCACTAGGCCATCGATAACTGCGTAGATAACTCGAGACGGATCCGCATGTCTCCCGGATCCATCCTGAAGACGGCCATCTTCATAACCGTGAAAGTTCACACGACTCCGCTTGATGCCTCTGCCCGGTTTGGGTAATCGTAAGCCTAGTCTTATCTTCCTCCCACAACAGCGGCCACACAGAGGGTTGGGGAATTGCAGGCAACATCTGAACCGAAGAAAGTAACCTATGTCACGCTACTAGCGGATGAGAGTATTCACCCGCGATACGAGGAGGCGCTGAAGCAGATTGAGCGAGATTTTGGAAAACATCATCCGATGCATATCGGTGGGCGCCAGGTCCTAGCCAGCGCAGGCGAGTTCGAGCTACGGAGCCCCTTGGATTCGACCATTCTGCTGGGCTATTTCCAGAAGGGCACTGCAGAGTTTGCGCGCAAGGCGCTTGAGGCGGCCAATGAAAACTTCGAGTCATGGAGCGGCAGACCTTGGACTGAGCGAGTTGCGCTTGTGCGGAAGGCCGCGGAGATAATTGAGAAACGCCAGTTCTACTTGGCGGCGCTGATAACCTACGAGGTCGGCAAGAACAGGTACGAGGCGATCGCGGAGGTCAACGAAGCTACGGACATGCTCCGGTACTATGCTCGTGTGATGGAGGAGAATCATGGTTACGTTAGGCCGATGGATCGAATTGTCCCTGGCGAGAACAGTAAGAGTGTGCTGCGCCCGCACGGTGTCTGGGCTGTTGTCAGTCCGTTCAACTTCCCCCTAGCGTTAGCCGGGAGCATGGTCTCCGGAGCCTTGATCACCGGCAACACGGTGGTTTTCAAGCCAACGAGTGAGGCGCCGTTTACCGCTCTAAAGCTGTACGAGATTCTTGTCGAGGCCGGTATCCCTGCAGGCGTCATTAACTACGTCACGGGTCCCGGCAGTTCTTTCGGTGCTGAATTCACAAGCAACCCGTTGGTTGCTGGGATTGCTTTTACTGGTTCTAAGGATGTTGGAATGCAGCTCTACAGGGATTTTGTCGCCAAGCAGTCGTATCCGAAACCGTTCATTGCCGAGATGGGAAGCAAGAACCCGGCTATCGTAACGGCCAAGGCGGATCTAGACAAGGCTGCTGAGGGAGTTGTGAAGGGAGCCTACGGGTATGGTGGTCAGAAGTGCAGCGCAACCTCGAGGGTCTATGTGGAGCGGGGCGTCAGAGAAGACTTTCTAAAGATTCTCAAGTCGAAAGTCGACAAGATCGTCGTAGGCGACCCGCGACAGAAAGCAACCTTCGTGGGTCCAGTAATTGATGATAAGGCGTTCAAGAAGTATCAGCGAGCGGTCGAGCAGGCAAAGAAAGACGGTGGCAAGATCCTGGCAGGTGGAGAAGCTCCGAAGGCTCCGTTGCCCAAAGGATACTATGTTACGCCTACGGTTGTGACTGGCCTGCCTTCTGATCATAGGTTGATGAAGGAGGAATTGTTCGTGCCGTTCGTCGCGGTCGACGAGTTCAAGACCCTTGACGAAGCTCTTGAGAAGGCTAACGAAACCGAGTTCGGACTGACAGCTGGGGTTTTCAGCAAGGACCCGAAGGAGGTGGGCGAGTTCTTCAAGAACATCAACTTCGGCGTTACCTACGCTAACCGGAAGGGTGGAGCTACGACCGGGGCGTGGCCCGGTGCACAGCCTTTCGGGGGCTGGAAGGGTAGTGGCGCTACCGGCAAGGGTGTCGGGGGTCCCTACTATCTGCTCCAGTTTATGCGTGAGCAGGCTCAGACGGTAGTGGAAGACTCCTAGGGTCCTGAACGGGGGCCCCCCCGGAGGGTGCCGACGGCGGTATCCCGATTTCGGGGTTCTTTTGCCAATCGTGCGGTGTTCTAAGCTGGAAACAAGTGGATTGTTGGGGTTGGGAACGAGCCGGAACCGCAAGGAAAACGAGCATTCACTAGCATGGGCCTGGATATTCGGCCATGCGTTAGACGGGGTTTCGTTGAACGGGTTGAGGAAGTGTGTGTAAGAACCCGTCTCTCTTGGATTGTCTTGGGTCCCGTGGCCGCGCGCACTATGCAGTTGAAGATTTTGAAAAAAAGATTCTTGGTTTTTCTTTCACGCTCTTTTTTTCGAATTCTTGATTTCTATTGGTACGATTTTTTGGAGCTAGGAGAGCAAACTGTCATGCCTGAAGGGTTCATTCCACTTTTTCGGCTTGCTGAACTGCATGATCCAGAAGGAAGTTTGAACCTAGCCACCCTTGCATGGAATCATCGCAGTTAGAAAAGAGATTGAGCAAGCGAGGAGAATAGGGCACTTGCTCGAGTAAGTCGGACCTGGCTGTAAGAGGAAGGGAGCCTTGGCTGTTGGACTAGATCAGGCATTTGAAAGACTAAAGCGTCGAATGCTGGAAATCTGTTTTAGCCGAGACAAATCGCAGTCTTGCATCGACCCGATAGTTCACCTCACAAAGAGGCTTGGCGAAGTCAAGAGCGGACTTACCCAGGCTCGATAATCTCGCTCCAGCAAGAGCGGCCTCGGAGCCAAAGCAAGATTGAATCTTCGCCCGTTTCACATCAGAACTGGTTGAGCGCTTTAGATCAGTTCCTAGCCGACAGGCGTCTCAAAGTAAGCAGGCATGCCAAGGTGACCGCCAAAGCAAATGCAAGACTTAGGCCGATCAACAAGATCAAGTAGAGGGCGTTCCGTGCACCTGTACACACGGTTGATGAGCCGAGGAATTGTTCAACTTGGCAAATCGAGAGGTTTCGATAATAATCGTCAAGCGACAGTGGAATCGACCAGAAACCGAATGTCCAGATCGGAAAATTTCCAAGCAGCAGTCCCTCCGCAGTCCTAGAATCCAATGAACCTTTTCTTACGAAACCTCCAACTGTAAACCATCCACTGATTCCTATTGCAACCGAGAGAAGCGGAAGCATAATGCCTTGGGTTACAAGGTGAGGGAAGAAGATGGAGACAATCCCGACAAAGTTCGCTACTAATCCCATCAATAGGTAACGTCCGTCCAAGAGTCTCCGACCTAGAAGTACCTGACCATATCTGGATAGTAGATGAAAAGGGAGTCGATCATAAATTGGTGTCCAGTTCTCAACAGTGTTTTCCCAGTGCCCCTTGAGTTCCATCAACCATCTAGCGTTGATGACTTAGGTTGGCGTCGAGGCAAGGTCGTCTACCGTTTTGAGGAATCCTTCTTCAGCCCCGATCGGAAAAACTCCGGAGGCGGCTACGGTGTGGCCATCGCCGAATCCCCCCATCTTTTCACAGGAGTCAGGCAGTATCTTGGAAAGTGGCGGCCGCGTGCCGCTCTGTATCATCCTAGCGAGCGGTTGCGGAGCTCGTCCAGAGACTTTGACCAAAGATGATGGGAGTCTGCCCCATCCCGGAACGTCTGGAGGCACGTTCATCATTCCTATCAGGTACTTGACGGGGTTGACGAGTCCCTGGTAGCTGAGGTATGAGCAGAAGCTTCCGACGACTTTACCGCTCATCCCCTGGTAGTTGTCTCTGGCGTGAAACCATTGAACGTTCTTCAACTGTGAGAGTCCGTTCTGACGGATCGTTGTGAGCAACTTCTGGTTCGCAATCTTCCTCTCCTCTTCGAGACGCTCCGCTTCTGTAAGAATGTCATTGTCAAAGCCCTCAATGCATGCCTTGACACCGATCTCGGGCCCGTTTCGATAGTATCCTACGGACCCCAGAACGTTCAGCATCGTCGAGGCTCGCCTCGGGGAGAGAGATTTTCCCGACGATTCAAGTCGCAAGCCACCCGTCCGTGTCCGCCGAACGATCCCGTTCTTCTCGCCATCTTCGAGAGCGATTCTGTTTAGACCCTGAATCTCGCCAGGTATTTCGTTGGAGCCGATGATCGCGAGATGCGCCAAATTGATGAACGAGGGATCAACGGTCTTGGCAAAGAGGTATGCGACCGTCGCTGAACAGGCGTCTCTTTCGCCGGAGAATCCGTTGAGTTCTGGGTTCAGATTATGGACCGATGGATCGTTCACTTCCGTCGTGTCGTGGTGATCCAGTGCGAGGATCAAGTTCTTGGAACGGTTGAACCTGCTCAGCCATTCTACATGTCCCGATCCAATGTCGGCGTAAACAACCACTCGTCGGGGTCCGCCTTCGACATCTCTTGCAATTTCCGGGTAGAGCTTGTCGACACATATGAGGCGCGTAGGCAGGCCGAGTTTCTCTAGGGAGACTTTTGTCAGGGCCCCGGAGCAGAGTCCATCAGCCTCATCATGGTGAACGACCATGCTGTCTGTGAGGCTGGACTCTTCTATCGCCTCCTTCGCTCGAGTAAGTCTTTTCTGAAAACCGTCGAGATCCGCCGTTCCAGTAACACCTACGGCCTGATGAACCGTGCGATGAAGTAACCCGCGCCATCGAGTTCGGGATCGAACCTCTGACTCAGAGGTTTCGAATCGAGATATCCATTTCCTACAATCGGACGAGCCTCCGTTTCGATGAGCCCCAGCTGGTCCTCTGCGAATCTGACCACGTCGTCACATTCTTCGCGTGTGATTGTGCAGACGCTGTAGACTATTGTCCCTCCCTTTTTGACCAAGGCCGTTGCTGCTCTCATGAACTGCTTCTGGTAAGCAGCCAGGTTTTCTACGTTAGCCATTGTCGTGTCGACGGAGAGTCTGGGCGTTACGCCTAGTCCGCTGCATGGAGG
>Ga0209761_1000800_pt1 | contig 19996 bp, 21 predicted proteins | sample GraSoi013_1_40cm_4_FD_185818 | JGI IMG/M metagenome (GOLD analysis project Ga0209761, IMG submission 185818) | Grasslands soil microbial communities from the Angelo Coastal Reserve, California, USA - Sample 09_25_2013_1_40cm (SPAdes) (version 2) | ecosystem: Environmental > Terrestrial > Soil >...
GTCTGGACTCTCAACTACATTGTCGTCCTGGCTTCCGATTCTGTCCTCCGCTGCAAAATTGCTTTTGTTCACGAAAGCCGCATCGTCGGCTTCGAGCAATACGAAATGGAATCACTCAACGAACGTCTGGCAGCGGATCTGATCCGTTTTTTCGAAATGCCCATCGGCCGCGATTCCAATCGAAGCCAGTACGACGAGTTCTGCCTTGTGAGTAATTTCGTTGTAGATCCCTTACAAAGCGTTGAGCTGTTGCCGGCGCGCGATTTCGAGCGTCTGCCCCAACGCGTTATTGAACGTCTCGAACAACGCAAACGAAAGCGAAAACCCACTCATGTTGATACTGTCGCGGGATGATATGGGGCGGGCACTCGACGCCGCAGAACTTCTCGAAGCGATGACCGAGGGCTTCCGGCAGCTTGCGAAGGGCGCATGGAAAATTCCGCTTCGACTAACGATTGAAATGCCGGCGCATGAAGGCGCGGCGTTATTCATGCCGTCGTATAGTGAGAGCCTGGAGGCGGCAGGCATGAAGCTCGTTACCGTCATGAACGGAAATCCCGCAAAGAACTTACCGCTGATCCACTCGAAGTATTTATATGTGAGCGCCGGCACCGGTGAAATCCTGAGCCTCATGGATGCCGAGTTCCTTACGGCGCTCCGCACTGCAGTTGTATCCGCCCTTGTAACCGATGTTCTCGGCAAATCCGGGGCGAGGACAATGGCAGTCTTCGGAACCGGCGTGCAGGCGTGGTCTCACGTGGAAGTATTTACAAAAGTTTTTGCCATTGGCGAGGTTCTCGTCTTTGGACAAACACCGGAGCTCAGCGAGCAATTTGCCGAGCGGGTAGAACGGCAACTCCGAAAGCCGTCGCGCCGCTCGATCCTGAATGAACTCAAACGGGCGGAGATCATCTGCACCTGTACGACGAATGCGACGCCGTTGTTTGAATTGAGAGATCTCTCAACCAACGTTCACATCAACGCCATCGGGGCATACCGGCCTCACACGCGTGAGATCGCTTCGGATGTCATGGCTCAGGCCATCATTGTGGTCGATTCACACGAAAGCGCGTTCAACGAAGCAGGCGACATCGTGATACCGCTGAACGAAGGCGTCATCCACCGCGGCAGCATCTATGCTTCGATCGACGAACTGGTTTCGGAAGCCAAACCGGTCCCGGATGTCGACAATCGCATCACAGTATTCAAATCCGTCGGCATGGCGCTCGAAGATCTCGTTGCCGCTGATCTGGCTTACAGAAGGGCAAAAGAGCTCGGTATTGGGACTAATGTAGAGGCCTAACGATAGGTAACAGCCGGTGCAACCCCTACTGATGCCCGTTTAATTTGTAGTGGACGATCTTACGATTGAGCGTATTGCGGCGGACACCAAGGACCTCCGCGGCCTTGGTTTGATTTCCATGCGTTTTGGTCAGCGCAGTCTGGATGAATCTCTTTTCGAATTCATCGAGAGCTTCATCCAGAAAAATCCGGTGGTCGATCATCTCTTCCACAAGGCATTCCAACTTCTTTTTCACAACCTTCTTCCTTGGAGGACGGATTATTTTTCTCGCCACCAACGCTCCAGGGCGCGGTAGCCAACCAAAAACTTCGCTTTCATTTCATAGGGAGTCATGACGGCGATAACTCTGGACCCGGGCAGGAAATACGGTACCAGCTCCGAGTTCTTCAACCTCTCCGTTTGCACGTCGAACGCCGTTAACGCCAGCAAGACCACGGCGCCAATCACCCATCCGCGAATAAATCCGAATGCTGCTCCAAGCATTCGATCCGCCCATTGAAGCTTGGCGAATTTCACGAATTTGGTGATCAGCCAGATGATCACAAATCCCGCGACGAGTGTCGCCAGGAAGATGACGGAGAAACCAAAGAATAGAGCAAGGTTTTCGGTTCTTACAACATCTTTAAACATGTTCGCAAACCCGCGGTAGAACCATGCTGCAAGAAGCAAGGCCGCCAGAACCGTGATCAGTCCTAGAACTTCGCGGATGAAACCTTTTAACCAGCTCATGACGATGGAATAAACGAGTATCGCGATGAGAAGCCAGTCCAGTAGAGTCACTGCAGGTCCCGGCCGGTCAAAATCCGCAAAGCCTCGACGTATTTTGCGCTCGTCGCGCTGACGATATCCGCAGGAAGCTCCGGCGCAGGAGGCTGTTTGTTCCATTGGATACGTTCGAGGTAGTCGCGAACAAATTGCTTATCGAAGGACGGCTGAGGTCTTCCCGGAGAGTATCGATCCGCAGGCCAGAGTCGTGAGGAATCCGGTGTGAGCATTTCATCGACAATCCTGATCTCACCATCAATCGTTCCGAATTCAAATTTCGTGTCGCAGATGATGATGCCGCGCTTGGAGGCGAAATCGACGGCGCGGCTGTAAATCGATAGTGTGAGTTCTTTCAGCTTGCGGATATTGTGTTGACCGACGATCCTTACCGCTTGCTCTTCGGAAATGTTCTCATCGTGACCTGTTTCCGCCTTCGTGGCTGGAGTGAAGATCGGCATCGGCAGCCTGTCGGAATCGCGCAGACCCGATGGTAAGGTAATTCCGCAAACTTGCCCGGTTCTGTTGTAGTCCTTCAGACCCGAGCCGGTTAGAAATCCGCGCGCGACACACTCGATCGGAAATACGATGGCTTTGTTCACTAGCATCGAGCGGCCTTCGAGTTGATCGCGGAACTGGCGGAGTTCTTTCGGATACTCATCGACTTTCGTCGATACAACGTGATTTGGGACGAAATCCTTGAAGTAATCGAACCAGAACGACGACATTTGAGTCAGCACTTTGCCCTTGTTAGGAATCGGCGTCGGCAACACCACATCGAAAGCCGAAAGACGGTCCGTGGCCACGATCAGGAGATATTCGCCAACCGCGTAAATGTCGCGAACCTTCCCGCGGCCGCGAAGCTTTACGCCGGGAAGATCGGTCTGCATCATAATTCCCCTCCTCGCAGAGGAAGGCGCGAAGCGCCAGCTTCTATTGGGCTGTCGCGCCACCCCTTCTCTGCGAGGAGGGGAATGTCACGCTCACTCCGCATCAGTTCAATTTCACCGAAACAATTTTCGAGATACCGGGTTCTTCCATGGTAACTCCGTACAAGTGGGATGCTGTTTCCATTGTACGCTTGCTGTGCGTAATGACGATGAACTGTGTCGTCGAGCTCATTTCGCGCACCATCTGGGCGAATCGATCGACGTTGGCGTCATCGAGCGGAGCATCGACTTCATCGAGGATGCAAAAGGGGCTCGGCTTATAACGGAAGAGCGCGATCAGCAGCGCCAGCGCTGTCAATGCTTTTTCGCCGCCCGACAACAACAATACATTTTGAAGCTTCTTGCCCGGTGGTTGCGCAACGATCTCCACACCCGCATCGTCCTGCCGCCGCTCGCCATCTTCAGCATTTTCCAATAACCTTAATTCGCCGTGACCGCCGCCAAACAGAGAGACGAATGACTGCTGGAATCCCGCATTGACAGCCTCAAACGCTTCTTTAAATTGGCGGCGGCAAACCGAGTCGATCTCTTCGATCGCCTGCGTGGTGTCTCGAATCGAGTCGAGCAGGTCCTGCCGCTGCGCCGTGAGAAATTGGAAACGTTGCTCAGCTTCTTGGTATTCCTCAACAGCCATCATGTTCACAGCGCCCATGGAATCGAGTTTCTCGCGCAGTTCGCGATATTCATGTTCATGGGTTTCCAACTCCGTGGGCGGTAGCGCTTCGAAATAGTTCAGACAAACCGACTCGATGGTCTCGCTCAATTCGTGTATGCAGGTCTCAGCCAGGTGCTTCAGATCCGAGTCGACTTCCGTTCTTTGAATTTCGAGAGCGTTATGCCGGTCCTTCCAGGAATCCAAGAGCCCACGATGCTCGTCCCATTTGGTCTCGGCATCATGGAGTTCGCCTCGAAGCCCCTCCAGGGCTGTCATAGATTCAGCAATGGCAGCATCAAGCCGGCTGCGTTCGTCCGCCAGTTGGTCGCGCGTAAGGTCAAGAGACTCGATCGTAGCGCGGGTCTGGTCCTGTTGCTCTCTGGCTTCCTGAATCTGCGAGTCCGCATCCTGTGCCCGCCTATCCAGACTGATTTCTTGATCTCGAAGTACGGTCAGCTCTCGTGAGACCGCCGACCTGCGTTCCTCAAGCACTGCAAGTTGGGATTGAAGTCCGGCGAGATCCCGCTGCAGGTTCTCGGCCTCGACGCGCAATTTCTCGTTTTGGCGCGTGTGGTCCCGGATCTCGGCTTCGATGGCCGTTTTGGCTCCGGCGATTTCGACCAGTTCAGTTTCGCCTTCGGCAACCGTCCGCTCGGCTTCCTCACGCTCATCGGCAAGGCGGCCGGTTTCCAATGCGGTCACATTCAATTGTTGGCTAGCCCGCTGGAAGTCCACCGCAATCGAGCGGACGCAATGATCCATACTGAGCATCGCCTTCTCCGCTTCTTGAAGCTCGATCGCAAGACGTGATTTCAGCATCTCGCTTTCAGCGACTAATTCGCCAAATCGGGCAGCTTCTTTATCAAGGGCCACCGTTTGACGCCGGGCTAAATCCATATTCCGGTCGAGCTCGCGTATTTCACGTTTGAGCGAAAGCGGGCCGATCTCCTCATGCTCACCCCAACCGATCACATGGCCGCGCACCATCTCGCCGGTGCGGGCAACAAACTCGAACGAAGGATACTTTTCGGATAACTCCCACGCGCGCTGAACGGTATCGACGATGTACGCCTCGCGGATGTATTCAGCGAAGTGGCGAACCCGGTCATCGAATCGCACCACACTCGATACGGGCAATGCACCGTCGATCGGAAACCCCGGTTCGGGCGGCGTCCTGCCGTTGAGCAGAAAACAATCCAGACGGCCCTTGCTGACGTTTTTGACCAGATCGAGCACACGCCGGGCCTGGTTGCGGTCCTCGACGACAACGTACTGGAGCTTCCATCGCAGAAAATCTTCGACCAGTGATTCGTACTCCGGATCAACCTCAATGAAATCCGCCAATATGCCGAGCGGCGCCCAATCCTGGCCGCGAACAGCATTAAAGAACTGTTGTACCGATTCCGTGCTATAGGCGCGCTGCACAGCCAGTTCACCGATCGTTTGAAGGCGATTCCGAATGCTTTCTTCATGCGTCTTTGCTTCGGCCGCAGCCCGCAATGCGTTTGCATGCTCGACCTTAAAGCGGTAATGGGTCTCTTCCGCCTCCCTCAACTTTGTCTGCAACGCGCCGAATCCCGTCTGCTGTCCTGCATATTCTTCGCGCGCTCGATTCAATTGCGCCTCTAAAGCCGATGTTTGTTCGCGCGCTTCGCTTGCTTCACGCTCGAGTCGTTCGATCTGTACTGTCAGGCGGCGGCTGATCTCACTGCGGCTGGTGACCTCGTTACGAAGCCTTGCTTCGCGCGCAACGGTCTCAAATTGTTGGTGCCGGAGATGCTCGATGACGCGTTCCTCTGCAGTGCGCCGCTCCGATAGATCGCCCAAGCCGGCGGCCGTTCGGTTCAGATAAACCTCGACGATATCTTTGTCAGCCTCGATGCCTGTCAACTGAAGCTTCTTTTGCTCACGCTGCCTCGCGTTATTGTCGAGTTCTTCGGCGGCGCGCGCCCGATCGGCAGTCAGCGAACGACTGCGTTCTTCAAGAGAGGTGATCTGATCCTGAAGCCGTTCGATCCGTTGAACCGTCTTCTGATGCTCGAGCTCGATCCCGGACCGCCGCTCTCTGGTCTGTTCCAGATTCCGTTCTCGGGAACCGGCATCCGTGCGTCGCTGGTGAACCAGGGCGTTGAGCCGTTCGATTTCCTGCTCCCGGCGCTTGCCTTCACTACCCATCAAGGCGAGCGAAATTTCCAGTTGTTCCTGCCGGTCGATCAGCATTTCGGCGCGCGTTGAAAAAACAGCGGAGAGAATCTGGCGCATTCGATTGCGTAGCTCAATATACCGGCGCGCTTTTCCCGCCTGGCGCTTGAGCGAGTTTCGCTGCCGGTCGACTTCAGCCAAAATGTCATTCACGCGGGACAGGTTTTGGCTGGCCGCTTCCAGACGCGACTCGGCAAACTTGCGTTTCGCTTTGAACTTGGTGATTCCGGCCGCCTCTTCGATCAACGTCCGCCGGTCGGAGGGTTTCGAGCTGAGCAACTGGCCGATACGACCCTGCTCGATAATGGCGTAACTGTTAGGACCGAGCCCGGTGCCGAGGAAGATTTCCTGAATGTCGCGGAGGCGGCACGCCCTCCCATCAATGAGATACATGCTTTCGCCCGACCGATAGAGTCTCCTCTGAACGACGACGTCCCTTGCCTCTCCCTCTGGGAGAGGCAACCGCGACAGGTTTTCCTTGAGGCTTCGCCCTGACGGGCTCGCGCTTCGCGGGGCTGACGCGGCGGGTGAGGGCCCATTCCCGTTCCCATCGCCATTCCTATTTCCATTTCCGTTCCCATTGCCGTTCAAAATTTCAGTGAGCGTGATCGTGACTTCCGCCATACCCATCGGAGCGCGGTTGCGGGTGCCATTAAAGATCACGTCTTCCATCTTATCCCCGCGAAGCGATTTCGCGCTCTGCTCACCGAGCACCCAGGCGACGGCATCGGATACATTGCTCTTCCCACAGCCATTTGGGCCCACGATGGCGGTGACACCCGTATCATGAACCGTGATCTCACCACGATCCGAAAATGACTTGAAACCAATCAGTTCGATCCGCCGAAGCTTCAGCATGATTTTTATCCCCTCTCCCTCTGGGAGATGACGCCGCGCCAGGCGCGGCGGGTGAGGGTCGTGCGAAGCGCGAGGCCGATAGGGCGAACCCTAAAGAGCGGTCTCGTCAAATCTTGCGACCCTCACCTTTTCTTAACGCTTCGCCCTATCGGCCTCGCGCTTCGCGCCCTCTCCCAGAGGGAGAGGGGAATAATTGCATAAAGCTAGCTTCCGTTGTAGCAGTGACAGATTGGGTCCACTTAAGGTATCGTCGCAGCGAGAGGTCTGATGAAAATTTCGGCAAGGGATGAATATGCGTGTTCGGCTGTGCTGGAGCTTGCACTCAACTACGACAGCGAGGCGCCAATCCGAGTGCAGGATATCGCCCAGCGGCAGGGCATTCCGATGAAGTTTCTATTTCAGATTATGCAGATCTTGAAACGGGTGGATATCGTGAGGAGCCGCCGCGGCACCGAGGGCGGTTACGTCCTGACGCGGCCGCCAAGCCAGATCACCGTGGGAGACGTCATGCGGGCGATGAGCGGCCCGTTCGTCCAACTCTCTTGCCTGGAATCCGGTAATTTCGCAGATAACTGCGGGAAACAGGACATCTGTCAATTTAAGCCGATCTGGGCGGAAGTGGATCGTGCCATCGGCAGTATCCTGAATAACGTCACGTTCGAGGAATTGGTTCGCCGCTCGCGCATCGGCCAGCGGCAGTTGATGTATCACATCTAAAACGCGGCGTGCGCTTCATACTTCATGTCGACATGGATGCATTTTATGCGTCCATCGAGCAGCTCGATCATCCCGAATACAAAGGCCGGCCGGTCATTGTCGGCGCAGACCCGAAAGCCGGGAAGGGACGGGGCGTAGTTGCAGCGTGTTCCTATGAAGCACGGAAGTTTGGTATTCGTTCCGCTCTGCCGATCAGCCGGGCCTGGAAACTTTGCCCGCAAGGCGTGTATGTCCGGCCGCGGATGAACCGATACGTGGAAGTATCGCAACAGGTGATGGACGTGTTTCGGCGGTACACCGATCTGGTCGAACCACTCAGCATCGATGAAGCATTTCTCGACATTACCGGATCGGTCGCCCTGCTCGGACCAGCGGACGAAATCGCCCGATCTATAAAGAAGGCTATCCGTGAGGCGACGGGTATGACTGCCTCCGTCGGCCTCGCCCCCAACAAATTCTTGGCGAAGATCGCCTCGGATTTGAAGAAGCCCGACGGCTTGGTCGTGCTTCAAGAAGCCGATGTGGACCAGTTTCTCCGGGACCTGCCGATCTCGCGTTTGTGGGGCGTGGGTCCCAAAACCGAAGCCCGCCTGCACGAGATGGGATTCCGGACGATAGGCCAGCTGGCGTCGGCCTCGCGCGAATCCCTTGTTCGAACGCTCGGAAGCCTGGGCGAGCACTTGTATCAGCTGTCGCACGGTAAAGACGATCGGCAGGTCGTACCGGATTGGGAACGCAAATCCGTCGGCACGGAAACGACGTTTGACGAGGACACGGACGACCGCGACCTTCTCCTCCGCACCATTCTGGAATTGTCGGACCATGTGGCCGAGCGTTTGCGAAAGGACGAGTACCGCGCGCGAAAAGTGACGCTGAAGCTTCGGTACTCGAACTTCTCTACGCATACCAAGCAACACTCGCTGGACCGGCTGATTCAGACCGGCGATGAGATTGCTGCCGTCGCGCGCCAGCTGTTTTCGCAATTCCCATTGAACCGGAAGATTCGTCTGATCGGTGTTTCAGCCGGGGACCTCCATCGTGGCCGCGAAGATCCGGAACAACTGACACTTTTCGCTACGTCCAATCCAAAAGAAAAGCTGGGCCACGCTGTTGACGCGATCAAGGAGAAATTCGGCATCGATTCTCTTCGCCGCGGCTCACAACTGCTATAAGATTCGCCATTCCCTCCTCTGCGGAGGTGGCGCCATCACGGCGCGCGAGTTTTGCAATTTTGGGAGAACGTATGTACGCATTACTACTCGTAGCCTTGCTGCTGCCCCCTCAAGACGACGCCAAACAGCTTCAGGCCGTCTTTGATACCACCGTTAGATGGTACGTACACAGTTTTCGGCCGTGTGGCTGAAGGAATGGACGTTGTCGAGAAAATCGCCGCTGTGCCTGTCGAGAACGAGCGTCCCAAAGAGCGCGTCGACATCTACGCAATGAAGCTTGAACGCAAGAAGTGATCGCGGCCCTCGTCGAAGTCGGGAATGGCAAAGTTCGCCCCGCAATCAAGCAACTGTTCGATCGAGTAGCTTCCAGTAGCAACACCGACCGTCTTGAAGCCCGCCTGTTTGCCTGCGTCAATATCCAGGGGTGTATCTCCAATGACAAAAGTGTCGCATGATAGGATCGTTTTGCCGCATCGGGCTGCAGCCTCGTCCGCGGCTTTCCGGACCAACTCGGTCCGATCCTCCGAATCGGATCCAAAACCTCCGAATGCAAAATACCGATTCAGTCCCCCTCGGTCCAGCTTGATGCGGGCGCCCGCTTCGAGGTTGCCTGTCGCCAGACCGAGTGCGACATCGCTTCTCGTCGACATTTCGTCGAGGATGGAGTTAATACCCGGCAAGACACGATATTTTAGAGAGGTTTGAACTTCTTCTTTTAAGAAAAGCAGGTAGGCATCCAGAATCGATCGAATCTCACCGTTGGCTTCGGTTGCGTCTTTGCCTAATCGCACACGAAGGATTTCCCGGGCGATAGCAGGATCGGTTTTCCCGTGCGGAGAAATCCCCTGCATGGCATTCGGAATCCCAAAAAGGTGGAGACAAGCGCGATCCAATGCGCGAAGTCCGGCTCCGCCAGTACTAACTAGGGTTTGATCCAGATCGAAGAGGAGAAGTTTCACCCCCTAACAACACACTAATTCTTCCTCGGTTTCAAGAACTTCATGAGCTTCTGACCGATTCATTTCCAACTCGAATCCGCATTCGGTCTCCAGACAAACCAGGCTATTCGAGAGAACAGAGTAGGCCGTTTCGTTTTCGCTTCCGCATCCGGGGCAGATCATGGATTACCTCCAAGAAATCATTTGCACGTCAGATTCCTAAATTCGAACCCTACCCTCTCCCTTTGGAAGAGGGTAGGGTGAGGGTCTCAAGGTTTGCTGAGACCTGTGAACCCTCACCAGGCGCGCCAGCCCGCTGGCTGTCGCGCCGCCCTCTCCCAGAGGGAGAGGGCATCCCCGAATTTCTTTAGACGCTTGCCGCGGAATTTGTTTATGCTCTTGGGCTCGTTGTTACCGGGAGGACTGCGATGATAGCCGCTGCTGGGCCCAAGCTTTCAGAAATCACTCTCGAGAAGTTGCAACAGTTCACCGGCCGCTCGAACATGCTGATCACTATTGACGCGCCATTGTTCGGCAGTGTAATGATTTTCAACGGGCGGGTGCTCAACAAAGGTGCATCATACGTCGAGCCTGAAAAGATCGGAAACTCCACAGGCTTCCCTGCATACGGGCAGATCCTGGCAGAGGCTTCGCGATTCTGGATTGTCGATGAAAGCGGAATCCGCCGGCGCAAATGCCGCGAGGAAATGGCGAAGCTACTCGAAGAAATCTAAATTTGGATCGTTTCAAATTTTGGCTTATCGGCTGTATCGGCTATTGCTTCATTAAGACGATCGGCCGGACGATTCGCTGGGAATCCGAAGGCGATTCCCACCTGGACGACATCTATAGATCCGGCCGCCGCGCAATCTTCACGTTTTGGCATGGCCGGATTTTCCCTGCAACCTACTACTGGCGGGACCGTGGCATCGTCGTTATGACCAGCATGAATCGCGACGGCGAGCCCATCGCTCAATGCATTCAACGCTTCGGCTATGGCGCCGCTCGCGGATCCAGCTCGCGCGGTGGGTTCCGCGCTCTGGCCGAGATGGCGGGTGAAATCCGCAAGGGGCGCGATACGGCTTTTACGATCGATGGGCCTCGCGGGCCGCGGTACGTTGCCAAGCAAGGCCCGGTGCTGCTCGCGCTAAAGACGGGCGCTGCGATTTTTTGCTTTCACATCTCGATGAAGCACAAGATCCAGCTCAACAGTTGGGATCAATTTCAGGTCCCTCTGCCGTTCACAAAAGCGCTCGTGCTGAAGGCACCTCCAATCTGGGTGCCCTCGGATGCCTCCGAAGCGCACCTTCGCGCCCTCCACGAGCAAATGCAGGCTACACTGGACGATTTGCGGCAACGAGGCGATTCCCGGTGGTAGTCGACAGCCCTGGCGACTTGGCGTATATTGAACTAGGATTCGCCAAAAAAAGGCACAAAACACTCCCAAGAATTTTGTGAACTTTTCTGCCTTTTTGGGGCTAAAAATAACCCTTGATCATATGAGCGACTTTAAAGAGCTTCTCAATCAAGCAAAAAAGCAAATTAAGGAAGTATCCGTTCAGGAAGTGCGCGATAAGTTGAACCCGGACAACGGGTTTACTCTACTCGATGTCCGCGAAGGCGACGAATGGGAACAGGGCCACCTGGGGAAGGCCATTTCTCTCCCCCGCGGATTTCTGGAACTCAAAGCGGACAAAACGCTGACAGACAAGAATCAACCGATTGTCGTCTACTGCGCCGGCGGGGTTCGTTCGGCTCTGGCCGCCAAGACTCTTCAGGATCTCGGATACCCCAACGTTTACTCGATGCGCGGCGGCTTCACGGAGTGGAAAAACAACGGCTTGCCGTTCGTCATACCTGAGAAAGTCGGCAAGGATCAGATGGCGCGCTACAGCCGGCACTTGCGCATTCCTGAGGTCGGCGAAAAAGGCCAACTGAAACTGCTCAGGAGCAGAGTCCTGTTGGTGGGTGCCGGAGGGCTCGGCTCACCCGCGGGCGTGTATTTGGCAGCGTCCGGGGTGGGAACGATCGGTCTGGTCGACTATGACGTCGTCGATGAATCGAATTTACAACGACAGATATTGCACTGGACATCGTCGGTCGGAATTCCAAAGGTCGATTCCGCGCGTCGTACGCTGTTTGAAGTCAACCCCGACGTGAAAGTGCGTACCTACCCCCTTCACCTCGACGCCTCGAATATCCTGGAGATCATCCAAGACTACGATGTCATCGTCAGCGGCTCCGATAATTTCACGACAGCCTATATGGTCAATGATGCCGCGGTGCTGCTGAAAAAGCCGGTCGTGTACGGCAGCATTTTCCGGTTCGACGGTCAGGCTTCGACCTTCATTCCATATGAAGGTCCATGCTTCCGATGCGTGTATGCGAAAGCCACGCCCACGGAACTGGCCCCCAGTTGCGATGAGGCCGGCGTGCTGGGCGTTTTGCCGGGTGTGATCGGATTGATTCAGGCCACGGAAGCAATCAAGGTGTTGCTGAATATCGGGACCACGCTTTCCGGACGGCTGCTCGTTTACGATGCACTGGAGATGTCGTTCCGTCAGTTCAAACTCCGCCGCGATCCGGCGTGTGCAGCCTGCGGTCCGAATGCGCATATCGATCTGAAGTCCATTCCCGAGTTTGTCTGCGCGGTGCAAACAGCCTCGGCTCAAGGGTGAAGGCGAGTCCAATCCAGGTCGGCGATTTTGTCTACTGCCGATCGCAATATCATCGAGACCAGCTTCAACTTCCCGACGAGTGGGGATTGGTCATCGAGATCAAGCGCAGTAATTTCAAGATTCTTTACCCTAACGATAAACGCTGCTGGCTTCCACGCGAAGCCATCGCCCGCATCCGGCCCCAACAACCCCCGTACACCACATTCCTGGAACGGCTCCACTATCTGATTAAAAGCGTCCGCGCTCTGGAGTGCGAACTGGCCTCCGAAGGGGGTGTCCACCGCCTCACACTGCGCATCGACAAAATCGACCACGATCTTATCGACGATCTGCGCAGTTTTCTAGGCGCCGATTTCATCGCTCTCTCCGTCGTGCCTGAAGGCATGGCCTTCATGCAGCTGGAACTCCAGTTTCGTTGAATGTACGCCTGACTTCGCGCAGCTCTGGACAGTTCTAGCTATCCCAGAGGCACCCTTGCGTTGGCGGTCGCAGACTGCCACTGCGACGCTATTGCATTTTATTGGCTAATTTCCCGCGTATTGGCTGACTCCCGCGGGTTTAGTCTGCGACGATGAGAGTCTTTTCCACGATCTCGCGGTGGCAGCGCGGGCATCGGGCTGAATGGCAGATGACATATTCGGTGACGGTAGGATCACAGCCGGTTATCTCGTCCAGTAGATAATCAAATGTGATTTCGGCGGTGTCCGGTGCGCAGTGTTCACAGCCGGAGATGAATTGTGCGGCCTCCTTCAGTTGAGGTTCATCAACAAATACGACGTCGGTCTGCATCAGAGGCGGTTCATAAATCCGCGTTGCTGGCCCTCGGCGTTCTGCTCTGATGGAAACAAAAGTCGTCTCCAAGATCGGCGACGCGCACCTAGGGCATTCGATTGGAGCGCAAACAAAATACTTGGTAGCGTGGCACCCTTCGAGCACTTCTGCCAAAACGGACTGGAAGGACCGTGACGCCGACCCGTCACACGCCTTGCAGCCTGTGATATGTGCTTGCGCCTTTAATAATGATGCCGTTCCGACGGCGACTAAATCGATCCCCCTTTGCATCTGTTTCTTCGTGACCGGCGACACCACTCCGCCTTGGGCACACAACTCGGGGGCGAGCAAGCCAGGCTCCAAAAAGACGGTCGGCGTGAGCTTGATAGAACCATTCGTATATTCAATCATTTAGCTGGTCGTCACGTTTCCGTCACGTGTCAATTAACCAACTTGCCGGAGTCAAAAAACTGGAGAAATTCCAATACCTACCCCGACCCGCGAATCGGGATCAACCGTGCCGCTTCCGTTGACTAAAAAGCGCAAACGTGTACCGACCCACGTCGCATGCCGCTTACAGAACCAAGGAAGAAGCCGCTGTCCGGTTCTCGTTCAGATCGGTCATCGCCTAATTGGGGTGAGAGTTTTTCGATCCGCACGCTGCTAGGCTCTGCCCCTAAGCCCCTGGCCATAAGCGTTGACAAAAGCACCTGCGAATGGAAAAACTGAGCCAATGTCTAGGTGACACTGACCCGGCAATACCGCAGGGTTAATTAAATGGCCGGTGACTTGACCTAATTGATGATCTAGCAGTTAGCCGAGCGGCTAGCGGATTAGGACAAACTATGAAAATTTTGAATGTTGTTGGAGCCCGGCCAAACTTCATGAAGATCGCCCCAATTGTGGATGAAATGAAGAGGGCACCTGAGCTAAGCGGGATGCTCGTCCACACGGGCCAGCACTACGACGAAGGAATGTCGGAGGTATTCTTCCGCGAGCTAGGCATTCCCAGACCTGACGTTCACCTTGACGTCGGCTCCGGCAGTCATGCGGAACAGACTGCGCGCATTATGGTCGAATTCGAGAAGGTATGCCTAAAGGAGCAGCCCGAGTTGATCCTCGTGGTTGGCGACGTTCGACGATGGCTTGCAGTATCGTTGCGGCCAAGCTGGTCATTCCAGTCGCCCACGTCGAAGCCGACCTCCGAAGCTTTGACCGAACCATGCCGGAAGAAATCAACCGTGTCGTTACGGACAGCCTTGCGTCGCTGTTGTTTACAACGAGCCGCGATGCCAATGAAAATCTGGAACGCGAAGGCATCGATCCATCGAAGACTCATTTCGTCGGCAACGTGATGATCGATACCCTTTTAAGACATCGGCAGAAAGCCACCTGCCTGAAAATCGACAAACCAAACCAGTACGCGCTTGTCACATTGCATCGTCCGTCGAATGTCGATGACCCTAACGTGCTCGGCCCAATTCTCGAAGCGCTTGAAATTATTTCGAAATCGATCCCCGTTCTTTTTCCGATTCACCCCCGCACCGCAAAGCGAATTCGTGAATTTGGTTTTTGCTTAAATAACCTCCGTGTGATGGATCCTCTCGGTTATCTTGAATTCTTGAATCTTGAATCTACGGCCACAATTGTGTTGACCGATTCGGGAGGCCTCCAAGAGGAGACGACGATTCTGGGCGTCCCATGCCTCACTCTGCGTCATAACACCGAACGTCCAGTCACAATTACCGATGGAACGAATATCATGGTGGGACCAAACAAGGATCGGATCCTTGATGCCTTCAGCCAAATCATGGTCGGCGACTGGACACCTAAGGGACCGCCGGAATATTGGGACGGCCGCGCTGCCGAGCGAATTGTGCACGTGCTTCGGGATACAGCCATCGTTCCACTCAATGGGATCGATGCAGACTTTCCAATAGTCTTCTCAACACAGTGAGAATGGCTGGAAACCCTGTATTGTCGCAGCACACACGCCGCCGAGGTGGGTGACAGGATCACTGGTGTGCTCCAGTTTTCGGACGGGACTGTTCAGGCTCGATGCCCAGATTGGCTTCAAGCCGTTGGAGGGATGAAACGGAAAGCCGCTGCCGGACTCCCCACCGCCAAGAGCAACTGCAGCTGATGCGCTTCCATTGTGAGAGTGGCCTAACCGCCTTCGGCAGGCAGGACCGGAATCCTCGCTTCGACAGACTTTTCTGACATAGCCAGAATGCCTTTGTAGCTGGATCTTGATCGATTTCGATCTTCGGTTGTGGAAAACGAGTAAAGCTCCAGAAACAGATCTGACTTACACCCTCCGGCATATCTGCGTATTCCGGGCAAGTCATCCACTGATTCCGATCGAAAGCATCCAGCGATTCCGACGGGAAGCCACCCACTTTTCTGGGCTCGTCGGAATGATTGGATGAGTTGTCGGAATCCTCGGTCCGAGAGCCGACAAGCGACGCTGGACAGTCCCGCTGGTACCTTCTCCTTTTTCTCCGGTTCGGACGACGATAAAGCCCGGCGCGGCACGCTCAGAATTAGGCCGGCATTCACGAGGACGTGCAGAGCCAGAAACATGTCATTTTCCAACTGGTCTGGCAGGAATATAAATAGTCGAATCCAAACGGCTACCAATACCAGCCGGTTTATCCACTCCGGAAATGATTATCGCCCTAACAGCCAGTGGCAGAAGTGCTCAGACTGCCCGAAACTTACTTATAAATCGTTTAGAATCGACCAGAATTTTCAGCAACAGGTGTTCTGCCACGGGCTGCTAGCGTCGCTGGGCTCCGACCTGTGGATGCTCTGCGTCGTGATCCGTGGCGGCTTTCATTCGGACTGACTGGTAGCTTTCGTCGGAATACTCACCCAAGGCTGTGTGATAGATTTTCTCGAACATCTTGGAGGAATATCGAAATAGCTCAGGCACCGGATCTCTCAACGTGAATATCAAACTACTATTTCTTATACCCCCGACCTTTTGGTCACCAGTCAAGTATTTCTTTAATAAGATTTTTGATTTTGAATAAGAGACCACTGTACGTAAAGGGCACGAATCGATATTCCGGTCTGGGGAAATCGATATGCAAACTGGCCAAATAGGCTAGGGGAAATTTACGCCTGCGAACAGTGATCCCAGCAAACTTTGCCAATAACGTGGATTTACCTCCAGGATTTTCGCCTGCTTGTCGTTTTCATCATATATGAAATCGATGTTCACGATACCAGACCACTTTAGAGCCTGCATTAGCCTTTTAACATTTTTGATTACTTGTTCCTGATGAACAAATTCTATGCCGGCGGGTGGTTGAAATCGCTCTCTACCAGGAATGACTCCCCGCTGGATCGTGTACGCCAAGATTTCTCCATTCCGGCATAAGACGCTACAGCTGAGGTCATAACACTGGATGAATTCCTGAATTATGAAATCTGCGGAGTCTTCCTGGTTCCTTAAGAACTGCTCCAGCTCAGCTTGATTCGTGAAGAAAACCTCCAGCTCAGCTTGATTCGTGAAGAAAACTATGCCGGCCCCGCAAACCTGTCCCTGGGTTTCACCAAGACTGGATAAGATAAACCTGCAAGGTGGTCCCCGTGTTTGAATTGAACAGGCCGAAGGAGAACTGTTGCGGGATGAGGGATATTCTCTTTCCTGAGAATCTCGGTTAGGAACCATTTATCTCCTGCCCTGTCAATCACATTGGGTGTGGCAATTGGGGGTAATGGCGCCACTGCTTCGAATTCATCGTGTTCTTCCGTGTTCTTCTGAAGCTGCATGAAGTGACCTGATCCGGACTGGTAGTGTCAGTCTGCCTTCGAGGAAGGCCAGGGAGGACAGATTGATGGAAACCGGACAGGCAGAGGCGATTCCCACCGAGATGGAAGAAGTTCGCCAACAATTTGAGAGTTGGCGAAGCACACACGCACATCGATCGCGAATACCAGAGACACTGTGGACATCAGCGGTGAAGCTCGCGCGACAACACGGTCTGCATCGCTGCATCGAACAGCGAAAGCTTTACATCTGGATTACACAAAACTGAAGAGGCTTGTTGACGGCAATTCCGCAGGAAAGCGGAAACAAGCGACGCCGGTATTTATTGAGTTGGTGACCGCTACGGATCGGTTGCCGGAATGCATCGTGGAGTTCGAGAATGCGCGTGGCAAGAAGATGCGAATTCATCTGCGCGGTGTCACGGCACCGCACGTGACGTCGTTGAGTCGGATTTTTTGGAGTTCGCGATCGTGATCCAGATTGCGCCGCAGATGCGTATTCTGGTCGCGGTTGAAGCCATCGATCTGCGCCGCGGCATCGATGGCTTGGCCCAGGTCTGCAAGGATAGGCTGAGAGCCGATCCGTTTTCCGGCGCTTTATTTGTTTTCCGCAACCGTAAAGCGACGACAATCAAGATCCTCGTCTACGACGGGCAAGGATTTTGGCTGTGCCAGAAGCGTTTGTTGAAAGGGCGATTCCGATGGTGGCCTGCGGATAAAGGACAAACGACAAGTTCAGACCTCCTGACCTGGTGGAAATTGGGATGAGCCGATTTTGAAGATCAGCGTCAGATCAGTGCCGGGAAAAACGGTTTGTGTTTCGTTAAGCGCAGCGCAGAGTTTTTCGAGAACCAGATCGTGAGCGGCCTGGGTGAGGTGGTGAATCTGCACCGTCAAAGTCTTGTTCGTCATGTCGGGTATTAAATCGGCTTCGGTTTCGAAGATCTGGCGGGCCAGAGTGCGTGCGTCATCGGAACGCGCCAGGTGTTCGCGCAGAATGGAAACCAAACTCGTTTCGGCACGATAAGCGATCATCTTGATGGTATCGAGGAAGTGCTTGCGCTCGGTACGTAATCGAGTAAAGCGTTCTTCTTCGGGCAGAGACTGCACCGGGATGTGATGTTGGGTTTGTTTGCGCTGCTGTTTGAGTTGGTCGATCTCTACATTCAGATGCTGGATCTGTTCCTGAAGTTCACCCTTCCGCCGCTCATAGGTCTGCACTTCGTCTTCGGAAAGTCCTTCCGATAGAGCCATGGCGCCGAATTTGGCGTGAAGGCGCTGCCGCTGTCCGGTCTTGGATCGAATCTGGCTATCGAGCCGCCGCCACTGCGGATGGACTACCTCGGTGATGTCAGGAACCAGTTCTGTTCCGTACTCGACAAGGCGATCCAATCCGTACTGTTCTCTCATATATCGAAAGAAGTTTTCCTGACACCATCTGGCAAACATCGACGCGGCCAACACGGGCATCGGTGCGGAGAAGTTGGTCGTTAACATCGCCGTCTGATGGCCGCTGTCGGTGAGTTTGCGAACCTCGCGCAGCCACAGATCGTTGGAGAGACGTGTGCCGCGCTCGGACAACTTCATCATCACCTTCTGTCCGGCGGCCAATTCGACACGATACGCACGGAACTGCTCGACAGGCCAATCCTCTTTGGGAAACTTGTGATAGGTAAGGATCGCGATTCGCTTCTGAAACAATTCGGCGAAAAGTTCCGGACTGTAGCCTTCCCGATCGAATACCAGTGTGAACCAGTGGGCGCGGGGATCTTCGGCCAGCCGTTGTTCTTGCTCGGCCGTTTTTGCTGCCAACTGCTGGAGCCAGGGAACGACGTCGTTCTTGAGCGTGGCGATCAGTCCCGGATCGACCTCCTTGTTGACGTAGAGAAACGGCTGACCATCCATGGCATTGACCCAGTAGTCCACCGTCGCTCGCAAACACAACCGTTCCCGCGCCACGTAATGACGCGGCAGCGGCGTTTTCTCTCCGTGATAAACGCGCACGTGTCCATCGCAGTAGTAATACACGTCCGCACTGTCCTGACACGCCATCCATTCTTTGGCCAACTGCGCATTCCATTCCTTGGCGCGGCCCGGATCTTGGCATAGCCGTTCGACTTTTTCGCGCAGCGTGCGGACCTCTGGAATACGGTCCAGCCCCAAAAGCGTGCCCCATTCACCGGGCGCTTGGTAACGCAGTTGTTCCAAAGATCGGATTCGCGCCAGCGCCATCAGCGCCAGCACCAAGAAGATGCTATCGATGCCGTAGAAGCCTTGCGGTAATTGGTAGCTTGGCGGTCGCCGCAGTAGGCCTTGGGCCAGTAGCGCGGGCACGGCCGCCAGCACACCGCCTCCTGCCACATCGCAGGCCGGCTCGAACTCTGTCGCCGCTGGGGCTCCCAATTTCCCCACCGACGCCAATACCCGCTCCAATACCCGCGTCGTGGCGTATCCCATCGGCGCTTCACTGTCGATCTGGCTGCGCTCGGTTTTGTTGCTGACTTCTACTGTCGCGGATTCGCTTTTTTTTGAGAGGGCGGCCGACGCAGACGTCCAGCCCGGATGGCTTTGTGAATCGTGTTTGCCAACACCTCGATTTCTTCGGCCACTTCCGGAACACTGCCTCCTTCATCCAACAACTGCTGGGCACGTGTCAACGTTTCGGATTTCAGTTTCGATGCTGAACTGTGCCGCGGCTTGCTTTCGTAAAATCCCTTCGCACCCTGCTGCCGATACACTTTCATGTATCGCTTGACAGTGACCATCGGTACGCCGAACGTCTCGACGATTTCTTTCGGCTTCACACTTCCGGTCACGATCATCTGACTGGTGAACATGCGGAAACTCCTCACGTCCGTTTCCTCATGCTGAAACACCGGCAGGTGACCGTACACATAACACACCTGTCCGTCTTTGGCTTCAACCGCGACCCGACTGTTAATCTCCGTCACACCGGCTGGAAAGATTGGCAACTGCATTTGTGGCATGCTTTCTCTTACCAGCCGCTCGCCACCTACGCAACGATTTTTCGGCTCATTCTGATTTCATCGACCACTAGAAAAAGTCCGGCGAGGTCAGGAGGTCTGAACGTGAAGAATACCGCCTAGTCAAATCAGAGTAGGTCGCTGCCAATAGCGCCGGAACCCATCCAATTCGCGCTCTTCTGCAGATAGTGGGGCTTGCGGATCGGATTGTTCAACAAGTTCGGCGAGG
>Ga0209761_1000801_pt1 | contig 19995 bp, 24 predicted proteins | sample GraSoi013_1_40cm_4_FD_185818 | JGI IMG/M metagenome (GOLD analysis project Ga0209761, IMG submission 185818) | Grasslands soil microbial communities from the Angelo Coastal Reserve, California, USA - Sample 09_25_2013_1_40cm (SPAdes) (version 2) | ecosystem: Environmental > Terrestrial > Soil >...
ATCAGAACTCCAATCCGCCTTTGCGGGCGCCATCGGCCACCGCTTTGACGCGCCCGTGGTACTGGTAGCCCCCGCGATCGAACACGACCTTGGTGATGCCCTTCGCCTTCGCCTTGCGGGCGACGAGCTGCCCCAGCGCGAAGCTGCGCGCCGTCTTGCCTTTCCCCTCAACCGTGACGCCCTCCGACCTGTCCGCCGCTCCCACGAGCGTGACGCCTCGCGTGTCGTCCACGAGCTGGGCGTAGATGTGTTTCGAGGAGCGGAACACGACGAGCCGCGGCCGCCCCGCCGAGCCCGACACCTTGTGCCGCACCCGCAGATGCCGCTGGTGACGGCGGTCGTCGCGCGTCCTGACCTTGTGGATCGATCGCATGGCTTATTTGGCCGCCTGGGCGGTCTTTCCGGCCTTGCGCCGGACCTGCTCGCCCACGTAGCGGATCCCCTTGCCCTTGTACGGCTCTGGAGGCCGGACGGCGCGCAGCTCAGCCGCCACTTGGCCCACGAGCTCCTTGTCGACGCCCTCGATCTTCACCAAGACGTTGTTCTCCACCGAGATCTTGATCCCCTGGGGCGCGTGATACGGCACCGGATGGGAGAAGCCCACCACGAGCTGCACCCCGAACGGCTTGGCCTCGGCCTTGTACCCGACGCCCTGAATCTCGAGCGACTTCGCGAAGCCCTTCGTCACGCCGTCCACCATGTTGGCGACGAGCGTCCGGGTGAGCCCGTGCAGCGCCTTGTGCCGGCTTTCGTCCGAGGGTCGCCGGACCACGACGGCGTTGTCCTCGAGCCCCAGGGTGAGCTCCGGGTGGATCGTCCGGCTGATCTCGCCCTTCGGCCCCTTCACCGTGATCCTGCGGCCTTCGACCTGGGCGGTGACGCCCTGGGGCAGCGCGACGGGTTTCCTGCCGATGCGCGACATGCCGGCCTACCAGACCACCGCGAGCAGCTCGCCGCCCACCCGGGCGGTGCGGGCTTCGCGATCCGTCATCAGGCCCTGCGGCGTGGAGAGGATCGCCATCCCCAGGCCGTTCTTCACGCGCGGGATCTCGCGCACCTTGACATAGCGCCGCAGGCCGGGCGCGGAGACGCGCTGGAGCTCGCGGATCACCGGGGCGTCGTTGTGGTACTTGAGGTACAGCCGGAGCAGTCCGTGACGCCCATCGTCCAGCACCTTGAAGTCCTGGATGTAATGGTTGTCGCGAAGCAGCCGGGCGATCTCGACCTTCAGCTTCGATACCGGCATGTCGACGCGGCGGTGGCCTGCCTGGCAGGCGTTGCGCACGCGAGTCAGCATGTCGGCGACCGGATCAATCACGCTCATCTCGCCTTCCGTCCTGTTACCAACTGGCCTTGCGCACGCCGGGAATCTCCCCGCGCAGCGCGAGATCGCGGAAGCAGATGCGGCACAGCTTGAACTTCCGCAACGTGCCGCGACTGCGGCCGCACCGCTGGCACCGGTAGTAGCCGCGCACCTTGAACTTCGGCTTCCGCTTGACCCGCTCGATCCAGCATTTCTTCGCCATGCCGTGGTCCCCTAGTTGACGGCGACCGGAGCTTCGCCCCGGAAGGGCATTCCCAGCTCGCGGAGCAAGGCCCGGGCCGTGTCGTCCTGGCCGGCGCTCGTGACGAGCGTGATATCCATCCCGTGGATCTTCTCGACCTTGTCGTAGTCGATCTCGGGGAAGATCATCTGTTCCTTGATGCCGATCGTGTAGTTCCCCCGGCCGTCGAAGCTGTCCGGCGACAGCCCGCGGAAGTCGCGCATGCGCGGCACCGCGATGCTGATGAACCGGTCCAGGAACTCGTACATGCGGGCCCCGCGCAGCGTCACGGCGCAGCCGATCGCCATCCCCTGCCGCAGATTGAAGTTCGCGACCGACTTCTTGGCCCGCGTCACCACGGCGTGCTGGCCGGTAATCGCTGCCAGCTCGGCCACGGCGGCTTCCAGTCCCTTCGGGTTCTTGGGCGCATCCCCCATCCCGACGTTGAGCACGATCTTCACGAGCTTCGGGATCTGGTGCGCGTTTCCGAGGCCGAACTGCTGCGCGAGCTTGGGGCGCACCCGCTGCTCATAGTGGTCGAGCAGGCGCGGACGCGGCGCCGGCTCGGGCGGCGGACCGGCCGGCTCGGGCGCCTGGCCCTCGACCGGCTGCTTCCCCTTCTTCTTGTCTTTCTTCTCCTGCTTCTCCTGCTTGGGCGGCTTCGCCGGCTTCTCCGGGCGGGGCTCCGCCGCGGGGGCAACCGCCTCCGGCTCGCCCTGGGGCGCGGCCCCGGGGTTGGGCGACTCGGATTCGCTCCGGTCCTGCTTCTCAAGCATCCCTAGCTCACCTCACCCGCGGGATCGGCTGGCCGGACTTGACCGCGATCCGCTCCACCGTCCCGTCCTTGTCGAGCCGCCGCCGGACGCGCGTGGGCTCCCCCGACTTCGGGTCGAGGAGCATCACGTTGGACGCCGCGATCGGCGCGGGGAACTCGATGATCCCGCTCTCGCTCCCTGGGGCGCCGGAGGCCCGCTTGTGCTTCTTCACGACGTTCACACCCTCCACCACGACCCGGAACTGCTTGGGATGCACGCGGAGGACCTTGCCTTCCTTACCCCGGTGCTCGCCGCGAATGACCCGCACCGTGTCGCCCTTGGCGACGTGGAGCTTGTGGCGCTCGGGCTCGCGGCCCCGCTCGCGGCGGCTCTTGCGGTAGACCAGCGTCCGCATCTCAGATCACCTCCGGCGCGAGCGACACGATCTTCATGAACCGCTTCTCGCGCAGCTCGCGGCCTACCGGCCCGAAGATGCGGGTGGCGCGGGGCTCGCCCTGATCGGTGATGAGCACGGCGGCATTCTCGTCGAATCGGATGTACGAGCCGTCCTTGCGCCTGGTCTCCTTCGCCGTGCGCACGATCACCGCCTTCGCCACCTCCCCCTTCTTGATCTGGCCCGTGGGGATGGCGTCCTTGATCGTGACGACGACGATGTCGCCCAGCCCGCCGTAGCGGCGTTTCGAGCCGCCGAGCACGCGGATCACGAGCGCGCTCCGGGCCCCCGAGTTGTCGGCGATCTTTAGTATCGTTTCCTGCTGCACCACGGTCCCCCCCCGGCCCTTAGCGCGCGCGCTCGACGACTTCGACCACGCGCCACCGCTTCGTCTTGGAGAGCGGTCGCGTCTCCACGATCCGCACGGTGTCGCCGTGCTTCGCACCCTTGTCGTTGTGGGCCGCGACCTGCTTGGTCCGGACCACCTGCTTGCCGTAGAACCCATGCGCGAAGCGGCGGACCAGCGAGACCGTCACGGTCTGCTGCATCTTGTCGCTCACCACCACGCCCGTGCGGACCTTGCGACGCCCCCTCATGCCTGCTTCCTCTCGCGCAGAATGGTCTGGATCCGGGCGATGTCGCGACGCATCGCGCGGAACTGCAGCGGGTTGGCGATCGCCTCCGTCCCGCGGCGGAACGTCAGGCGGAACCGCTCCTCCACCAGCACCGCGAGCTTCTGCTCAAGCTCCTCGGTCTTGAGCTCCCGCAACGCCTCCGGCTTCTGCCGCGCCATCCTACCGCTCCTCCCGCTTCACGAACTTCGACTTGATCGGCAGCTTGGCCGCGGCCAGCTCGAGCGCCTCGCGCGCCAGGTGCTCGGCGATCCCCTCGACCTCGAACATCACCCGCCCCGGTTTCACGACGGCCACCCAGCCCTCGGGGTTGCCCTTCCCCTTCCCCATCCGCGTCTCGGCCGGCTTCTTGGTGATCGGCTTGTCGGGAAACAGCCGGATCCAGACTTTGCCCCCGCGCTTCATCTCTCGGGTCAGCGCCACGCGCGACGCCTCGATCTGCCGGTTACTGACCCACCCCGGCTCGAGCGCCATCAGTCCGTAGTGGCCGAACGCGACGGTGTTGCCGCGCGTAGCCATCCCTTTGGTTCGGCCCTTGAACCGCTTGCGAAACTTGACCCGCTTCGGCGCGAGCATGGCTCCTCCTCAGACGCCCGTCGAATACGTGCGACCGTGCAGATCCTCGGTACGCTCGCCTTTGAAGATCCACACCTTGACGCCGATCGTCCCGTAGGTCGTCTTGGCGGTCGAGATCGCGTAATCCACGTCGGCGCGCAGCGTATGCAGCGGCACGCGCCCTTCGTGGTAGCCCTCCGTGCGCGCGATTTCGGCGCCGCCCAGGCGGCCCGCCGTCTTGATCTTGATCCCCTGCGCCCCCATCCGCATCGCGCTCTGCACCGCGCGCTTCATCGCGCGGCGGAACGAGATCCGCTGGGTGAGCTGGTGCGCCACGCTGTCCCCCACGAGCTGGGCGTCGAGCTCCGGACGCTTGATCTCCTCGACGTTGATCCCGACCTCCTTGCCCGTGAGCTGCGCCAGCTCGTCGCGCAGCTTGTCGACCTCGGCGCCGCGCTTCCCGATCACCACCCCCGGGCGTCCGGTGTGGACCGTGACCGTCACCTTCCCCGGCTTCCGCTCGATGTGCACGTCGGCGATCGCCGCGTGGCTCAGCCTCGTCTTCAGGTACTTGCGGATCAGCTCGTCTTCCTTGAGGAGCTCCGGAAAGTCGCGGCGCGCGTAGTAGCGCGACCGCCATTGCTTGACGATGCCCAGCCGGAACCCGTACGGATGCGTTTTCTGGCCCACTTACTTGCTCCCTTTCTTGGATCGCGACGCAGCAGCCTTGGGGCGCTTCCGCTTCGCGGCCGGCTGCGGCGCGGCCCGCTTGCGCGTGGCGGGCGGCTCGGCCTTGGCCTCCGCGGTCCCCGCCCTGACGGGCGGGGTCGGGGGTGCATCCCCTCCAGCGACGTGGATTTCCACGTGGCTGGTACGCTTCAAGATCGGTGTGGCGCGGCCCATCGCCGCCTGGGTAAAGCGCTTGAGGGTCGGCCCCTCATTTACGACCGCGTACTGGACCCGCAGCCGGTCGGCGTCGAAGGCGGCGTTCTCGCGTTGCGCCTGCTGCTCGGCATTCGCGACCGCCGACTTCAGCACCTTATGGATCTGCTTCGCGGCCAGCTTCTTCGAAAAGCGCAGGATGGCGTACGCCTCCGGCACCGCGCGGCCGCGGATCTGGTCGATGACGAGCCGCATCTTGCGCGCCGACTGGCGGACGGTCCGCTGAATCGCCCGGGCTTCCATCGTCTACGGCTTCGGCGCTTCGGCGGCCGCGGCGGCTTCGGCCTCGCGCTCTGCCGCCGAGCCCTTGGCGCTGTGCCCGCGGAACAGCCGCGTCGCCGCGAACTCGCCCAGCTTGTGGCCCACCATGTTTTCGGTGATGTACACCGGGATGAACTTGTTCCCGTTGTGCACCGCCAGGGTGTGGCCCACGAAGTCCGGCGTGATGGTGCTGCGCCGGGACCAAGTCTTGAACACCTTCTTCTCGTTCTTTTCGTTCAGGGCCTGGATCTTCACGAGGAGCGACGGCTCCACGTACGGACCCTTCTTGACGCTGCGTCCCATTGCTATCCCCGTTCTCGATTACTGCGTCGCCTTCCCCCGTTTCCGTCCCCGCACAATCAGTCTCGTCGACGGCTTCTTCTTGTGGCGCGTCTTCTTCCCCTCGACCTTACCCCAGGGCGAGGTCGGCGGCCGGCCGCCTGAGGTCTTGCCCTCGCCGCCGCCCAGCGGGTGGTCGACGGGGTTCATGGCCACCCCGCGCACCCGCGGCTGGCGCCCGAGCCAGCGGCTCTTGCCCGCCTTGCCGACCGACAAGAGCTCGTGCTCGGCGTTCGACACCTCGCCGATCGTCGCCAGGCATTCGCCGCGCACCATGCGCATCTCGGTGGAGCGGAGGCGCAGGGTGACGTAGTTCCCCTCTTTCGCCACGACCTGCACGCCGGTCCCCGCCGAGCGGCACAGCTGGCCGCCGCGCCCGATCTTGAGCTCGACGTTGTGCACCGTGGTGCCGAGCGGGATCTCGAACAGCGGCATAGCGTTCCCGATCCGGATGTCCGCCCCTGGGCCCGACACCACCGTGTCGCCGACGGCGAGGCCCTTGGGAGCGAGGATGTAGCGCTTTTCGCCGTCCGCGTAGTGCAGCAGCGCGATACGGGCGGTGCGGTTCGGGTCGTACTCGACGCTCGCGACCTTCGCAGGCACGCCGAACTTGTCGCGCCGGAAGTCGATGCGCCGGTACCGCCGCTTGTGCCCGCCGCCCTGATACCGGCTCGTGATATGGCCCTTGTTGTTGCGGCCGCCCGTGCGCGTGAGCGGCTCGAGCAGCGAGCGCTCGGGTTCGGTCTTCGTGATGTCCCCGAAGTCCGACACCGAGCGGAAGCGCGTCGCCGGCGTGACCGGCTTGAACTGACGGATGCCCATATCAGCCCTCGAACACCGCGATCGCGTCCCCTTCCTTGAGGGTGACGATCGCCTTTTTCCAGGACGGCCGCCGCCCGACGTAACGCCCGTAGGTGCGGCGCTTGGCGCGCACGACCATCGTGCGCACGTCGGTCACGGTGACCTTGAACAGCGACTCGATCGCCGCCCGGATCTGCGGCTTGGTCGCTTCCGGGTGCACCCGGAATGCATACTCTTTGCGCGCTCCGTAGGCCGCCGATGACTTCTCGGTGACCACAGGCGCCACGATCGTGTGGTGTACCTCAGGCATCGGACGCCTCCACCGGGTCCGCGCTCTCCGCCGCCTCGCCCAGCGCTGGGAGCTCGACCACAACGGCGTCCGACCAGAGGATCTCGTATGCGGTCGCGTCGGCGAACCGCATCACGTGCACGTTCGGGACGTTCCGGCCCGCGAGGTACACGTTATGCGCATGCGCGGCGCCAGCCGTGAGCACGAGCACCTTGCGCTCGGCGACCCCGAGCTTGCCGAGCAGCTCGACAAGCGACTTCGTTTTCGGCTTCTCGTACGCGAGCGGATCCACCACGAACAGCGCGCCCTCGCGTGCCCGGGCGTTCAGCGCGGACTTCTTCGCCAGCTGCCGCACCTTCTTCGGGATGCCGAGCCGGTAGTCGCGCGGGTGCGGCCCGAACACGATGCCGCCGTGGCGCCAGTGTGGCGCACGGGTCGACCCCTGCCGCGCGCGGCCCGTGCCCTTCTGGCGCCACGGTTTCTGGTTGCCGCCCACGACCCAACGCCGCGTCTTGGTGTCGTGCGTCCCCTGGCGCCGGTTCGCCAGCAACGTCACCACCGCCCGGTGGAGGACGTGCTCGTTCACCGTGCCGTCGAACAGCACCGCCGGCAGCACCACGGCCTTCTTCTTGGTGCCGGTCACGGAGTAGTGCGGCGCCTCAATCATGGCGGCTCCGGCCTCCTTGCTTGCGAACGGTGACGAGACCGTTCATCGGTCCCGGCACCGCGCCACGCACGAACAACAGGTTCCGCTCGGCATCCACCTTCACGACCCGGAGGCCGAGCTCCGTGAAGCGCCGCGCGCCCATGTGACCCGGCATCCGTTTTCCTTTGATGATCCGGGACGGATCCGTCCCCGGGGCGATGGAGCCGGGCTTGCGGTGGCGGGTGTTGCCGTGGGTCTCGGGGCCGCCGCCGAAATGGTGGCGATGCACCACACCTTGGAAGCCCCGGCCTTTGGTCACGCCGGTCACCTTTACGACGTCCCCCGTCTTGAAGATCGCCACCGTGACCGCCTCCCCCGGCTTGGGCGCAGCGCCGTCGCCCGCCACGGGAAAGCTCTGCAGCACGCGCGGCGCCGTCTCGAGGCCCGCCCGTTTCACGTGTCCGAGCAGCGCTTTGGACGTGCGCTTCGGCTTCTTCGCGCCGAAGCCCAGCTGGACTTCGGTCCCCGTCAGTTGCACCACGGGGCACGGGCCCGCCTCGATCACCGTCACGGGAACGTGCGCCCCTCCCTCGTCGAAGAGCCGCGCCATCCCGAGCTTCCTGCCGATCATTCCGTTCATGCGCCGCGCTACTCCACCTTGATCTCGACGTCCACGCCCGCCGGCAAGTCGAGCTTCGTCAACGCATCGACCGTCTGCGAGCGGGAATCCAGGATGTCGATCAGCCGCTTGTGCGTCTTGAGCTCGAATTGCTCGCGGCTCTTCTTGTCGATGTGCGGGCTGCGCAGCACCGTCCAGAGCTGCCGCTTGGTGGGCAGCGGGATAGGCCCCGAAACCTGGGCGCCGGTCTTCTCGGCCGTGCGCACGATGTCGGCCGCGGCCTGGTCGATCAGCGCGTGGTCGAATGCCTTCAAGCGAATCCGGATTTTGCCAGCCATGGCAGCCTCGATTCAGCCTTCAGCCGTCAGCAGTCAGCTTACTTCCTGATTTTCGTCGCAACCCCGGCGCCCACCGTCCGGCCGCCCTCGCGGATCGCGAAGCGGAGGCCTTCCTCCATTGCGATCGGCGTGATCAGCTCGATCGCCATCTTCGTATTGTCGCCCGGCATCACCATCTCCACCCCCGCCGGCAGCTCCACCGTCCCGGTGACGTCCGTCGTCCGGAGGTAGAACTGCGGCCGGTATCCTTTGAAGAACGGCGTGTGCCGGCCGCCCTCTTCCTTCGTGAGGACGTACACCTCCGCGTCGAACGCCGTGTGCGGCGTGATCGAGCCCGGCTTCGCGAGCACCATGCCCCGCTCGATCTCGTGCTTCTCCACCCCGCGCAGCAGCAGGCCGACGTTGTCCCCCGCCTGCCCCTCGTCGAGCAGCTTGCGGAACATCTCCACCCCGGTGACCACCGTCTTCTTGTCCGTCCCGAAGCCCACCAGCTCCACTTCCTCGCCCACCTTGACCTTGCCCCGCTCGATCCGCCCCGTCGCCACCGTACCGCGTCCGGTGATCGAGAACACGTCCTCCACGGGCATCAGGAACGGCTTGTCGACTTCCCGCTGCGGGATCGGGATGCTCGTGTCGAGGGCGTTGAGGAGGTCCCACACCTTGGGAACCCACTGCTTGTCCCCTTCGATCGCTTTCAGGGCCGAGCCGCGGATCATGGGGATGTCGTCGCCCGGGAACTCGTACTTCGACAACAGCTCGCGCACCTCGAGCTCCACCAGGTCGAGCAGCTCGGGGTCGTCCACCAGGTCGCACTTGTTCAGAAAGACCACAATCGCCGGCACGTTCACCTGGCGCGCGAGCAGGATGTGCTCCCGCGTCTGCGGCATCGGCCCGTCCACCGCCGACACCACGAGGATCGCCCCGTCCATCTGCGCCGCCCCCGTGATCATGTTCTTCACGTAGTCGGCGTGGCCCGGACAGTCGACGTGCGCGTAGTGGCGCTGCTCGCTCGAGTACTCCACGTGGGAGGTGGCGATCGTCAGGATCTTCGTCGCGTCGCGCCGCCCCTGGGACTCGGACGCTTTGGCAACCTGGTCGTAGGTGACGTAGGTCGCGAGCCCCTTCTCCGCCGCCACCTTGGTGAGCGCCGCAGTGAGCGTCGTCTTGCCGTGGTCCACGTGTCCGATCGTCCCGACGTTGACGTGGGGCTTGGTCCGTTGGAATTTGGCTTTAGCCATGGAATCCCCTCAAAGAACTGCGTTTCACACAATCGTCGCACAAAACCGTCAAGCAACAGCGTCACGCAAGACCGTGATACCGAATACGTCTCCGCGCGACGTCTTAGCGTGACGTTTTCGCGCGACGATTCTACTCGACGCCGTCTCTCCTAGCCTTTCACTTTCGACACAATCTCTTCTGCTTTGGCCTTCGGCACTTCCTGGTAATGGCTGAACTGCATGCTGTAGATGGCCCGCCCCTGGCTCATCGAGCGGAGCGTCGTAGAGTAGCCGAACATCTCCGACAGCGGCACACTCGCCGCCACCACGTGGGCGTCCGCGCGCTGGGTCATGCCGCCGATCTTGCCGCGGCGGCTCGAGAGGTCGCCGATCACGTCGCCCATGTAGTCGGCGGGCGTCACCACCTCGACGTCCATGATGGGCTCGAGCAGGATCGGGTGCGCCTGGCGGGCCGCCTCCTTCACGGCCATCGATCCCGCGATCTTGAACGCCATCTCGCTCGAGTCGACGTCGTGGTAGGAGCCGTCCACGAGCTCCACTTTCACGTCAACCATAGGGTACCCCGCGAGCACGCCGTTCTCGAGCGCCTCCTTCACCCCCTGCTCGACCGGGCCGATGTACTCCCGCGGGATCGCGCCGCCGACGATGTTGTCCTCGAATACGAAACCGGTGCCGGGCTCGCCGGGCTCCATGTTGATGACCACGTGGCCGTACTGGCCGCGGCCGCCCGTCTGGCGGATGAACTTGCCCTCGACCTCTTCCACGCGCTTCCGCACCGTCTCGCGGTAGGCCACCTGCGGCCGCCCCACGTTGGCGTCGACTTTGAACTCCCGGCGCATGCGCTCGACGATGATCTCGAGATGCAGCTCGCCCATCCCCGAGATGATCGTCTGTGCCGTCTCGGCGTCGGTATGGACGCGGAACGTCGGGTCTTCCTCCGAGAGCTTCTGCAGCGCGATGGAGAGCTTGTCCTGGTCCGCCTTGGTCTTGGGCTCGATCGCCACGGAAATGACCGGCTCGGGGAACTTCATCGCCTCGAGGATGATCGGATGGGCCTCGTCGGACAGCGTGTCGCCGGTCTTCGTGTCCTTGAGCCCGATCGCTGCCGCGATGTCGCCGGCGCGGACCTCCTCGATCTCCTCGCGCTTGTTGGCGTGCATCTGCAGCAGTCGCCCGATGCGCTCCTTCTTGTCCTTGGTGCTGTTGTAGATGTAGGAGCCAGCGGTGAGGACGCCCGAATAGACGCGGAAGAACGTGAGCTTGCCGACGTAAGGGTCGGTCATGATCTTGAACGCGAGCGCCGCGAACGGCTCTTCGTCCGCCGGCTTACGGGTCGCGTGCGTCGCGTCGTGATGCGGCAGATGCCCCTGAATCGCCGGGACGTCGAGCGGCGACGGCAGCAGGTCCACCACCGCGTCCAGCAGCGCCTGGACGCCTTTGTTCTTGAAGGCCGCCCCGCACAGCACCGGCACGACCTTGCCCGAGATCGTCGCCTTGCGCAGCACCGTCCGGATCTCGTCCTCGCTGAGCTGGTGCTCTTCCAGGTACTTGTGGAGGATCGCGTCGTCCTGCTCGACCACGGACTCGAGCAGGTGGTGGCGCATCTCGGCCACCCGGTCCTTGAGGGCGGCGGGCACGGGACCCTCGACGTACTTCTTCCCGAGCGACTCGTCGTCGTACACGATCTCCACCTGCCGGATCAAGTCCACGACGCCCGTGAACAGCTCACCCGAGCCGAGCGGGAGCTGGATCGGGACCACGTTGGCACCGAGCCGGTCCCGCACCATCTTGAGGCACATGTCGAAGTCCGCGCCCACCCGGTCCATCTTGTTGACGAAGATGATGCGCGGCACGTGGTAGCGGTCGGCCTGGCGCCACACGGTCTCCGTCTGCGGCTCGACGCCGCCCACCGCATCGAGCAAGGTGATGGCGCCGTCCAGCACGCGGAGCGACCGCTCCACTTCGACGGTGAAGTCCACGTGACCGGGGGTGTCGATGATGTTGATGCGGTGCTGCTCGCCGCGACGGGGCCAGAAGGCGGTGGTGGCGGCGGAGGTGATGGTGATGCCCCGCTCTTGCTCCTGCTCCATCCAGTCCATGGTCGCCGTGCCGTCGTGCACTTCGCCGAGCTTGTACGTGCGGCCCGTGTAGTACAGGATGCGCTCGGTCGTAGTCGTCTTCCCGGCATCGATGTGGGCCATGATGCCGATGTTCCGAATCCGTTCGAGCGGCGTGACTCTGGGCATCTCGTCCTATCTCGTTGGGCACGCCAGTGGCGTGCCCTTACTCCTTTGGTCAGTAAAAACGCGGGGCGACCGGGGCGCCCGCGAACGGGCCGGTCTCGCTCCGCCGTCATCCGGGTAGGGGCGCAGCATGCTGCGCCCCTACAGCCTAGGATGCAGGATCCCTTGGATCAGGGTCCCGAAGTTGTCCGTTTAAGCGTTTACCACCGGTAATGTGCGAAAGCCCGATTGGCTTCCGCCATCCGGTGCGTGTCTTCCTTCTTCTTGATGGTCTCGCCCTCGCCCTTCGAGGCGAGGATCAGCTCGGCGGCGAGCCGCTCCGCCATGTTCTTCTCGCGCCGCGCCCGGCTGTACTGGATCAGCCACCGCATCCCCAGCGCGGTCCGCCGCTCGGGTCGCACCTCGACCGGCACCTGGTAGGTCGCGCCGCCCACTCGCCGGGACTTCACTTCCAACGCAGGCTTCACATTTGAAAGCGCCTGCTTGAACACGTTCACGCCCGGCTGCCCGGTACGCTGCTCGATCAGGTCCATCGCCTGGTAGAACACCCGCTCCGCCAGCGACTTCTTGCCGCGCTCCATCAGGTTGTTCAGGAACTTGGAGACGGTCTGGCTGTCGTAGCGCGGATCGGCCGGCACCGGGCGCCGGATCGCCTTCTTCCGCCGGCTCATTGCGCCGCTTCCTTCGGCCGCTTGGCTCCATACTTGGAGCGCGACTGTTTCCGCTCGTTCACCCCCGCGGCGTCCAGCGTGCCGCGGATGATGTGGTAACGTACGCCCGGTAAATCCTTGACTCGACCGCCCCGGATCATCACGATCGAGTGCTCCTGCAGGTTATGCCCTTCGCCCGGAATGTAGGCGGTCACCTCGAAGCCGTTCGTCAGCCGGACCCGCGCGACTTTCCGCAGCGCCGAGTTCGGCTTCTTCGGCGTGGTCGTGTACACCCGCGTGCACACGCCGCGCTTTTGCGGATTGCCGCGCAGCGCGGGGGCCTTTTCCTTTTTCGCCACATCCCGGCGCCCGAGCCGGACGAGCTGATTGATGGTCGGCATACGCTCCGCTAAAAAGTTCCCAAATAGACTCACAAAATAGACGGGCGATTGCGGTTAGGGCAACCCCCGACCGGCGGGCGGGTGGCCGGGGACCGGCTTGCAGCGACCCGAGACGGGGGCTATATGGAAGCCAAGTCCCTCGCCGGGAGTCCCGTCATGTACCCCGCCCGCTCATACCGCCCGTTCGCGCTGACCCTGCTGCTCGGCGCGGTCGCCTGCACCATCCGCGTGATCCAGCCGGCCCCCGCCGCAGTGCCCGGGGGCGGCGGCCCCAAGCCTGACAGCGCCAAGAAAGACCTCCCCTGGAAGCTCTTCGCCGAGGTGACCAAGGACGCGCGCGTGCAGACCGGGCTGTTCACGGTGTATCTCAAACGGGAAAGCGCCTACCTCACGCTCAAGCCGGAGCAGCTCGACCGCGACTACCTCATGGTCACGGAGCTGTCGCAGGGGATCGGCGAGCTGGGCATCGACGGCGGCAGCGACGTCCGCTCCGATCTGATCCGGTTCCACCGGACCGGCGACCACGTCGAGCTGTGGGTCGTGAACCCCTACGCCACGGCGACGCCGAACACGCCGATGGCGCGCACCGTCGCCTATTCCTTCGGTCACTCGGTCGCCCAGTCGCTCCCGATTGCCAGCCTGCGCGATACCACGAACGAGGTGCTGGTCGATCTCGTCCCGTTCCTCGTGTCCGACTGGGCGGATCTGGGCGCGTTCTTCCAATTCCTGTCGCAGCAGATGCCGATGCAGGGCCCGGGACCGATGTTCGACAAGGAGCGCTCCAGCTTCACGTCGCTGCGCGTCTTCCCCACGAACACGGAAGCCGAGGCCCGGCTGACCTTCCGCACGAGCCGGAGCTTCGGCCTGGACATGGTGCCCGACTATCGCTGGATTCCGGTCGGGGTGCACTACTCGATCCTCGAGCTGCCCGCCACGCCGATGCGCCCGCGGTACGGCGACGACCGGGTCGGCTACTTCATCTCCGCGATGAAGAACTTCTCGCGCGACACCGCCGAGAGCTTCTTCGTCCGCTACGTGAACCGCTGGCGGCTCGAAAAGAAGGACCCGAGCGCCGCGGTGAGCGATCCGGTGAAGCCGATCACCTACTATCTCGACCGCACCATCCCCCTCGAATGGCGACCCTACGTGCGGGACGGGATCCTCGAGTGGAACCGGGCGTTCGAGGAGGCGGGCATCCGCAACGCCATCCAGGTGCTGGACGCCCCCGACGACTCGCTCTGGAGCGCCGAAGACGCGCGCTACAGCACGGTGCGCTGGATGGCGAACAACGCCTTCACCTACGCGATCGGACCCTCCGACGTCGATCCCCGCACCGGCGAGATCCTCAACGCCGACATCCTCATCGCGGCCTCCTGGATTCAGGCGTGGCAGGGCGAGTACCGCGACTACGCGGGGCCGCAGGCGATGATCCGCGAGGTGTTCCTCGAGGACTCGCTCCTGCGGGCGGACCCGAGCGGCCGCCGCTTCCAGCGGCTCTGCTCCTACGGGGCCAGCATGGCGCACTCGGGGACGCTGCTGCGGGCGACGCTCGCCGCGAGCGGCGCGATCGCTCCCGGCGGCCCCGTCCCGCGGGAGTACATCGGCCAGGCGCTGAAAGAGCTGGTGATGCACGAAGTGGGGCATACGCTCGGGCTGCGGCACGACTTCCGCGGCACGGCCGCCATCCCCATGGACAAGCTGTTCGATCGGGCGTACACGGCAACGCACGGCACGTCGGCGTCCGTCATGGACTACAACCCTCCGGCCATCGCCCTGGACCGGAGCAAGCAAGGGGATTATTACTCGCGCACCATCGGGACGTACGACCGCTGGGCGATCAAGTACGGATACGCCACGGTCACGGGGGAAACGCCCGACGCCGAGCGCGCCGGTCTGCGAGTCATCGCCGCCCAGGCGTCCGATCCCGAGCACGTGTACGGGACCGACGAGGACGCCGGGTTCGCCGCCTACGGCCTCGATCCTACCGTAACGCGGTACGACCAGACGTCCGATCCGCTCGCGTGGGCCAAGGACCGCGCGACGCTCGTGAATCGGCTGTTCGACTCCCTGGAAACGCGGCTCGTGGCGGCGGGCGACGGCTATCCCAAGCTGCGGCGCGGCTTCCGGGACCTGCTGTTCGAGCGCTGGTACGCGACGCTCGTGACCACCAAGTACCTGGCGGGCTCCTACACCTCGCGCGATCACCGTGGCGACCCGAACAGCCGGCCGCCGTTCATCGCTGTGTCGGCAGCCCGGCAGCGGGACGCGCTGGCGTTCATCGCGGATGCCGGGTTGGGCGAGAACCTGTATCGCTTCCGCCCTGAGCTGCTCAACAAGCTCGCCCCCGAGCGGTGGTGGCACTGGGGCGTGAACCCGTTCAGCGAGGGGCGGATCGACTTCCCGCTGCACGACTGGGCGCTGGCGTTCCAGGGGACGCTGGTGCGGCTCCTGACGGACCCGCAAGTGCTGTCGCGGGTGCGGGACGCCGAGCTGCGTGCGCAGAACCGGAACCAGATGGTGACGATCCCCGATATTCTGACGACCCTCACCTCCAGTATCTGGGCAGAGGCGGGGGGCCAGGGGTCGCGCGGCCGGAACACCACCTCCATTCGCCGCGACCTGCAGCGCATGTATCTCGCCCGACTGCTGCAGATGGTCGTGTCGCCCGAGCCCGGCATGCCAGAAGACGCGCGCACGGTGGCGCGAGCCACGCTCGCGAGCCTGAGCGGTGCGCTCGGTCGGGCGCTGGCGCCCGCGAACGAGCTCGACGGGTATACGCAAGCGCACTTCGCCGACTCGCGCCAGCGCATCGAGCAGGCCCTCAACGCGCAGGTGGTGCAGCCGCTCGGCCCAACGCCGGCGCCACGCTAGGAGACGACGCGGACCGACACGACGGCGCCCGGGATCGCTCCCGGGCGCCTTGGCTGTTCCCCCCCCCGAAAAGCCGGTCCGTCAACGCGCCGGCCCGCCACCACCCAGACCGAGGAGCAGGATCCCGATCCCTACCGACAGATGGACGTCGTTCAGCTGCTTGTCCACGGCCGAAAAGCCGCCACCCGATGTGTTGGGCGCGTACTGCGCCTTATACACGAAGTCCTCCGCGTGCAACTGCAGGTGCACCAGTTGGCCGAGCCGGAAACGCAGGGTCCCCGACCACACCTCCCAGACCGCTGTTGTCCGGGTCTCCCTGATAGGCCGTGCCGCTGCGGCGCACCAGGCCGCCGCCGCCGTTCAGCTGGAGCGACACCGGGTTGGCCGGCGCCAGGAGCTCGATGAACACGCGCCCGCTGGCGGAAAGGATGTTGGCGTCGGTCGTCGAGGAACTGCCCGTGGCGGAGAACTTGAGCTTCGAGGGCGCGTAGTCCACGGTGGCCTCGATCCCGGCCCGCCGGCCGAGACTGAGTCCCACGCGGCCCCCCAGCGTGATCGAGATCTCCTGCTTGTACTCCTGGCCGGTCACGGCCTTCGTCAGCTCGGTCGTGGGGATGTAGACCCCGATGGCCGGGGAGATGCTCAGCTGTGCCACCGCTCGTCCGGGCACGACGCACCATAACGCGGCGACGACGGCCAGTGTGGATGCCGAAAGGCGCGAAGCGTGCATGATGCCTCCCGCGAGACGGGGGATGGGGAACCGACAGGGCCTGTTATCGAGTCGATTCGAGCGGGGTCAATGCCCCCACAACGAACGGCGCCCGGAAATCCTCCCCGGGCGCCGCCGCTCGTACGGGCACGCCATTGGCGTGCCCCTCCTAATCCGCCTCCACTTCCTCCGGGAACGGACTGGGCACCACGCCCGGCACGGGCTCCACCGGCGGCGGCGGAGGCTGGAAACCCTCGGGCGGCTCGATCTCGATCTCGTGGTACCGGTAGATCCCGGTCCCGGCCGGGATGAGATGGCCGATGATGATGTTCTCCTTCAGACCGAGCAGGTCGTCCCGGGCACCCCGGATCGCCGCATCGGTCAGCACCCGCGTGGTCTCCTGGAACGAGGCCGCGGAGATGAACGACTGTGTCGTCAGGCTGGCCTTCGTGATGCCCAAGAGCAGGGGCTCGCTCGTCGCCGGCTTGCCGTCCTTCTTCACCGCCCGCTCGTTGATCTCGCGGAAGGTGAGCTTGTCGACGTGCTCGCCCTCGAGGAACTCGGTGTCGCCCGGATCCACCACCTTCACCTTCTGGAGCATCTGGCGCACGATCACGCCGATGTGCTTGTCGTTGATCTTGACGCCCTGGAGCCGGTACACCTCCTGCACCTCGTTCAAGAGGTACTCCTGCACCGCCCGCGGGCCCTTGATCCGCAGGATGTCGTGCGGGTTCACGGGCCCCTCGGTGAGACGGTCCCCGGCGCGCACCCGGTCGCCCTCGTGGACGCGCAGGTGCTTCCCGGCCGGGACCTCGTACAGCTGCGGCTCGCCCTCCTCGGCGTGGACGTAAATCTCGCGCTTGCCGCGCTTGATGTCGCCGAACCGCACGGTGCCGTCCACCTCGGAGATCGTGGCCGGGTCCTTGGGCCGCCGCGCCTCGAACAGCTCGGCCACGCGGGGGAGGCCCCCGGTGATGTCGCGCGTCTTGTAGGCCTCGCGTGACACCTTGGCGAGCACCAGGCCCGCATACACCTCCTGGCCGTCGTCGACGGTGAGCTGCGCCCCTTCCGGGATGACGAAGTCGCGCAGCCGCTTCTCCTTGTCCCCCTTCTTCTGGATGATCTCGATGTGCGGGTGCAGCTTCTTTTCCCGGTCCTCGATGATCACGCGCTGGCGCCGGCCCGTCAGCTCGTCGAGCTCCTCCCGGACCGTCTCCTCCTCGACGATGTCGACGAACCGCACCACCCCCGCCACGTCGGTCATGATCGGGTTGGTGTAGGGGTCCCAGGTGAACAGCACGCCGTCGCGGGCCACCTTGGCCCCGTCGACCACTATCAGGGTCGCGCCGAGCGGCACGTGGAAGCGCGAGTGCACCGAGAGCTTGCCCTCCTCGCCGGCACCGTGCTTCGCCGCCCGGAGGATCAGCTCGCCCTCGTAGCTCGTGACGACGCGCTGCTTGTCCGGTGTCTCGACGAAGATGAGGCGGTCGCCGTACTCGATGACGCCCTCGACCTTGGTCTTCCGCACCGTCTGCTCCGCGATGCGCGCCGCCGTGCCGCCGATGTGGAAGGTGCGCAGCGTGAGCTGCGTGCCCGGCTCCCCAATCGACTGGGCGGCGAGGATCCCGACCGCTTCGCCCAGGTCCACCATGTCCATGGTGGCGAGGTTGCGGCCGTAGCACATGCGGCACACGCCGCGCTTGGTCTCGCAGGTGAGCACCGAGCGGATGCGGACCGTCTCGATTCCCGCGTCCTCGATGGCCTGCGCGGTCTCCTCGGTGATGAGCTTGCCCGCTTCGACCAGCACCTTGGGCCGCTCGTCCTCGTCCAGCTCGTGCGGATCCGCGACCTCGTCGAGCGCCACGCAGCCCACGAGACGCTCGCGCAGCGGCTCGATGATGTCTTCCCCCTCCTTGAGGGCGGCCATCTCGAGACCGAGGATGGTGCCGCAGTCCTCTTCGGTGATCGTCACGTCCTGCGCCACGTCCACGAGGCGGCGCGTGAGATAGCCCGCGTCCGCCGTCTTGAGGGCGGTATCCGCCAGCCCCTTGCGCGCGCCGTGCGTCGAGATGAAGTACTCGAGCACGGAGAGGCCTTCACGGAAGTTCGACTTGATCGGGCTCTCGATGATCTCGCCGATGCCGCCCGTGAGCTTCTTCTGCGGCTTCGCCATCAGGCCGCGCATCCCGGCCAGCTGGCGGATCTGATCGCGCGAGCCGCGGCTCCCGGAGTCGAACATCATGAACACCGGGTTAAAGCCACCCTTGGAGCGCTGCATCGTCTTGACCATCGCGTCGGCGATATCGTTGTTGGCGTGGGTCCAGGCGTCGATCACCTTGTTGTAGCGCTCGCCGAAGGTGATCTGTCCTGTGGCATAGGCGCGCTGGAACCGCTCGACGCGCGCCTCGGCGTCGTGCAACAGCGACGCCTTCTCGGCCGGGATCTCCAGGTCCTCGACGCCGATCGAGACGCCCCCCATCGTGGCGTAGCGGAAGCCGAACTCCTTGAGCATGTCCAGGAACTGCACCGTGCTGGCCAGGCCGGCCCGCCGGTAGCTCTCGAACACGAGCTCCGACAGGTCTTTCTTGCGCAACACCTGGTTCTGGTAGCCCTGCTCACGCCGCAGCCCCTCGGGGAGGATGCTGTTGAAGATCACCCGCCCCGCGGTCGTGTACACCCACTCGCCCGGCGGCTCGCTCCAGTAGTGCAGCGGCGAGTGGTAGGCGAGCCGCTTCGTCGCGAGCCCCATATCGAGCTCGGCGAGCGACCCGAGGCGAGGCGCCGCCGCCTTGACGTCGGGCTGCTCGAAGTCGGCCGGCTCCTTCGTGAGGAAGTAGCAGCCTAGCACCATGTCCTGCGACGGCTCGGCCACGGGCCGGCCGTCGGACGGCTTGAGGATGTTGTTCGACGAGATCATGAGCAGCCGCGCCTCGATCTGGCTCTCGAACGAGAGCGGCACGTGCACCGCCATCTGGTCGCCGTCGAAGTCCGCGTTGAACGCCGCGCAGACGAGCGGGTGGATGCGGATCGCCTTCCCTTCCACCAGCACCGGCTCGAACGCCTGGATGCCCAGGCGGTGCAGCGTCGGCGCGCGGTTCAGGAGCACCGGATGGTCCTCGATGATCTCCTCGAGGATCTCGTACACTTCGGGCGACTCCTTCTCCACGATCTTCTTGGCCCGCTTCACCGTCTCGGCGATGCCCTTCTCGACCAGCTGGTGGATGATGAAGGGCTTGAACAGCTCCACCGCCATCGCCTTGGGGAGGCCGCACTGGTGCAACCTGAGCTCCGGACCCACGACGATCACCGACCGGCCGGAATAGTCCACGCGCTTGCCCAACAGGTTCTGACGGAACCGCCCCTGCTTGCCCTTGAGCATGTCGGACAGCGACTTGAGGGGCCGCTTGCCCCGCCCCCGGATCGCCTTGGAGCGACGGCCGTTGTCGAACAGCGCGTCGACGGCCTCCTGCAGCATCCGCTTCTCGTTCCGGAGGATGACCTCCGGCGCCCGGTGCAGGATCAGCTTCTGCAACCGGTTGTTGCGGTTGATGACGCGGCGGTACAGGTCGTTCAAGTCCGACGTCGCGAACCGCCCACCGTCGAGCGGCACGAGTGGTCGCAGGTCGGGCGGGATGACCGGGATCACGTCCAGGATCATCCAGCGAGGGTCGTTGCGCCCCTCGCCGGCGGCGCCCGAGTTACGGAACG
>Ga0209761_1000805_pt1 | contig 19979 bp, 20 predicted proteins | sample GraSoi013_1_40cm_4_FD_185818 | JGI IMG/M metagenome (GOLD analysis project Ga0209761, IMG submission 185818) | Grasslands soil microbial communities from the Angelo Coastal Reserve, California, USA - Sample 09_25_2013_1_40cm (SPAdes) (version 2) | ecosystem: Environmental > Terrestrial > Soil >...
GAGTGGACGGAAGCTTCTCGGCCCACGCGCCGCGATCGTTGTTGCCACGAACGGCCGTCACCGGCGCGATCGCGCCGAGCCGCTCCAGCACGTCCGGCGTGCCGATGTCCCCGGCGTGGACGATCGCATCGACGCCCCGGAGCGCTACGACCGCCTCCGGTCTCAGTCGCCCGTGAGTGTCGGAGATGACGCCCACCGATCTCGCGCGCGAGCCGGTCATGCCGGGGTGAACGCCGGCAGCCATCGGGCGTTGCCCTGGGGGTCGTCGGCGACGCGAAGCGGCGCCAGCCGGACGCGCTGGCCGATCCTGAGCGCCGCCGGGTCGGCGTCGACGAGGGCCGTGAAGACCCGATGGGCGTCGACCTTCACGATCGCAAAGACGCGCGGCCCCTCGAAACCCGCGGGGAGCCCCGCCTCCTGCAGCGTGAAGGCGTGGAGCGTTCCCTCGCCCGGGAGGTCCACCCATTCCAACCGGTCCGATGCGCACTCGCCGCAGAAGCCGCGGGGCGGCCACGCCGTCGTGCGGCAGTCGCGGCAGCGGGTGGTCATGAGCCGCCCCGACCCCAGGCGCGTGTAGAACTCGTGAAGCTTCGTGTGGTCCGCCGACTCCAGCGGGAACGGGTCGACCGCACGGAAATAGGTCACGCGCCGACCACCGGCCACTTCGACTCGATGGGGAGTCCCGCGCGCGCGATCTGTCGCCGGGCGAGCTCCTCCACACGTGCGTAGAGCGCCTGCTCGTCGAGCGTCGTGAGCCGCCCCTCGTCGAGGACGATCCGCCCGTCGATCAGCACGGTCCGCACACTCGCGCCCGTCGCCGCGTAGACGAGGTTGTTCAACGGATTGAGGAGCGGGCGCCACTCGGGAGTGTCCAGGTCGTAGAGCACCAGGTCGGCGCGCTTGCCCCGCTCGATCGAGCCGATCTCGCGCTCGAGCAAGAGCGCCGCGGCGCCGTGGAGCGTCGCCATCTCGAGGACGCGCTCGGGGCCCATCACGCCCACGTCGAGGCGCGCGTCCTTGGAGATCGTGGCGGTGAGGTACATGAGCCGCAGCATGTCGAAGTGGTTCGAGCCGTTCCCGCTGTCGCCCCCGAGCGAGACCGAGACGCCGGCGTCGAGCATCTCGGGGAACCGGCCGTGGGCGACGAGCCCCTTCGTGTGCTTGAGCGCCGCCGACGGGCAGTGAGAGACCTTCACGCCACGCTTCGCGAGCAGCCGTATGTCCGCGTCGTCGACATAGACCATGTGAGCGAGCTTCGTGTTCGGCCCGAGGACGCCGAGCGCGTCCAGGTCGTCGAGCGGGATCCGATCCGCGGTCTTTCGCGACGGATGGGCGGCGAAGTGCATCATCCCCCACCCCACGCCGTAGCGGTCGGCGAGAGCCTTCGCAGCCCGCATCAGCTCCGCGGAGCACGTCCCGAAGCCGAGCAGGAGGGGCCACGCACCGATCCGCCCCTTCGCCCGGCCGTGGACCGCGGCGAGCATCTCCTCGTTCGCGCGGAGCGCGTCGGCCGTGGTCTGGCGCATCCGTCCGGATCCGCCCGCGAGGTCCCACGACCAGCGCCCGAGGATCGCGCGCATCCCGATCGCCTCGACCGCGTCGGCGACCGCCGCGACGTCGAAGAGCGTGCCCGCCTCACAGAAGGTCGTCGTCCCCGTGCGGATCATCTCGACGCACGCGAGCTGCGCGGAGACCTGCTCCTCCTCCGGGGTCATGACCGCGTAGAGCGGGATGAGCCAGTCGGGGAGGTAGCGGTCCACCGGGATGTCGTCGAGGAGGAGGCCGCGATTCAAGTGCTCCGAGAGGTGGACGTGCGTGTCGACGAAGCCGGGGAGCACGAGGCGTCGGCGACCGTCGATCACCCGGTCGGGCGCACGCGGCGGCCGCACGTCGACGGCGGGGCCCACGTCCACGATGTCCCGGCCGTCCACGAGCACGGCGCCGTCGCGCAGGATGCGCCGCTCGCGGTCCACGGTGACGACGGTCGCGTGCTCGATGAGGATCATTGGTGCGGCGCGTCCTCTCGCGCCCGCCTGAGCTGCCGGAGCAGCGCACGGACCTTGGCGGTCTCGAACGTCTCGCGCCGGTCGCCCGCGTAGTCGAAGAACCCGCGCCCCGTCTTCGGGCCGAGCTCTCGCCTCGCGATCTTCTCCTCGACCAGGCGCGCCGGCTTGAAGCGGTCGTCACCGAGCGCGTCGGCGAGGAAGCGGCTCGCACGGTGGAGGATGTCCACGCCGCCCCAGTCGATGAACTCGAAGATCCCGACCTGCGCGTAACGGAAGCCCATCCCCGCCCTGAACGCCCGGTCCACGTCCTCGGGCGACGCGACGCCCTCCTCGACGAGGCGGACCGCCTCGTTCATGAGCAACGCCTGTAGCCGCGGCCCGATGAACCCCGGCGAGTCGGCGCACCGCACGGGGACCTTCCCGAGCGCCTCGAGGACCTCGATGGCGCGGTCGACGACGGCGGCCGCGGTCGCCTGGCCGGCGACGACCTCCACGAGCGGGACGATGTGGGCGGGGTTGAGCCAGTGCGCGACGAGGAAGCGCTCCGGACGCTCTACCGCGTCGGCGAGGTGCCTGGGCGCGATCGTCGAGCTCGTCGAGGCGATGATCGCCCCGGCGCCGACGCGGGTCGAGAGGCGCCCCAGCACCTCGCGCTTGAGGTCGAGCAGCTCCGGCAGCGCCTCCTGCACGAAAGCGCACGCGTCGAGGCCGTCGAGCCCCGTGCGGTCCTCGATCCGGTCGAGCGCCGACGCGACGTCGCCGCCCGCGATCACACCCTCCTCGGTCATGAGCCGGAGGTCGCGGGTGATCTCGCGCCGCGCGTCGGCGAAGACGGCGCGCCGCTCCTCGGGCGTGCGGGCCTTGACGTCGACGAGGAGGACACGGCGCCCGCCCAAGGCGAAGGCGAGCGCGATCTGGCGCCCGATCCTCCCGGGACCGAGAACCGCGACTGTATTCATAGACTCGCCTCGCCGGCGGCTGCGGCTCGCACGACCACGTTCACGCCGGTTCGCGCCCGTAGATCATCACGACGTGCTCGCCCATCCCGCTGTTGTTGTGCGTGAGCCCGATCGCCGCGCCGGGCACCTGGCGGGCGCCGGCCTCGTCGCGGAGCTGGACGAAGACCTCCGCCGCCTGGGCGACGCCGGTGGCGCCGAGCGGGTGACCGCATCCGATCAGCCCGCCGCGCGGGTTCACGACCACGTCGCCGCCGTAGTCGCCGCGCCCCGCGGCGACGAACGCGCCCGCCTCGCCCTTGCCGCAGAAGCCGAGCTCCTCGCACGCAATGAGCTCCGCGATCGCGAAGCAGTCGTGTACCTCGGCGAGGTCGACCTCGCGCGGCGCGATGCCGGCCATCCGGTACGCGGCCTGCGCCGCACGCCTGAGCGCGGGCCACTGGGCGTAGTCCTCGTGGAGCGAGGTGAGCTGGAAGCCGTCCAGCGCCTGGCCCGTCCCTCGGATCCAGACCGGCTTGTCGGTCAGCCCGCGCGCCCGCTCCTCGCTCGCGAGGATCACCGCCGCGGCGCCGTCGGTGATCGGCGAGCACATGAACAGGCGCAAGGGCGTCGCGATCATCCGCGAGCCGAGCACCTGGTCGAGCGTGGCGCCCTTGTTGAAGTGGGCGTTCGGGTTCTTGGCGGCATGGGTATGGTTTTTCACGCCGACCATCGCGAGCTGCTCCTCGGTCGTCCCGTACGCGGCCATGTGGCGCTGGGCCGCGAGCGCGAAACAGGGCGGCGCCGTGAGCCCGAAGGCCGCCTCCCACTCGCGGTCCACCCCGGTGCCCATGTTGAGGATCGCCTCCTCGCCCGTCGGCGCGTTGAGCTTCTCGACGCCGAGCACCATGACGAGGTCGGCGAGCCCCGCGGCGATGAAGGCGTACGCGTAGCGGATCGCGACGGTGCCCGAGGCGCACATGTGCTCGGTCCGCGCGCTGAGCGCGCTCGGCTTGATTCCGAGCGCCTCGGCGGCGAGCGAGGAAATATGGGACTGGAAGGCCGTGCGCTCCGGCATCACGGAGCCGACGACGAGACCCTCGACGTCCTTCGGCTTCACCGCAGGGATCGAGTCGAAGCACGCCTTGCCCGCCTCCCAGATGAGGTCGCGGTAGCTCGCCCGGCGCACGCCGAACTTCGAGACCCCCGCGCCGACCAGCGCGACTCGTCTCATCTCATCCTCCCGCGCGCACCCGCGTCGATCGCTTCGGCGATCGCCGCGTGTCCGGCCTGGCGGGCCACATCCGCCGGCGTTTGCCCCTCGTGGTTCCCGGTCTCTGGATCCGCGCCCGCCGCGAGCAGCAGCCGCACGACCTCGGCGTCGCCGCCGAGCGCAGCCTCGTGCAGTGGCGTGTGTCCGCCGCTCTGCCGCGCGTTCACGCGCGCGCCCGCGTCGAGCAGGCGACGCATGAGCGCGGCGCCAGCGCGACCGGCTGCGGCCGCGTGCAACGGCGCGTTGGCGTGGCCGTTGCGCGACGTCGCGTTCACGTCGGCGCCACGCGCCAGCAACACGTCCACCATCGCCGTGTGAAGTGACCCGCGAGGTGCAGCGGCGTCCAGCCATCCGGCGCATGCGCGTTCACGAGCGTCGGGTCGGTGTCGAGCAGCGCGCGCACGCGGTCGACGTCGCCCGCCGCGGCGGCCTCGAACACGTCGAGCGTGGCGCCCCGGGCGCGCAGGAGCGTCAGGACGTCGGGCGCCCGATGATAGATGGCGAGCAAGACCGGGGTCTCACCCGACGCGGTGCGCGCGGTCACCAGGCTCGGGTCACGGTCGAGGGCGGCCACCGCCGCCGCTCGATCCCGACCCCTGACCGCCGCCAGCAGTTCGTCCACCGGGCGCGTCACGGGCGCCTCCGCATGAGGACGCTCTCCTCGTAGCCGCACACGGTGTCGCCCCGCTGGTTCTTCACGACCGCGCTCAAGATCACGACGCCACGGTCGGGCCTGGACGTCTCGCGGCACGCCGTGACGGTCATCTCGGTGTGCACGGTGTCGCCGAACTTGACGGGCGCGGTGAAGCGGACCCGGTCGAGCCCGAGGAGCGCGAGCGTCGTCCCCTCGAACCAGCCCGCGAGGTTCTGCGCGCCGTTGGAGACCGCGAGCGTGAGGATGCCGTGGGCGACGCGCGCGCCAAACGGCGTCGTCGTCGCGTACTCCTCGTCCGTGTGGAGCGGGTTGAAGTCGCCCGTGAGCCCGGCGAAGCGCGAGACGTCGCCGCCGTCCACCGTGCGCCGTCCGGTCACGAGCACCTCGCCGACCTCGAAATCCTCCCAGTAGCGTCCGCGTGGTCGCGGCGTCCCTCCCCGTGTCGTCGTCATCACGCGAACGCCTGACCACGGTCCCAGTCGAGGTCGCGGTCGATCACGACGCGCAGGATCTCCGAGGTCCCGCCACCGGGCAAGAGGAAGCGCGCGTCACGGAAGTAGCGCTGGATCGGGTACTCCATCGCGAGTCCGTACGAGGCGAAGATGCGCGCCGCCTCGTCCGTGACGCGCACCGCCATCTCCGACGCGAAGAGCTTCACCATCGCCGCCTCACGGGTGATCGCGCGTCCGGCGTCGAGCCGGGCCGCGGCCTGGTAGGTCATGAGCGTCGCCGCGTGGAGCCGGGTGAGCATGTCGGCGAGCTTGAAGCCGATCGCCTGGTGCTCGACGATCGGCTTCCCGAACGCGACCCGCTCCCGGGCGTAGGCGAGCGCGGCCGCGTACGCGGCGCGCGCGATCCCGACGGAGATCGCCGCGGTCATCACCCGGATCTCCGAGAGGACGGACCCGATCTTCTCGACACCACCCGTTTCACCACCGAGGAGATACTCGGGAGGAACTTCCACGTCGTCGAGCCGGATCTCCCCCGTCACGGAACCACGCACCGCCATCTTGTCGATCGACTTCCCGAGCGCGATCCCGCGCATCGCCGAGCGGTCCAGGAGGAAGAGCGCGATGTTCTTCATGCCGCGCTCGGCAGAGGTCTTCGCCGCGACCGTCAGGACGTCGGCCACCGGCGCGTTGGTCACCCAGGTCTTGCCCCCGCGGAGCACCCAGCGGTCGCCGCGTCGCTCGGCGCGCGTGGTGATGTTGGCGACGTCGGAGCCGGCGCCGGGCTCGGTGAGCGCGAAGGTCGCGACCAGGTCGCCCCGGAGCGCGGGCACGAGGTACTTCCGGCGGAGCTCTTCGGTGCCGTACTTGTAGATGAAGTAGGTCCCCATCAGCGACTGCATGGCCACCGTCGCGGCCACCGAGAGCGAGCCCCGGGCGAGCTCCTCGGCGAAGAGACAATAGGTGACCATGTCCGCGTCGGCGCCGCCGTACGCCGCCGGGTAGCGGAGACCGAGATAGCCGAGCTCGCCGAGGCGCTTGAACAGCGTCCACGGGAACTCCGCGCGCTCGTCGATCGCCTCTGCGGCCGGCACCACCTCGGCGTCGACGAGCCGCGCGACCGCCTTGCGAAATTCTTCTTGCTCTGGCGTGAAGGCGATCATTGTAACGGGGGCCGCGGGGCCGCCACACTCCGTGGGTGGCCTGAGACAAGGCGCGACCCGGTTCCGTTCCGTACCGGGGGCCGCGGGGCCGCCACACTCCGTGGGTGGCCGTCGGACCGACCGCCCTTCGAGCGCGGGCTTCGCCCGCGCCACCGATCCTGGGGGAGGCTCGGAGGGGGCCGTCGAGGCCCCCTTCGATGAGGTGGGTGGCCTGAGACAAGGCGCGACCCGGTTCCGTTCCGCATGTCTCCTTTCATTCCACACCGGCGCGACCCGGCTCCGTTCCGCACGCCGCGTTTCATTCCACCGGGCGCGGCACTCATGACGTCTTCCGCTCCGCTCTCATCGCGCCGCGGAGCTCGCGCGTGGCGTGCTCGTCCACACGAAGGTCGACCCCCGTCCCCGCGATCACGACGCCGTAGTCCGCGCGCGCCGCCGCGATCGAGACGTAATCGTCCAGGACGTCCTCGAGCACGCGCCGGGGGTCGCGCTCGAGCGGGTCACCGTAGCCCCCGGCGCCGGGCTGCTGGAACGAGATGACGTCACCGAACGCGAACTCGCGAGAGGCCTTCCCGTGGACGAGCTGTTCGTCCGGGCCGGGATTGATCACCGTTCGGCCGAGCGTTCCCGGCCGGCCACCGAACAGGCCGTATGGCGCGAACGTCTGCCGGTCGGCGAGATTCGTGAGCTTGCCGTCGTCGGCGAGGAAGCGCATGTCGCGGCGGATGCCGCAGCCGCCCCGGAACTTCCCCGCGCCGGCGGAGTCACGGAGCAGCTCGAAGCGCTCGACGATGATCGGCAGGTTCGCCTCCTGCGCCTCGACGGGGATGTTCGAGGCGTTGAACGCCCACGCCATCGCCTCGCACCCGTCCCGCGTCGCGCGCGCGCCCGTGCCCGAGAGCACCAGCTCGTACGCGACGAAGCGGCGCCGACGCGCGCGGTCCGAGCCGCCGAAGGTCGGATTCGCCATGTGCGACGCGGCCGCCGCCACTCGGTCGGGCACCGCCCGCGCGAGCGCGCCGATCACCGACTCGAACGTGCGGTAGCAGATGATCGCGCGCGGCCCCCCGCCCGCCGGCGGCCGCGGGTTGAGGAACGACCCCTCGGGCGCCGTCACGGTGATGGGGCGCAGCGCGCCGTCGTTCATCGGGCCGAACGGGTCGGTCAGGCACTTGACCGCGGCATACGAGTAGGAGCGCGTGTAGTTGATGTAGGAGTTCATGCCCGACGCGGTCTGCGGGCTCGAGCCCCCATAGTCGATCACCATGCCGTCGCCCGCGACCGTCACCGCGACGGCCACGCGGAGCGGCGCGGTCCCCGGCCCCGAGTCGTCCATGAAGTCCTCGAACGTGTAGACGCCGTCCGGGACGGCCCGGATCGCGGCGCGCATGTTCGCCTCGGTCCGCTCGATGATCTCGTCCATCGCGCGGACGAGCACGTCGCGGCCGTAGCGCGCGCCGAGCTCTTGGAGTCTCAGCTCCCCGACGCGCAACGCGCTCCGCTGGGCGCGCAGGTCGCCGAGGACCTTCTCGGGCGTGCGCGTGTTCGCGGCGATGATCCCGACGATCCCAGCGTCCTCCTCGTACGCCCTCCACACCTTGGTCGGCGGGATACGGAGCCCTTCCTGGAAGTAGTCGAAGATGCCCTCGACGCCCTGGCTGCCGGGGCGCTGGCCGCCGACGTCGGTGTGGTGGAGGATGTTCACCGCGAAACCGACCAGCTGACCCTCGTGGAACGCGGGCTGCGTGACGAAGAAGTCCGGCAGGTGCCCCGAGCCGAGCAGCGGATCGTTCATGAGAATGGCATCGCCCGGACGCAGCGACTCGACGGGGTGCGCGGCGAGCGCGTTCTTGACGGCGAAGGACATGGCCCCCATGTGCCCGGGACTGTACGGCCCCTGAGCGACCATGCGCCCCTCGGGGTCGAAGACCGCCACGGAGAAGTCCTGGCCCTCACGCGCCTGCTCGGAGTAGGCGGTCTTATGGACCGTCGTCCCGATCTCGACCGCGATCGACTGGAGCGCGCCCCAGATGACGCCGAGGGTGATCGGGTCCGTTGTCGCGGGGGCGGCGAGGCCGGCGCACTCCGTAGGTGGCGTGCTGTGGGTGCGGTCTGGCTCCGTCATTCCAACTCCACCAGGAGACTCGCGTACTCGTCCACAGCCGCCGAGGCGCCGGGCGGAAGGACGGTCGTGGACTCGCGCTCCTCCACGATCGCCGGCCCCGTGAGGCGCGCCCCTGCCGCGAGCGCGTAGCGGTCGTAGACCGGCGTGTCCACGTAGCCGCGCGCCTCGGGAAAGTAGGCGCGACGGCTCCCCTTCACCGCGCGGCCACGGTCCTCGGTCTGCGCCTTCGCGAGCGCGATGCGGGGCGAGCCGCCGACCGCCGAGAGCTTCCACGTGACGACCTCCACGGGCTCGCGCGGGTTCGCATAGCCGTAGCGGGCGGCGTAGACCTCGTCGAACGTCGCGCGCACCCGGGCGAGCGCGGCGGCGTCGAGCTCGCCCGACGGCACGGGAACGGTCAGCTCGTACCCCTGGCCCACGTAGCGCGCGTCGGCCGAGCGCGCCACGTGGATCTCACCGGCGACGGCGGACTCGCGGACGACCTCCGTCGCCTGCCGCGCCATCTCCGCGTACATCCGACCGAGCTGCGCGAGATCCACGGCGTCGAGCCGGCGGACGTAGGTGCGCGCCACGTCGAACCGGACCTCCGCGGCCAGCAGGCCGATCGCGGCCGTGACCCCGGCGGCCGCGGGGAGAATCACGCGCGGGATGCCGAGCGCCTGGGCGAGTCGGCAGCCGTGCACGGGGCCCGAGCCGCCGAAGGCGACGAACGTGAGGTCGCGCGGGTCGCGGCCGCGCTCGATCGAGACCACGCGGGTCGCCAGCTCCATGTTGGTGGTGACGATCGCGTGGATCCCCCACGCCGCGTCCTCGAGCGACAGGCCGAGCGGCGCCGCGACCTTCGTCTCGATCGCCCGCGTCGCCGCCGCCGGCTGGAGCTTGACCGAGCCGCCCGCGAAGTAGTCGGGGTTGATATAGCCGAGCACCACGTTCGCGTCGGTGACCGTGGGCTCGACACCACCGCGCCCGTAGCAGACGGGCCCCGGCACCGACGAGGCGCTCTCCGGGCCCACGGCGATCACGCCGAGCCGCGCGCGGGCGATCGAGCCGCCGCCCGCACCGATCTCGACGAGGTCGATCGCCTGAATGTTCATCGGCAGGCCGCTGCCCGGGGCGTTGTTGACGCGGTGGAGCTCGAACGCCGTCGTCGTGGAGGGCCGCCCGCGCTCGACGAGTGCGAGCTTGGCGGTCGTGCCCCCCATGTCGAACGCGATCAGGTCGCGGTGGCCGGTGAGCTCGCCGTACGCCGCCGCCATCAGGGCGCCCGCGGCGGGACCCGACTCGATCATCCGCACGGGGTAGCGCTGCATCGCCTCCGCCGTCGCGACGCCGCCGGAGGACTGCATGACGAAGAGCCGGCCCCGGTAGCCGCGCTCGGCCAGGGCGGCGGCGAGCCCGCGCAGGTACTCGCGCACGGCCGTCATCACGTAAGCGTTGACCACGGTCGTCGAGGTCCGCTCGTATTCGCGGAAGGTCGGCGACACCTCGTGCGACATCGTCACCGTCACGTGCGGAGCCTCTTCTCCGACGATCTCCGCCAGGCGCCGCTCGTGGAGGGGGTTCAGGTACGCGTGCAGGAGGCAGATCGCGAGGGTCGTGACCTCGCGCGCGACGAGCTCGCGGACGGCCCGACGGGCGTCGGCCTCGTCGAGCGGGCTCCGCACCGAGCCGTCCGCCAGGACGCGCTCGGTCACCTCGCCGATCAACCGGCGAGGGATCAGCGGCGCGGGCTTCTCGATCTGGAGGTCGTAGACCTGGTAGCGCTTCTCGCGCCCGATCAGGAGCACGTCGCGGAAGCCCCGCGTGGTGAGGAGCCCGACGCCTCGCGCCTTGCGCTCGATGACGACATTGGAGCCGAGTGTCGTCCCGTGGACCGCCTGGGCCACGTCGCGCCACGTGACACCGCTCCGGGCGACGAGCTCGTCGAGCCCCGCGAGGCAGGCCTCGGAGGGGTCCGGGTAGGTCGTCAGCCGCTTCGCGATGAGGAGCTCCCCCGACGGCGACTGCAGCACCAAGTCGGTGAACGTCCCCCCGACGTCGAACCCGATCCGGTAGGGCATTATTGGTGGCCTGAGACGAGGTGCGCCCCGGCTCCGTTCCGCCCGCCGCTTCCCATTCCAGCGAGCCGCAAGGCCGGCATGCTAGCTCCGGCGTTCGGCTCGGGAGAGGACGAGACGATAGGGGTAGCGCCGGGGCGTCTGGTAGGTCATCGCGTACTCGACCGGCTCACCGCTCGCCGCAAAGTACGTGCGCTCGAAGAGGAGCAGTGGCGTGCGCGGCCGCACCTGGAGCAGCTCGGCGATCTGCCGCGGCGCGAGGGCCGCGTCGACCACCTGCTCCATGAGCTTGATCGGCACGCCGAGCACGCGCTCGATCGCGCCGATGAGCGAGGTCTTCGAGAGGTCCTCGTCGGAGAGCGCCGTGCCGATCGTGAGCGGCACGTACGCGGTCACGTGCTGGAAGGGTCCGTTGTCCGCGTGGCGGACGCCGCTGATCTGGTAGACCGACGAGCGCGGCGGCAGACGCAGCGCGTGCGCGATGTTTGCCGGGACCGGGACGATCTCGCGCGCCACCAGCTTGAACCACGACTCGTCGCCGAGCGCCATCATGTCGCCGACCGAGCCGATCACGCGGAGCTTCGGGTCGGCTCCCGCCGACGGCGTCGAGAAGGTCCCGCGCCCGGCGTGACGGTAGAGGAGCCCCTCCTCCACGAGGACGTCGAGCGCCTGCCGGATGGTCGGCCGGCTGACCTTGAAGCGCTTGCAGAGCGCGTGCTCGGAGGGGATGCGCTCGCCCTCCCCGCGCAGATCCTGGCGGATCGCGTCGGCGATCTGGAGGTACCGGGGAATCCCTGGACGGTAGTTCACGCGCCGAACCTCCCGCTGTCAGGATGTCTAGACATCTAGCACCCCGCCTCTACGTCGTCAACGACCGAGACGGATGCCACCGTGCGGATCACCCACACGCGAGCATCGCGCGCACCTCGTCGTCCGGCACGGGCGAGAAGTCGAGGTAGTACTGCCCGACGGCCTGGAACTCCGGGTCGACGACGAGGCTCACGAAGCGATCGGCGGCGCGCTCGAATTCTCCCGCGGCCTGCGCGGAGGCGCAGGGCACCGCCACGGTAACGTCGCGCGCCCCGTGTCGGCGCGCGTACGCGAGGGCGACGCGCATCGTGAGGCCAGTGGCGAGGCCGTCGTCCACCAGCACCACGCCGGGGCCCGGGAGGTGGGCGCCGAGGGACCGCGCGCCGTACGCCGCCATCCGGCGCTGGATCTCTCCGCGCACCCGGGCCTTCGCCTGCTCCACCTCCGCCGGCGAGAGCCCGAGCATCGCGACCGACTCGGCCTTGACGTACGCCTCGCCGTCCTCGTCGAGCGCGCCGAAGGCGAACTCGGGCGCGACCGCCGCGGTCAGCTTGCCCGCGTAAACGAGCGCGAGCGGCGCGCGGAACCGCTCGACAAGGGGCAGGGCGACCGTCACGCCGCCCCGCGGGATCGCGCCGACGACGAAGGGCGGCGCCGGCGTCGGGACCAGCGCGTCGGCGAGCGCTCGCCCGGCGTCGGCCCGGTCCCGGAAGGTCATGGCGCCTCGGCGTTCATCGGCTCGCTTCGGACGGCGGGGCTAGGCGCGCACCAGCTCGCGCGCGATCACGACCCGCTGGATCTGGTTCGTGCCCTCGTAGATCTGCGTGATCTTGGCGTCGCGCATGAAGCGCTCGACGGGATACTCGCGCGTGTAGCCGTAGCCGCCGAAGATCTGCACGGCGTCCGTCGTGACCCGCATCGCCGCGTCGCCCGCGAAGCACTTGGCCATCGACGACTCGAACGCCGTGCGGGGAGCGCCGCGGTCCAGGAGCGCTGCGGCGTGGTGGACCATGAGGCGCGCCCCGTGCGTCTGCATCGCCATGTCCGCGAGCATGAACTGAATCCCCTGGAAGGCCGCGATCGGCTGGCCGAACTGCTGCCGCTCTTTGGCGTAGGCGACGGCGGCGTCGAGCGCGGCCTGGGCGATCCCCACGGCCTGGGCGCCCACGGCCGGGCGCGAGCCGTCCAGGACGCGCAGCGCGATCCTGAACCCCTCGCCCTCGTCGCCGAGACGGTTCTCGACGGGCACCTCGCAGTCGCTCAGATGGAGCGCGACCGTCGGGGACCCGCGAATCCCCAGCTTGCGCTCGAGCTTGCCGAGGGCGAACCCGGGGAACGTCGGCTCGACCAGGAACGCGGTGACCCCGCGGTGGCCCTTGCCGCGGTCCACGGTGGCGAAGAGGGTGATGACGCCGGCGTGACTGCCGTTCGTGACCCACATCTTGGTCCCGTTGAGAAGGTAGCGGTCGCCCCGGCGCACGGCGGTCGTCGTGAGCGCGCCGGCGTCGGACCCGGCGCCAGGCTCCGAGAGGGAGAACGCCGCGGTGATCTCGCCCGCGGCGAGCCGCGGCAGGTAGCGCCGCTTCTGCGCCTCGCTGCCTGCCGTGACGATCGGGAACCCGCCGGTGTACTGGACGAGATAGATGACGGCGGTGGACGCACACGCCCAGGCAATCTCCTCGACCGCCAGGCAGAAGGCGAGCGCGCCGAGCCCGGCGCCGCCGTAGGCCTCGGGGATGTAGAGCCCCATGAGCCCCTGCTCGCCGAGTGACGTGAGCTGGTCGGTCGGATACGTCTCCGTCTCGTCCACCTGCGCGGCGAGTGGCGCGACCCGTTCGCGGGCGAGAGCCCGGACGAGGTCGCGCACCTGGCGCTGCTCGTCGGTCAGATCGAAGAGGTCGCGCATTCCGGAAGCATTATCGGCCACACCGGGCCCGCTGACAATTCTCGTCACGCCGGCCGTGTAACTTTGGGTCATGCGCGAGGCGGCCGGTGCGGCGCCCTCGGGCAAGTGCTTGAGTTCCCGAACCCCCCATCGTTGGCACCGGCCGTGCATTTTTCGCTGACGTGAAATCAGACGCGAAGGTCATCGTGGTCATGCCCGCGTACAACGCGGGCCGCACCCTTCGGATGACGTACGAGGAGCTGCCCAAGGACGCCGTCAGCATGGTGATCCTCGTGGACGACGGCTCGACCGACGCGACGCTCGACATCGCCCGGCAGCTCGGGCTGGAGATCTTCGTCCACAACCGGAACTACGGCTACGGCGCCAACCAGAAGACCTGCTACGCGGAAGCGCTCCGCGCCGGAGCCGACGTCGTCGTCATGGTCCACCCCGACTATCAGTACGACCCGCGGCTCGTCCCCCAGATCATCGAGCCGATCCTCCGCGGCGAGGCCGACGTGGTGCTGGGCTCACGGCTCAAGACGGGCTCGGCGCTCCGGCAGGGGATGCCGTGGTGGAAGTACGTCTCGAACCGCTTCCTCACGGCGCTCGAGAACCGGGCGTTCCGCCTCCGGCTCTCGGAGTTCCACACCGGATACCGCGCGTTTCGCCGCGAGGTGCTCGAGCGCGTGAACTTCGTCCTGAACTCCGACGGCTTCGTCTTCGACCAGGAGATCATCGCGCAGGTCGTGGCCGCGCGCTTCCGGATCGCCGAGATCGCGGTCCCGACGCGCTATTTTCCCGAGGCGTCGTCGGCGAGCTTCTGGGCGTCGATCACGTACGGGCTCTCCATCCTCGTCCTGCTCGCGCGCTACGTCCTCCACCGTCGAGAGCTCCTGCGGACCCGCCGCTTCGACAGCCTCCGTGGCCGCTACACGCGCCTCGCGCCGCCGGAGCGCGTCGCGGCCCGCGCGCGCTCTTGACGATCCCCCGCCCCTAGACGATCATCGGGCGTCGCTCGGTCGTCCCACCCGACGCGGAGCCCGTGCACCTCCGGCAGGCCACCTGCCGTGGAGGTGGGCACCCGGCCCCCGCTACAAGGAGACGCGCCATGGCGGAGCTCGCGGCGACGAAGCGTCTGGTCACGACCCTCGCGATCCTCGTCCTCGTCCTCGCGGCCGGCTTCTATGCGGTCGCCCAGCAGATGGACGAGTCGAAGCGCGACCGCACCGTCCCCGTGCTCGGCGGTAAGTACCACGTGCTGCCGGCGACGCTCGAGACGACGCAGTGGGGCTGGCTCGACCCCAAGGAGCCGCCCAAGCTCGTCGTCAACTCCGGCGACACGGTCGCGGTCGAGACGATGATGCACGCGCACAACAAGATCCAGCCCGGGACGACGATGGAGGAGATCGTCGCCCTCCGCAAGGCGAACCCGGGGGGCGGGCCCCACTCCCTGACCGGGCCGATCTACGTGAACGGCGCCGAGCCCGGCGACGTGATGGAGATCCGGATCCTCAAGATCACTCCCAAGGCGTTCGGCGTGAACTTCAACCTCCCCGGCAGGGAGTTCCCGACGATCGGCGCGCTCGCCTCAGAGATGCCCGACGGCTTCGTCAGGTACTTCTACCTCGACTGGGACAAGCGTCAGGCGGAGTTCAAGCCCGGCATCGTCGTCGACCTCCAGCCGTTCCCGGGGACGCTGGCCGTCGGCATCGACCCCAAGGACCCCTCGCCGCGCAAGGGCGGCGCGACCGATCCGATGGCGCCGGTGTCGACGCTCCGGCCCTGGAAGAACGGCTCGAACATGGACATCAACGAGCTGCAGGAGGGCACGACGATCTACATCCCGATCTTCCTCAAGGGCGGCCTCGTCTGGACGGGCGATTCCCACTGCCGCCAGGGCAATGGCGAGGTCAACCTCACCGCGCTCGAGTGCGCCTACCGCGAGATCGTGATGCAGCTCATCGTGCGCAAGGACCTGAAGCTCGACTGGCCGCGCGTGGAGACGAAGACGCACTGGATCATGCTGGGCTTCGACGAGGACCTCAACCGGGCGATGGTGAGCGCCGTCCGCGAGACCGTCGACTTCCTCGCGAGCCAGAAGATGGCGCCGCTGACCCGCTACGAGGCTTACTCGCTCGTCTCGATGGTGGGCGACTGCCGCGTGACGCAGGTGGTGGACGTGCGCAAGGGTGTCCACTGCATGATCCCGAAGTCGATCTTCGTCAAGCCGTCGTAGGGTGCGCGCCGCGCTGCTGGTCCTGCTCGCGGCCGTCCCGGCCTGGGCGGGCGGCGCGCTCTCCGTCGTGACGACCTCGACCGACCTCCAGGCCCTCGTCGAGGCCGTCGGCGGCGACCGCGTGCGGGTCGAGAGCCTGGCGCCCGCCGCGCACGAGCCGCACGCGGTTGAGGTCACGCCCGGGCAGTTCGAGAAGCTCAAGGCCGCCGCGCTCCTCGTGCGGATCGGGCTCGACCACGAGCCCTGGCTCGCCCGCGTCCTCCGCGCCGCGAACGATCCCCGCTTCGCGCCGGGGAGCGCGCACGACCTCGACGTCTCGAAGTCCGTCGACCTGCTCCAGACGGCGACCGCGCGCGTGAGGGGCGAAGGGGTTGCCCACGTCCACGGCTTCGGCAACCCGCACTACTGGCTCGATCCCGCGAACGCGCGGCCGATGACCGGGGCGATCCTCGAGGCCCTCGTCCGGCTGGCGCCGGACGGCCGCGACGTCTTCGCCAAGAACCGCGCGCGCTGGCTCGCGCGGCTCGACGACTCGCTCGCCCGCTGGACACGGGCGCTGGCGCCCTATCGCGGCACGCGCGCCGTCGTCGTGCACGACAGCTGGCCGTACTTCGCCCGACGCTTCGGGCTCGTCGTCGTCGCCGCGGTCGAGCCCGCGCCCGGCGTGCCCCCGTCGGCGGCGTCGCTCGCTGCGCTCACCGCGAAGATGCGCCAGGCGCGGGTCCGGCTCGTGATCGGCGAGCCGTCGTCGAACGCGTCACTCGTGAGTCACGTGGCGGCGCGCGGCGGCGCCCGGGCGGTCGTGCTCGTCCCCTCCGTCGGGGCCGACCCCGAGGCGGGCGACTACGTAGCCCTCTTCGAGCTCGACGTGCGGCGCCTCGTCGAGGCGCTCGGACCGTGATCGAGTTCCTCGCGCTCCCGTTCCTCGCCTGCCTCGTGCTCACCGCGATCCACGTCTACCTCGGGCTCCACGTGCTCGCGCGTGGCGTCATCTTCGTGGACCTGGCGCTCGCCCAGACGGCGGCCCTCGGGATCACCGTCGCCCTCCTCGCGGGCCACGCGATCCAGAGCGACGCGGCGTACTGGTACGCGCTCGTCTTCACGCTGGCGGGCGCCGGGCTCTTCGCCGTGAGCCGGACACATCGCGGACGTGTTCCGCAGGAGGCCCTCATCGGTATCGTCTACGCGGTGTCGGCTGCGGCGGCCGTGCTCGTCGTGGATCGGGCCCCGCAGGGGAACGAGCACATCAAGCAGCTCCTGGTGGGAAGCATCCTGACGGTCACGGGGGACGAGGTGCGCGCGCTCGCCCTCCTCTACGCCCTGATCGGCGCCATTCATTGGGTCGTGCGCCGCCCGCTCCTCCGCATCTCGTTCGACCCGAACGGCGCCGCCGGGCGGCACGCGGTCCGCGCGTGGGACTTCGTTTTCTACGCCTCGTTCGGGCTGGTGGTGACCAGCTCGGTGCGAGTCGCGGGCGTGCTCCTCGTCTTCTCGTACCTCGTCGTGCCCGCGACGGTGGGGGCGTTGCTCACGGGCTCCGTGCGCGGCCGCCTCCTCCTCGGCTGGGCCGCGGGCGCCGGGGTGAGCGCCGCAGGGCTCGCGGCCTCCTACGCCTGGGACCTCCCGACCGGCGCCACCGTGGTCACGACCTTCGGCGCGTTGCTCGCCGTGGTCGGGCTGGCGCTCGCGGCGCGCGGGCTCGGCCGCGCGGTCCGGACGCGCGGCGCCTCGGCGCTCCGCTCGCTCGGCGCCGGCGCGTGCGCCCTCGTCGCGCTTGCCGGACTCCTCGTGGCGCTCTTCCCGCGAATGGACCATGTCTGGCTCGACTGGATCGAGGCGCCCCTGCCCGTCGTCGAGCTCGCGTTCCTCACGCCGCGGGAGCGCGAGACGTACCGCGAGAGCCACGCGGCGATCGCGCAGGCCACCGCCGACCTCGCGCGGCTACGCGCGCTGCAGCAGGAGGTCCTGTGGGGCGCCCGAGCGATGCCCGAGGAGACGACGGAGCGGCTCAGGCAGTTCGTGGCGGGCCGGAGCGAGCTCACGGCTGGCGACCGGATGGTGCTACGCACCCTGCGGACCAGGGCCCGCGAGCGCCAGCGCTACTGGATCGGCGTCCCGTTGCTCCTCGCCGGTGCCGTCGGCGCCCTCGTCCTCGCGCGCGCCCGCCGCGTCTAACCCGTGCGTCGGAATCACCGCTGTTCGAGCGCCGGCGCCGCCGGCGCAACCGATCCGGGGGGAGGCATCGGAAGGGGGGCGAAGCCCCCCTCCGAGTTACCTAGCCCGTGTAGGCGTAGAAGCCGCGGCCCGTCTTCCGTCCGAGGTGGCCCGCGATCACCATGCGCTTGAGAAGCGGCGGCGGCGCGTAGCGAGGCTCGCGGAACTCCTCGAACATCACCTCGGCGACGTACATCGCGGTGTCGAGCCCGACGAGGTCCAGGAGCGTGAACGGCCCCATGGGGTAGCCACAGCCGAGCTTCATCGCCGTGTCGATGTCCTCGAGCGAGGCGAGGCCGCTCTCGTAAAGCCGGACCGCGTCGAGCAGGTACGGCACGAGCAACCGATTCACGATGAACGCCGTCGAGTCCTTCGTCTGGACCGGGGTCTTGCCGACCGCGCGGACCCACTCGGTCGCCGTCGCGACCACCGCCTCGTCGGTCAGGATCGTCCGCGCCACCTCCACGAGCTTCATCAGCGGCACGGGGTTGAAGAAGTGGAGCCCGAGGACCTGGCGGGGGCGCGTGGTCGCCGCGGCCAGGGCCGTGACGTTGCACGACGAGGTGTTGGTCGCCAGGATCGCGTGGGGCGGGCAGATCCGGTCGAGCTTCGCAAAGGTCTCGTTCTTGAGCTGCTGGTTCTCCGTCATGGCCTCGACGACGAGGTCGCACCCCTTGAGGTCCTCGAGTCGCGGCGTGCCGCCGATGCGCGCGAGCGCGGCGTCTTTCGTGGCGGCGTCGAGCTTGCCCTTCGCCGCGAGCCCCTCGAAGACCTCACGGAGCCGGCTGAGGCCCCGCTTGACCAGCTCGGCACTCGCCTCGACGAAGAGCACGGGGAACCCCGCCTGGGCCGCGACCTGGGCGATGCCCGAGCCCATGAGACCACAGCCGATGACGCCGACGTTTTTGATGGTCATGAGCGTCTCCCGGGGGCCGGCGGAGGCTAGTTGCGCGCGCGACGACCCGGCAGGGACGGCGGCTCGTAGTGGGCCGTCCCCGGCGGGCACGGATTCCGCACGGTGACCGCCACGGAGCCGGCGCCGGTGCCGCAACGGACGCTGCCATCGGCCTGCGGTGTGCACTCGGCGGCGCGAGGTGGCGGACCGTCCTCTCTGAGCGCCTGATCGAACGCCGACACGCGCGGCTCGATGGGCTGCGCGAAGATGCTCAGGATCATCGACGCGCTGACCGGCGTCTTCGCCTCCTCGGCGGAGGCGCCGGGCGCCCACGCGCCGAGCGTCAGGAGGGTGCCGGCCAGGAGCGTGGCGCCACCGCGCACGAGAGCGATCCGTGTCGAGATTCCCACCTGTGATGCCTCCTCAGTCGTAGACGATGAGGGAATGGAGCGGGAAGCTCTTGAGCTTGTCGCGGCCGTGGAGGAAGGCGAGCTCGATCAGGAACGCCACGCCGACGATGTGGCCCCCGAGCTGCTCGATCAGCCGGAGCGTCGCGGCCATCGTGCCGCCCGTGGCGAGCAGGTCATCGACGGCGAGTACGCGCTGCCCCGGCTTGACCGCGTCCTCGTGGATGGCGAGCGCGTCGCGCCCGTACTCGAGCTCGTACTCGACCTCGATGGTCTTGCCCGGGAGCTTGCCGAGCTTCCGCACGGGGACGAAACCCGCGCTCAGCTCGTGGGCGAGCGCCCCACCGAAGATGAACCCGCGCGACTCGACGGCGACCACGACGTCCACGCGCTCCTTCTGATAGCGGCCCGCGAGCACGTCGATCACGTAGTGGAACGCCGGACCGTCCTTGAGAAGGGTGGTGATGTCCTTGAAGAGGATCCCCTCGGTTGGGAAGTCCCTGATGTCACGGATCTTCGCCCTGAGGTCGGCGATGTTCATCGCGCGCCTATCTTACGCGCTCCATGTCGCAGCGCGCAAGACGCCGCATCACATCAAAATTTAGGTTACCGAGCGGGAGGTCGTACACCCTGAATTATGAGTTCCTACGGACGCCGCGCGACGGCGCCGACGTGCCCGCGTGACACCCAATGGACGGCCATCCGTCAGGTCACCGACGAGCGTCCGACGAGCGCCGCCGCTCAACCCACGAATTTCCTAGCGCCGATGCCACGTGGAGTTCTGCGTGGCACTCAACTTGCTTCGTTCAAGAGTGAGGCAAGTTTCGACACGAGACACCCATGCTGCTCCCGGAGCAAGTCCACCG
>Ga0209761_1000807_pt1 | contig 19971 bp, 9 predicted proteins | sample GraSoi013_1_40cm_4_FD_185818 | JGI IMG/M metagenome (GOLD analysis project Ga0209761, IMG submission 185818) | Grasslands soil microbial communities from the Angelo Coastal Reserve, California, USA - Sample 09_25_2013_1_40cm (SPAdes) (version 2) | ecosystem: Environmental > Terrestrial > Soil >...
AACGATCAGGTGCTGCCGCGCTCCAATCACCGGCTCCGCACGTTGCAGGTCGACATTCAGCGCAAAAAGCCGTCCTTCACGCTGAAAGAACAGGTCATCAACGAGGTCGTGCCCGGGCAGTTCTTCCTGCGCGCTGCGCGTATCGACCCCAATTCCAACAAGCTCAAGGATGTGACGATTTACGACCTGGGAGACGCCGAGCGCCGGCGGATCATCGGCGCCGACTCGGGTCGCATGGCATATACCCCCGGCGGCCGCGATTTGTACCTCACGCTCGAGGACGGCGACATCCAGGCGGTCAATCGGACCGATCCCACGGAGCTGGACCGCACATTCTTCCGCGTCAACCGGATGCGCGTCGCGGGGATCGGCAACACGCTGGAACGCACCGAGCACGACACCTACAAGAGCGACCGGGAGATGTCGATCTGCGAGATGCGGGGCGTGGTCGCTCAGGCCCGTCGCGAGGCCGAGCGGGCGCGCCAGGACACCCGCGCCGCCGTGCAGAACGATCTGCGGCGGCTCGCCGGGCTGGCGCCGGTGTACCTGCCGCCGGCGGCCTACAGCGTCGACACGGCGCCGGTCGGCCTGTATTGCCGCGCGCTGCAGCAGGTCACGGCGTGGCTCGTCCCGAAGCCAGCCGCCGCGCAGACGCCCTCCCCACCCCCGCGACGGCCTCGCCCCGCCGCACGCCCGCGGGTCACGCCGACACCGGTGGCTCCACCCCCTCGCTCTGCCCTGCCTGCGGCGCACTCCACGCCGCCGGGCATGCCGGCCCCAGGCGCGCACATGCCGCCCACGAGCCTGGTCACGGTCGGTGCAACGGTGGGCGAGGAGCAGCGCGTCCGCTCGGCGTACCAGCGCGCTGCGGGGTACGAAGTGGAGATCCAGAAGAAATACGCGATCGCCGCGGCGTGCGTCATCTTCGCGCTGGTGGGTGCGCCCATCGCGCTGCGTTACCACCGCGGCGGGGTGGGACTGGTGATCGGCATGAGCGTGGCAGTCTTCACCATCTACTACGTGGGGCTGATCGGCGGCGAGGAGCTGGGTGACCGCCTGGTGGTCCCGCCCTTCCTATCGATGTGGCTGCCGAACCTGCTCTTCGCCGTCGTCGGCCTGATCGGGGTGTGGCGCATCCGCAAGCCGGGCAACGCGCGATGACGACGCTCGATCGCTACGTGCTGCGCGAATGGGCCAAGGTGTTTTTCCTGGCGACGTTCGGCTTCCCGCTGCTCGTCTTCGTGATCGATCTGGTCGACAACCTCGACAAGTATTTGGCCCGGGGAGTCTCGAAGCAACATCTGGCGCTGTCGTATCTCTACTATGTGCCCGAAACCGTCACGCTCGTGTTTCCCGTGGCGGTGCTGTTCGCGGTGGTGTTCACGGTAGGCGCCTTGGGGCGTCACGCGGAGCTGACAGCGGCGAAGGCGTCGGGCATCTCGTTCCACCGACTTGTCCGGCCGCTGCTCGTCGCATCGCTGGCCGCGGTGCTGGTCGACATCGGGCTCACGGAGCTCGCGCCGGTGACCTCGAGCCGGCGCGCCGAGCTGTTGGGCGAGAAGCAGATTCGCAGCGACCAGTACCGCAACAACTTCGTGTACCGCGCGGACGGCGGCTGGGTGTACGCGATCGGTGGGCTCGAGCTCGCGGCACGCTCGATGCGGGACCTGATCCTGGAGCGCGAGGGCACGGGGCCCGAGTATCCGACCATCGTGATCGCGGCGCCGCGGGCGAGCTACGACACCGCGAAGGGGACGCGCGGCTGGACGCTCAGCAAGGGAACGCTGCACTACCTGCTCGGCCCGGGCCGCGAGACGGCGTTCACGTTCGACTCGTTGCGCACGCGGGACCTCCGGGAAGGGCCCGTCGAGCTGCTCGCCGAGCCGAAGGCGCCCGACGAGATGCGCTACGCCGAGCTGGGGCGCTACATCGACGCGCTGGCGCGCTCGGGCTCGGATACCAAGAAGCTGCGCGTGGAGCGCGCCCTGAAGCTGTCGGTGCCGTTCGCGTGCATCATCATCGCGCTGTTCGGCGCGCCGCTCGCGATCTCGACGCCGCGCAGCGGCGCCGCCTGGGGCGTGGCGGTGTGCCTCGCCACAACCTTCGTCGATCTGCTGATGTTCCAGCTGTCCAAGGCGGTGGGCGCGGGCGGCGTGCTGCCGCCCAGCTTCGCCGCGTGGGTGCCGAACTTCGTCTTCGGCGCGGCGGGGCTGTGGCTGTTGAAAAAGGCGCGGACGTAGCCGCGATCCAGCGAGCTACCAGTTGAGCAGGTAGCGCACACCCAGCTGCATGCGCCAGACGTCCGCCGTGGTCACCACCTTCTGGAACGACTTGGAAATCAACTGACTGCCGCTGGCTGCCAGTCTGTACGTCGCGGCACCACTGGCGTCGACCCCCGCGAAGGTCAGCGGTCGGGTCGTGACGAAGCCCTGGGCGACGCCCCAGTCGTGGTCGAGCAGATTGGTGACGTTCAGGATGTCGAGCCGGACCTGGAGCCGGTTCGGACGGCCCGCGATGCTCCGGCCGACGTCCTGCGAGATACTCATGTCGGCCCGATATACCATCGGCAGGAAGACGGCGTTGCGCTGGGCGTACGCACCGCGGCGCAGGGTGAGGTACGAATCCTGGTTGATGAAGGCCTCCCACGCCGCGGCCTGTTGTGCGGGGGTGTAAATGGTAGTGTCTTTGCCTACGACCACGGTGTTGGAAACGAAGTTCATCTCGCTCGTGTTGCGCGGTACGTAGATCAGATCGTTGCCCGAGGCGCCATCGCCATTCATGTCGCCCGAGTACACATAGCTGCCGTTGCCCGCGCTGCGCCCCTCGAAGTAGAGGCTCACGCTCGTCGGGCCGAGGCCCGTAAAGTCGCGGGTGTACGTCGCCGACCCGAAGACACGGTGGCCCGGCGAAAACTGGGAGTACCCCGCCGCCGGGTTGTTCGGATCGAGGAAGATCGGGTTACCGGTCCACGAGCCCGACGCGATGGAACCCGCGTCCACTGTGTTCCTGCTCACGCCGTAGGTGTACCCCAGCTTTGCGAATAGGCCGTTGCGGAACGCGCGCTCGATCGAAAACGCGAGGTTCCAGGAGTAACCTTTCCCCTCGTTCGTGAGAACGGTCGCGTTGCTGACATTCGAATAGATCCGGTTCGAGGTCCAGCGCGGGCGGGCATCGGGGCCGCTGAACGCCCGCTGCGACGCCGGGAGGTTGGCGTTGAGGTAGGCGATCCCGTTCACGTCCTTGGAATAGAGGAACTCGGCGGTGCCCGTCAAGTCCCACGGCAGGCGCTGGTCGACCGCGAAGTTGCTGCGCCACAGCTGCGGAAACTTGAAGTTCGGGTCAGTGAGTGCAAGCTGGAAGCTCGTCGCCGGTGCGCCCGTGACCGTGGCGGGCTTGTACGCATCGGGGTTCGGGTTGAACGGGAAGGCGGTCGTGTTATCCGCCTGGATGAAGCCCGTGAGGATCCCGGTGTTGCCGACCTGGTTCGAGATCCACACGTACGCCGGGCGACCGGTGAAAATGCCGGTCCCCCCCCGAATCTGGGTCTTCTGCTCGCCACGCACATCGTAGTTGAGGCCGAGGCGCGGTGAGAAGAGCAGGTTCACGCCCGGGAGGCTGCCGCTGTTGTAGTGCACTGGCGCTCCACTCGCAGCGCGGAACGTCATCGTATCCGCCACCGGATTGTCGTACGCCGTGTTCTTGAATTTGGGAACGTCGATGCGCAGCCCGCCGGTCAGCGTCAGATTGGGGATCGGCCGCCACTCGTCCTGCGCGTACACGCCGGAGTACAGTACATCCAGGGGCTGGACCGGCTCGGACTGCCCGGGGATGTTCGAGTACCCGACCTGGAAGCGGCGCAGGGTCACCGGCGAAACGGTGCGGTTCGGGTTGGCAAGATAGCCGTTGGCGTCGGTGTAGAAGTCGGCCAGCGAATTGTACGCGTAAATGCTCTGCGCCCCCTGGAAGAACACGTTCGTGGAGTGATACTTTTCCACGCTCACCCCGAACGTCAGCGCGTGCTTCGGCAGATAGATGGTGTAGTTGTCCTGCAGCTGGTAGCTGTGGTAGCGCAGCTGGTTGTCCGGCGTGAACGGCTCGAACCCGAACGTCGTGTAGTTGGTGCCCCCCTGGAGAATCTCCACCTCGGGAAACCACGGCGGGCTGATGTTCTTGCGGCTTTCGTCGCTCGTCGTATACCCCACGATGAGGTTGTTGGACATGTTGCGTGCGATCGACGAGTTCCACTCGCCCACGACGGAGCGGATGTTCTCCAAAATGGCGTAGTTCGAGTTCGCGAAGTTCAGGGCATCCAAGTTGCTCCGTCGATTCCCGAACCCAAGGGAGGCGGAGTTGGAGAGCAGGATGTCGGAGCTCGAGTTCAGTAGGTTGTACCGCAGGCTCAGCTTGTTGCGGTCGCTCAGGTTGTAGTCGAGCCGCGCGAGGACCCGGGTCGACGGAACCTTGAAATCGTAGCCCTGATAGGGCCCGGTGACGTAGTTGAAGTTGTTCTTCAGATAGCTGCTCAACGCGTCCAGATCCGACGCGAGAACGCGCGTGACGTTCCCTTTGACCGTGTCAGTCGGGGCACCCGTATTGGCCCGGAACGTGGTGCCGGGTGCGGTTTGGCCGTCGTTCTCGAAGCTGCCGAAGAAGAACAGGCGATTGCGAATGATCGGTCCGCCGAGGGCCACGCCGACGTCGTGGTACTTGAACGAGCCCGGATTGAAGGTGTTCGGGCCCGCTGTGGTGCCGACGAAGTTGTCGTTGCGCGTGTTGTAATACAGCGTCCCGTTGACGTCGTTGGTGCCACTCTTGGTGACCATGTTGATGCCTGCGCCCACGAAATTGCCCTGGCGCACGTCGTACGGCGCGACGTTCACCTGGAGCTGCTCAAGGGCGTCCAGCGAAACGGGCGCCACGCTGGTGCGGTCGCCGGGCTGACCGGCGAGCCCGAACGAGTTGTTGAAGTACGAGCCATCGATCGTCATGTTGTTCAGCCGGTTGTCCTGGCCGGCGAACGAAAACCCGAAGGACATCGGACTGTACTGCGGCGTGAGCCGAAGGAGGTCCTCGACCCGACGGCTGATGGTCGGCAGGTGGGCGATCTGCGCGGCGGCAATGGTCGTCGCGGCCCCGGTGCGCTCGGCGCTGAACACAGGGTTGCTCGTGGCCGTGACGGTGACAGGCTCCAACTCCAGAGTCGCGCGCGCCAACGCGAACCGCAGATCGGCGGTCCCACCCAACGTCAGCTGGATCTGGTCCTGCACCTCCTGCCGGTAGCCGACCAGCGCGACACTTACGCGATACGGCCCGCCGACGCGCATGCCGGGGATCGTAAACCTGCCGTCCGCCCGCGTAACCGCGGCGTACGCAGTTCCTGACGGCCCGTGCGCCGCAACCACGCGCGCCCCTTCAAGCGGGGCGCCGGAGGAGTCAGTGACGACCCCGGCGATCGCCGCGGTCGTTACCCCCTGGGCGCCAAGTGCCGGCGTGGCCCCGCAAGCGACCGTCACGAAGAGCAGACAAATTCTCAATGACCGCACCAATGTCTTCATCACGAGTCTCCAGCGGGATTCAATTGCAACAGGATGGTCAGGGCGCGGTAAATGTGCCCCGCCCCCGGAGGGTCGTCAAGCAACGCCCAGTAACGTCCGCGTCACCGCCGGGTCAACGTGAGATCGGGCGTCCGCGGCGCGGCATACCGCCGCCACACGACGTAGACAGGAATCCCGAGCAGGATCACGCCCACGTCGAGCCAGAAGAGCAGCGGCTCCGAGCCGAGGTAGTTCCCCAGCACGAACAGCGCGCCCAGCAGAAACAGCGCCGGGACGACCGGGTAGCCCCAAGTGCGGTAGCGCCGCTCGGCGGCGGGGAGCCGCCGCCGCAGCACGAACACCGCCGCCACTGCGAGCGCGTAGAACGGCCAGATGCCGATGATGAACTGATCGGCGAGCTCGGTGAACTTCCGCACCAGCACGAACACGGCGCCGAGGCATCCGGCGAGCACGATCGCCCCCGTCGGCGCCCCCGTCCGCGGGTCCACGCGCGCGATCGCCTTGGGAAATACGCCGTCCTCCGCCATGGCGAAGAAGATCCGCGGCGCGGTCATCATGGAGCCGTTGAGCGTACCGAAGGTGCTCACCGCCACCGCCGCCGAGACGGCGACGAGCCCCGCGCCGCCCAGCAGCACGCGAGCCACGTCGGCCGCGACGAGCTCGGCGCCCTTCATTTGCTGAATCGGGATGAGACTGAGGTATACGAGGTTGGCCGCGAGGTACAGCGCGACGACGCTGCCCGTGCCGATGAACATCGCGCGGGGGAGGTTACGTTGCGGGTCTTTCACCTCCCCGCCGACGAACGCGAGATCGCCCCACCCGTCGTACGCCCACAGGATCGCCACCATGGCGAGCAGGAACGGGGACACGCCCACGGACGCCCGCTGCGCCAGCATAGGACCGGGCGCGAGCCCCTGCCCACCACCCAGCGCGAAGCCCAGCAGGACCAGCGCCGTGAGAGCGCCGACCTTCAACGCCGTGCTCACGTTCTGCAAGATCGCGGCGCGATGGATGCCCACGTAGTTCACCACGGCCACGATCCCGACGTACGCGGCGGCCAGGAGCTGCTCGGCGCGGATCGCCTGCCCCGCGACCGTCACGACCGTGCCCGCTGGATCCACGCCGAGCACCCGGAGCGTGTACGCCGACGAGGTGATGGAGATCGCGCCGTAGGCGCCGGGGCGGATGATCAACAACTCGCCCCAACCGAACAGGAAGGCGGGAAGCGGGCCGAACGCTTCACGGATGAACACATAGATCCCGCCCGAGCGCGGGAACATCGCCGCCAGCTCCGCGTAGGTGAGCGCCCCGCACAGCGTCACCGCGCCGCCCAGCACCCAGCTGAGCAGGAACAGCGGCACGTCGTCCACGCGGTGCGCGATCGAGGCGGGGGTGCGGAAGATCCCGCTGCCGATAGTCGAACCGATCACGACCGCGACGGCGCTCCAGAGGCCGAGGCGGCGCGGGAGGCGCTCGCCCCAGCGGTCGGGAGCGGGCCGAGGTGCGGGTGCGGACATGAGGTGCCGAATATACATTTTCGAACCCATGACGCGACGCTTCGCGCCGCTCGCCTGGAGCGCCGCCGCCTGCACCTACCTGCTCATCATCCTCGGCGCCATCGTCCGGATCACCGGCTCCGGGATGGGGTGCGGGGAGGATTGGCCGCTCTGCAACGGACGCCTTCTCCCGCCCCTCGAGCTCCACGCGGTCATCGAGTTCGCCCACCGTCAACTGGTCGTGCTCGTGAGTGTGCTGGTGCTTGCCCTGGCCGGCTATGCGTGGTATCTCCGGAAGACGAACGGAGCGATCGGGAACGCGCCAGACCGGTCGGCCTTTGTCGCCCTCGGCCTGCTCGCCCTCCAAGTCGCCCTTGGGGCCGTGATCGTGAAGTTGGCCCTGCCCCCCTTGCGGATCGTACTGCATCTCGCCATCGCCATGCTGATCCTCGCCACGCTGATCGTGGCAGCAAAGCGGGCCCCACCACTGACCCCGGGCGCAAGCCCGGGGTTCCGAGAGGCTCGAGGATCCCCGGGCTTGCGCCCGGGGTCAGTGGGCTCGCGCCTCGGGTCAGCCGGGCTGATCGCCCTGGTGCTAGGCTTCGTCACCGTCCTGCTCGGCGCGCTCACGGCCAACCTGGGGGCGGCGTCGGCGTGTCTCGGGTTCCCGCTGTGCAACGGACAGATCATCCCCGACGGGAACTACCTGCAGCACATCCACTGGATCCACCGGCTGCTCGCCTTCACCCTGTTGGGGTACACGGTGTGGTGGGCCATCCGCACGCGGAGCCGTGGGGCGTGGGGCGTGGTTGCCCTCGTCACGCTCCAGATCGGCGTCGCCGCCGCGGTGGTGCTGTTCGGGCTCCCCCGGCCGCTGCAGGCGCTACACGTGGCCGTCGGGGCCGCTGTGTGGGGGGGGTTGGTGGTGGCAGTGGTGGGCACGCATCAAACGCCACTGCCACCTGGTAGAGCCGGCTGGTGACCGGAAGGCCCGCTAGGGTCGTCTCGTAATCGTAACCCGGAGGTTTCTTGGTGGCGTCGTCCCCGTGGGGTTGAACGTGGTCCGACGCTCTATCACGAGGAAGTGCGTACCCGCCGGGAACGTGAAGAAGAACGACTCCGGCTTCTTGGCGACCGTCGTGGTGCTCTTTTGCTTCCCGGCGGTCCCGGACTCTGGCGTGGTGCCACAGCTGGCCGTCTGCACCGTAGCCGCCGTGCAGGCAAAGATGTCGAGGTCCGTGAGCTCCGCAGGAGTCCCGTCCCAGTCCAGCAGGAACTTTATCGTCATCGTATCGGCCAGCGTGAACTGGTAGAACATGCAGGGACCCTGGAATCCCGTCACCGCGGCGTCGGGGCAGATCGCCTTGTTGTCCCGCTCAAACAGGTTCGTGATCATCGGCAGCTTCGCGCCGTCGCTGGCCGGCAGAGCCAGGGTTGGTGCAGTGGTCGCGCTGCTGTCCCCGATCCAAAAGTCCCCCGTCTGAGTCACGGTACCCACCGTATTGAGTGAGTACTGGTTGGTCGCGATGTAAGTCGGGGCGATGCTGTCGATCTTGAGGCGTCCCGCATCGGCGAACGGCGCAATCACCGTCAACAAATCCGCCGTCTTGTTTGCCACTGCGCCGACCACGCCGTTTCCGAATGTCACCACGGGACTACTGGAGAACTTCAGTAGTGATGTGGACGTAATGGTGATCGTCGAGCCGCCCGCGGGAGTGAGGTTCGAGATCGTCCCGTCGAAGACGATCGGCGCAATGTTCGCAGTGTCCACCACCGACAGATTGCCACCAGAGGCCTGAGCCACCTGAATCAGCGACCGACCGGGCTTGAGCCCCGTGACAGTGAAGCGCTGGCGCGTGCCGTTGGGATCCGGATTGACCGGGTCGAGAACCACCGTGGCCACGGTTGGGTCGCTCGAGGTCGCCGTGAACGTAGCGGGCACGGGGTTCAGCAAGGCGTCATAGACAGCCGCGAGAAACGAGCCGTTAGCGCCGACACTCGCGACGACGGGGTTGGGGTTGGCGATGATGGTCCTGGCGCCGCCCGCATTTGACGCGGTCGGGTCCTCTTTGCACGAACCGACCAAAGTCGCCACTGCCAACGCACCAATGATTCCGGATAGACTTCTATTCATGCGGACCTCGCTGGATGAGAGTCTGCACCTGCTCACCTCAGAACCGTTCTGCGTCCTCGACCGCTTCCGCTCCCAACAGCTCCTTCCAATTCGGCCGGCTCGGCTCGCGCCGCTCGTTCGTCCAGATCAACGCGTAGTTCCCAAACCGCGTCACGTCGTAGAAGACGAACTTGCGCGCCCGCGTCTTCGTATACTTCCACACCTCATACGGCGCCGTGCTGCCGGCCTGCGGCCGGTTTAGTGTCTCGTCGGGCGCGCCGTATCGGATGAAGATCCGTCCGCGATCCGTGCGCCACCCCGGTATCTCCGCCGCGCCGCCTTCGCGGAAGCGCCGGTTTGCCTCCGCAATCCCGCCGTAGAAGCGCTCTTCTTCTTCGTTGCGCGGCGTGCCGGGCGTCGGATCGCGTCGCGCCCAGAACTTCCGCAGGAAACTCCGCTTCCCCTCCAGCGTGAGCGATGGATAAATCCCCTGCTCATCCTCCGACATCAGGTAGATCAGCGGCGCGTATAGGCTGTCGAGCTGGCCCTCCACTAGCGTCATGAACCGATCCGCCACCCGGGCCACCGGCGCCGCGGCGGCGATGGCAGCCTCGGTCGCGAAGCCCGTCATGCCGAACTCGGCGCTCCGCACCAACTCCTTCCCATTTACCGTCACGCTCACGTCGAGCCGGTAGGCGCCCGGGGGCAGTCCGCCCAGATCGAGCATCCCGCGCGTCACCCCACCTTCCGCCCCGAGCGGCAGCCGCTGGGACGGCGTCGCCACGATCTGCGCCCCGCTGGCACTGCGCACCCGCGCCACCGCACTGGCCGTATCGGGGCGCCCCGGGTAGAGCTCGAGATAGTACCCGAGGTTCGCCTGGTCCGGGGTCAACGACGGCCGCCCCGACGTCTCGACGAACAAGTCCCCCTTGCGGAGCTCCCCAGGCCGAGGCACGGTATCCGCCGAGCCGGCCGCGACCCTCATCCGGGCGGCGAGCAGCAAGTCGGACGCTGGCGGCGGCGCGCCGAACGTGCTCACCTCGGCCCGCGCCCGGGACACGCGGCCCGTAGCCGAGTCGGTCACGACCACGTCGACCACATAGCGCCCGCGCGGCGCGGCGAACGCGAAGTGCTCGACTAGCGACGCCGCGGGCACGCCCAACAGCGACTGCGGCACGGCCTGCGACCACGCCTGCGACGTCAGCTCGGCGCCCGCGCTGTCGTGCACCGCGACCGCCACCCGATACGCGCCGCCGCCGCCGGCTCCGCCCGGTCCGGCGGTCAGCGCGCTGACCGCAGAGACTGGCACCCGGCAGAACGCGTCAACCAGCGTCAGCGCGTTCGCGCTGCGATAGAACCGTGCGACGCTGACCTGCACGGTGCCGGGTTCTTGCGCCAGCACCGCCAGCCCTACCACGACCGCACAGCTTGCTAGCACTCCGCTTGCCTGCACCTGCATCACTGTCCGTCGCCTGCGGCGCCTTCCTACCAGCCGACGCTGAAACTCAGGAAGTTCGTTCCGCCCAGAACGCCCAGATCGCGCCAGGCGTAGTCGAACCCGAGCCGGAGGTTCCCTTTCCCATACGCGAGCCCGCCGCCGACCGCGATGCCGTCCTTCGTGAAGCTGCCGGAGCTTTGGGCCGTCGACAGACCTCCAAAGCTGACGTCGTTCACATTGTTGTCGGGCTGGATCGTGTAGCTCGCCCGGGCCGCCAGCGAAAACCCTGAGTTGCCGATATTCGCGCTGGACACCTCCAACCCGCCACCGGCGGCCGGCTTAGTGTCGTTCGGCTGCGTGAACTCGCCGAGCACCGTGACGCGGTTCTGGCCTTGGCTGAGCAGGTCGAGCGCCGCGCTCACGCGGAACAGCACCGGGAGGTCCCATCCGGAGGCGCGCAGCCGCGAGGGCTGCGGCTCCTGGGGGACCTCGGGCGTCCCGAGCGGTGGCGTGCGGGTGACTCCGGCGTCGAGGCCGGTGCCGTCGTGCTTCAGCTGCGACCCGAGGTTCTCCAGCACGAACGCCGCCCGGATCGGCCGCGTCCCGACCGTCGCGTGGAAGCTCGTCCCGAAATCCACCGCGACCGCGCCGGCTCGCGTTTCGCCCAGCTTATCGGTGATGAACTTGAACGAGAACCCTGCCGAAAAACGGTCGGAGAAGTTCTGGGCGTACGTGCCGGCGAGAAACGTCTCGGCCACGGAGTAGGTGCGGCCGTCGCCGTCAGGCGCGTCCACAGTGTACACGGGCTGGTCCGAGAAGCCGAAGGTACCCGCGCTCAAGCCGACCGATCGGGCGCCGCCCGTGAGAGGAAATGCGATGCCGAGCCACGAATACCGCGTGCCGGCCACGTAGTCGTACGTGGACACCATGACGCCCGGCCGGGGCAGCTGGGCGAGCCCTCCGGGGTTGTAATACAGCGCCGTGACGTCGGTAGCGAGGGCTGCGAAGGCGCCGCCCAAGGCCGCACCGCGCGCCCCCGCACCCAACAGCATGAACTCGCCGGAGGTACCGCCGTACGCGGTGTTGTCATTGCGGGTAGTGATCTGCGCGACCGCAGGCGTGGCCAGTAGCAGCGCCGTCACGATCGCACCCAATTCACGAAAGAGCGACTTCGTCATGGCGAGCCTCCTCACGGTGCGAAGTTGACGACGGTGAAGCGCCCGATCTTGGTCTTTCCATCGGGGCCCTCGAGGTGGTAGAAATAGACGCCCGAGGCCACAAACTGGTTATTGCGGTTCCGCAGGTTCCAGGTTTCCTCACCGGAACCGGCTGGATCGTTGTGCGCTATCACCTGCACGAGAACGCCGCTCACCGAGTAGATCCGGATAAGACAGCGCGACGGAAGGTTCACGAACTTGAGCACTTTCTGGTTGGCGGTGACCTCGTAGGCGTTCGCCACATAGTACGGATCGGGCACCGTGTGCACCTTGCTCAAGTCCCCAGACGCCGTGCTGTCCACGCTGTACTGCTGTTGCACCGTGATTTTGTACGTGAGCCCCGGAGCCAGTGAGGGCCGGACGCTGGGCCCCGTGAACGTGTACGCCGCGCAGGATCGCATCACCGGTCCCAGCTCTGGAGCGCAGGTCGCGGTCATAGACCCCGTCACGGCGCGGAGGTGCCATTTCGTACCGGCTACCGGAATCGCATTCATCTCCAGCAAGAACGCCTCCCCATTGATCATCAGGGCGACGCCGTCCCCATCCCGCACACCGTCCCAATTGAAGTCGAGTGGCTCGAACTGCGCCTTCTTCTCCAGGGTGATACACGGGATGGCCCACCAATCGGGGAAGCAGGTCGGTGGAGTCCCGTAGATGTGGTGGTAGCCGACCACGTTGATGTTGGGTGTCCCAGTGCCATCGTCGATGTCTGTTGCGGGGGCGCTTCCCCCCGCCGTAACCCCGGCGGCCAGGAAGGCGCGGACGTTGATGAAGCCGAAGCCCGTCCCACCGTTCGGCGCGTACGGGAGATTCGAGTGATGAGTTGCGTCGGACACCGAAATACTTGAGTCCGCATTCCAGGTCACGACGAAGTCACCCGGATACCACGTGGTCGCTCCTCCGGCCTGGTAGCCACGGAAGTTGATGCTCGTGGCACCCCGCGGGCCGGCGGCGTCCGCGTTCGTGGTCGGATCGGACACGCGATCCCGATAGGTCTGCGGTGCCCAAATCCGGCCTACCCCGGTGAGCTTCCCGGAATTGTGAGCGCTGTCCGCGTATCCCACGATCGTGGGATCGGGCGGCTCTTGGCCAGCGTCGTCAAACCAGCGGGAATGCGCGAGATAGCGGCTGGTTTCGCGGTTCGACGAACTGCCGACGTTGTACCGCCCGACAGCCAATGAAGCCCCCATCGACGTGAACCTGAGCGGAAGCGTCTGCGCTCCGAACGAAATCGGAATCCGCGTGTTGGAGAGCTTCACCCCGAAGAGCCGGGCTCGCGTCGAGTCGTAGGGCACGATGGCTTGGCCGGCAGCACCGAAATCCCAACTCTGATCGGAGCCGTCAGCGAAGTTCGACTCGGGCAGGAGCACTGCCTTCGTAGCACTGGCGCCGCCTGCGGACACCGTGAGGTACATGGTGGGGCCAGTCCCGAATCCGCTTACGAAACCCGGGAGCACGGAGTCAATGCGCACCGTGATGTCGCCCGGGGGCAACAGCTCAAGGGCACCGACGATCGCCAAGCTTCCGTCATTGGCTGGCGGCATGTTCCCGTTGAACGTCCCTTTCGTCGCATCGATCGTAGGGTAGCCGAGGGCGGAATTGAGCTGGGTTCCATCCCCTCCGTACACGGCCTGCACGAGCGCGACCTGCGAAACCGTGGTGGCGAGCTTGTGGGGTGAGGCGCGTTTCGTGATGCGGGGCGACTCGAGCGACGATGGACCCGACCTGACGGAGTTCACGTCGAACGCTGTGACCGCGTAGAAGTATGTGAACGAGTTTCGAACGTCTTTATCGATGAAGGCAAAGCCCACGCCCGAATTCGTCAGCTGGGGGCACCTGACGTCGCCGCACTGCTGGTTGACCATCAGCGAGTCCGGCTTCAGGTCCAGCACGCCTCCAGTCGCGAGCTTCACCCTCCCCCCCGGCGGAACCTGAACTATGCTGCCAGCAAGCTCGACCGAATTGGATGCAGCGAACGGGGGTACGGTGTCGAAATGGACCGGGCAGTCGGTGTAGACAGCCCGCTCCGGGGCGCAGTTCCCGTAGTCGATCTCCCCCGTGCGGTCCACGAACGTTGTGCCGGAATAGTCAAACTGCGCGACCAGCTGGAGCTGGCTCGACGTACGGCCACGGTAGATGCGATACCCCTCAACATCGAACTGCCGGAAGTTCGGGTTGAAGAGCACGTTCTTGATCTTCTTCGTGGGGTCCGTGGGATCCGGAACGCTGTCCTTGCTGGCGATGGCGAAGAACGGGTCGCCCGTCTGTTCCGTAGCGCTCTTCTGCCAAACGATCGTGACCTGATTGTCGCCAGGGATGAGGTAGAACGTCGGCGCGTCCGGCGCAGACGGCAGCAAGAACCCCTTGTCGAACACCGCCTGGGCGACAAGCGCTTTATCGAGGAGCGACCGCGGCGTGGCGACGACCTCGTCCTGGCTAATCTTGCCGTCGCCATTCAGGTCGGTGTGGGACACCCAGCCCGCGATCTTGTCAATCAGGCGAATCGAATCTGCCGGCAGGGCCGTCAATCCCACCCCGAGGGTCCCGGGCTTGATGTCCACCCCAGAGCCCTGCGCAAAGCCAGACACATTGAGCGGCGCCGCGTTGATGTACGCCACGACGATGCTCGCCGCCTGGCCGGGCCCAAGCGAGAAGGGCCCCGACGCCTGGTAGAACCGCGCATCGCCTTGCGACTGGCCGAGGAAGCAGTAGCGCCTCGCCCGCACTTGGGGCCCCGGGGCCGTGGGATTGCACGGGTTGTCGGTCGGCCCGAGGAACCCCGATAAATAGCGATACAACTGGCGCACGCCGACCGGGTCAGGGAACCCGGTCGCTGAGTTCAAGTTCTGCGAGAACATCGTCAGCCCGACCTGCTTTCCAGTGACGGGATCGACGGGCGAGCGCAAGTACTTGATTCCGATGAACCCAGTCGCCGCCGCGAAGGGCGGGCCAAAGATGTCGGGCGGGAACTGCCAGCCGACGTCAGGCAGGAACGTACCCGTGTACTCGAGGCCGAGGTTGAAGGGAACGATTGCGCTTGCGTAGTTCTGGCTGAAGACTGCCACATCCGCGTCCATGGCCTGCGCGGCGTACACCGAGTCGATCGTGTAGCCGGCGTCCGGGATCTGGATCTTGAACTTGTTCTCGTTTAAGTCCTGGAACTGATCGCCAATCGCTGCGATCTCGGCTTGTAGCGCCGCAGGGATAGTGGGGTTGTTGTACTTCCCGGAAGACGAGCGCGCGCTAACGTTGTAGAACGTGTAGATGACGTAGATGATGTCTTCGTTGCCGCTCGGGAAGTTCCACGCCAGGATGCGCTGATCTACCGCAATCCCAACCGGATGCTCCCGGCCAGTAAGCGCGACCGGGTCCCCTTCCCAATAGCGCACGAACGCGTCCCCTTGCGAGATCGCCTCGCTGCCGATGAGGATGGGGTTGTAGATACCCGGGTCGAGCACTGTCTTGGTGGGCGCCGTGTTCCAAGCCGACACATCGGCGGGAACGATGCGACTGAAGAGCAATGACAGGGGGTTCCCCATCAGCTGATCGCCACGCGCATCGAAGAAAAAGGCGCCAGACGTATCGCCGGACCAGGCGAACCCTGAGGTCCGCGAGATGATGCCGGCAATCTGGAGCCCGGAGTTGAAGATGTATTGGTCCGGCGTGCCTTTGGGCCAGAAGCCGCCGCCCCCCACGGGCGAGCCCGCGAACGCGACGCACACCTCGCCGTCGTTCTTGAGACCGCACTGCTGCCTGTTCACCTCGAACAAATAGCCCGCAGACGAGAACAGGTTCATCGCCCGCGGTCTCGTGGGCTTGATGGGCTTGGCCGCCGCCACCGACGACGCGGCGGTCGCCCCGACGACCAGGAGCGCGAAAAACGCCCGCACCGAACGTATTAACGACGTTGAACGCATGGTCATTGCTCTCCCTCGAGTCAGCAGACTGAGGGGCAGCACCCCGAAACCCGGGATGCCGCCCGCCACCACCGTCTAGAAGTTCAGCTCGAAGCCCACCCGGATATGCCGCGGCTGGCCGTTGAACCGCTGAGGCCCCAGGAACGCATCGTAGAACGCATTGAGCACGCGGTCTTGCTCGGCCGGCGTGTAGATCCCATCGCCGTTGCCGAACCGGGCCTCGACGCGCCTCAGCGACTCGCAGTTGGCCGGGTTGCCCCAACCGCTACACCCGAGCGTAAGGTCGACGGAGCCGTCCTTGGTCAGCGCGCTGGCGTCGCTGGCCTCGCTTGCGATGTTCTGACGCTCCGGACTGAGCGTCTTCTCCTTGAGCAAGCTGTTGGTCACATCGCCTGTCTCGGCATAGACACCCTCGATGTTCTTGAAGTTGAAGACGTTCCGAATGTCGGCGTACACTGTCCAGTCGATCCGGCCGATCCGGAAGCCTTTGTTCACCCGCACGTCCACGTTCTTCGTCCAGGGCAGGATGGAGGCATTCAAGTTCTCCGCTGCCCTGCCGCCGAGCCCGAAACTCAAGTGCGGCACGGTCTGCCCGTCGCCGTTGTTCACCAGCAGGGTGTAAGGAAGCCCGCTGCGCGCGTAGAACGTGACGAATGCGCTTACGTCACGCCCGATCGCCCCGAGCGTGGTGCCTTTCTTCCAGCCGGTCGGGAGGGTGAACCCGAGCGAGCCCACCAGGTTGTGGGTGCGGTTGTCGTCCGTGGGCTGTGCCTGCTCGGGTGGCAGCGTCCGGTCGCCCGTGAGCCCCGAGACCTGACGCGCGAAGGTGTTGAGATAGCTGAACGGGTCGGAGCCCGTGTTCTTAGCGACCTGGAACGTGTAGGCGACCGAAGCGTTGACGTAGTTCGAGACGCGGTAGTCAAGCTTGAAATCGACGCCCTTCGAGTTACCGAAATCCCCATTCGTCAGGACGTTGACGCTGAGCGTCTCCGAAGCCTGCCGCGGGCTGACGTATGGGAGGATGCGAGCTGCATAGTCGGCCACCTTATCCTTGTTGTACGCGGAGACGTCGAGCACCAGGTCCTGGCTGAACGCGTGCCGCACCCCGAACTCGAACAGGATCGTCTTGCCGAACCTGAGGTCGCGGCCGAACACGTCGTTCGAGTTGGTGAACGACAGGTCGTTGTTCACGCCCGTCATCAGGGTGGTGAACTCGGGTGTCTGCACCTGGTGCGAGTAGGACAGCCGGAACCCCGTCTTCTCGGTGATCGGGAACGACACCCTCAGTCGCGGCGACAGCGCCTTGTGGCCGGTCGAGGGAAGGAACACCCGTGCCAATGAGTTGGCGTAGGCCGTGTCGTTCGTGGCCGCGTCCGAATTCCATCCCGGGTCGCTAGAAATGAAGCCCGGCGTTTTCGCGAATAGCGCCTTCGGGTCGTAGTAGTCCCAGCGCACTCCGAGCTCAAGCACCACGTCGCCCAGGTCCAGTCGGTCGGCCGCGAAGAGACCGTACTGGACCGGATGCACGACGTAAGCGTCCATGAAGATCATCCTCAGCAGGCTGCTGCTCCAGTACGACAAGTCGGTTTTCTTGGCGTCGCCGCCCAGCGTGAACCGGTGGTAGCGGTTCGCCTGCCAGTCCACGACCAGCCGCCCGACATAGCGGGTCTCCGAGAGGAACGTCCCTCCGACGTCCATCCCGGTGTTGAAGAACCCGCCGGCCTGGAGTCCGTAAGGGTTGAGCCGACCGTTTTGTGCATTGTTCAAATCGGTGCGGTTGAGGAGCGGGACCGTTTGCCCGTTGGGATTGTTATTGCGAATGTCCCGTATCACCTGGTCGGTGATCGGGAACGGGAACCCCCCGAAGCCGGCGAACTGTAGTGTGCTGAACTCGATCCCCATCATGGGATTCCGCGTGTCGATGTCCGATGCCGGATCCAAAGCCCCGGCGATGGAGCGATCTCGCGCCCACGACAGGTTCAGGTTAAGCGACAGCGCCCGCTCCGCACTGCGTGTCACCTGATGGTTCCAGTTGAGCACCCCGAGCCGTTGCCAGGTGTGCTGACCCTGGAACAGCGCGGGATCGGCGATCCTCCTGCCGGGGTTGAATCGCTGTTGGTTGCCGTTGGCGACCCCGGTGAACCGGACGCTCGAGCCCGAGCCATAGGTGTATTGCAGGTTACCCTGGAGCTGGATCGCAGTCGTCCAGTTCATCGCGAGTCGCCGGCCCTGACAATCGAAGCCGTAGTTGCTCTGGATCGCCTGGGCCAGGGGGTTAGCGCTGGAGCCGAGCTGACCGCAGGGGCCGCTGAACTGCACGAACCGCGGTACCGCCGTCTGCGCCACGTTGCCATCCGAGCCGGTCACCGGCACGATCGTGTCGACGCCGGCGACGATGAACAGAGGGACCGAGTCAGCATCTTTCGCCCGGAAGTCGGAGTTCTGGCCCTGGACCACGGCGGATCCGAACCACCGCAGGTTCTTGATGTTCGGTACCGAGCCACCGAGCGATCCCTCGAAGCGGTTGAAGCCGACGCTGATCTTGTCGCCGAACGGCTCGTCTGTCTCCCCGGAGAAGGAGCCGGAGAGCTTTTCGCCGCCCGCTTTTGTGGTGTAGGCGATGACGCCGGACTGCGCATCTGAGAACTCGACGCCGAGCGCGCCTGTGGTAACAGACGCCTCTTCCAGCGCGTTCGTGCCAACCGTGATGCGCTGCGCCCCGCTGTTGGTGCCGCGCACCGGCGCGCCGTCGATGTAGACGTTCGCTTCCCCCGGCCGGCCGCCGCGGATTGACACACCGGCAGCCGATCCCGACTCCACCACGCCGGGCTGGAAGGTGAGGACTTGGCGGACGTCGTCGATCGGAAGGCTGTGCACGAAGTCGCCCGCCACGGTCGAGCCGGACGTGACCTTGTCACGCGGCACGATCGGATTAGCCGGTCTTTCGATCACGACGGGGGCGATGGCCACGGCCGACGGCGTCAGCTTGACGTTCACCGTCAGCGTGAAGCCTCCCTGCACGCGCACGCCGGGGACTTCGGCGGCGGCATAGCCGATGAAGCGGGCGCGCACCGTGTAGGTGCCCAGCGGCACGTTGTTGATGAAGTAGTAGCCCTTGTCGTTCGTCAGGGCCCCGAAGGACGTGCCGACGATCGTCACCTGCGCGCTCGCGACCGGGCCGCCCTGCTGGTCCGTCACCGAGCCTTCGATTTTTCCTGTCGTCTGTTGCGCGGCGAGCGACGACGCTGCGACCAGCAACGCCACCGCAGACGCGTAACCCAACGCGAGGAAGCGACCGAAGGCGCCTCTCACACGATGAGTCATGGGATCGTCCTCCATAGGCGTGAATGCACGGGGATGAGCGGACGGAAACGTCGAGGACACGCCATCACCTCCAGGGTGGTGTCAGGCGCCAGATATGGTCAGCTTCAGAGCAGCTGACCCGCACGCAAGACGTCGTCGAGACGAAGCGACGGCCGAACTCAAGAATCGGACGGCGACCGGAGTGTCCTCCGGCGCGGACAGGGTCGATTCGTCCTGACGCGGCGAACATGGTGCGCGCCTGAGACACCCGCAAGACCCCCTGCCACGCCCCACCACCCCACCCTGTTTCCAGACGCCAAGACGCCAGGACGCCCAGAAAACCCTCACACCAACAGCAACTCCTGTTGCGGCGCCGGGGGGGTGACCTCCGGACCCGTTTCGTCCATGAACACGTTGATCTCACTGCGCATGCCGAACCGGCCGGGCAGATAGATCCCCGGCTCCACCGAGAAGCCGACGCCGGGCACGAGCGCGCGCTCGTCGGCGGTCTCGAAGTTGTCGATGTGCGGGCCCGAGCCGTGCAGGTCACGATCGATCGAGTGCCCGGTGCGGTGCACGAAATACTCGCCGTATCCGGCCCCGCGGACCACGGCGCGCGCCGCATCGTCCACCTCGGCACCGGTGGGGACCCGTCCCCCGTCCCCCTTCCCCGCCCTTTGCCAGCGCTCCCGGAGTAAGGCGACCGCGGCATCACGCGCCGCCCGCACCGTATCCCAGACCTTACGGACCTCCGCGTCGGGGGCGCGCCCCGCGAAGCCCATCCACGTCTGGTCGGCGAACACGGATCCGAGCGAGGGGCCGCCCCACAGGTCGAGCAGCAACACCTGGCCCGCTTGCAGCCGCAGATCCGCCCCCGCGTGCGGCTCGTAGTGCGGCATCGCGGAGTTGGCTCCGAACGCCGCGATCGGCGG
>Ga0209761_1000809_pt1 | contig 19965 bp, 17 predicted proteins | sample GraSoi013_1_40cm_4_FD_185818 | JGI IMG/M metagenome (GOLD analysis project Ga0209761, IMG submission 185818) | Grasslands soil microbial communities from the Angelo Coastal Reserve, California, USA - Sample 09_25_2013_1_40cm (SPAdes) (version 2) | ecosystem: Environmental > Terrestrial > Soil >...
GTCGCAGACCTCTCCAAGGGTCGCCTTCGCCCGCACCGCGTCGAGAATGAAGGGCATCGTATTGTCGTCGGCCTCGCACGCCTTGCGTAGGCGATCGAGGGCCCGGGCATGCTTCTTCGCGTCCCTGCTGCGGCGAAGCTTCCGGAGGCGGTCCACCTGAGCCTTGAACGAGGCCTCCGTCACCCGGAGCGGCTCCACTTCCGTCTGCTCGTCGACGATAAAGTCGTTCACCCCCACGATCGTGCGCTCCCTGTCCTCGACCTCGCGCTGATACCGATACGCGGAGTTCGCAATCTCCTGCTGGAAGAACCCTTTCCGGATCGCCGGAATCACGCCGCCCAGGTCTCCGATGCGGTCGAAGTATCGATACGCGTCTTCCTCGAGTTCGCCCGTGAGGGCTTCGAGGAAGTACGAGCCGCCGAACGGGTCCGCCGTGTTCGCGACGCCACTCTCGTGGGCGAGGATCTGCTGAGTCCTCAAGGCGATCCGCGCGGCTTTCTCGTTCGGTACTTGATAGGCTTCGTCGTACGCGTTCGTGTGGAGAGACTGCGTTCCACCCAGGACCGCCGCGAGCGCTTGGATCGTCGTCCGGACGATGTTGATCTCCGGTTGCTGGGCGGTCAGACTCACGCCCGCGGTCTGCGTGTGGAAGCGCAACAGCCACGACCGCGGCTTCTTCGCTCCGAAGGTGTCTCGCATCTCGCGCGCCCAGATCCGGCGGGCCGCGCGGTATTTGGCCAACTCCTCGAAGAGATCGTTGTGCGCGTTGAAGAAGAAGGAGAGACGGGGCGCGAACTCGTCGACCTTCAGGCCGCGGTCGATCCCCCAGCGGACGTACTCCATGCCGTTCGCCAGGGTGAAGGCGAGCTCCTGCGCCGCCGTCGCTCCCGCCTCGCGGATGTGGTACCCGCTAATCGAGATCGTGTTCCACCCGGGCACCTGCTTCGACCCGAACTCGAATGTGTCCACGACGAGCCGCATCGACGGCTCGGGCGGATAGATCCATTCTTTCTGGGCCTGATACTCTTTCAGGATATCGTTCTGGATCGTCCCGCGGAGTTTCGTCCAGGGCACGCCGCGGTCTTCGGCCATCGCGAGATACATCGCCCAGATCACGGAGGCCGGGCTGTTGATCGTCATCGACGTGCTCACGCCGCCCACATCGATTCCGCGGAACAGGATCTTCATGTCGTCGGGCGAGGAGACCGCCACGCCGCAGGTCCCGAACTCGCCTTTCGCCTCGGGCTCGTCGGTGTCGTAGCCGTACAGGGTCGGCATGTCGAAGGCGACGCTGAGACCCGTCTCGCCGTGCGAGATCAGGTACTTGAACCGCCGGTTCGTGTCCTCGGCGCTGCCGTAGCCGGCGAACATGCGCATCGTCCACAGCCGGCCGCGGTACATCGTCGGATGAATGCCGCGAGTGAAGGGAAACTCGCCGGGCTCCCCGAGGCGCTCGCCACCGGTTTTGCGGTCAAGATCGAGGGGTGTGTAGAGCCCCTTCACGGGTCGGCTCGACGTCGTCACAAATTCCTTGCGACGTTCGGGGTGGGACGCGAGCGCCTCCTGAAGGGTGGTCTCCTCCCACCGCTTCAATTCCTTCTCGAGGACCTTGCGTTCGTCCTCGTCCCGCATGAGCGCCTCGCGTGGTTTCAAAGGGCCGTGCCTATAAGATGATTGCGTCGGTTCACTCGGGCGCCATCGACTCGACGATCGTTTTCGCGAGACCCTGGAAGGCCTGCTCCACGTTCTCTCCGGTCTTCGCCGACGTGTAGAGGACCGGGCACTCGTACGAGGCCAAGACGGTCGATGCGTCCTCCGAGTTGACCTCGCGGCGGTGCGCGAGATCCGTCTTGTTCCCGAGGGCGTACACCGGGCAGGGACCGACGGAATCCCGGACCCCGTCAATCCATTTCGTCAAGTCGCGAAGAGACTGAGCGCGGGTCACGTCGAACACCGCCAGGACGCCCTTCGCGCCGTGGAAGTACGCTTCCTTGAAGAGTTGCAGGAACGTCCTCTTGCCCATGATGTCCAAGATCATCATGTCGACCTGGACCGGCCGACCTTGCATCGACCCCAAGGCGACCGTCTTCTTCGAGACGACCGCGCCGAGCGTCCGGATATACGACTCGTCGAACGCCCCGGACACGAACCGGTGGATGAGGCTCGTCTTGCCGACGCCTTCCTCGCCCACTAGGCAGATTTTGAACTTGAAGGTCTTGGACTCTGGGTCCATCGTGGGCCTTCGCAGCATGGTAGGCCGCGATACCCTGCCGGGGGGTTATCAAGCCGTCGGCCCGATTTTCAGATTCGGGAACGCACCGGCTCGAATCCTTCGATGTCGGCGATCGTCCCCGTCCGCCCGTTCCGCGGCTTGAGCCGCACCCGCACGGACAACCCGGCGCGAGCCTGCTTCGGCGCGACGAGGAGGCGATGGAAAAGGCCACCGCGGATCCCTTCGAAGGTCACGAACGCCCAGACTTGCGGCTGCGACAGCTTGGCGCCGGTCCGGTCGACGTGGGCCACCGTGACCGCTGCGACCTGCCCGGCCCTCGGCACGTCCACGTATTCCGTGAGCTCCGCGAAACAATCCTCGCAGAACATGCGCGGCGGAAGATAGTCGAGCTTACACGCCGCACACCGAGAGGCCAGCATGCGGCCCTCGTCGCGCAGCGCGACGAAGAACCGCTCCCCCGCAACGCCCGACGTGTAGATGTAGTCTGCCTCGACGTCCCCCTCCCAATGCCGGAACTTCCGTGCGTCGGTCGTCCGCTCGAGGAACGTCATCGCTCCCCCTCCCGCAAGGGTCGGAAATAGCGGATGTCGAGGACGCTTCCACGGCGATCCGCGGGCGGCTTCCACTCGGCCTTCACGCGCATCCCGATCCGGATTTCGTCCTTCGTCATCTCGCCGAAGTAGTGCATCATCCCCATCTTCGACGAGGCGCCATCGAGGCTCACGACCCCGACGAGGATCGGCTCCACAATCCGCTTGGCATCCGTGTCGAGGTACGAGACGGAGAACGTCTCGATCGTTCCGGTATCTTGAATGAAGGTCCATTCGTCGGTGGGCCGGAAGCACTCTTCGCAGAACATCCGTGGGGGAAAGAGGATGCGCTCGCACTTGTGGCACGTCCGCGCGATGAAGCGACCGTTCTGCAGCTCCTGGAGGAACCGCGACATCGCTTCGCCCGCGGACCAGGCGTACTTCGCGTCCGGCCGGAATCGAGTCTGCGTGACCTTGCCCTCAAGAAGGTCGGCAGCGCGGAGCTCGATCCCGGGCCATCGCGAGATCCGCGCCGTCATCCTTTCATCACCACCACGGAGCCATACTGCATGAGGTCGCCCCACGCCTGGGACACGCCGGTGTGCACCTCATGCGGAATCTGTCGCTTGCCCGCCTGGCCCGTGAGCTGCCAGAAGAGTTCGCCGATCTTCATTCCCATCGTCGCCGCGATGGGATTCCCGACCCCGAGCAGGCCGCCGGACGGACATACCGGCAGCTTCCCGTCCCGTTCCGTGACGCCCTCCCGCGTCAAGACGGGCGCTTCGCCCTTGTCGGCGAGGAGCAGACCCTCCAGATGATGGAGTTCTTTGTAGTCGAACGGATCGTACGGTTCGGCGAAGTCGATCTGCCGCCGGGGCTCGTCGATCTTCGCCATCTTGTACGCGTGCTTTGCAGCGCGGGCGACGTATTCCGGAAAGACGAGGTCCCGATCCGTCCACATCGTCGAGTCGATGCACCAGCCGACGCCGGAAATCCACGCTCGGTCTTTGATGCGCCGCTTCCGGATGAAGTCCTCCGAGGCCAGGATGACCGCCGAGGCGCCGTCGCTCGGCGGACTGATGTCGAGCCGCTGGACGGGCCACGCCATCACCTCGCTCTTCAAGACGTCGTCCACGGTGATGTTCGGGTCCGCGAGCTGGGCGCACGGATGGCCGACGGCGTTCCGTTTGTTCTTGACCGCGACCCGGGCGATGTCCTCCTTCTTGACGCCGTACACGGTCATGTAGCGGTTCATCTCCATCGCGAAGATCCAGACGAGGTTCGGCTTGAGCGGGCGGTCGAGGATCGGATCCCAGATGTTCGCGAACACGCTCTGCGGATGCGGCTGGCACGAGGACATCTTCTCCTCGTTCACGACGAGTACGACGTCCGCGAGACCGGAAGCGACGTGCCACCAGCCCGCGATCGTGCTGAAGACGCCGGTGCCTCCGCCGGTGAAGACGCGCGTGTACGGCTTGCGATAGCCCCCGGATCCATCGAGCAGGTACTCGCCTTTCATCGCGACGCCGTCGAAGGCATCCGGCGCGGTCCCGCAGACGACCATGTCCACATCGGCGCGGGTGAGCCCGGCCGAATCGAGGGCCATCTTCGTCGCCTCGAAGCACATCTCCTTGCCGGTCTCCTGGAGGCGCCGCCGGAAGAGCGTCATGCCGGCCCCAATGACGCCGACTTTCGTCACGGGCCCGCCCCCAGGACGGCCACGGCGCCCGTCGTGCTCGGGACGAACCGCCACGATTGCGCGACGCCCACCCGGACGCCGTCGAGTTGCCGGACGCCCGCGTGGCCGCGAAGCTGGAGGGCGACCTCCGCGGCCCGGTGGAGTCCGGTCGCCTCGAACACGTTTCCGCACCCGAGGGATCCGCCCGAGACATTCACCGGGAAGCGGCCATCCGCATCGTAGTCACCTCGGAGGACTTGCGCACCCGCCTCGCCTTTTTTCGCGAGCCCGAGGGATTCGAGATGTTGAAGCTCCTTGTACGAGAAGCGGTCGTCCACCTCCGCAAAGTCGATGTCGGTGGCCGGTCGGCGGACCTTCGCCAAGCGGTACGCCATGTCGGCCGCGATCCGGGCGTAAGTCGCCCCGGTCCAATCCCGCGTCTCGAGGCTCGGGGAGTCGCTGGCCCACCCAATGCCGCGGACCCAGACCGGGTTCGAATGGAGTTTCTTCGCGGCGCGATCCGACGCCAGGACGAGGACGACGCAACCGTCCGCGGGATTCGAGATGTCGAGGGCGCGGAGCGGGGCAAACCGTTCCTCGGACCGCATGGCTTGGTCGGCGTCGACCGCCGCGCCGTACGCGGCCAGAGGATTTCTGAGGCCGTTTCCCCGGTTCTTCGCAACGACCGCCCCGAGTGCCTTCGGCGAAGTCCGCGTGCCGCGGAGGTAGGCGTCCGCCTCGAGGCCCGCCACGACGAACGGATGGGCGCCGAGCGGCTTGTTCCAGATTGGATCGAAGGCGTGCTCGATGACCCCGTCGAGCGTCAGGACGTCGGATGCCTTGCTGTGGGCCTCGACGACGGCGACGTTGATGAGTCCCGTTTGAATCTGCATGTACGCATTCGCGAGGCCTTGCAATCCGTCGCCGCTGACCGTGCAGGTCGGGCGCAGCGCGGCCCCGAGCTGGTCCGGGACGAACTCGTCGAAGATCCCGAAGCCTTCGTAGTAGTCTTCGGCGCAGGTGATGAAGGAGTCGACGTCCTCGCGCGGGTCGATCGCCGCGTCTGCGTAGGCGCGCGACGCCGCCTCGAACATCAATTCTTTCCAGTTGTACTCGGGCGTCGAGGGCCGGAACGCGGTCATCCCGATTCCGATGATGCCGACTCGCATGTCCTCCCTTCCGGCCGCGGCTCCCGAACGCGGGAAAGTCCGCGACCGCTCAAAAGACTGTCGCAGGCGGAAGGCCTTAAGATTCGCCGCGTTGTTCATCGGATTCGGGAACGGGTTCCGACTGCCGCTGTACTACTTCGACGTCGAGACGACAGGAGACGATCCACAGCAGGACCGGATCGTGACGGTCCAGTATCAAGCCCTCGCGGACGATCTGACGCCGACCGGTTTGTTCCAGGTGATCGCGGAGTGGGAATGGGGGGAGAAGCAGGTGATCCAGATGGTCCTCGCCAAGGGCGTCTTGGAACCGACGTGGGATTTCGTACCGCTCGGGAATCGCCTCCGGTTCGATCTGACGTTCCTTATCGAACGTGCGACAAAGTGGAAACTGATCGACTGGGACATGGCGAAGCTGAAGTACTTCTGGTTCACGAAACCGTACCTGGACCTCGCGCCGGTCCTCGTCATGCTGAATCGCGGCACCTTCACCGGATCGAGCCTCCACTCGTTCGCGGACAAGGAAAGCGGAGCCCGCGTGCCGAAGATGTACCGCGAGGGTCTCTTCCCGGAGATCATCGACTACGTCACGCGGGAGCGGGACGCGGCGTTGGACCTGTTGAAGGAGAGCCGCGAGGTCATCGGCGACCTCGGGGACCGCCGCCGTCGGCCCGTGCACAAAGGCGAAGCGAAGCCCTAAGAGGGCGTTCGCGCTTTTCGCCCCGGAGGCATGAGATGGACTTCGACCTCTCGCCGGAACACGAGTTGATCCGGCGCACCGCCCGGGACTTCGCGGAGAAGGAGATCCGCCCCGTCGCCGCTCACGTCGACAAGACGGGAGAGTTCCCGAAGGCGACGATCGCGAAGATGGCCGGCCTCGGTTTCATGGGAATGACGATTCCCGAAGCATACGACGGCGCGGGCCTCGACTCGGTCGCCTTGGCGATCACCGTGGAGGAAGTGGCCCGCGTGTGCGGATCGCACGCGCTCATCATGGCGGCGCACAACTCGCTCTGCACGGGGACCGTCTGGCTCGCGGGGAACGAGGAACAGCGTCGAAAGTACGTCCCGGACCTCGCGAGCGGACGGAAGCTCGGAGCCTGGGCGCTGACGGAACCGAAGAGCGGCTCGGACGCCGCCGCGATGGAGACGACCGCGAAGCGCTCGAAGGACGGATGGGTTCTCAACGGCGCGAAGAACCTGTGCACGAATGCGCCGGTCGCCGGGACCTTCGTGATCCACGCGGTGACCGACGCAACGAAAGGGAACCGCGGGATCAGCGCATTCATTGTCGAGCGCGGAAATCCCGGGCTGTCCATCGGGCGGGTGGAAGACAAGCTCGGAGTCCGCGGGAGCCCGACCTCCCAGGTGATTCTGACGGATTGCCACGTCCCGTCCACGGCCTTGCTCGGAAAGGAAAACGAGGGGTTTTCCAACGCATTGAAGATCCTGGACGGAGGACGGATCGGAATCGGAGCGATGGCCGTGGGAATCGCCCAGGGAGCGTTCGAGGAATCGGTCAAGTATGCGAAGGAGCGGGTCCAGTTTGCAAAGCCGATCGCGGAGCATCAGGCGATCCAGTTCATGCTCGCGGACATGGCCACGCGCATCGACGCAGCTCGTGCGCTAGTGCGCCGCGCCGCCTGGCTGAAGGACCGCGGAATGCCGTTCACGAAGGAGGCCGCGATGGGGAAACTGTACGCGAGCGAGATGTCGTCCTTCGTGACGAACAAGGCGGTTCAGATTCACGGAGGCTACGGATACATCAGCGATTACCCGGTCGAGCGCATGCTCCGGGACGCGAAGCTCACGGAGATCGGCGAAGGGACGAGCGAGATTCAGCGCCTCGTCATCGCACGGGAACTGTACCGAACCTCGTGAGGTTCATCGCGGCGGCGGAGGCCCCGGTGTCGGAGGACTCACGGCCGGTTGGGGCGTGCCGCAGAACGGGCAGAAGCCATAGCCGAAAGGAGCCATGCGGCCGCACGACGTGCACACCCGATACGCCCCCGCGGGACCGACCATCCCGGGCATTCCCATTCCGGGCCTCCATGCGATCGCAATCGCTCCGCCCACGATCCCGAGGACCATCCCGATGACGCCCAGCCCTAACCCGCCGTACCCCGAGAACACAGTCGTGATGCTACCGGCCCCGAACACGAGGATCGCGACGCCCCACGCCACGTGAAGCTCCGGGCGCTGGTAGAGCATCAACGTCATCGCGAGCATCAGGATGCCCAAGGCCACGGAGACCCCAGTGAGGATCGCCATGAAGTTGGTGATCGAGACATACGGGCTCGAGGAGTACAGCGCGAAGCCGAGGATCGTCCCGATGATGACGAACACGCTGCCGAGCAACGACAGGATGAACGCGGTAAGCGGTCGCTCTTCCAAGCAATTGCCTCCATCGACTCAGCGGAGCGCGCGTACTTAACCACGCGGTACATATTTCGGAAAACACCGAACGCGGCTTCGGAGAGCCGGTGCTTCCGAGAACCTTTAAGGGCGGCCGTTCGTTCGGAGGCCGAAAATGCCTGAGAGTGACTACGAGGTCGAGCTGTTTCGGAAACAAGGATTCACCCGCCAGACGTGTTCGAAATGCTCGACCCCCTTCTGGTCGCTCGGAATCCACGAGACGTGCGGGGAGGCGCCCTGCCAAGAATACGACTTCATCGGCGCGTCGCCGTTCAAGAAGAAGCTCACCTACCGCGCGATGCGGGAGGACTTCCTCTCCTTCCTCGAGCAAAACGGCCACACACGGGTGAAGCGCTATCCGATCGTGGCGCGCTGGCGAGATGACGTCTTCTTCGTCCAGGCCAGCGTGTATCCGTTCCAACCGTGGGTGATCAGCGGCGAGGCGAGCCCGCCCGCGAACCCGTTGGCGCTCAGCCAACCCTGCGTGCGATTCCTCGACATCGACAACGTCGGGAAGACGGGCCAGCATTTCACGATGTTCGAGATGATGGCCCACCACGCGTTCAACTTCCCGAAGAAATTCATCTACTTCAAGGACCGGACGGTCGAGATCTGCCATCTCTTCCTGACCGAGCGCCTCGGCGTCGACCCGACCCTCGTCCGCTACAAGGAGTCGTGGTGGGAGGGCGGCGGAAACAGCGGACCGTGCTTCGAGGTTGTCTTCGGCGGCGCCGAACCGGCGACCCTGGTGTTCATGATGAACCGGGAGATCAACGGGCACCGCGTCCCGATGGACACCCAAGTGGTCGACACTGGATACGGTCTCGAGCGCCTGACGTGGCTCTCGCAGGCCACGACGTCGGCGTACGAAGCCGTGTTCGGCGAGGCCCTGGCGTACCTCAAACGGGCAACCGGCGCGAAGCGCGTGGACGACCGGGTCCTCCGGGAATATTCGAAGGTCGCAGGCATGCTGAAAGTCGAGACTCTCGCGGATATCCGCACGATCCGACAACGGACGGCGGAGCGCGTCGGGATCTCGGTCGACGAACTCGTCGCTCAGGTCTCGCCGCTCGAGGCCCTGTACATCGTGTGCGATCACTCGCGAGCGCTGATCTTCCTCCTGGGAGACGGGGTCGTCCCGTCGAACAGCCGCGAGGGCTATTTCGCGCGCCTCCTTGTCCGGCGGGGCCTCCGCGCGCTCAAGGATCTGAACATCACGTACAGCCTGGGCGACACGGTGTCCTTCATGATCGACCAGATCCGGGAGGACTACCCGGAGTTCTTCTTCAACAAGGGAGACATCTTGAAGCTCCTGAAGGTCGAGGAGTCGCGGTACAAAGAGACGCTCGAAAAGGGGCGGGCGACGGTCGGGAAAATCGCGACGGAGCTGACGGCGGCGGGCAAGGGCTTCGATGTCGAGACACTCCTCCAGCTGTACGACAGCCACGGACTCAATCCGGACGTCGTCCAAGAATTCACGAACTTGCCGATTACGATCCCGGACGATTTCTATGCTCGCGTTGCGGCGCGTCACGAGCGTCCCGTGGCCGAGCCGACGAAACGAATCGCGATCTCGAAGGAACTCCCGACCACAAAGCTTCGGGTCTACGAGGATCGCCGGAGGCGTTCCTTCCGCGCGAAAGTCCTCGCGGTCGAAGGCGAGGCCGTGGTCCTGGACCAGACGTTCTTCTATCCGGAAGGCGGCGGTCAGGAAGCCGACCACGGGACGATCGACGAATTCGAAGTCTACGATGTCCAACGCACCGGACCGAGTGTCCTGCATTTCGTCCGCGGGGATGCGAGTCGCCTTCAGGGAAAGCGAGTGACGTGCACCATCGATGCGAACCGCCGGGAGGCGTTGATGCGGAACCACACGGCCACCCACATCGTCCTCGGCGCGGCGCGCAAGGTCCTCGGGAACCATATCTGGCAGGCGGGCGCCCACAAAGCGGCCGACATGGCCCGACTCGACATCACGCACTTCGACGCCCTGACCGACGCGGAGTTCGCAAAAATCGAGGAGCTAGCGAACGATCAGGTCCTGGCGTCTCGACAGGTTCGCGCCAAGTTCTTGGCCCGCGATCTCGCAGAGAGGAAGTTCGGCTTCCGACTCTATCAAGGCGGCTCCGTGCCGGGCGGGGAGCTGCGCGTAGTCGAGATCCCGAAATGGGATGTGGAGGCGTGTGGCGGGACGCACGTCGCCCGCACGAGCGACGTCGCGCTCATCAAGCTGCTCCGGTCGACGCGCATCCAGGATGGCGTCGTGCGCCTCGAATATGCCGCGGGAAAAGGTGCGTTCGATGCGGTTCGGAAGCAGTCCGAAGAAGTCAAGCGAGCGGCGGAGATCTTCGGAGTTCCCGCGGACCAGCTCGTCTCCACCGCTGAACGAGTCGTGTCCGAGTGGAAGGAGCTGCGGAAACTCTCGCAACGGACGACGGACGAGCAGGCGGCGGCGAAAGCCCGGGAGGCCGTCCAAACGACGCGGATGGCTTGGCCCCTCGTGAAACAAGAGGTCGCGGAAGGCGTCGGGTTCATGATGTCGATGTCCAAGGCGATCGCATCGGAGAGCCGGGCGACCGCGATCCTGTGGGCCAAGGCACCGACCGATGTGCGCCTCGTCGTCTCCCGCGGACCCGATGTCCCCGTCGACGTCGCCGAGATCGTGCAATCGATCGCGCCGGAATTCCGCGGCAAGGGAGGGGGAAAGCCGGACTTCGTCCAGGCGAGCTTCCCGAACCTCGACCAGGCCCGCGCCGCCGCCGAGCGACTCGAACGGACCATCCGCGAGAAACTTGGGATCCCGAGCGGATGACATGGATCTCGGGGCTTGGCGTCGCCGAATTCGGGAGTACGATGAAATTACAAATGTCGGGCCGATCATCCGGCGCTACTTCGTGATCGGTGCATTCGACGGAGCCCTGACGGTCCTCGGAATCATCATCGGCGCGTATGCGGTCGGGGCATCGGAGACGCACAAGGCGCTGATCCTCTCGGCATCGATCGGCGCCGCGGTCGCCCTCGCGGTGAGTAGCGCGGTCGGCGCCTACGAAGCGGAACGCGTCGAGAAGAAACTCGACATCCGCACGATCGAGCGTGCGATGCTCGCGCGGCTCAGCGAGGAACACAAGGAGGCGTTCCAATTCGCGGCGATCCTGAGCGCGCTGGTCCACGGGATCGCCCCGCTGCTGGCCGCTCTCCTCCCGATCATCCCGTTCGCCTTCCTCGACTTTCGGGACGCGACGATCGCCGCGATCGTCATCACCTTCGTGCTCCTGTTCGTGATCGGCGCGTACCTCGGGAACCTCGTGCGCGAACGCGTGATCGTCACCGGCCTTCGCTTCGTCGCCGCGGGCCTGGGCACCGCGGTCCTCCTCTGGTTCATGGGAGCCCGTCCCATCTGAGGCGGGCACCTTCATACGAGGGTCCCGGGCGGCTACGGCGAGGCCGCCAAATGGCGGTGATCCGCCTGCCGTGCGCCGGCAGACGGAAGACCCGCGAACGATGGCATTTCGCCCACTGCCACAACCGTCCGAAGGCTCTGTTAGCTCCGGACGATTCTCCGAATACACTCGTCGCTCGGCGACGAGATTCACGGCACGCGTCGATAGTGCGTATAAGCGGTGTCGAATCGCGAGAGAACCCTTATCTGGCGAGTAGGTGATATGCACCATGGCAGCGAGGAGGGGGAATCGTGCGAGCGGCTGGAGGGAGCCTCGGAGTTGACCGTTCGGACGTCGAGACGAAGGAGGTCAAGTTGAGGCTCACCTCGGTCCTGTATGATCAGCTGGTCGATCTCGCCTCGGATAACGGATACAGAAAGCCGCAAGCATTGCTGCGAGATCTGGTCCGCCTCCTGGGACTCTTGGGAGTGTCGGAGCACATCCGAGATGTCCTTTCCGGGACCCCTGGCCCGAAGACTTGAAGCGCGGCTCCGGGGTGCCGGGCGCATCGGCTGGACGGGGACGCATCGCGCCGGGCGATTCTCCCTACGACGCGATTCCATAGCATTGTTTCTCTTCATCAAGGAAAACTCTTAGGGAGCTTCGGAGCCGCGCACCTTTTAATACGTGGGAAGGTTGGCTCGCGCGATGCTCTCGCCGGAGGCGGAAATCGAGTCCCTCCGGTCGACGGTGGCACGATTCTTTTCGGTGTACGGCGTGGTTGTGAGCCCGATGGCCTTGACGTTCCAAGTCGGCGCCCCGCCGGGAGGCATCGACGCCCCGTTCGACGCGCTGCGCATCGAGCTCGTCCCGAAAGATTACATTCCGACGATCACGCAGGAGAAGGGCGAGACGCTCGTCCATGTCCAGCGACGTCCGCGGCCGCGGTTCGCCAGGACGCAAGTGAATCTGATCCTGCTCCTCGTCACCGTCCTCACGACCACGTTCTTCGGCGGGGCCTGGAACTGGGCCGATTATTCGGGCCAGCCGTTCCTGTCCGCCGAGTCGATCGGCCTCGGCGGCCTGTTCTTCACGCTGCCCCTCCTGACGATCCTCGGCTCCCACGAGATGGGCCACTACCTCGTCGCGAAGCGGTACAAGGTCCAAGCCTCCCTCCCATTCTTCCTCCCGTCCGTCCCGCCCCTCGGCACCTTCGGGGCGTTCATCAGCATGAGGGACCCGATCCCGAATCGCCGCGCGCTGTTGGACATTGGCGTGTCGGGACCGCTCGTCGGCTTCGCGATCGCGATTCCCGTGACCCTCGCGGGGCTCGCCTTGTCCGCGGCGTCCCCGGCCTCGGGCCTCACCCTCGCGGGGGAGGCGCAGCCGTCCGTCCTGTTCCGGGCCCTGTCGCTGTTCTTCCCCCTCCCGGACACGCTCCTCACCCATCCGCACCCGCTCGCCTTCGCCGGCTGGGTCGGGCTCTTCGTGACCGCGATCAACCTGCTGCCCGCCGGCCAGCTCGACGGAGGCCACGTCGCGAGGGCCCTTCTTGGGAGCCGCCAGCTCTACCTGTCGTGGTCCGCGATCCTGATCCTGTTCGGACTCAGCCTGTTCTATCCAGGGTGGTTCCTCTTTGGCTTCCTCATCTTCATCCTCGGCGTGCGACATCCACCGCCGCTCAACGACCTGACACGCCTCGACCCGCGTCGGAAGCTCATCGGAATCGCGGCCGTCGTGATCCTGATCGTGACCTTCGTGCCGCAGCCGTTCGTGACCGTCGCGAGTGAGCGCGGCATCACGTTCGAGGCGACCAACGGGACGCCGCTCCCTGGCATTAACCAGACCATTGCGCTGGGTGCGTCCCTCGTCCTCACATTCGCGGTCAACAACACCGGACCCATCAAGGAGTCCGTCATCATGGGCGCGAAGGATCAGAATCTACTCGCTTTTGGCTTCGTGGTCCTTTTCACATCTTACCGGATCGGTTCCGTCAGCACGGCCGTGAACAACGCCTCGGTCACCATCACGTTGAACGCAAGACAGCGCGCGGTGTTCGACCTCCAAGTGACGGCCCCGACCAACTGGTCCTCCAGTCCCCTCCCACAGTATGTCAGTTTCCTGGTCACCGCAAGGACGACCGATGGTCTGATCCGCCCGGAACTGTCGGTCGACCTCCGAATCACGCCCTGACGAAGACGCAGAAGTGACGGACGAGCGACCGGTGCACCCGGAGCGCATGGGCCTCGACGAGTTCGAGCGATTTGGATCCGCGCTCGATCCATTTCTCGCTCGGGAGCACGATCGCCAGATGGCCGCCGCGCGGGAGGAGTTCCGCAAACGCGTCGAAGGCGCGCGCGTAGAGTCGGTCGATCGCCTCGCCTCGCGTCGACGCGGCCCGTCCGTACGGAGGATCCGTCGCGATCCCAAGGACCATCCCCGGCCGCAAGGGGAGCCGCCCGGCATCCGCAACGGCCAGATCGGGAGCTCCTCCCGCGGACCGGAGGGACTTCCGCGTCCCCAGGACCATGTCACGCTCCCGGTCGATGCCGACACTCCGAAGTCCCAGCTCCGCGGCCTCCAAGAGGACTCCTCCCGTGCCACAAAACGGGTCGAGGATGGTTCCCGCCATCGGCACGCGAGCGAGGTTCACAAGGGCCCGAGCGAACTTCGGGTGGAGGGAAATCGGAAGGGAGAACGGTCGGTTCGCGACTTTCGTCGCTTCCAGCCGCGAGCGATCGACGCGATGCAGGACCCGACCGAGGACGAACTCTTCGCCGAGCAGAACGCGGTAGTCGAGCTGCGGCGCGTCGAGATCCACCCGACCCGTCTTGCCGAGATCCGCGCCGAGCGGTGCTTCGACCGCGCGCGGGTCCAGGTCGACGTCGAGGCCGTGTGCACGAACCCGGAACGTACGGCCACCCAGTTCCTGAGCCGACGCGTACGCGCGGATCGCATCGAGATCCCCGGAGGCGAGCTCCTCGCAGACGACATGAGCGAGGCCGAGTCGATGCGCCGCTCGCTCCACGGGGCCGACGACATCGAGGCGCAAGAGTTGAGGCCCGAACGTCACGCTCCGAACCTCGACCCGCTCTGAATCCATCGCGGCGAGGGCCTCCGCCCGGGGGAGCGTCGGGTGTTCCCCGGAGAGCTCGATGAAGACGCGCACGGCCGTCGAACGCCACAAGGGGACATGAGACTGCCGACGACCGTCATTTTCAAGTGGGCCGGACCCTTCGGTCCGCTCCGGTGCGGGTCCGGCCTTTCGTCCCGAACGACATCCCCGCGGTCGCGTCGATCGTCCGGGAAGCGTTGCGCGAGAACTATCCGACCTCGCTCTACCTCGACATCCATCGCTGGTGGCGGGACGGCTTCCTCGTCGCCGACCTCGATGGCCATCCGGTGGGCTTTCTCGCCGCCGTGATCAGCGCAGACGGCCAAGCGCGCATCCTGATGTTCGCGGTGACGTCCAGCTTCCGGAAGCGGGGGATCGGAAGCCAATTGATGAACGCGTTCGTCCAGGTCTGCGCAATGCGAGGCATCCGGCAGATCGAACTCGAGGTGCGAATCTCGAACGATGAGGCGATCGCCTTCTACAAGCGATACGGTTTCGAGATCGCGGGGGTCCTCGAGAAGTTCTATACGGACGGCGAAGACGGCTACAAAATGTTCAAACGGCTCTGACGCCGGCGCTCACTGGTAGCCCTGGACGTCGTCCGCCTTGTGCTCGTTCCAGTAGTGATACGGCGACGCCTCGCGCTGCGCGGGCGAGAGGTCCGTCCCGACGCCGGCCGTGTACGACCCGTATCGCTCCCGGATCTGATCTTCGATCGAGCGGGACACCTTGATCGCCCGCTGAACGTGATCCGCCTCGATCCGCTTCGCCTGCTCCGTGACCGCGATGTCGCCCGCGGACCGGATCAGCCCGCCGAGTTCCCGCAGCCGGAGGCTGAGGGCCTTGTCCTTGTTATCCAAGGTCTTCGCACGTCGTCGGGCTTCCTCGATCACGACGCCGACCGCGTCCCGCGAGGCCGGCGGGATTCGCTTGTCGACCGCAATCTCCTGGGCGACGAATTGGGCCAGCTTCGCTCGATTCGAGTCGGAATCGGGCATCGTCGTCTCGACGAGGATTTCGTACCCGCCTCCGGTGATGCGGGACCGCAACGGCGACAGGATGTGCGGCAGATCCTGAATGTTGCATGCGCCGACGAAGATGAAGTCGCAGGGGACGCTTTCGACCTTGACGCTCGCACCGGCGCTCTGCGGATTCCGGCCCGAAATCGGGAAGCGCTTCTCTTGCATCGCGGTCAGGATGAATCGCTGGAGATGGCCGAGCAACGGCAGCTCGTCGATGAATAGGACGCCCTGGTGGGCTTCGTGGATCGCACCCGCGACGACGCGATCGTACGGTTGGGTACCGAGTTGCGGATGGCCACCATACGGATCGTGACGCACGTCGCCGAGCAGTTCTGTCTCGCTCGCCCCCGTCGCGAGGACGAACGGCCGCCGGGTGATCGGGACGAGGACCTTGCGGGGGCTCTCCTTCTCCACCTCTCGACGCTTCTCGAGCGCCTTCTGGTCGAGCACTCGGATCATGTCGCCCGCCCGCTCGTAGACGACGACCTCTTCCTTGCCGAATTGCTGCCGGGTCGTCGTCACGCGGTCCCGGCCCTGGAGCTGCGCAAACGTGACCTCGAAGATGCCGCCGAGCAAGTCGCCGAACGGATTCCCGACATTTGCCTGGGAGGCCGCCTTCGGTCGCCCGCACTTCGGGCACATGCGGTCCGTCGGCGAGGAGTACGTCCCGCAGTGGACGCACTTGTAGCCGAGCCGCTCCGCCACGTTGATCGGCGCTTCTTTCGGATCGATCAGGTCGCCTTCGGCGCCCGCGAGCCGATTCTGCTCTTGCAGGACCTCGTCCCGCTGCTTCACCTCGATCAGGGGCCGTTCCGGGTTCTCCGGATTATGGACGACTCGGATTTCTTCCGTGACGGAAGGCAGGTGGAGGGAGAGGGCTTGGGCGATCATCGACTTGCCCGTGCCGGGCGGGCCGACGAGCAGGAAGTGCCGACGCTGGTTCGCCGCGATCCGCGCGAGGGCGATCGCCTCGTCCTGGCCCACGACCCGCTTTAACGGGTCGTCCGGGATCGCGATGTCCGCCGTCGTCTCGAAGTCGTCAAGGGCAAAGCCTTCCTCGGCGGTGACCATCTTCGTTCGCGCGATACGCTCCACCTCGTTTATGGTGCCAAGTCGCTCCGCGTCCAGACCTCGACGCCCGCGGGCTGCTTCGTGATCGTCCCCATCTTCGTGCCGACGATGGAGTGCATGTTCATCTCGGATGCGATGTCGAGGATCCGCTGCGTGATGATGCCGTCGAAGACGACGGCGCGGGTCTGCTTCGCGGTCTTGAGCGTCTCGACGAGCTCCCGCACCGGGACCTCCGTCACGACGCCGTCCCCTTCGTCCAAGAGGCGGGCGGTCGAAGAGCCGCCGAGCTGCAGGAGGATGTCACGGTACTTCTCGAGCTTCGGGTTGAGGACCTTCGTCGTCGGCGTCAGAGGCGCCGGCGGCCGTTCCTCGCGGGGTTCCCGCGGCTCTCGCGGTTCCGGCCGGAACTCAGGCCTCGGCTCGGCACGGGGTTGCGGCCCAGCCGCCGGCTTTGGTTCCGGAAACTCGGACTCCGCTTTGTACACTTGGCCGGAGAGGCCGTACATCTCGACGTACTGGTCCGCGGGAATCTTGTTGCGCAGGCACTTCATGATCTGCTTCTGCGTGAGCTCCTCGACTTCCTTGCCACGCGGGGCGCGGGCGATGAAATCGACCTCCGCCACCTGGAGGAGTTCCTTCAGGATGAGGTCCCCGCCGCGGTCGCCGTCGACGAAGGCGGTGAGCGCCCGTTCTTTCGAGAGCTCCTGGATCGTCTTCGGGACGTTCGTGCCTTCCACGGCGATCGCATTCTTGATCCCCGAGCGAAGGAGGTTCAGGACGTCCTGGCGCCCTTCGACGATGATGATCGCGTCGCTGTCGGCGACGTTCGGTCCGGCGGGAAGCCGCTCGGCTCCGAACGAAACGATCTCGGACACCTGCACGCTCTGGCGCACTTCGTCGAGGAGGTCCGACCCGGAGGTCTTCGACTCCTCGACCATGGACGAGAGCAGGGAGCGGGCTCGCTCGATGATCTTGTTCCGCTTCGTCACGCGGGTGTCCTCGACCTTGTCGACCTTGATCGTGGCCTTGCACGGGCCGACGCGGTCGATCGTTTCGAGCGCCGCCGCCAGGATCGAGGTCTCGACCTGGTCCAGCGAGGACGGGATCAGGATCGTGCCTTCGCTGCGTCCTTTCTTGCTCTGGACGTCGACCTCGATTCGGCCGATGCGGCCGCTCTTCTGCAGGTCCCTCAAGTCCAATTCCTCGCCGAGGAGCCCTTCCGTCTGGCCGAACACGGCCCCGACGACGTCGGGCTTCTCGACGATCCCTTCCGCCTCCAGGCGGGCCTGGATGAGATATTTAGTCGTACTCGGATCGATGTTCATTTTCACACTTGTCCGGGCGAGCTGTGAATCCGCGGTTTACGTCCCTCTATCCGGACAACTCTCGCCCCGCAGGGCATTTCGGCCTCGCAGTCCTGGAGGCAGGAAAGGATGATTCGGATGAGTGGGATCTGTGAATCGCGGCCTTTACCGCTATCCCGATTCCAAACTGGAGGCGGGCCTATTTAAGGGTTCGGGCAATCATTCTCACTTTCGGGACCGTCGGCGCCTATCCCGCGTTTGGACCCGCACCGCGTGCCATCGCTTCGATGGGCGCTGCCTATAGCCCACCGACGCACGCTCCGCGACGCGCTCGACGAAGCCATGGAGCGATTCGACGTCGGTAATGTCCTTCCGACAAAGCCGGGTGAGTCGCGCGCGGAGGTCCTCATCAAACCGCACGCTGTTCGCGGAGAGCGCATCCCGCAGCTGCCTCGCAAGCCGTCCGCCGCGGACATCCCAGTCGGTCAGGATGATCGCCTCTCGATGGTGGGCCGCGATCAGCTCGCACAGGCCGAAGACGGTCGAGCCTTGATTGATCATGCGAATGTCGCCCGTGACCCCAAGGGCCCGGAGCGAGCGCTTGTCGTACTCGCCCTCGACGATGATCGGCGCGTGTCGGTTCTTCTCCGTGAGATCCTCGAGGACGCGCTGCAAGTCGTCGTGGAGCTGCTCCCAGTCCATCGGCTCACTTACCGAACGGCCCGGGGACGATAAGGGTTGCGCGCAGGAAGCCATCATATATCGGCCGCCGGATATGCGAATTGTGCCGGGCGAGGAGGAGGTGAATTTTGAACGCGTCACGAAGGTGTACCGCGAGGAGAGCGGCAAGAAAACCTTGGTGGCCCTGGAGGCGGATTTCTACGACAAACTCTCCTCGTACATCGCGCGGCTCGATGGGTCCGCGAACAAGGAAGCGCAGAAGGACCCCAACTCGCCCAAGGCCCTCCTATTGCAGGACGAGTTGAGGAAAGTGCGTAAGCGGCGGGACCAGATCTTCACATATCGGGAACGAAAGCTGGCCCTCCTCGCGTCGAGCCGAGCGAGCGGCGCCGAGGTCGACGTGCCGAACCTGCCCGCCCAGGAACGAGGCCTGTTCGAAGGCATGGTCGCCCTCCTCGGGAAGAGTCGCACGGATGCATTCGGTGGATCGCCTCCTGTGGCACCCGTAGAATCTCCGTTGCCGCAATCATCCGCGCCGAGACCGGAGACTGCGAAGAAGGAACCCGAACGGATGAAAGTCGTTCGATCGGAGGACACGAAACGAGTCGCAGTCCCTCCGAGCCTCAAGGATCACGTCCTCGTCCATGTGCTCGAGGACCTGCCTCCGTTCGCGGGGATCGATACGACGTACCGGTTGAAAAAAGAGGACGTGGTCACACTCCCGAAGACGATCGCAGAGATCCTCGTTGGCCGCGGGAAAGCAAGGATCGTCCAAATGGCCGGTGGCCCACCGTGACCGGTTCGACCGGGGTTCACGTCGGGCGATTCGGGGTCATCGTGCTTGCCGCATTCGCCATCGGCCTACTCATGGTCGTTGTATTCGTCATGGAGAGAAAGGCGCCGATCTGGCCGTACGTGCCGGTCGTCCTCGGAAGCTGGGTCATCGTCATGCTCATCGTCCGTGGAGTCATCCAATACAAGATTGTCATGAGCACATTCCGAAAACAGCGAGAACTTGCTCGTCAGGAGATCGGTCGGCTCGAGGCCCGGATCGACGAAGTCCAACGGAAGTCCGGAGACAAGAATTAAATACGCCCATCGCATAGTGACGGGAGTCTCCGAGACCAGGGCTCTGCACCATTGGCATCCCGTTTTGCTCGCGGGGACGGAACGTGCACCCTCGACGTGCGCGGGCGTCGAAGGGGAAGGGGTAGAGGCCGCTGGAGGAGCGTCGCTCCGCCGAACAGCGTCCACTGATACCGATCATATGCATCCTGGACGTGTGCTAAGCCGACAGGTCCGTGGCTAACATGCTGTCTGGGGAATGGCTCGGCTCGGGCGCCGACGAAGGACGTGCCAAGCTGCGAAAT
>Ga0209761_1000813_pt1 | contig 19936 bp, 20 predicted proteins | sample GraSoi013_1_40cm_4_FD_185818 | JGI IMG/M metagenome (GOLD analysis project Ga0209761, IMG submission 185818) | Grasslands soil microbial communities from the Angelo Coastal Reserve, California, USA - Sample 09_25_2013_1_40cm (SPAdes) (version 2) | ecosystem: Environmental > Terrestrial > Soil >...
AATCGGCGCCCACCGCGCCCCCGATCCGGGCGATGGTCACGGCCACATCACCCTGCTGCTGATTGAGGGCGACCGATGCGGATACCTGGCGCGCGGCCAACCAGTCCACGGCGCCGGCCAGATACCCTTCCGCTTCCGCGGGGGAGCGTAGATGACGGTCACCATGCACGGTCGGCGGGGCCGTGGGTTCCAAAACGTGCAGGAGCGTCACCGACGCCCCCAGCCGATGCGCGAGTTCGGCCGCGGCCGGCAGCGCTGACTCGGCAAGGCGCGAACCATCGAGCGGGACCAGCAGGTGACGGAACACGTTAGCCTCCAGCGAGCATCCGCGATATCAAGAACAGATTCAGCGCGATAATCACAGCAGTGACGGCCGACGCCAGGACGGTTGTGAGGCGGTGATTCGCCAGCCCGCCCATCACGTCCCGGCGGCTGGTAAAGATGACCAGCGGCACCAGTGCAAACGGCAGTCCGAAGCTCAGGACGACCTGGCTGATCACCAGCGTCCGCGTAGGTTCCCACCCGAGCGCGATGACGACGAGCGCGGGGATCATCGTCACCAGCCGGCGGATCCAGATCGGGATCTGCCGGTGCAGGAACCCCTGCATGATGACCTGGCCCGCCATCGTCCCCACCGTAGACGACGACAGGCCTGAGGCCAGCAACGAGATCGCGAAGATGGTGCTGCTGGCCCGCCCCAGCAATGGGGCCAGCGTGCGGTGGGCCTCGTCGATGCTGGCGATTGAGGTCAGCCCCCGGGCGTGGAAGGTGGACGCTGCCATGATCAGCATGGCTGCGTTCACAACGCCGGCCAGCCCCATCGCCAGAAGCACATCGGTCACCTCGAAACGGTACAGGAGCTTCGCCTGCGCCTCGTTGCGCGGCACAATGCGATGTTGAGTCAATGCCGAATGCAGAAAGATCACGTGCGGCATCACCGTGGCTCCCAGGATCCCGGTGGCCAGGAGCACGCTCTCCGTCCCCGCGAACCGCGGCACCAGCGCACCGACCGCAACCTCGGTCCAGTTCGGTCGGTCCAGGATGGTTTCGATCACGTACGACACCGCGATCACGCCGACGAACGCTGTGATCACCGCCTCGACGGGGCGGAAACCCCGCCGCTCCAGCGCCAGAATCAGCAACGTGACGACTCCGGCCAGCAGCGCCGCCACGAACAGCGGGATATGGAACAGCAGGTAGAAACCCAGGGCGGCCCCCAGGAACTCCGCGAGATCGGTGGCCATGGCCACGAGTTCACTAATCCCCCACATGCCCCACACCACGGGCCGGGGAAACCGGTCGCGGCACAACTCGGCAAGGTTCCGGCCGGTGGCGATCCCAAGTTTTGCCGAGAGCGCCTGCACCAGCATCGCCGTGAGATTGCTGGCCACGACCACCCAGAGCAGCAAGTACCCAAACTGCGCGCCACCGGCGATGTTGGTGGCAAAGTTTCCGGGATCAATGTAGGCGACGGAGGCGACGAAGGCGGGCCCGAGGAACGGGAGGATCCGCGAGATGCCGCGTCGCGGGCTCCGGCCCTCCAGCACCGCCGCAGCCGAGGTGTCTGCGGAAGACTGGCGTCCCTTCTGGACCCTTGTATCTAGATGCTGGTCGGTCACTGGCGGAATCCCCGGTCACCCCATGCCGTGCCTTCTAGCGTAGAGTGGCGGCACGGCTCGCGCCATAGGGCGGCGGCCTTATTATTCCAGCGTGGAAGCGTTCGGGCCTTGTTCCCCGGACGGGCACGGTGCGATATAGTGAATTCGCACATGAGCGGACTTCGGCGCTGGATGGTGTGGAGTGGCGTGGTCGTGGTGTCGCTCCTTCTCGCGGCCCTCCTTGAGAGTGCCACGACACGGTGGACGCGGACGCAACCTGCCGCAGCCCCTGTGTCCGGCGCGCCGGACCCCCGACCGAGCCGTCTCGCACCGGACTTCACACTTCGCTCCTTTACCGGGTCGCCGATCGCGCTGTCAGCCTATCGCGGGAAGACCGTGGTCCTGAACTATTGGGCTTCGTGGTGCGTACCCTGCCGGGAAGAGATGCCGAACCTCGAACGTGCCTGGCGGGTGTTCCGCACCCGGGGCGTCGTGGTGTTAGGCGTCAACGTGGCCGACGACTATGATGACGCAGCAGTGTTCTTGAAGAAGCTGGCCATCACCTATCCCAATGTCTTCGATCCCGAGCAGACCCGCCTCAATACGTATGGGGTGGCCGGGCTGCCCACGACCTTCTTCGTCGATTCGCAGATGCGGCTCCGCGACGAAGTTCCCGGCGGGTATGTAGGGTCCGATGGCTACCAGCGATTGCATCGGCAGATTGTGGATCTGCTGCGGTTGTAGGCGGCATCCGGCGGCGACCCGATATCCATCTCAGTCTGTCCCGGGAAATCCCCTCCCCGCCTGATAGCCTGCCCCTCTCCCCTCTTCTACACTAAGGACAACAAGACGGCGGAGCCTGCCAGGGCGCTCTCCGGTTTTTTCGGCGATCGCATCCGGCTCGCCCACCAACCCGCAGGAAACCCGACGGCAGAAGGTAGAAATAACCACTGGCAACTGCACGTCAGTGCCTGAGGACGCCACCCACATGGCGGAAATCCCGGCTCCTACCGGCGAGCGCCGCACCGGCCGGCTGCTCGCTTCGCTCATTATCGTGATGATCGTGCTCGGCGGCGTCGGGATGACGTTGCTGGCACGGCGGCATTGGTGGATGCTCCCCGTGGCCTCCGCGCACGGCGTCGACGTCGACCGGCTGATCTATACGACGTTTGTCGTAACCGGCATCGTGTTCGTCCTGGTACACGTGCTGCTTGCTGCGTTTGTCTGGCGCTACGGCGCGCAGGGAACGGGGCGGGCCGCGTACTGGCACGACGACCGCACCCTTGAGTTGACGTACACGCTGGTGCCGGCGGCGGTCCTGGTCACATTGATCTCGATGGGCGCCGTGGTGTGGGCGCGCGTCCACAGCCCGGCTCCTGCGGACTCGATGGTCGTCGAGGTGCGCGGGGAGCAGTTTGGATGGCTGTTCCGGTATCCGGGCCCGGACGGGATGTTCGGACGCGTGGACCCTGCGCGGATCAGCCCTAAGGACAACCCCATGGGCCTGGATCCGGCGGACCCCAGCAGCGTGGATGACCTCGTGACGCGGGAACTACACCTCGCCGTCAACCGGCCGGTGCGTGTCAGGATCCGATCCAAGGATGTGCTGCACAGCTTCTTCATCCCCGCGTTTCGGGTCAAGCAGGACGCCGTGCCGGGGATGACCGTGGAGATCTGGTTTACGCCAACGAGCGAAGGGACCTACGAGATCGCCTGCGCGGAGCTCTGCGGGATCGGCCACTACATCATGCGGGGGAAGGTCGTCGTGGAATCGGCGGAGGCGGTCCTGACGTGGCTGGCGCAACAGTCGCATTGACCCGCTGGTCATCGCGAGGCCCAAACGGGCTGAAGCCATCTCCTGTCGTCTGAGATTGCTTCGCTCCGCTCGAAATGACAGCATAGGGTGAGAGGAGTGTGCGGCATGGCGGTCGCGCACGGCGCGGCGCACGAGGAACACAAACTCGGATTCATCCAGCGCTACGTCTTTAGCCAGGACCACAAGATCATCGGCATCCAGTACATGATGACCTCGCTGTTCATGGCGGCGGTCGGCGGGGTCCTGGCGATGCTGATCCGGATGGAACTGGGCTGGCCTGGGGCGCGGTGGGGACTGGCCAGGTTGCTGTTCCCCGGCGGGTTCACGCCCGACGGGGTGTTGAAGCCGGATTTCTACCTCGCCGTCGTCACCATGCACGGTTCGATTATGATCTTCTTCGTCCTGACCACGGCCCTGTCTGGCGGGTTTGGCAACTTTCTGATCCCGCTCACCATCGGCGCCCGGGACATGGCCTTCCCGTTCATAAACATGCTGTCGTACTGGCTGTATCCGCCGGCCATCGTGGTGTTGCTGGCGTCGTTCTTCGTGGCCGGCGGGGCGCCCAATGCCGGATGGACCGCGTATCCGCCGCTGTCTGCGTTACGCAACGCCGCGCCGGGATCAGGACTCGGTCAGACGCTCTGGCTGGTGAGCCTGGCCATCTTGATCGTCTCGTTCCTGTTCGGCTCGCTGAACTACATCACGACGGTCCTGCAGCTGCGCACCCGCGGCATGTCGATGGGCCGGATGCCGCTTGTGACCTGGGCGCAGTTTACCACCGCCATCTTGATGCTGCTGGCGTTCCCGGTGCTGTTCGCCGCGGTGGTGATGCTGCTGTTTGACCGCCATCTGGGCACCAGCTTTTTTGTGCCATCGGGCCTGGTGGTCGGGGGCCAGCTGGTCACCCACCAGGGCGGCAACCCGCTGTTGTGGCAGCACCTGTTCTGGTTCCTCGGCCACCCCGAGGTGTATGTGCTGATCCTCCCTCCAATGGGAATCGTCTCAGAAATTCTCGCCGTGCACGGCCGCAAGCCGATCTTCGGGTACAAAGCGATGGTGGCATCGATCTGCGCCATCGCGTTCCTGAGCTTTCTGGTGTGGGGCCACCACATGTTTACCAGCGGCATGAATCCCCTGGTGGGGACGGCCTTCATGGTCACGACGCTGGCGATCGCCATCCCCTCGGCCGTCAAAACGTTCAACTGGGTGGCGACGCTCTGGCGGGCGCGGATCCACTTCACCCCGGCCATGCTGTTCGCCATCGGCTTCGTGTCGCTGTTTGTTACCGGCGGACTGACCGGCATCTTCCTGGGGTCGCCCGCGGTGGACGTCTACTTCCAGGACACGTTCTTTGTGGTGGCGCACTTCCACTTCGTGATGGCCAGCGCTGCGCTGTTCGGCCTGTTCGGCGGCCTGTACCATTGGTTCCCGAAGATGTTCGGCCGGATGATGAACGAACGGCTGGGCAAGCTGCACTTCTGGCTGACGTTTGTCGGCATCTACGCGACATTCTTCCCGATGCACTTCCTGGGCATGGCGGGGGAGCCGCGCCGCTACTACTCGCCGCAGATGTATGACTTCCTGCGCGGCCTGGCCGGCCTGAACATGTTCGTCTCTCTCGCGGCGTTTGGGCTCGGCCTGGCGCAACTCATCTTCGCCTATAACTTCGTCAGCAGCCTGTTCCGGGGGCCCAAGGCGGAACGCAACCCGTGGCACGCGAACACTCTGGAGTGGCAGACGGAATCACCTCCGCCGCACGGGAACTGGGGGGCCACCCTCCCGACTGTGCACCGATGGCCCTACGACTACAGCGTACCCGGCGCGCAGGATGACTTCATCCCGCAGACTGTACCCGCCGCGGCTGTACCGGTCGCAGGCGGCGCTCTGGACGATGCCATACAGGGACCTGCCGGGGATGAACCTCCTGCAGGCTCGGAGCGCACGTGATGCCGGCTCCGACGCGGACACTCGAGCGGCCACCCGGTGTCCAGGAACCCGGTGGCCCAGCCACCGGCGGTCAGGGCCCACGTGGCAGCGGAGGGGGCGAGGAGGCTGCCTCCCCGGCGACCACGCCGGCGCGCATCGCCGTGTGGCTGCTGGTGGGCGCTATCACTGCCCTGTTTGCCGCATTCACCAGCACCTATCTGGTACGCCGGGGCGAGACGGACTGGCAGGTCGGTCCGCTGCCACCGGTCCTATGGCTCACCACCGCACTCATTCTCGCCAGCAGCATCGCGCTGCAGCAGGCACGCCGCCATGGCCGGCGTGGGGAGATGGTTGGGCTGCACACCTGGCTGGTGGTCACCACGCTGCTCGGGCTGGCGTTTCTGGCCGGACAGCTCCTGGCCTGGCGGCAGCTGGCGACGACAGGTATCTACCTGGCCACCAACCCGCACAGTTCGTTCTTCTACCTGCTTACCGGAGCTCATGGGCTTCACCTGACCGGCGGGATCGGCGCGCTCTTGTACGCGGTGCGGCGCGCGCCGGCGGCGGAGACGGCATCGGCGGCGCTGGATGTCACCGATCCGGTCGCGACCTACTGGCACTTTCTGACTGGCTTGTGGATCTATCTATTCGTGATCTTGTTCGCGCTCTAAACATGCATCGCGGATTGCGAATTGCGGATTTCGGAATTGAAAGGCTCGAGGTCATTCAATCCGCAATCCGAAATCCGCAATCCGAAATTCTGGCTTGGGTGTGCTGATGGCCCACGACGCGATCGATCAAGAGCAGGTGCTGGCCTCGGATTGGGGCGGCGGCAGATCCCCGTTCGACGTCGGCTGGCCCAAGCTGATGATGTGGCTGTTTCTGGTGTCCGACACGCTGACATTCGCCGGGTTGCTGGCGGGCTACGGGGTGGTGCGGATCTCGCTGGGCCGGTGGCCTGTTCGCGCCGAGATCTTCAACCTGTACCTTGTCGGGGCGATGACGTTCATCCTGATCTGCAGCAGCGCGACGATGGCCGTTGCGGTCTCAGCGGCGAAACGCGGGGACGACCGGCGCGTGATCCCGTACTTGCTCTTGACGGTGCTGGGGGGTCTCCTGTTCCTCCTGGGCCAAGCCTATGAGTGGACGCACTTCATTGGGGAAGGCGCACGCCTCTTCGGCAACCCGTGGGGGATCCCACAGTTTTCTGCCACGTTCTTCATCACCACCGGGTTCCACGGGGGACACGTGTCGGTGGGTGTGCTGTACTTGTTGGCCACAGCGCTGCGCTGGAGCCGAAGGAGCATTCAGCCTGAGAGCGTGGAGATTGCAGGGTTGTACTGGCACTTCGTCGACCTGGTCTGGGTATTCATCTTTACGCTGCTATACCTAATCTAACCCGGATCCAGCATCCAAGGAGCATGTGATGGCAGAGGGGACGCATCAAGACGGATACCGGATCTACGGCGTCGTCTGGTTCTGGCTTCTGGTGATCACGCTCCTCGAGCTGGGTGCCGTCCTGGTCCACCTGCCGCACACGCTGCTGGTGATCTCGCTCCTCACCATGGCCCTGATGAAAGCGGGGCTGATCATCGCCTACTTCATGCACCTGCGCTACGAGAAGCTTAGCCTGGCCTATGCGGTGGTCACGCCGATGTTCTTCCTCGCCATCGTGCTGTTCGCGTTTCTGGGGCCGGACGCCCTCAGTGTGTTGCATCGGCGCTGACAAAAACAAACACGTCGGTTTATTTGAGTGCCGCCTTGGCTTTCGCCATGTCGCTGACACCGAACACAGCCCGGGTGTCGGTGGCCAGATATATCAAGTTGATGTTCACCCCGGCGTCGGCCAGTTTGCGCGCCAGCTTGCCGAGCGCCCCCGGCTGATCAGGCACTTTTTGTACTAGGACATCCTGATCGCCCTGGACCGTAATGCCGGCCTGCTGCAACGCCCGCTTTGCGGCATCGACGGACTTGTCGTCGAAGAGCAGGTGGAGGGTCCCTCTGCCCATCGAGGTGAAACCGCATCCCCCCAACATATTGACCTTGGCCTTCCCCAAGGTTTCGCCCACCATGGCCAGTTGGCCCGGGCGGTCCTCCATAACGACGGTAAGATCCTTCGGCATCGCAGTCCCCCTCCTCCGAATATGAATGAGACAGTGTGGCAACCATCCGACTCGCCGGACCTGAGTCACGTGGAGCCGCCGAGGGGAGTCGAACCCCTAACCTCCTGATTACAAATCAGACGCTCTGCCAGTTGAGCTACAGCGGCCCGCTGGGCCGATTATACTACGGCAACAGGACCATCACGCGGGCGTGGGCTGGGAAACGTGGAAGGCTTACTGGTGGAAGGCTTACTGGAGGAGGGAGCCGATCCTCCGATTCAGTGCGTGCAGCACGGCTTTCGCCACGGCCAGGTAGGGATCCCCATTCAGCACGGCGGTGCCGGCGAGCATGATCTTGCCGCGGGCGTCTCTGAGGCCCATCGTCACCACAACGAGCGGACGCTGCCCCGTGGTGACTTCCGCCACCGAGTCAAGGGTAATGTCCGCGCGGTCGATGAATCCCTGCACGGCGTCGATGGTCGCCTCGGCCACAATGTCCAGAGGAGACACCGTCGCGGTCAGGCCGGTCGCGATACCGATCCGTTGGGTACCGCCGACGCTCAGCTGGACCTGCGCGCGAGTCACCAGGGCGCGTGGCTCACAACTCACGGCATCAAATTTCAGTCTTCCGTTCATCGTGCCCCCGGGCGCAGATTCTGCGGCGCGCTCTCCCGGAATCTTGGAAGCACGTTTCATGCCATGGTATCGTGCGGCGGGCGAATGTTGGGCCGCTGGGGGTGTTAACGGCGTGTAAAAAAGAAAAGCCCCGCACCACTTTGCGGGGCGGCCGGCCATCGGTCTCGAGCGCCCTAGTAGTAGCTTCTCTGCGCAATGCGGGCATCCAGCAGATCCTCGTCTGCCTTCAACCCTGCGTACAGCCACACGAAGGGGATCAGAATCCCCCCGCTGAGGAGGACGATGGTGAAGAGGATCGAGGCGAAAACCCACAGACCCTTTGCCAGATACCAGAAGGGTCCCAGGAGCAGCGCCCACCAGTTGACGCGCAATCGGGGAGGCAAGGGCTGGTGGTATAGCGTGGCCAGAGGATCGTCCTTCCGTTCAATGCCAACCTTCAGATTCAAGAACCACTGCACCCCGCGTCCAATCGACCGCAGCACTCCACCAACACCCTGCCACAACCTGCTCATGCGGTCCCTCCGCTACTCCTTCTCTTCGGGCTCCTCCTCAGCTTCCTCCTCACCGTTTCTGACCCGGCCGTGACGCTCCTCAGGGGCAAGCCGACCGGCGTGGAGGTCGTCGATGGTTTCCTCCATTTGGAGGCAAATGGCACAGGTCCCCCGCAGGAGGCCATGCTGGCAGCGCTCCGCAGCGGTGCGGGCGCGGGCTCTCCGGGCCGGTGTGCGGGTGGCCCGGGGCGTTGCGCGTGCCGTCGCTGTCCTTCCCAATCCGTTCACCGCCTTTGTGTCATCTGGTCCCGCACAGACACGAACTGAGGTTCGCGGGACCGCGGGGCGCCTACAGCGCCGCCATGGGTTTATATTGTACTGATCTGGACCGCTGGCGCAACCCCCTTAGACTGTTAAGGGTCTGTTACCTATGTACGATACCAGGAGATCGCGGTCCATCCCTCTTCGTCTGCGGTGAACGAATTGACGGCGCCGGTAATTCCCGCAGCCTGTAGACATCTCTCCACAAGGGGTCAAAACCCCTTGGTAACCTGGCTGGGGCGACCTGCGGCCGGATGCTATAATCGAGCCATCGCAGGAGGAGTCATGAAAGACCAGTACGGCCGCGAACTCAAAGATCTGCGCATCTCCCTCACCGATCGCTGCAACCTGCGGTGCGTCTACTGCATGCCGGCCGAGGGCATCGACTTCCGGCCGGCGGAGGAGTTGCTGGCAGACCATGAGCTGCTGCTGCTGGTGCGGGTGGCGGCCGAGCTGGGCGTGAGCCGCGTCCGTCTGACTGGGGGGGAGCCGACCGTCCGCCCAGGCGTCGTGGATCTGGTGCGTCAGATCGCGGCGATCCCGGGGATCGAGGACGTGGCGATGACGACGAACGGTCTCCTCCTGGAGTATCTGGCCGGGCCCCTCGCCGAGGCCGGGCTGCGCCGCGTGAACATCAGTCTGGACACGATGGACCCCCAGAAATTCTTCCGCATCACCCGCGGGGGCCGCGTGGAGAAGGTGCTGTCGGGAATTACAGCCGCGGAGGCGGCAGGCCTGCGCCCCATCAAACTCAACAGCGTCGTGGTGCGTGGCTTCAACGAGGACGATGTCGTACCGCTCGCGGCCCTGACCCTGGAGCGACCGTGGGAGGTCCGGTTCATCGAGATGATGCCGTTCGGGAGCGTAGCTGACTTTGCCGAAGCCGGCGTGGTGAAATCCCAAGAGATCCAAATTGCGATCGAGGCCGCGCTGGGACCTCTGCAGCCCCTCGACCTGTCCGGGGGCGAACCCGCCCGCACCTTCCGGCTTCCCAGCGCCAGTGGCACAGTAGGCTTGATTAGCCCGGTGAGCCAGCCGTTTTGCGCCAAGTGTGGCCGCCTGCGCCTGACCGCGGACGGCCGGCTGCGGCTATGCCTCTTGCGGGACGACGAAGCAGACCTGCTGACCCCGCTCCGTCGCGGCGCGACCTACGACGAGATCAGAGAGATTTTCCGCACCGCGGCCTTCCGGCGGCCTTTTGGTCACGCCCTTGCAGAGAAGATGTTCCCGCAGGCCCGCGTCATGATTCAAATCGGCGGCTAGAATCCGGAAGCGCGGAATCGGGGAAACGCGCAACTGCCCGGCAGGAAAGTCTCTAGCTGCGTTTCCGCGGTTCCCCGTTTTCGCGTTTCCGTTGGTTTCTTGCCAAGTAGATCCACGCTGTGCCGGGCCGGCCCGGGGCGATCGCGTCCGTTACCTCTATCGACTCGATAGCGGCTCCGGAACCCCGCAGAGTGTCGACAAGCCGCGAGGATGCGTCGGCCGACCACAGCGCAAGGACCCCCCTTGACGTCAGGGCCTCCAGGTAACGCGCGACACCCGCGGCAGTGTAGAGCCGCTCGTTGAGGTCACGAGCAAGCCAGTCTGGACCGTTGTCGGTATCAAGCAGAATCGCGTCGTACGATGCCGGTGTCAGCGGTACGTCATGCACGTCTGAGAGGAGGAGCCTGGCGCGGGGGTCCTCAAGTGGCCGGCCGCTAAGGGCGGCGAAGTGAACGCGGTGCCAGGCCAGGACGACCGGCTCAATCTCTACGACCTCGAGCCGCCCCACGCGGGGATCTTCCAGGGCCGCCTGCGCCGTATACCCGATCCCTAACCCCCCCACCAGCACCCGGAGCCCCTCTCCGATCACGCGGCGAAGGGCCAGAGCCGCCAGCGCCCGGTCGGAGTCCTGGTTATACGACGCCATCAGGAAGACCCCGTTGCAGATGATCTCGAAGTGGGACCCGGCACGCTGCAGCTGCCACTCCCCCGTGGCGGTCGTGACACGCTCGATCACCTCGCGCCCCGATGGCATGGGGTCAGGGGTTCGGGACACCTCTTAGTCGTCCTCCGGGTCCACGATTTCTTCCTCGGCAGGCTGAAAGCGCGTCCCACACCGGGGGCAGATCACGTCGCCATCCTCCGGCGGCGTCAACTGCAGGAAGACGAAACGGCATCTCGGGCACAGAATCCGCAGCACCGCGCGGCTCCAAGTACAAAGGGGATGAGGCAACTCCTCATCCCCCCGATACACCAGAGAACGGCAACCGGCTAGTCTTCTTCGCCTTCTAGATTGCGCTCCAGCTTGCGCTTCACGCGCTGCAGCGCATTGTCGATCGACTTGACGTGGCGGTTGAGTTCGTTGGCCATCTCCTGGTAGGACTTCCCTTCCAGATAGGCCGTCAGGACCTTGCACTCCAGTTCGCTGAGGTTCTTGCGGATCCGCTCCCGCATCGTCGCCGATGCTTCCTGGTTGATCACGAGTTCCTCAGGATCGCTCACCTTGATGCTGCTGATCACGTCCAGCAGCGTGCGATCGGAATCCTCGTCGTAGATCGGTTTGTTCAGCGAGATGTAGGAATTTAGCGGGATGTGTTTCTGCCGCGTCGCAGTCTTGATCGCGGTGATGATCTGGCGGGTGATGCACAGTTCGGCGAACGCACGAAATGACGAGAGCTTGTCAGCCCGAAAATCGCGGATCGCCTTGTAGAGGCCGATCATGCCCTCCTGGATAATGTCCTCGCGATCTGCCCCAATCAGGAAATAGGCCTTAGCCTTGACGCGGACGAAGTTGCGGTACTTATTGATGAGGTATTCGCTTGCGTGGTCGTCGCCGGACTTCGCAGTGGCGACGAGTTCTTCATCGGCCATTTCTGGGTACGTAGGTGCGTCACGTCTGGCGAGCGCCACTCTTCGCCTCCGCGGAACGAGATTCGATGTCATTATATGAGCGTGGCTACAATGCGTCAAGGAAAAGGTGTGAAATTATTGTGACCCGCCCGTCTCCATCTGCCGCACCACTTCGTAGAGCAACACGCCGGCGGCGACTGCGACGTTGAGCGACGCGATCCGCCCACGCATCGGCAGCTGCACCAAGATGTCGCAGTGCTCACGCACGAGCCTGCCGAGTCCCTTTCCCTCGCCGCCCATCACCAGGGCAAGCGGCGGCAGCAAGCGGGTGCGATGGTACACGTCCTTCGCTGTGGGATCGGCGCCGGCGACCCACAGCCCAGCCTCTTTGAGTTCGTCTAACGTACGCACGAGGTTCGTCACCTGGGCGACCGGGAGGTACTCCAGCGCGCCTGCCGAGGTCTTGGCCACCGCCGGCGTCAGCCCGGCGGCCCGGTGCTTGGGGATAATCACGCCGTGCACCCCGGCGCCCTCTGCTGTCCGGATGATGGCGCCAAGGTTCGCGGGATCTTCGACGCCGTCCAGCACGAGTACGAACGGCGGCTGCTGGCGCGCCCGGGCCGCGGCAAGGACGTCCTCCACGCTGACCAGTGGCCGGACAGACGTCAGCGCCACGACGCCCTGATGGCGGGCGGCGTGCGTCAGGCTGTCCAGCCGGCGCCCATCGACGAACTGGACCACGATGTCCTGCCGCCTGGCTTCCTCCAGAATGTCGCGGATTGTTCCGCCGTGTGTGGTGCGGCCGATCAGAATCTTGCGCAGCGGGCGCCGCGCGCGCAGCGCCTCCAGCACCGCGCGCCGGCCCGGAATCGCGTCGCCGTCCCCGCCAGCGTCGTTACGCTCGGTGCCCGGAGGCATCTGCAGTCGGCCGGCGTCCGTCGGTGGACGCCACTCGCCACTTTGGTCCGGTCGGGAGGTCTTCGACGAGGATGCCGGCTTCAGCCATTCGCTTTCGGATACGGTCGGCTGTGGCAAAGTCCCGCTTCCCCCGGGCCTTTTCGCGTCCGGCCAGGATGAAGGCCACGACTTCGTCAAGCGTCCGCCCGGGCTCCCCGGAAAACAGCTGTGCGGCCTCCTGCCGGAGCGAGGCTGCCAGGTCACGCACCCGCCCGGCCAGTTCCTCATCGACAGCATCCTCCAGGCGCAGGCCCAGAATCGCTGTCATCACACGCAGCGCATCACACGCCTCCTGCAGTCCGGGCATCGTTTCCGCGGCGTCCGTCCCGCCTTTGAGCACCTGGTCGGTGACCCGGTTCACCTCGGCTACCAGATCAAACACCGAGGCCAGCCCGGCCGACGTGTTGAGGTCTTCATCCATGGCGGCTGTGAAGGCGGCGCTCGCCGATTCCGCTGCCCGCTGCAGCGCGCGCGACGCCGGGCCGCCCGTGCCTCCGCCGCCGGCGCGGGCCTGGACCGTCCCCGCCGACGCCAGGGCTATCCGCAGCCGGCCTAGGGCCTTGGCCGCGTCTTCCAGCCGGGCCTCGTCGACCTCCATAGGCTTGCGATAGTGCACGGCGGCCAGCGCGTACCGGATCACGTCGGCAGAATAGCGCTGAAGCGCGTCGGCCACCGCAATGTAGTTACGAAGGGACTTGGACATCTTCTCGCCGTGCACCATGACCATGGCGTTGTGCACCCAGTAGCGGGCGAACGGCCGGGTCGCGGCATAGGCTTCTGACTGGGCAATCTCATTCTCGTGATGCGGAAAGATGAGATCATCTCCTCCGCCGTGAATGTCAAACCCCATCCCCAGATACTTCAGGGACATCGCCGAACATTCAATGTGCCAGCCCGGCCGTCCCTTCCCCCATGGGCTGTCCCAGCTAGGCTCTCCCGGTTTCGCGCGTTTCCACAAGGCAAAATCTGCCGGATGCCGCTTGAATTCCCCGGGCTCGACCCTCGCCCCAGCCCGCAGCTCCCCCGGCAGCTGCCCGGACAGTTTGCCATACTCGGGCAGCTTCGTCACCTCGAAATACACATCGCCCTCCGCATGATAGGCGTAGCCCCGTTCGATCAGTCGTTCAATCATCTCGATCATCTCAGGGATATGCTGGCTGGCCCTGGGCTCCAGGTGCGGCGGCAAGACATTCAACGCCCGGCTCACCCGCTGATAGTCGTCCAGGTACCGGCCGGTGATCGCGTCGGTGGACACGCCCTCGGCCTGGGCGCGGGCGATGATTTTGTCTTCCACGTCGGTGACGTTCTGCACGTGGGTGACCTGGTACCGGCGGAACTCGAGATAGCGCCGGAGCACATCGAACACGACCGCGGCCCGCATGTGGCCCAGATGGGTCACGTCGTACACCGTGGGGCCGCAGACATAGATGGCGGCCTTGCCGGGCTCGCGCGTTAGGAATTCCTCCACGCGCTTGGTCAGCGTGTTATGCAGGCGCAGGGCCATCCGAAAAACCTCATCCCCGAGTCTACCAGAAAAGCGGTCTACCTAGTCTTCCTGGTCTTGAAACAACAACCGCCGCAGGTGCGGCCAGTAGACCAGTGAGACCAGGTAGACTAGGGAGACCAGGTAGACGGTGGGGCTTACCGAGTCCGCGGAATCTCCATGGCGTCTAGTTCGGCGCAGACCTCCCAGCCGACGGAGACGCGCATCGTGCGCGGGTGGATGCGGCGAAAGCGCCTAAGATCAAGGCATCCGCGGTCGGTCACGGTCCGATAGAATGTTTCCCCGGCCTCATAGCGGGATTCGACGATCTTGATGACGCGGTAGAAATGCTCATGCCGCCAGAACCCGGTAACCCGGGGATGGACCGCCCCCGGCCGGTCCACTTCAACGGTGACGGGATCCGTGACCACGGCGCGCTCCACGAATAGCAACTCGGGCAGATCGGGGTCACGGTAGAATTCACCGCGGCTCACGGTTTTTTCACCTGGTCCCTGGTCCCCGTCCCCATCAGGGTCGCCACAGCGTGCGCCGCGATCCCTTCCCCCCGTCCGATCGCTCCCATTCCCTCAGTCGTCGTGGCTTTGATATTGACGGCGGAGGCGTCAACGCCGAGTGCGGCGGCGAGCCGTTCCTGCATTTTCGAGATGTGCGGTGCCAGGCGCGGAGCTTCGGCGAGTACGGTGGAGTCCACGTGCAGCACGCGCCAGCCGGCGTTTGCCGCCAGCGAGGCCACGCGGCGCAGCAACTCGATGCTATCGGCGTCCTTGTACGCTGGATCACCAGGGGGGAAATGCCTGCCGATATCACCCAGTCCCGCCCCGCCCAGCAACGCATCCATGATGGCGTGCACCAGCACGTCAGCATCGGAGTGGCCGGCGAGCCCGCGCGGCGAGGGAATCTCGACCCCGCCCAGCCGCAGCGTCCGTCCCATCACCAGGCGGTGCGCGTCGTACCCGACCCCCGTACGCACCATCTGGCCCACACCCCACGAATTCGCCGGGGCGTCTTGGTGGGGACCCCGGCCTGAGCGCTCTCCGAGATACACTCCGGCCAGTTCGAGATCGGCCGGGACGGTCACCTTCAGGTTTCGCGGTGAGTCCTCGATCATGCGCACCGCGTGACCGAGGCGCTCCACCAGCACCGCATCATCGGTTCCGTAGAAGCCGTCGGTCCTCGCCCGGCGGTGCGCTTCCTTGAGCAAGGGTGTGCGAAATGCCTGCGGGGTGTGCGCGACCCAGAGTTGATCGCGGTCGAGTGTTTGCGTGGCGTCGCGGCCGTCGATCAGTTTGACCGTCTCCCGCACCGGGAGTCCGGCCGAGGCCGCGCCAGCCTCCGCCGCCGCCAGGATCACCGCCGTCACCACCTCGGGTGTGACCAGCGGCCTGGCGCCATCGTGCACAACCGAAACGGGGACCTCGTCGAGCTGCGAGAGCCCAGCGTACACCGAGTCCTGCCGGTGCGTGCCGCCGGGCACAACGGAGGTTACTTTGCGCAGTCCGTGTTCGGCCAGCAGGACGCGTGCCCGATCGACATCCGGTGCGCCGACGACCACCACGATCCGGTCGACGAGCGGCGATAACTCCACTCGCCGCGCGGCGTGCAGGAGCATGGGAACCCCTGCCACCGGCACGAACGCTTTGGGCAGGATGCCACCCAGGCGCTCGCCGCGGCCCGCCGCGACGATGACGGCGGCGGCCCGGGCGGCAGACGTCATCGCCGGTCCGACGGAGCGCCCTGAGCTTCCTTGGGCCGTCCGAAGATCATCCGGCCGGCCACCGTCTGCAGGACGCTGGTCACCACAACCTCGGAGGCTTCGCCAATGTGCTTCTTGCCGCCCTCGACGACGACCATCGTGCCGTCGTCGAGATAGCCCACGCCCTGGCCGGCCTCCTTGCCGTCCTTGATAACTTGCACCGTCAACTCCTCACCCGGCAGGACGACAGGCCGCAGCGCCTGTGACAACTCGTTGACATTCAGCACTCGAATGCCCTGGAGCTCCGCGACCTTGTTCAGGTTGAAGTCGTTCGTCACGATCCACCCGCGGATGCTCTTGGCCAGGGCAACCAGCGCGCTGTCCACGTCTCCACCGCCGTCTTTGGGATCATCCACGATCTGCACGGCCTGCAGTTCCTGCTGGAGCCGATGGAGCACGTCCAGGCCGCGGCGACCGCGATTGCGGCGGAGGGTGTCGGAGGAATCGGCGATGCGCTGCAGTTCGGCGAGCACGGAGCGGGACACCAGCAGTGGGCCTTCCAGGAATCCAGCTTTGACAACGTCGACGACGCGCCCGTCGATGATCACGCTGGTGTCGAGGACCTTCGGCGTACCGCGGCCCTTCGCCCCCCCGCGGCCGGACCGGTCCAGACGGGACAGGGGAGCGGCAAGCTCATCTCGCCGCTGCATCACCAAGTGATATCCCAGGTATCCGAGGGCGATGGCTGCGCCGAGCGCCAGGTAGTTGCCGACTCCAGGGATGCGCGACAGAGGAAACCCGATCAGGAAGGCCAGCACGAGTCCTGCACTCAGGCCGACCACGCCGAGGGCCACGTCGCGCAGCGAGACGTGAGCGAGCCGGCTCAGCACCCATGCCATGGTCCGCTCAAACCAGCGCCACACCCACACTGACACCAGCGCACCGAGCACGCCACCGACAAGAATGCCACCGACGGAGACCGGCAGGCGGACCCGCGCGATTTCCACAACCAGAGGAATCCCGCCGGCCACCTGCCCCCCCAGGACGGCCCCAAGGATCAAACCGGCTAGACGAATGACCCATCTCATACCGCACTCACACCTTCAGGCATTCTACTCCCTCTACTATACCCGATTCGACTCGCCGGAGTGCACAGGACGTGCTGTCTTCCTTGACATTGATTTACGGCGACACATATAATGACACCGATTCATCCCGCAAGTCGCGGTGCGCAGATCACCCGCCGGCAGATGCCGGACGGGCCGGCAGAGCGTCAGGGGGGCGTGATGAAGGACACCGACGAAGCGCAATTCCAGGACACGGTTTCTGAATACCTGCTCCGACACCGCAGTATCCTCGACGTCCAGAGTAAGCTCAGCGAAGCTGCCGCGCGCGTCAACCGGGCGGTGGCGAAGTCCGTCACCACTTGCGGGTGCATCTCCGTCAATGCCGTCAAGCAAAAGTTCCCCACCGATGTCAGCCTCAGAGAACTGAAGCAGTTCATGGCCACCCACCTGGCGGGAGAGATGTGTGACAAGTGTCGCGAGGTCGTCGAGACTGAGATTGGAACCACGCTCTTCTATCTGGCCGCCCTGTGCGGTCTGCTGGACCTCAACCTGGAAGAGGTACTCGAAAAGGAACACGCCCGCGTGAGCGCGCTGGGCGTCTTTAATCTCACGTAACTGCGGGACTAGGGATTGGGGACTAGGGACTGGCGACGGCCGGTCCCTTTTCGTTTGCCAGTCCCAAGTCCCCAGTCCCGTAGTTTAGGGTATGAGGTGTGCCAGCGCTTCTCCAATATGCCCCACCGGTACCAGTTCGATCGCGGACACGTCCAGCTCCGCCGCCGGTTTCGGGACGATGCATCGCTGGAAACCCATCCGCGCAGCCTCCGCAGCCCGCTTCTCAAGCTGCGGAACCACGCGCACCTCACCCGCCAGCCCGACCTCCCCGATGGCCACGACGGCGGCATCGACCGGCCGATCGCGCAGGCTGCTGGCCACTGCCGCGGCCACTCCCAGGTCCACGGCCGGCTCGTCCACGGTGACTCCCCCGGCGACGCTGACGTAGACGTCATGGCTGGAAAGGTGGAGGCCCGCCCGCTTTTCCAGCACCGCCAGCAGCACGACCATCCGGTTGTAGTCCACTCCAGCCGCGGTGCGGCGCGGCATCCCGAACACCGTGGGGGTCACCAGCGCCTGGACCTCGACCAGCAGCGGGCGCGTGCCCTCCATCGCGCACACCACCACCGACCCCGGCGCCTCGGCGGCACGCTCCGAGAGAAAAGCAGCCGACGGGTTAGGCACCTCACGCAATCCATCGGGCCGCATTTCGAACACGCCGATCTCGTTGGTGGAACCAAAACGGTTTTTGGTGGCGCGGACAATGCGGTACGCATGATGCCGGTCGCCCTCGAAGTACAGCACGGTATCCACGATGTGTTCCAGCACGCGGGGCCCGGCGAGCTGTCCTTCTTTGGTGACGTGGCCCACGATCAGCACGCTCATATTGCGGCCCTTCGCCAGCCGCATCAGGTCGGCCGTACACTCCCGCACCTGGCCGACGCTCCCCGGCGCCGACGGGAGGTCCGGCTTGTAGACCGTCTGGATGGAGTCGATCACCACGACCTGGGGCCGCGCGCGCTCGCAGGCGTCCAGAATGGCACTCAGGTTGTTTTCCGCCAGGAGCAAGAGGTTCGGAGTGGCTACGCTCAGACGATCTGCCCGCAACTTAATCTGGGTGACTGACTCCTCGCCGCTCACATAGAGCACCAGACCGCCCGCCCCGGCCAGATGGCGGCAGGCCTCCAACAGCAAAGTCGACTTCCCGATCCCTGGATCTCCCCCGATGAGCACCAGTGAGCCCGGCACGAGCCCTCCACCCAGCACGCGGTCCAGTTCGCGGAGGCCCGTGGCCAGGCGCGGTTCGGCCATGGTAGCCACCTCGGTCACGGCGACCGGCAAAGCCGGCGGCGCGGGGGCCGCGGCGCGTGACTCACCGAGTACTTCCTCGACGAACGAGTTCCACTCCCCGCACGACGGGCAGCGGCCCAGCCATTTCGAGGAGGTATACCCACAGGATTGACAGACGTATTGCAGATGTGCCTTCGTCATCACGTGTGCCCTTGCAGCAGAAAGGCCCGGTTGGTCACCGGGCCCTCCTCGCTGTCAGATTCTGGTGCGCCGCGTTCCCGCGTTCCCGCGTTCCCGTCAGTCTCCCTTAAGCGCCGGTTCGGGTTGCCGCTTTCGCTCAAAGACGATGCGCTCATCACGGGCGTCCACGACCACCGTGTCCCCCGGACTAAAGCTGCCCCGCAGGAGCTCATCCGACAGTTGATCCTCGATCAGCCGCTGGATCGTCCGCCGTAGCGGCCGCGCGCCGAACGTAGGATCGAACCCTTCCTTGGCCAGCAGATCCTTCGCCGCCTCGGTCAGCTCCAGCTGCATGTTCTGCCCCCGCAGCTCACGCTGCACGCGGGCGATGAGGATATCCGCGATCGCCTTGATCTGGTCGCCGGTCAGGGGCCGGAAGATGATGACTTCGTCGATGCGGTTCAGAAACTCCGGGCGGAACGTCCGCCGCAGCTCCTCGGTAATGTGTTCCTTCATGCGGGCGTAGGCGCTGTCCATCGCAGTGAGCTCATCGCGGGTTGGCTTGAAGCCGATGGCCACTTCCTTCTCCAGCAAGGGCGCGCCGACGTTGCTGGTCATGATGATGACCGCGTTCTTGAAGTCCACGGCTCGGCCCTGCGCATCGGTTAGCCGGCCGTCGTCGAGGATCTGCAGTAGGACGTTGAAGATCTCCGGATGCGCTTTCTCAATCTCATCAAAGAGCACGACCGAGAACGGGCGCCGGCGCACGGCCTCCGTTAGTTGTCCGCCTTCTTCGTAGCCGACGTAGCCTGGGGGCGAGCCCACCAGCCGGCTGATGGTATGGCGCTCGCTGTACTCGGACATATCGATGCGGATAAGGGCGTTCTCGTCCCCGAAGAGGAACTCCGCCAGCGCTCGGGCCAGTTCGGTCTTTCCCACGCCCGTGGGCCCCAGGAAGATGAATGAGC
>Ga0209761_1000814_pt1 | contig 19903 bp, 18 predicted proteins | sample GraSoi013_1_40cm_4_FD_185818 | JGI IMG/M metagenome (GOLD analysis project Ga0209761, IMG submission 185818) | Grasslands soil microbial communities from the Angelo Coastal Reserve, California, USA - Sample 09_25_2013_1_40cm (SPAdes) (version 2) | ecosystem: Environmental > Terrestrial > Soil >...
CCTCAAGGGCAGGGAGCGCGTGCTCGAAATCGGGACCGGCTCAGGGTATCAGACGGCGCTGCTCGGGGCCCTCGCGAGCACGGTCTTCTCGGTCGAGCGGGTGGAGGCGCTCGCCATCGCGGCCCAGCGGGCGCTGCGCGAAGCCGGGATCGCGAACGTCTCGGTGCTGCTGGGCGACGGGACGCTCGGGTGGAGCGCCTACGCGCCCTACGACGCGATTCTGGTCGCTGCCGGCGGTCCGGAAGTGCCACCGCCGCTCGTGGAGCAGCTTGCGCCGGACGGCCGCTTGTTGATTCCGCTGGGTGAGCACGGAGCGCAGACCCTCACGCTGGTCGAGCGGCTGGGGCAGGGTCCCTTCCACGCAGTACGCCGCACCCCACTCGGTGCGGCGCGGTTCGTCCCCTTGCTGGGAGAACACGGCTTCGATGCTTGACTCGTTCATCCAGTGGCTGCTCGACCTGTTCCGCGGGATGGGATATCCCGGCATCGTGGTCCTCATGGCGGTCGAGTCGTCGATCTTGCCGCTCCCGAGCGAGCTCGTGATGCCGCCTGCGGGCTACCTCGCGGCCAAGGGAGAGATGACCTTCGTCGTCGCGGTCGCGTGCGGCGTGCTGGGGAGCATCCTCGGCGCGCTCGCCAACTACGGGCTCGCCCATTGGCTCGGGCGCGCCTTCTTCCTGCGGCTGGGCAAGTACGTGCTCATCACCGAGCGGGCGCTCGATCGCTCGGAGCGGTACTTCGCGGCGCACGGCGAGATCAGCACGTTCCTGGGTCGCATGCTGCCCGTCGTGCGCCATCTCATCTCGATTCCCGCGGGCATCGCGCGGATGCACCTTGGCCGGTTCCTGGTGTTTACGGGTCTGGGTGCGCTGGTGTGGTGCACCATTCTGACGTGGATCGGGTGGTTCATCGGCAGCCGGGAAGACGTGATCCTGGAGGTGCTCAACCGGGAGGCGAGGCGCTACGCCGGGCGCGCCGTGCTCGTCGTGTTGCCGGTGCTGGCGGGGATCGCGGTGGTCTACATTTGGTGGTACCGTCGGCGGGCGGCGCAGGGCCGCCAAGGGTAGGGGCCGCGTGCCCGCGAAGCGCTTCCTCGTGCACGGTCGCGTCCAAGGCGTGGGGTTCCGCTGGTGGGTGTGGCGACAGGCAACGCGTCTGGGCCTCCGTGGGCTGGCTCGCAACCTCCGCGATGGGTCGGTGGAGGTGGTCGCGGAAGGCTCGGACGGGGCGCTGATGGACCTCGAGGGCTTGCTGGCCCAGGGCCCGCCCGCGGCGCAGGTGGAACGCGTGGAAAAATCTCAGGTTCCACATGAGGTTGCGATTCCGAACGGTTTTGATATCAAGTAGTTGCGAGGTAGGCGCTTGACCCAAGCCGACACAGTCCACGAGATCTATCAGGCGATTCGCGACGTCCCCGACTTTCCCAAGCCGGGGATCATGTTCAAGGACATCACACCGCTGCTGCTCGATCCGACGCGGTTCCGCCGGGCGGTTGAGTTGATGGCGGCGCCGTTCGGCGGATCCAAGGTGCGGCGCGTTGTTTCGATCGAATCGCGCGGGTTCCTGCTGGGCGCGCCGATCGCGTTGCTGCTCGAAGCGGGACTCGTGCCCATCCGCAAGCCGGGCAAGCTCCCAGCGGCCCGAGGTCGGGTGGAGTACGTCTTGGAATACGGCACCGACGCACTCGAGATGCACCGCGACGCCGTGGGTCTGGGTGACCGGGTGTTGATTGTGGACGACGTGTTGGCGACGGGGGGCACCGCGGAGGCGGCTGCGAAGCTGGTGCGGGCGCACGGCGCGCAGGTCGTCGGCTTCACGTTCCTGATAGAGCTCGATTTTCTCAAAGGACGGGAGCGGCTCCGAAACGAGCGCGTTGACGCCTTGCTACACTACGCGTAAGCTCGCTACATTTCAAAGCTTAGCCCCTGTAGCTCAGGTGGATAGAGCAGCGGTTTCCTAAACCGTTGGCCGGGTGTTCGAGTCACCCCAGGGGCACCATGACAGTCGCAGGCCGCAAGGCGTAAGCTGCAAGACTTGCGGCTTGAGCCTTGCGGCTGATACGGAAAGGCGTGAAAGGCATGGCGACGACGGTAACGACGACGGGACGCCCGGCAGTTGGAGAGTCCAACGCACTCACGTGGCTCAATGGTTGGATCAGGAGTCACAAGCAGTTGGCGGCCTACCTCGTGGTGGCGCTTGTCGTGGCTCTGGCGCTCTTCGCGTGGAGCTTCCTGACCGCCAAGACCGCGGAGCGTAGTGCGGGCCGGCAAATCGCGCAGGGGCGCCTCGCGCTCGATTCGAAGAACTACCCGCTCGCCGCCAGCGTGCTATCCCAAGTTGTGGAGAACTTCTCCGGGACCCACGCTGCCCAGGAGGCCAGCATCTTGCTCGCACAGGCGCGGCTCGCCCAAGGCCAGACCCAGCAGGCGATCGAGGTCCTCCAGCGGTCCGCTCCCAAAGCCGACAAGTACTTCCGAGCCCAGACCTACGGCCTGCTCGGCGGTGCGTACGAGAACGCGCTCCGGCCCACGGACGCCGCGACTGCCTACGAAGCTGCCGCCGCCGCGGCCCTGTACCCGTTCCTCCGTGCGCAGTTTCTCTCAGACGCGGGGCGGGCCTGGCTCGCGGCGGGTGATAGCGCCAAAGCGCTCGCCGCATACCGGACGATCGCGGAAAAGCTGGACTCTACGACCGCGGCCGGGGAGGCAAAGGTGCGCCTCGGGGAGTTGACCAAGGGGAGCGGTCATCCGTGATTTCTTGAGCACGCATGCTTCGTATAAGATATGTTATGTTAAGCTGAGGCAAGCCTGAATGTGGAGAAGCTCCTCAGTTAATCACACCCCGTACCACAAGCCGCGCCTCCCCTCCCAACCACACGTCGTCATACAGCCCCTCGGAGGTCTTTCGCGCCCGGATCTCGAGCCGCCTGGCTGTCTTGGTCCAGAGCGTAATCGGAAGCTTGGCGAGGCCCCAGTCGGCAAGCGCGCAGGCTGCGGCGACGGCACCCGTCCCGCACGCCAGGGTCTCGTCCTCCACGCCGCGCTCGTAGGTCCGCATGCGCCATTCGGACGCGCGGGCGGTCGGGGAAATGAAATTCACGTTCGCTCCGGCGGGCCCCAGCGCCGGGTCGGACCGAAGCAGCCTGCCGCGAGTCACGATGTCGACCCGCTCCACCTCTTCCACGAGGACCACGAGGTGCGGAACGCCCACCGTGCCCAGGGCCGCCTGCCGCTCGCCGGGCGCGGTCGCGAGGCCCGGCACGGGTGCCGGCGAGTGGACCGGCGCGAGGTGCAGCTCCGCGCGCTCGCCATCGGACAGGCAGCGGCTCTCGTACGTGGCGGCGTCCGTCTCGAGGGTCATGCGCTGGGGGTCTGCCAGGCCCAATCGGGCGGCGAGACGCGTGCTGCAGAGGGCTGCGTTCCCGCACATCGCGGCGCGCGAACCGTCCGAGTTGAAGTAGACCATGCGAACGGCGTCCGACCCCCCTCCGGTCCCCGGCCCCGATCCGGGGCCGACGAACACGAGCCCGTCGGCGCCGACGCCGGTGCCGCGCGCGCACACCGCCCTGATATCGTCGACGGACCATTCGGCAGGCGTCGTGTGGCGGCTGTCGACCATGACGAAGTCGTTGCCCGACCCCGTCATCTTGTAGATCGTGGTCCCGACTAGATGCGGCCGAACCAGGCCATCAGTCTGAGCCGGGGAACGATCCACACGGCTTCCCGCACGATCGCCCGGTTCATCTTGCTTTGCCCCTCGGTTCGGTCGACGAACACGATCGGGATTTCCTTCAGGGTGAACCCTTTGCGCCATGCCCTCACGCTCATTTCGATCTGAAAGGCGTACCCGTTGGACCGCACCCGCGTCAGGTCGATTGCCTCCAGCACGCGCCTGCGAAAACACTTGAACCCCCCCGTCAGGTCCCAGATCCGCAGGCCCGTGATCCAGCGGGCGTAGATATTCGCACAATATGATAGCAACAAGCGCCCCATCGGCCAGTTGACGACCGTTACCCTCCCGTTCAGGTAGCGCGAGCCGAGCACCAAGTCAGCCTGGGCAACCGCCTTGAGAAACTCCTTTAAGTGGGCTGGATCGTGGGAAAAGTCCGCATCCATCTCGAACACGTAGTCGAAACCCCGCTCCAGGGCCCACCGGAAACCCGTGATATAGGCCGTGCCGAGGCCGAGCTTCCCTTCCCGATGCAGCACGTGCAGACGCGGCTCCTTCGCAGCCAGCGCATCGGCGATCTGTCCGGTGCCGTCCGGGGACTGGTCATCCACCACCAGGATTTCGAGACCTGGATCCTGTGCCAGGACCTGCGGGACGAGGGTCGGGACGTTCCCGGCCTCGTTGTAGGTAGGGATGACGACCAGCGCTCGCTCACCCATGCCGGGCGCGCCGGGGGAGGACCACGGCAGCGAGAAGCGCGATGAGGAGCCCGGCGAGGGACCCGACGGTCAGCGTCCTGCCCACCTCATAGAGCTTCGAACGGAACGCGAGCTCTACCACTTTGGCTCCAGCCGGTAGCGCGACCGTGATCAGGGTATAGTCGCCCCGCAGCACCTGCGCCGGCCGGCCGTCGGACGTGGCCTGCCAGTCGGGATACCAGTTCTCGGCGATCAACAGGTAGCTCGGTTGAGTGGGCGCGGGGTCGAGGGTGACGGTCATCCGTCCAGGCTGCCACGCGGTCACTGCGGCGCGTGACGGGCTGGGTGGGGGCATCTGCTTCAACGGCTCCGGCGTAACCGGCTGATCGTTGGTGAAGAGGACAATCCGGGAGTAGTCCATGCGCGGATCGACGAGCGTGGGAATGATCGTCGCCGAGTCGGTCTTGATGGCGCCCGGTACGACGCGGGCGTATGGCGCCGGGGCCACGCGCTCGAACAGGTTGACGCGCGACCCGTCGAAGATCGTCACCGAGTCGAGCACGCGGCGGAAGCCGGGGATCGAGTCGAGGGTCTGGCTCCCCGCCGGCAGGATCGCGTAACGCACCGCCCACAGGTCCCAGAGCGACAAGACGCCCAGGTTTCTCCAGGAATTCTCGCGATCCCACAGCTCGTCGTAGTACCGCAGCTCGTTGCCGTGGTACCCGAACAGCTCAGGGATGCCGAACGCCATCAATATGGACCCGGGATAGGCCGCCCCCGAGGCCGGCGGCTGGAACACCCGGTACGGCAGGGGCGTCGCGGCCACGCGCTCGATCACGGGATCCCGGCCGTATGGCTTCGTGTAGCTCCAGAACTGGCGCGCGTTGAGCCACAGGTCCGTCCCGACGACGAGGCTGAGCGCCAGCGCGCCCAGCCGCGGCGTCAGCCGGACTTGTGCGGGGCCGAGCACGGCGGCGGTGGCAGCAAGAGCGAGTCCGCTGGTCACCGCCCCCCACAGGATGGCGGCCTGATCGGCGCGCGCGGCCGCGGCCTTCGCCGCGGCGAGCGCCTCGGCGATATGGCCGAACACACCGGTGACCCCGAGCAGAGCCACGATCCCGCCGATTATCAGCGCGGGCGTCATGACCCGCCTGCCCTCTCCCTTAAGCGCACGCTCGGCACCCAGGGCCGCGAACAAGGCCGTAACGAGCGCGACCACGTAGAAGGCCATGCCCGGGGCACGAGTTTTTTTGACGAGGGGCATGACGGCCCACCAGACCTTGTAAAACGGCGTGGCGGCGCCGAGGCTGATGAGCAGAAACAAGAGCCCGATCCCGCCCACCCACAGGATCTGCCGCCGGCGCTCGGGCGCGGCGATGCCCAGCGCGGCGAGGACCGCCACCGGCAAGCCGAGGTACTCCGAATGAAACTTGAGCGGGTTCGAGCCCCAGTAAGTATCCCACGAACGGCCCACGAAGTTCTTGAGGAAGAACTCGGGAACGTGGTTCCACGGGATCGCGTACGAAGTCGACCCCTCGAAACCGTGATAGCCTTGGGCGCGCGGCGAGAACGGGATATACTCGAAGAACGGCAGGATCTGAATCGCGGCGATTCCGAAGCCGATCAGGACGGCCACGAGCGCGAGGCCGAGCCGCAGCACGCGCTCCCCTCCCCCGCTGTCCCCCGCCTCCTCGAGCGTGAGGTAGAGCGCGAACAATCCGGCTGCGATGAGCGAGTAGTACGCCAGCTGGAAATGGCCGAGCAGGGTCAGCGCGGTCGCGGTGGCGAGCAGCACGTAGCCGGTCCAGCGGCGCTCGCGCAGCGCCAGGACGAGCGCGAGCAGCATCAGCGGCAGCATCGTGGACGCGAACAGCTTGCCGTCGTGCCCCGGCGAGGGATATGACGCCATCAACCCGGTGAGCTCGTAGGCGAGCCCCCCGACCACCGATCCCGTCCACCCGACGTGCAGGCGCCGCAGCAGCAGGTACGTGAACAGCCCGGCGAGAATGTAGTGCAAGGCGAAGCTCAGGTTGCCCGCAGTCGTGACGGGAACCACGAAGCGCAGCAGCCAGGTGGGGTAGAAGATGTCCCCGCTCCCTGCGGCGACGAACGGCAGGCCCCCGAAGATCTCCGGATTCCAGAGCGGCAGGTGGCCGCTGCGCTTGAACCACTCGGCGCTCCATGCGTGGAACGGCAGGCCGGCGGTGTACTGATCGCTCCACTGGCTCGCGAGCCACATCCCCGCGAACATGGGAAGCGACAGCAGCACGGGCCACAGGGTGAACGCGGCCGTCGCGGTGAGCGTGGGGCGATGCGGTTCGTAGGCGGAGGGGGACGGGGCCACGGGGGTCGAGGGCTCAGGATGACTCACTGGACGGACTCCCGTGGATGGTGCCGGAGGGGCAGCGTCAGCAGAGCCGCCGCAGCCTCCGTCAAGGTGAGGAGCACGCGCGACGCGACGCTCACGGCGACCGCGCCGCCGCTCCCAAGGAACGGTGCGAGCAGCCCGACGAGCACCAGCTCGCGGACCCCTACTCCGCCGGGTGCGAACAGGGCCAGCAGGCCGAGAATGTAGCCCAGGGTGAACGCACCGATAGCAGTGGTGAGCGGGAGGGGGAGGGGGAGGGGGGCGTCGTGGATGAGCCCCCGCGCGAGCATCCACAGCGCCGCTCCGTACGTGCCCCAGCTGAGCACCGTGAGGATGGTGCCGGCGAAGACAGCAGAAGGGGCGAGCGGCTCCAGGGGGGCAACGGCATTCACCAAGCGGCCCAGCCAGAGAGCGGTGGGGCGCCAGACGAGCACCAGGATGGTGGCCACGGCGGCGAGTCCCGCGAGCGCGAGACGGAGCGGTGGTGCGCTGTGGGGGGGGGTCACGGCGGCGACCACCGCCACCCCACTGCCGAGCGACACCGCTTGGATCACGAAGGCGGATGCGGCGGCCGGGCCTGGCTCGACGCCGGCCCGCTGGGCCAGCACCACCAGGCCGGCCACGCTCCACACCTTCCCGGGGACGTAGCGCCCGAGGTTGGCGACGCTCCACGTGCGGGCCGCCGGGCCGAACGCGAGTCGCTGCCCCCAGCCTGCCAGGATGCGGCGCCAGGACTCGATCTGCATCGCGTAGGTCAGGAACACCAGGACGACGGATCCCGCGATCCACCCCGGCGCGATCGCGAGCGCGACGTGGAGCGAGCGAAACTCCGACCAGTTCCGTGCGATCGACCGGCCCACGAAGGCCACGACCGCCAGTGTGACGAGGCCCTGGACCGTCCAGAGCCAGCGTCGGGCGATCAAGTCTTCACGAACTTGTAGGCGACTGACCGCGCGAGGAGCCATGGCGCGGGGATGGGAGGGTAGAAGTAGGTGCCGCCCCAGTCCGCGAGCCGAAAGCCGTTCATCTCTCCGAGACGCGTGATGGTCTGTCGGGTCCAGCTGTAGATGTGCCCCTGGCGGTCCGGCACGCGGAGGAGATTCCAGATGATCTCCTTGACGTGGTAAGGATTGGGGACCGAGACGACCCAGACGCCGCCGGGCCGCAGCACGCGGTGGATGTCGCCGGCGGTGTTGTACGCGGTGGGGGTGTGCTCCAACACCTCGATCATGAAGACGTAGTCGAACGACGCGTCGGCGAACGGGAGGCCGGCAGTAATGTCATGGATCAGGATCTGGGGTGCGGCGAACTCCGGCGCGATGTCGAGCCCCTGATACTTCACGTCGCTCGGCAGATACTTCCGCAGGTCCCCGTTGCGAGATCCGATGTCCAGCACGGCACTCCCCGGGCGGACCTGCGCGAGCTTCGTCGCCTTGCGGAAGCGCATCCGCTCTTCGCCGGCGTTCCGCCAGTTGTAGCGTTCGCGATAGAAATCGGTGAGCTCGGGTGACGACGGCGCGATCGGAGGGTTCATGGGCTCGAAAAATACCATGCCCGGAAACCGCGGGAAAGTCGTAACTTTGTGAAGCTGCCATGCGCATCCTCCACGTAGTCACCGCGTTCCCACGCACGCCGGACGATGTGATCGTACCGTGGCTCGTGGAGCTGCTCAAGCGGCTCCAGGCGGCGGGGCACGAGGTGGAAGTGTTCACGTCGTCGTACCGGGGCGCGCCCGATCAGGTGTTCGCAGGGATCACCGTGCATCGGTTCCGGTACTTTCCGCGCCGCTGGGAGAGCCTCACGCACGAGGAAGCGGCGCCCGACCGGATGAGACGCTCCCTGCTGTTCCGGCTCATGCCGGCCTGCTTCGTGGTCGCCGGCATGGCGGCGGTGTGGCGGCTGTGCCGTCGGACGCGCTACGACGTCATCCACGTACACTGGCCGCTGCCGCTGGCGCTGTTCGGATGGGCGGCGCAGCGCGCGCGTCCCGCGCGGCTGGTGACGACGTTCTACGGCGTGGAGCTGCGGTGGGTGAAGGGTGCCCTGCCCTTCCTGAAGGGCTTTCTGGCATGGGCGGCGCGACGCTCGGACCGCGTGGTCGCGATATCCAACTATACCGCAAGCGAGCTGCGGGAGCTCGTCGACGTGCCCATCGAGGTGATTCCGTACACCACGTCTCTTCCCGACGTGGATCAGGCACCGGCGGCTCAGGACGGCACCGGTCCGGTGCTGTTCGTGGGCCGGCTGGTGGAGCGCAAAGGCGTGGCGCATCTCATCGAGGCGATCGCCCGATTGGAGCCCGCAGGGCCGCGGCTCGAAATCGTGGGTGACGGGCCCGAGCGTCCCGGGTTGGAGGCGCTCGCCCAGCGGCTCGGCGTAGCCGGTCGAGTGGTGTTCCGAGGGAAGATCCCGCCGGATGAGCTCCAGGCGAGCTATGCGAGAGCCGCGGTCTGCGTGCTGCCGTCGGTGCTCGACGCCCGCGGGGATACGGAAGGGCTCGGTGTCGTCCTACTGGAGGCGATGAACCACGGGACGCCCGTGATCGCGAGCCGGGTGGGCGGCATTCCGGACATCGTGGAGGACGGCGTGTCGGGGCTCCTGGTTCCGCCGGGAGACGCGGAGGCGCTGGCCGCGGCGGTGCGGCGGTTGCGTGACGACCCTGCCCTGGCCCGCGGGCTGGGGGAGGCCGGCCGGCGCCGGCTGCGCGAGCAGTTCGGGTGGCAGGCGATCGTGCAGCGGTGGCTCGACTTGTATGCCGCGGTGATTACGCGACCGTAGGTCGCTTCGAGCCGGGCTTGCCCTGCGATCGCCCTCATCGCTCGGTCGGGGGACCGTCCCGCAGCTGGCCCAATTCCCGCTGCAGGCCCCGCACCTCTTCCCGCATCCCGGCGAGCATCTCTCCCACGAAGCCGAAGCCGAACAGGATCAACCCCGCGAGCACGAGCAGCAGCACGAGGTAGAGAAACGCGCGGTTGCCGTGCTCGAGCACGTAACGCTCGATCAGGGCATATACGCCGACCAAGAATCCGAGGAAGATCAGCACCGCTCCCGACACGCCGAAGAACAGCATCGGCTTGCGGCCGAACCGCAGCTGGAACCAGACGGACACGAGGTCCAGGACGCCCACGGGGATGCGCCCGATCCCGAACTTCGACTTTCCCGCCTGCCGCGGCTGGAGCGGGACCGGGCGCTCGGCCAGCCGGAAGCCCTGCGCGGCGGCGATGACCACCATGAAGCGATGCCAGTCCGGGCGCCTCGTCAGGCCGTCCATCACCTCCCGGCGGTACGCCTTCACCGAGTTCAGGTCCGTCACCCGGACGCCGAACAGCCAGCGGCACAGCCCGTTGTACACCCAGGAGACGAAGCGCTTTTCGTAGTGGCCCTGCTTCGTACCGGTGACCACGTCGGCCGCGTCGTCGAGAATCGGCTGCACGAGGCCGGGAATGTCGCTCGGGCGATACTGCAGGTCGGCGGGATAGAACACGAGGACCCGGCCGCGGGCGACGTCGGCGCCCGACGCGAGGGCGTCGGCGATGCCGCGTTGGCTGCGGTGGGTCACGACCCGCAGGAAAGGATGCTTGGCCGCGAGGTCGCGCAACGTGTCCGCGGTGCCGTCGCGGCTGCCGTCGTCGATCACGACGATCTCGCAGGAATAGGGCAGCGGCAGCAGCGCCTCGCGCGCCTGGCGCACGAATTCTGGCAGGTTTTCGGCCTCGTCCTTCGCAGGGACCAGGAGGCTCACTTCCGGGAGGGCCGCGCCGGTGGCGAGGCTCACAGCCGTTTGCGCATGCGCGCCGGGAGGATGCTCAGCTGGTCGCGGTACTTTGCGACCGTCCGCCGCGCGATCTTGACGCCCTTCTGCGCGAACATCTCCACGATTTGCTGGTCGGTGAGCGGGTTCTTGGGGTCCTCGTCCGCCACCATCTTTTGGATTTGCGCGCGGATGGCGCGGGCGCTGGCGTCCTCTCCGGTGGTGGTCGAGAGGCCGCTCGAGAAGAAAAACTTGAGTGGCAGGAGGCCCCGGGGCGTCTGCACGTACTTCTCGTTCGTCACGCGACTCACCGTGCTCTCGTGCATGTTGATGACGTCGGCGACTTCGCGCAGGGTGAGCGGCTTCAGGTACTCCACGCCCTTCTCGAAGAACTCGCGCTGCCGATCGACGATGAAGTTCATGACCTTGAGCATCGTCTGGCGGCGCTGCTCGATCGCCTGGATCATCCAGTGCGCGCTGTTCATGCGCTGGTTGATGAAGTCCTTGTTCTCGCCCTGGAATTTCTTCTTGTCGCGCGCGATGTCCTGGTAGGTCTTCGAGATTCGCAGCCGCGGCAGCCCGGAGTCGTTCAAGAACACCTTGTATTGTCCGTCGATCTTTTCCACCACCAGGTCGGGGATGATGTAGGCCTCGTTGGCCGATGAGTGCTGCAGGCCGGGTTTGGGATCGAGCCTGGCGAGCTCGTCGGCCACCTTCTGGACCTCGGCCGCGTCCAGACCGAACCGCTTTCCGAGATCGCTCCAGCGATGCGCCTTGAGATCCTCGAAGGCATCCCGGACGAGGCGGTAGGCGAGCGTGTCGGTTTCGCCCCGGGACTCGAGCTGGAGCAACAGGCACTCGCGCAGGTCCCGGGCGCCGACCCCCGGAGGGTCGAGCTTCTGGATGATGCGGAGCATCTCCTCGGCCTCGGCCAGCGTGTACAGCTGGAGGGCGACGTCGTGCTCCGACTCGGCGGCGTGGGCCTCGAGCACCTGATTCACACCGTTCACGATCTCTTCGAGGGTCGCGCCGAGATAGCCGTCTTCCGCGATGTTCCCGATGAACTCTTCGGCGAGGAGCTGCTGGCGGGGCGTGAGGTCGAGCAGCCGCATCTGCTCGCGCAGGTGGTCGGCCAGGTCTTTGGTCTCGACCGGCACGGGCTCGACGTACTCGCGGGCCTCGCTCATGTCCCGCGGCGGGGCGCCCTGATCGCCGCCGTCGTCGAGGAGGATCTCCTCCCAGTTGGGCTCGTCGTTCTTCTCGGCCTCCTTCTTGTCCTCCTTCGCCTCCTCCGCCAACGGCACTTCCGTTTCCTCCTCCGGCTCGACCAGCTCGAGGAACGGATTGCCGAGCAGCTCCTGCTTGAGGTGCTGCTGCAGGTCGAGCAGCGGCATGTAGAGCAGGTCCATCGCCTGGTACAGCCGCGGATTGATCCGCAGCTGCTGCGACAGCGCCGCGTGCTGCTGCAGACCCGTTTTCATACTGGCTGCGGCTGCCCGAGACGGGCGCGGAGGCGGGCCGTCAGGGTGGGCCCGAGATACAGGTTGGCGACCCGGTCGTCGAACACGAGCTCTCGGACGGTGCCGGCGACCTGCACCTTGCCTTCGAACATGATGTAGGCGCGGTCCACGATATCGAGCGTCTGCTCCACGTTGTGGTCGGTGATCAGCACGCCGATGCCGCGGTGGCGCAACCCGGCCACGATGGTCTGAATGTCGTGCACCGCGATCGGATCCACGCCGGCGAACGGCTCGTCGAGCAGCATGAACTTGGGCTCGGTGACGAGCGCGCGGGTGATCTCGAGGCGGCGCCGCTCGCCCCCCGACAGCTGGAACCCCTTCTGCCGCCGCAGGTGCTTGATCGCCAGCTCGTCGAGCAACCGCTCCAGCCGCTCGCGACGCTCGGCTTCCCCCAGGGGCAGGGTCTCGAGGATCGCTCGGACGTTGTCCTCCACCGTGAGCTTCCGAAACACCGACGGCTCCTGGGCCAGATAGCCGATCCCCATCCGCGCCCGGCGGTACATCGGCTCCGCCGTGATGTCCCGTCCGTCGAGCCCGATGTGCCCGCCGTCGGGGCGTATCAGGCCGGTGATCATATAGAACGTCGTGGTCTTCCCCGCCCCGTTGGGCCCGAGCAGGCCGACGATCTCGCCCTGATCGAGCTGCACGCTCACATCGTTCACCACCGAGCGATTCTTATAGACCTTCAGCAGTCCGGTCGCGGTAAGACGGCTACCCCCACTCACCGCGGGGTGCTCGCCGCTCGCCGATTCGGCCCGGGCGAGCGCGTGCACGGCGGCGTCGAGCAGCCGGTCGGCGCTGGCGGCGCGGTCGGCGGCGATCTCTCCCCAGGCCTCGACCGTGAACGCAATGGGCGCGGCGTCTCCCAGCGCGGCCGCCGGGTAGGTCACCACCTTCATCAGCGCCAGCCGGGGCAGCACCGACGTGCGCAGGCTGGTCCGAAACTCCTCGACCGACAGCCCGCCCAACTCCGGCACGTCCGCCTCGCGCGAGTGGGCCCGGAGCGTGAGGAACTCCTCGCGGTAGGCGATGGCCAGCTCGCTGAACGGGGCGTGGCCCCGCTCGTCCGCCACGCGGGCGAGCGCGGCGGCGGCGAGCGGGAGCGACGAATCCCGTGCCGCGATCAGATCGGCGAGGTGCCGGGAGGAGACGGGCGGTGTCATGGACGGGGCTTCCTTTTGGTCGTATCGGCCTTTGTCGTGTCCGGCGGCGCCGGCGGCCGCGGGTCGAGCTGGACGCCGTTGGCCCCTCCGGTGACGGTGCACCGGTCCACCTTGTCCCCCTTCAGGACGCAATCGATGACCTTGCCGCGGGAGTAATTGAGCGACGGGCCCGTCGAATCGTGCTGGCTCGCCAGGTACGTGAACGAGCGAGCCGAGCCCCGAGCGATGAGCCGATACAGCTTGCTCCGGGGCGTCCCGGCCGAGTCGGGGACCTGCTTCCAGCGTGCCGTGAGGGAGTCCCCCGCGAACCAACTCACCTCGGGGCTCGCGGTGGAGTCCCGCTTTGGGGACTCTGTCTTCGACGTCGAGTAGGCGTGCCGAAAGGCGCGTGCTTCGTCGAGCACTTCATCCGGGAGGTCGAGGGCCAGGGAGTCGGCCTGGATGGTGTTGAGCGTGGACAGCGCGCGTGCCCGGACTGAATCCTTGGGACCCCAGGCGAACGCCTGCTGCAGCTTCTTCCGGTCGACGTGCAGGTGGATCGTGTCCGCGGTGAGGCGCCAGTCGGCTCCGGTCGCCACGCCGTCGCCAAGCGCCTTCACGAGGCGGATGTCCCGCCCCCGCCCCTGGAGCCCGAGCTCGATGCGCGTGCCGGTGAGGGTGTAGGGCCGGGCGCTCTTCCCTTCCACGCGGGGCTTGCCCACGAGCACGGCGAATCCGGCGGCCTGGTCGAGCTGCATCGAGTCGCCGCGTGCCGCGAAATCGCTCCGGTCGATGGTCACCTGCCCGCCGCCCCACATGCGGTCGTTTCCCTTGAAGCGCACCCGGTCGGCCACGATGACGTAGGGCTCCCCTCCCCCGGAGTCCGCGCTCGAGTGGTACTCGATGGTCGGACGACCCGATGCGTACATCTCGAGCGTGTCGCGCACGCCCTTCACCGCGCGGTAGTACGTCAGGTTAGGCCCGCGCAGCACCGAGCCAGTCTTCCGATTCACCGCGACGACGTTCTTGTGCGCCTCGAGCCGTTCCTGTCGCAGGAAATAGGCAGCGGTCGTCGCGTCGAGCGTGATAGCGGTGTCCCGGATGTGCACGGGATTCCTCTGGCCGACCATGTCGAAGCGGCCGACCCCGGCGAACAGCGCGACGCTATCGGCGGAAAGCACGCTGCCCGTCCCCTGGCAATGGGCGAGGACGCCGCCACCGGCGAAGTAGTTCTTCTCGCCCGGTCGAACCGTGGCCTCCTGGTAGTTGTGCCCGATCGAATCGATTTGAATCACGCACGGCCGCCCCCTCGTCGTGTCGGTGGCGGCAGCCGGCTGCTGGGCGAAGGTGGCGAGGAGCGCCATGGCCATCATTGGTTCGGGAGAGTGAACTTACCACCCGTCCCCTTCGGGCGAATCGCCGTCACGACCTTGAAGTCGGGATCCGAGGTGAAGCCCTCGCCCTCGATGTGGCGTGTCGGCTCGTCGAACACGAACGGGTTGTCGGAGGTCACCTGATTCCGCGCCTGGTTGTAGCGCAGTACCTCGGTCCGGAGCGTCGCGCCGTCGGTTCGCACCACCACCACGTTGACTCGCGCTTCCATGTCACCGCTGCGCCAGTGGTACGTACCTTCCCGCGACGTGAGCGTCGACGTCTCGGCCCCCCGGGGGTCGTAGAACGTGATGTGGACGTTGCGGAGCTCGGCGGTTTGCGCCGGGGAATAGAAATATGCCGTATCGGCCCGCACGTGCGCGCGCTGAATCCCGGCGTCCGTCACGTAGTGCGACATGCCGAGCAGCACCTGGTCGGCCGAATCCGGGGCGGCAATGGTCGCCGTGGGCTTGATGCCGGTTTCACAGGCGGCAACCAGCGCGAGAGCCGTCGGGACCCATCTCATGCGCCGCCAGCCTTCATGAGATCATGCAAGTGGACCATGCCGACCAGTTTGCGCCCGCCGTCGAGCACGGGCAGGGCCATGATGCCATGCTGCTCCATGAGCCGCACCGCCGCTCCCGCGAGCGCGTCGGCCGTGGTGCTCTTCGGGGTTCGGGTCATGACCTCGCGCACCGGGATGTCGAGGAATTCGTCCGTCCGCTCCATGAGCCGCGTGAGGTCGCCCGCGGTGACGACGCCGACGAGGCTGCCGGCGGCGTCCACCACCGCTACCGTGCCGCGCTTCTCCGCGAGCAGGACCACGCACTCGCGCATCGGGCGGTCGGGCCCGAGGGTGGGCACGTCCCGGGCGAGCATCACGTCGGCGACGCGAAGCAGCAGATTCTTGCCCAGCGTTCCGCCGGGGTGCAGCGCCGCGAAGTCCCCGCGTCCGAATCCCTTCTCTTCGAGCACGGCGACCGCGAGGGCGTCTCCCAGAGCGAGCGCCGCCGTCGTGCTCGCCGTGGGCGCGAGGGTCTCTGGACAGGCCTCCTCGGTGACGCTGCCGTCGAGCACGACGTCGGCCTGACGCGCGAGCACCGAGTCAGGGTCACCCGTGAGCGCGATAATCGGCACGCCGAGCCGCTTCAGCTGGTTGACCAGCCCGAACAACTCGTCGGAGGCGCCGCTCTTCGACAGCAGGAGCGCCACATCGTCCTGGCCCACGATGCCGAGGTCCCCGTGCAGAGAGTCGACGGGGTGGAGAAACGATGCGGCTGTGCCGGTAGACGTGAAGGTGGCCGCGATCTTGCGCGCGATCAACCCGGACTTGCCGAGTCCCGAGACGATGAGGCGTCCTTTCGCGTCTGCAAGGAGGCGCACGGCGCGCGCGAATGCCGGGCCCAGGCGCTCCCCCACCCGGCGGATCGCCTCGGCTTCGAGGGCCAGCACGCGGCGCCCGCGCTCAGCGAGTTCGCTGGGCTCCATGCGGGACATCGCCACGCTCCAAGAAGTACTTCGTGAGCAGGCCCTGCCACTCGCCCCGGGCCTTGAGGATCAGCTCGGCCACTTCGCGGACAGCGCCCTGGCCCCCGGAAACGGTCGTCACCAGCCGGGCGGCGGCCTTCACCTCGGCCACGCCGTTCGCCACCGCGATCGGGAGCCCGACGCGGGTGAGCAACGGGAGGTCCGCGAGGTCGTCGCCGGCGAAGGCACATTCCTCCCAGGCGAGCCCGCGCCGCTCGAGCAGGGCCTCGAACGCGGGGAGCTTGCGCGCGGTCGGATCCTGAATCACCTCGTCCACGGCGAGCTCGCGCGCGCGCAGCGTCGTAGCGGCCGATTCCCGTCCCGAGAGCCACACGACGAGGAGCCCGGCGGTGCGGAGCATCCGGACGCCGAGGCCGTCCTGGATGTGAAAGCGCTTGAATTCGACCGGGTGATCGCCCACCATCCCGACGTAGATGCCGTTGTCGGTCAGGACGCCGTCGACGTCAAAGCCGACGAGCTTCAGGCGGCGGGCGACGGCACCGTCGAGCATGGTCACCTCCGGGCGCGGGCGAAGGGCGCCGCTTGACCGTCGCTCCTGACAACCACCCCGCCCTGCCCCTTGAGCGCGGTCTGCGCGGCGCCCCTCGCCCGCTGCCACACGTCCAGCGCGATGCTCACGATGCCTGGCAGCTGGTCCAGCCGGATCATGTTCGGTCCGTCGGACGGCGCGCGGTCCGGATCGGGATGCGTCTCGAGGAAGAACCCGTCGGCGCCCGCCGCGGCCGCGGCATAGAGCAGCGGGGGGATGAAATCGCGCAGGCCCCCGCTCGAGCCCTCCGGCCCCTGCCCCGGCTGCTGCACCGCGTGGGTCCCGTCGTAGATGACCGGCGTTCCGCACGCGGTCCGGAGGCGCACGAAGCTGCGCATGTCGACCACGAGGTCGCCGTAGCCGAAGAAAGTGCCCCGCTCGGTCACGGCGATCTCGGGCGCTCCGCCCGCCCGGACCTTCTCGACCGCCCCCGCCATGCCCTCGGGCGCCATCCACTGTCCCTTCTTCACGTTCACAGCGCGTCCGGCGCGACCGGCCGCGACGAGCAGGTCGGTCTGGCGGCACAGGAATGCGGGGATCTGCAGCACGTCCGCGACTTGTGCGGCGGCGGATACCTGGCCGGTTTCGTGAACATCTGTGAGAACCGGCAGGCCCGTCGCGGCCCGCACCTTGGCGAGCGCCGCGAGCCCGCGCTCGGGGCCTGGCCCCCGCGCCCCCTTCAGCCGCGACCGGTTCGCCTTGTCGTAGGACGCCTTGTAGATGACGTGCAGCCCGAGCCTCGCCCCGAGCTCGGCGAGCGCCTCGCCCACTCGCAGGTTCATGTCGTCGGACTCGACGACGCACGGCCCGGCGATGAGGAACGGGGAGGCCCCGCCGCCCCCGAAGTGCTGCGCCATGTCAGTCGCGACGGCCGGCGAGCTGAGACGACCGCTCCGCCTGAGCGAGGGGTGCCGTAGCCCTGGCCCGGCGCTGCTGGCGCGCCGCGCCCACGAACCCGGCGAACAGGGGGTGCGGCCGGGTGGGTCGGGACTTGAGCTCGGGGTGGAACTGGCAGCCGATGAACCAGGGGTGGTCGGGAAGCTCGATCATCTCGACGAGCGAGCCGTCGGGCGAGAGCCCGGCGCAGCGCATCCCGTATTCCGCGAGCACGTCGCGGTAGGCGTTCGACACTTCGTAGCGGTGACGATGCCGCTCGCTCACCTCGAGCGCTCCGTAGACCTGTGCGACCCGGGAGCCCGGGCGCAGCTTGCAGGGGTACGCCCCCAGCCGCATCGTGCCGCCCATTTCCTGGATGCCTTCCTGCGAGCGCATCAGCGCGATCACCGGGTTCTCGCACTCGGGCGCGAATTCGCTCGAGTTGGTATCGGGAAGCTTGACCACGTCGCGCGCGAACTCGATGATCGCCGCCTGCAATCCGAGGCAGATCCCGAGGAACGGGACCTTGTGCTCGCGCGCCCAGCGGATCGCCTCGAGCATGCCTTCCACGCCGCGTACGCCGAAGCCGCCGGGCACCAGCAACGCGTCGTACGTGCCGAGCAGCTCGCCCGCGGCCGCCTGGTCCGTGAACCGGTCGGACGAGATCCAATCGATCTGCACACCGCATTCGTTCGCGATGCCGCCGTGCACCAGCGCTTCGTGGATGCTCTTGTAGCTGTCCGCGAGCTCGGTGTACTTCCCCACCACGGCGATCCGTGCCCGGTCGACCGGGTTCAGGATCTTCTCGACCATCTGCGCCCACGCGCGCAGATCGGGCTCCTTCGTCTCGAGGTGCAGCCGCATGCACACTTCCCGGTCGAGCCCCTGCTCGTGCAGCTTGAGCGGGATCTCATAGATCGACTTCACATCCGGGCTCTCGACCACGCAGCCGAAGTCCACGTTGCAGAACTGCACGATCTTGCGCTTGAGCTCCTCCGAGAGCGGTCGCTCGGTGCGGCACACCAGGATGTCCGGCTGGATCCCGATCTGCATCAGCTCTCGAACGGAGTGTTGGGTCGGCTTGGTCTTGAGCTCGGCGGTGGCGGCGATGAACGGGACGAGGGTGAGGTGGATGAACAGCGTATTGTCGCGGCCGACTTCCTGGCGGAACTGGCGGATCGCCTCCAGGAACGGGAGGGATTCGATGTCCCCCACGGTGCCACCGATCTCCGTGATCACGACGTCGTGGTCGGGTGCGAGTCGGCGAATAGAGGCCTTGATCTCGTCCGTGATGTGGGGGATCACCTGCACCGTGGACCCGAGGTACTCGCCGCGCCGCTCTTTCGTGATCACGGACAGATAGATCCGCCCGGTGGTGACGTTGTTCACCTGCGACAACGAGCGGTCGATGAACCGCTCGTAGTGGCCCAGGTCGAGATCGGTCTCCGCGCCGTCGTCCGTGACGTAGACCTCACCGTGCTGAAACGGCGACATGGTGCCGGGATCCACGTTGATGTAGGGATCGAACTTCTGAATCGTCACCCGGAGGCCCCGCTCCACCAGGAGGCGGCCGAGCGAGGCGGCCGCGATGCCCTTGCCGAGCGACGACACGACGCCGCCGGTCACGAAGATGTACTTCGTCGAGCTCACGGACTCACCTCCTTCAGTTGGCGGGTCAACTGTATTTCCGCGTACCGCAAGTCGTCTGCGGTGTCGACGCCGGGCGCCGCGGGCCCCGAAAACAGCGCCACGCCGATCGGCATCCCGTGCAACAGCGGCCGCAGCTGCTCGAGCCGCTCCCAGCGCTCTTCCGGCACCGGTGCGAGCCGGATCCAACGCTCCAGCGCTTCGCGGGTGTAGGCGTAGACACCCACGTGCTGATGGTAGATCACGTCGCCCGTGCCATCGCGATCGAACGGGATCGGCGCCCGCGAGAAATACACCGCCCGGCCCCCCGTGTCTCTCACGACCTTGACACGATTTGGATCACTGGCGAGCGCGCGCTCGAGATCCCCCGCCGCGGTGCCGATCGGGTCCCCGCGCCGCACCCGCGCCACGGCACCGTGCAGCGCGGCGGGCGCCACGAGCGGCTCGTCGCCCTGCACGTTCAACACCACGTCGTATGAACTAAATGATTTGTTTCCAACGACTTCTGCGACTCGCTCCGTACCCGACTGGTGGTCGGCGGAGGTCAGCACGGCCTCGTACCCGGCTCGCTCCACGACCGCTGCGATTTCGCGCGCATCGGTCGCCACGACCAAGCGATCGCACACGCCCACCTCAACGACTCGCCGGACGACCCAAAGGATGAGGGGTTCGCCTGCCAGAGACAGGAGTGGCTTGCGAGGGAGGCGGCTGGAGCCCAGCCGCGCCGGAACGACGCCGAGGACGGGCACGGGGGAACATACAAAATCCGTGCCGTGGCGTCTAG
>Ga0209761_1000815_pt1 | contig 19881 bp, 26 predicted proteins | sample GraSoi013_1_40cm_4_FD_185818 | JGI IMG/M metagenome (GOLD analysis project Ga0209761, IMG submission 185818) | Grasslands soil microbial communities from the Angelo Coastal Reserve, California, USA - Sample 09_25_2013_1_40cm (SPAdes) (version 2) | ecosystem: Environmental > Terrestrial > Soil >...
TAATAATGTCGCCGTTGTTAGCAAATTTGGTTCAAAGCAAGCCGAGGATGCCGCAAGAAAAGTTGCAAAGAAATTGCTTGCAAGAAAAGCCAAGGTCTATACCGTATCTCCGGTTGATGTAAAAGGAACAAAAAAAGTTAGTGATTTAGAAGACCTGAGGACTGCCAAGCTTGATCTGACAATTACTCTTGGTGGAGATGGAACGACTCTTAGAACATTCAGATATTTGGAAAACGAAGTTCCCAATTTGGCAATCAATGTAGGCGGAAACCGTGGCATATTATCAGAAATTACTTTGCCCCAGATTGATACTGCCATTGACCAGATAATTTCTGACAACATATTCTTGGACAGGAGAATTAGAGTGGTTGCCTCTTGTAATGACGAGGACTTTCCACCAGCTCTCAATGAGATATTTATCAATAGACAAAACTTGACCAAGACCTCGCTATTTGAAATAAGATTTCAAAATGATACGGCTACACAGAAAATGGACGGAGTAATTGTGGCAACACCCAGCGGTTCCACAGGGCACTCTTATTCTCTTGGAGGGCCAATCTTGCATGAAAGCCTTGATGTTCTTATAATTACTCCCGTTGCTCCTGTAAACAAGTTGCCATCTATAGTAGTCCCTGATGAGAAAGTTGAGATCATAAGCAATCATGATTCAAACATAATCATGGATGCCCAAGTAATCAAAACTGCTAGGTTTGACGATGTGATTACAATTCGAAAATACAAAAAGCAGGCAGTCTTTGTAAGGCTCAAAAAACAAGGTCTAAGACAGATGAGCAAGCTTGGCTTCTAAAATCTTAGATGCCACGTCCTTTTACGCAGGAATACCATTTTCTTCGCAAGAGACAAGCTTTACTACACCATTGGTATTTGAAGAGATCAAGCACATCAAGATAAGACAAGGCGCAATTGATGTCCTGATTCAATCAAACAGATTAAAGATAGTAGAGCCACAAAGAGAGTTTGTTGACAGAGTACTGCAAGAAGCAATCAAGACAGGCGACATTCAAAGTCTCTCAGATGAAGACGTCTCCATAATTGCACTCTGCCTGCAGCTAAGTGGTGAACTAGTCACGGACGATTTTGCAATATCAAATGTAGCTGAACATCTCAACCTAAAGGTGAACCCAGTTATGACAAGTGGCATAGCAAAAGTAAAGGATTGGATCTACTTTTGCTCTGGTTGTCATAAGACATTTTCTGGAATTTCTCATTGCCCTATTTGTGGAAATAAGCTAGCGAGACGTCTAGCCAAGAGGAAGTCTTCTTCCAACCGAATAGACAAATGAACCATTGTATAGTCTGACATTCTCATGCCTGGATCGTTGTAATGTTCCACTAGCCAAGTATGCGGCATTATCATTCGATCGGTACAATCGAGATCAGATGTTTGAATCGTGTGTCAGACATCGTGTAAGGTTCTCTGGTTAATTTTTTTGGTACCTTTAGCTTGGGCATCAAGGATCTTTCTTATCTTTTGTGCACGTGCCTCTCCCATGCCTTTGATTCTTGATAGTTCGGCAAGGGATGCGTTCAATGAGTTACATGGGGATCCAAATCTCTCTAGCATTCTTGCTGCAAGTTTTTCTCCAACGCCTGGAAGACTAGACAGTATAGATAGTTGTTGTCTTCCCAGATCTCCAGACTTTCGTATTTTTTTGAGAAATGGGCCCTTTATGTTCCCCTGCCTGGCACACATGGAAATTAGCAATTTGGCCGTATGAGACGCATTTGGAGTAGGAACAACTGGGATCTTGAAATCTAAGACTACTGAGGAAACTGACCCATAGAACACCAAAGGGTTTTCCGTGATTTGGTCTATCTTATCGAGGTTACCTTCTATTATAATGGTGGGATGTTCAAAATGCTCCTTTAACCTGCTACATTGATCAAACAACCTACCATCGAAAACCGAAGAAATAAAATCATAAACGCTTTTTCTCTCCACCACTGTTTCTGGCGCAACAATATAATCTCCTATAGGAAGATTTGTCATTTCCACCTTTACACCGACCTCTCTTAGTAGATCAGGAATTCCACTCTTTCTTTCCCGCTCGTCAATTATCATTCGGAGGTTTTCTATTTTCAAACTGCTAAAATTCTCTCTATATTTTATTTAGGAGTATCTGTCTTTGGTGGACTTGCCTGCGCAGGTCCTTTCAACATCTCCCTGATCTTTGCCTCCGCTTCTTTCAAATTTTCTTTGATTCTGGTTTCCTGTTTGCCAAGTACTGTAAGTCGCGTGTTTGCAAGCTCCTTTTTCTCTTCAAGCTCTGAGACCAAGTTAGTCTTCGTAGATTTGATAAGAATCGAGCCAGCAGCCTTGTAGACAGCGTCATTATCGCCTGCTTTCTTTAGGACCTCAAGTGCCCTTTCTGTCTCAAGTTGTTCTGATTCAAGATGTTGCTTTTGAAGTAATATGGATTGAAGATTTTGTTGTAATTGTTGTAATCGAGCTACTTGTTCCTGCAACCATGGAGGAATTTGTTGCTCACCAGAAGACATGATTGTCTCACTTGTTGTTTTGTTTATATCTTTACCGATTCTATGGAATCATTACTTGCTTGAACAAGTCGCACAGTTGAATTGAGATTAGCGCGGAGATGTGAAAGTTCTTGCGCCTCAATTAAAATTGTAATTATCTTATCGTTAAACATCATCTCTGTTTTAGTTGGATTTCCGTCGTAGAATTTGTTATCAGTCTCGATAGATTTGAAAATTGCCTTGGTTCGTTTTCCCGCGAAAACTTCTATCTTGGCGCTATAGTTTGATGTCATAGGCCATGCCTGCTACCTTAAAACCACATTTTTTACAGGCCCAAATTCCAACAGCTACTCTACCAAATCTTTCCGAGCCACATTCAGTGCAGCGTCTTTTTGCCTTTAAGAGCCGGTGTATTGCTGTAAACTTTTTGCGCGGTTTTAGTCCATACTTTTGACCCAATCCTTTCAAGGATGAGCCTCTACTCTTTGCCATATTACGTCAACTGCTCAAACCGCTTCCTTATTTTTGTTCCCGTTGAAAGCGCCATTTCTGAGCATCGAATAAGTTGGTCGACTGCAAAGCCATCACTGCCTCCCTTTTGTAACGCGCATATATTGCCTTCCGAGTTACTCGTTATTGTGATTCTTGCATCCATGCAAGCTTCTTCTTCTGCCGTAGGATCTACAATAATGTAGTCCCCTATTCTTGCCATCGTTACTGAGACCGGCAGTGTCTTAACTGGAGCTTTTGATGTAACTCCTTCAACCAGTACTGGTGCATCATCTTTTATTTCATACTTTGGAACGGTGCATGACAGAATAGCTGCTACTGAAGCATATGAACACGCATCAAAAAGGTTTCCATCAGCATCTAGTATGCTACTGTCTATAAAGAGGCCTATTACCGATTTGTCTTCTTGCAAAACGAGTTGATGCAGGTCAATCATTTCTGTTTCTCTTATTCCTCGGTCCACGACTCTTGCAAGCTCAATTACTTCCTCTGTTGGCGGTCCAGGTTCTACGTTTGGATCAGCTAAGGGTAGAATTTCTGCAGTACATATGAGAATTCCTTTGTCACCAAGATCTGGAAATGGCTTGTCGGGCTGTATCTTTACACCTGTAATTACTTCGGTATTTCCTAGTCTGACTCTTGCAGAGCCGTTTGCCTTTGGAATTACGCCAGTCTCAATAGACAACGGTCTTTGTTCATCTAAAGCTCGACCGTCAACTCTCTTACCTTCTTTGAGTAGGTCCATGATTTTATCTCGTTTTAGTTGATCCAGTATTACGGAACCCAAATTCATTGCTCTCCGTTTTGAAAGTATTTTTCCATCAAAGCTTTTCTTTGAATTTCATAGACTCGCTTGCAGCCACCAATCGCGGTCTTAAGACATGTCTTGTATTCTTCTGGAGTCAGAATTCCATCAAGTTGCATTAGAGTAATTTTTCCCACGCTTGGCATCATGGCTACTGGCATATCTGCCTGGCCTTCTTGGTCCTCTTCGTTATTGACATCTAAGACTATTCTATCTGCTACTTTTCCTGCAGCGCATGCTGATACCAAGTCTCGCATTGGGATTCCTGTGTCGGCAAGTGCTACTGCAGCTGCATCAAGAGCGGCACATCGTGAACCCCCATCTGCTTGGAGAACTTCAACGTAAACGTCCGTGACTGTTCTTGGAAAGTCCTTGAGAATTAATGCTGGTAGTAATGCTTCTTTGATAACTTTTGATATCTCAATCTCTCTTCTGGACGGAGCTGGATTTTTCCTTTCCGTTACTGAGAACGGAGACATGTGGTATCTGCAACGTAAAATTCCAGTGTCTTGGTTTGCCATATGTTTTGGATGTACGTCTCTTGGACCAAAAACACCTGCAAGAATCTTATTTTTACCAAATTCGATGTACGCTGAACCATCAGCATTTTTCAATACTCCTACTTTAATTGAAACATTCCTTAATTCGTCTACTCTTCTTCCATCGCATCTAATTCCATCTTCAGTCATTAATTGTGTCATTATATTCACCCTGTGGTACCCCAAGCATAGATTTGACTCTTTCAGTCAAGTTAGGTGTATGCGCCAGGGTATCAACCATCTTCACTGCTTCTATCGCCTTTAATAATCCCTCTGGATCTTCGCACGAGATGACTATCCATCCATTCTGGCCTATTGTTATCATCGCTTTAGTTGCCGTCTCTATTGTTTGAATCATAGAACCACGCTTGCCTATCAATCTTGGGACTTTGCTTGGAGAAATCTCTACTAGTTCTCCGGATTCTATTTTGCCAAGATCTCTATCTTGTACGGTCAGAAGCGGATCTCTTGACCTATCAAAATTAGCAACTCTGGCAGCTACCAAGTCTCCTATGTCTAATCTTTGCCTAAGCTCATCTTTGGTGGGAGAGTAGTCTCGTCCAAATACATCCTGAGCTGGAAGGAATCCTATGAATGGAGAATTGATATCAAATTCCCAAGAAAGTGGTGAAGTCCCAACTACTTTACCTATAACAAGATCGTTTGCCTTTGGAACATATGTTCCAGTTAATGGTATTACTCTAACGGCATTTTCATAAATCTCTGAAATTCCTACACTCGTCGCAACTATTCTGTCTCCGTCTTGGTAGACATTTTGTTCTGCTCTAAGTGGTCCAGTTGCGATTATGTCTCCCGGTATAACATATCTTCTTTTTACGTCCATCATTTAGCAACCTCAACAGAAGCTGAACCTTTTGTCACGGAACCCAATCTATCTATCACATTTGCCCTTGCTGCAGCCGGTATATCTAGTATTACTTTGAGAGAACCATTTGATTGCCATTCTTCTTTTTTCAAAGTTCCATATGATTTCAAAACGGAGTAGGATTGAGCAGCAAATTGTGCAGGTACAAGAATCTCAAGTAACATATTCTCTGATTTTAATGGAATTATTGCACGCAGTTGTTCAATTATGTCTTTTATCTGTTCATCAGTGCCTCGAAAGGGATCAACTGAGACTCTGGCATCATCCATGGCCTGTTCTATTCTCAGCGGCGGATGTGGAAGATGCGATCTTGGGTCTACAAAGCTTTTTGCAATAAAGTCAATTATTTGTTTGCGCTTTTCTGTAACCATTTTTCGTCTCTGATCAGTGGTAAGATTTAGATCTCCTTTCTGCAGTATTAATGCTGCAATAGTAGTGGGATCAGTTGTTTTAAACGCCTTCATCAGTTTTTCAGTAGATGCTCTCGTTCCCTTGCCGGAATCAGAATAGACTTCATCAGAAACTAGAACTCCTGATATCTCTTTTCTCTTCCCCAGCTTGTATTCCAGCGCTGGGTCCGGCTTGACCAAGATTTCAAACTTCTCACCTTCTACTGCTAGCCTGACAACGGTTACCTTATCCATAATTATGATGTTGTCTTTCTTGGTATTTATCTATACAGAAAAACTCGCTAGATTTTTATTTGGAATTTCAGCCTTCTCTAACAAGATTTGACTTCTCTAGAGATAGTTGAGCAAAGTGGAAACAGAATTGTTGTTAAACTGAAAGGAGTACCTTTGCAGTACGCCAACGCTCTTAGAAGAATTTGCCTGTCAGGAGTGCCTACCTTTGCCGTTGATGATGTCGTGATGATTGAGAATTCGTCTGTTTTGGCTGATGAAGGAGTCTCCCACAGACTCGCAATGATTCCATTAAGGACTGATCTCTCAAGATTCGTAGAGCCTTCTGAATGTGATTGCCATAGCGAGCTTGGCTGCAGCCGTTGCAGAATATTATTGATGCTTGATTCTGGCAGTTCTGATACAACTCGCACCGTAACATCTTCTGATCTTAGCTCAGAAGACGAGGTTGTAAAACCTGTTAGTCCCAATATCCCGATAGCGGTTTTGGCTCCAAATCAGAAACTAAAACTTGAAGCCTATGCAAGACTAGGACGTGGAAGTGATCATGCCAAGTGGAATTCAGCAAGTGTAGCCGCCCTAATTGATGGCAATAATCCAGACGAACACATCTTGACTTTAGAGACGGTTGGTAGTTTGACACCGGCAGAGGTAATTAGAGCTGCAGTCGATGAGCTCGAAAAAAGACTGGGCGAGTTCAAGCAGACAGTAGCAGCAAGTGGTTGAAGCATATATTATATTTGGGTTAAATTTGGCATAATTACACATGACTAACCAAATCGTATTACAGATGACTAAAGAGCTCCGTCAGGCCTCAAAGAAAAATAATGCTCCAATATGGTTAAGACTTGCAGAACTTGCTATGAAACCATCTAGGGCTAGAAGAGTAATGAATTTGGGCCAACTTGATAAGTTTGTAAATGATAATGATGTCATAGTAGTACCAGGAAAGGTACTAGGTACCGGAAACATATCACACAAGATAACGCTTTGTTCATTTTCCATATCCATCAGTGGAGCAAAGAAAGTGGTACAGTCAGGAGGAAAGGTGGTGGACTTTCTTCAATTAATAAAGAGCCATCCAACAGGAAATGGAGTGAAGATAATTGGCTAAGCAGCAAGTACAAGTTAAATCAGCAGAAAAAAATCCTAGTTCACAAAACATTATCATAGATGGGACAAACCAGGTAGCGGGTAGACTGTGTTCACATGTAGCAAAACTTCTCATAAATGGAAATCGAGTATCAATAGTAAATTCTGAGAACATAATGCTTAGTGGTGACAGAAAGGCAATCATAGAAGAATACAGAAAATATCTAGAGATAGCCAGTATAACAAATCCAAAATTTGGTCCATTTCATCCTCGCAGACCCGATACGATGATATCCAAAATGGTGCGTGGAATGCTCCCAAAGAACAAGCCCTCTGGAAAAACTGCACTGAAAAGACTGAGAGCATATTTGGGAGTACCAAACGAATTAAAATCAAAAAAGACAACTCAGTTTGAGGATGCTAAGATTAAAAAACCAGCTCCATATTATACAAGTTTGGCAGATCTTGGACGCATGGTAGGATGGCATGAATAATGACAAAGCTTGAGAGTTATTATGCAACAAGAAAGGCTGCCCGAGCTCATGCTTTCATTACCAAAGGAGCAGGACGTGTGAGAATTAATAATATTCCAGTAGAGATGATTCAACAAGAAGTTGCAAGAGAAGTCATGCTTGCACCAATTGAAGTTGCAGGAGATCTTAGAAACAAAATTGATGTTTCAGTGAGGGTTCACGGTGGAGGTTTTATGGGACAGGCCTACGCTTGTGCTGTAGCAATTTCAAGAGCCATGACAGGGTGGACAAAGTCTAGAAAGGAACCAAAGGATCACCCGCTCACAAAATCAGTTAGAGAAGATCTTAGAAAACGGCTCGGAGAATACGACAAACATTTCTTAAGCGGCGACGACAGGAGAAAGGAACCAAAGAAATTTGGTGGTCCAGGCGCCAGAAGAAGAAAGCAAAAATCCTACAGATAGATTTGAAGGCTGTAATTTTGTCGGGAGGACGTGGAACGCGTGGAAGGCCATTTACAGATTACATCCCAAAATCTATGATTCCTGTTCAAGGAAAGCCCCTTATCTACCACGTCGTAAAATACTTGACTTCGTTTAACGCCATTGATGAGATAATCATACTTGCGGATTTCGCTGGTCTTGGTAAGCAAATTGAGAATTATTTTGAGGGTCATACTCTTATAAAAAAGCCAATCAGATTCGTTCAGGATTCACAAAGCGGAACCGGAGGTGACCTGCTTCATATTAGCAGATTCGTTGGCAAAGACTCAGATTTTCTACTTTGGTTCGTCGATAATCTGAGCCCAATTGATATCAAAGCAATGCACAAATTCCACAAACAAAAAAAGAGTATTGCCACCATTGCGACAAGAAAATACAGAAGAGAAGAGACTGGATTTGCAATAATAAGAAATGGACTTTTAAAAGAGTTCAAAGAAAAGCCGACGATAGAACTTGGAATGGCAGAATGTCTTGGTGTCTATATGCTAAATTCGAAAATACTGAATTCAATTAGGTCAAAAAAGCTAGTAAAAAAAGATCTGAATCTATCTTACGATATTTTGCAGCCAATGTCAAAGAGCGGCAAGATAAGTGCATACGACATTGGCAAGATACCTTGGATTGACATCGACTCTCCCACAAGAGTTGATAGAAACAAAGACCTTGTGAGTCAAATAATCAAGAAATTTGGAACTTAGTGTTTGCCTGAGATCCTTCGTATTTTGATATTTTATCTTCATGCTTCAGAGTAATCTCAATATCGTCTAGTCCCTGAAGAAGAATTTTCTTCCAGTGGCTTTCTATTTCAAATGGAATCTTGGTATCTTCAAGTTTGATGAGTTGGTTTTCCAAATCTACTTCGATTTCGGATTTTGTCTCAAAGAGTTTTTGCAATGTTTGTTGTCTTACCTTTATTGGAAGTACACCGTTCTTGAGGCAGTTGCTGTAAAAGATATCTGCAAATGAGGTCGATATTATTACCCCGAATCCATAATCTTGTAGCGCCCAGACAGCATGCTCTCTACTAGAGCCACAGCCAAAGTTGTCTCCTGTAAGCAAGATCCTGGAGTTTCTGTATTGTGGGTCGTTTAAGACAAAATCTCTTCTTGGCTTGCCGTCCTTTTCGAATCTCCAATCGAAGAATAAGTGCTTGCCAAATCCAGTCTTTTGTATTAACTTTAGAAATTGTTTTGGAACTATTTGGTCAGTATCTACGTTGATTTTGTCTAGCGGAGTAGCAACGCTACGAACTGTTCTAAATGGTTCCAATTCAGTTCAAATCCATTTCTCTTACGTCCACAAAATGTCCGTAAATTGACGCGGCAGCAGCCATCACAGGACTCACAAGATGCGTTCTGCCTCCTACCCCCTGCCTCCCTTCAAAGTTTCTGTTTGATGTACTTGCACATCTTTCATCTGTTGCTAGTATGTCAGGGTTCATGCCAAGACACATGCTACAACCTGATTCACGCCACTCAAATCCCGCATCTTTGAAAATTTTGTCAAGACCTATCTCTTCTGCTTGCCTTTTTACATTTTGTGATCCTGGCACTATCATGGCTTGTACCTTTGGCGAGATCCTTTTTCCTTTTACAACCTTGGATGCTTCGATCAAATCTTCCAATCTAGAATTGGTGCAAGAGCCGATAAAGACTCGATCAATTGTAATGTCAGTGATTAGCGTTCCAGGTTTGAGGCCCATGTACTGGAGGGCTCTGTTTGCAGCTTTTTCTTCTTCTAGATTTCCTTTTGCATATTCTTGGGCAAACGGAACTCTGCCGGTAACATCTGCTGTCATTGCAGGGTTTGTTCCCCAGCTTACCTGTGGGAGTATTTCATCCGTATGAATTGTAAAGGACTTGTCAAACTTAGCACCAGAATCTGTTTTTAGATTTTCCTTCCAATATTCTACATATTCATCATAATTTTTCGGAATATACCTTCTTCCTCTCAAGTACTCAAATGTCTTCTCATCTGGCGCAACCAAACCAGCTCTTGCTCCACCTTCAATTGACATGTTGCATATAGTCATCCTTTGTTCCAAGCTGAGTTCCGATACAACCTCTCCTTTATACTCGAATACGCATCCAACCCCTCCCCCAGTTCCAATTTCTTTTATTATTGATAGAATGATGTCCTTTGCAGTAACTGCATGAGGATTCTTTCTTTTTCCTTCTATTTTGATCTCAAATGTCTTTGGCTTTTCCATCCAAATACATTGCGTAGCTAAGACATGTTCAACATCGCTTGTTCCTATGCCAAATGCAAGTGCGCCAAAGGCACCCTGAGTCGATGTATGACTATCGCCACATACTATTGTGGCTCCAGGAAGAGTGATACCAAGCTCAGGGCCAATTACATGAACTATGCCCTGATCTGGGCTATTAATGTCAAAAAGCTGAATTCCAAATTCCTTGCAGCTTCTTTCTAGTGCCTGTATCTGCATGGCAGATGTCTGGTCTACAATAGGAAGCGAACGATTAGTTGTTGGAACGTTATGATCCATTGTTGCAAAAGTAAGATCAGGTCGTCTAACCTTTCTTTTGTTCATTCTCAATCCATCAAATGCCTGAGGTGATGTCACTTCATGAACTAGATGCCTATCTATGTATAGCAATGAACGCCCATCTTGTTCATCAACTACATGTGCATCCCAAATTTTTTCAAATAGTGTTTTTGCCATGCAAATTATTTATCTTCCAACCAGAGATATAATAGTATAAGATTTTTCTAAGGCTTGTAGTTAAAAAGCCCGCCTGCTGCAATTATCTTTCCAATCAGTTCTGGAAATGGCTTCATTTTGTAGGATTTGTTCTTTGTAAGATTTTTTATCTCGTTTTCAGAGGTATCAATCTCAAGAGAATCGCCATTTGAGATGTCCCTGAAGGCATTTTCGTCAATTTCAATTGGAAGTAAGAATGCACCATCTACTGCATTTCGATAAAAAATTCTTGCAAATGACAAAGCCAATACCGCCTTTATTCCTGAACATGAAAGTGCGATTGGAGCATGCTCTCTTGAAGAGCCGCAACCAAAGTTCTTTCCTGCCACTATAAAATCACCTGGCTTTACTTTCTTGTGAAAGTCTTTGTCAAGTCCCTCCATCGCATGTTTTGCAAGTTCGTTATAATCATGAATCTTAAGATATGGACCTGGCAGGATAACGTCGGTATCGATGTTATCTTTCTCGTATTTAATTACAGAGCCTTTCATTTTAGATCCCTTGGGTCAGTGATCTTTCCGGTCACAGCCGATGCTGCAGTGACAAGTGGCGATGCAAGATATGTCTTTGACTCTATATGTCCCATTCTTCCCGGAAAGTTTCTGTTTGTAGTACTTATGCAGACCTCATCTTTTGCAAGCACTCCCATGTGTGCTCCACAACATGCTCCGCATGTTGGAGGACCTACAACAACTCCTGCATCCATGAAAATCTTCAGCAGTCCTTCATCCATTGCTTTTCTAAATATTGATATCGCTGCTGGCAAGATCTCAGTTCTTATCTTAACAGTTCTTCCCTTGAGAATTTTTGCCACTGCACGTAAATCTTCAAGCTTTGCTCCTGTACAAGAACCAATGTATGCCTTGTCAAGATCTATAGAAGATAGTTCACGTGCAGCAACAATATTTTCTGGTGAGAATGGTTTTGCTACAATTGGTTCTAGCTCGGACGCGTTGTATTCATAGACTTGTTCATATTGAGCATCATCGTCTCCATGCACTTCGTTGTATTTGGTGACACCTCTAGCTGCAAGATAATCTCTTATTTTTTGATCTGGTTCTATTATTCCACTTTTTGCACCTGCCTCTGTTGTCATGTTTGTAAGCGTTAACCGTTCTTCAACAGACATTTCTGAAATTCCAGCACCGCCAAACTGCATTGTCTTGTATGTTGCACCATCAGTACCGATATCGCCAATTATTTTTAGTATGAAATCCTTTGCCATCACATAATCTGGGAGTTTGCCGTTGAGCTTAAAGTATAATGTCTCTGGAACCTTGAACCAAATTTTTCCGTTTAGCATGACATAAGCAACGTCGGTGTGGCCAAGACCAGCTGCAAAGGCGCCAAGTGCCCCTGTGGTGTTTGTGTGCGAGTCTCCTCCTACGTAAACCTCACCTGGCAATACCATTGCTTCTTCATGTGATAGGGTATGACAGATTCCATACTGTCCCATTCCATACTTGAAGTGTTTCTTTATTCCAAATTGCCTTGTGAAATTAGTTAACAATACTACATTTTGTGCCGATATCTTGTCAGCCGCTGGAACAAAGTGATCCTCAGCTACCCACACTTTGTCAGGATCCCACAACCTGTCAATTTTCATTCCTCCCTTTTCCAATTTTTCAAATACTGCCATTACTCCTGGTCCAGATACATCGTGAACCATTACTTTATCGACGTTTACGAAGACCACGTCATCCGGAGATACCTTAGGCCTACCTGATGCTCTTGCCAGAATTTTCTCAGTAATGTTCAACACGAAAAATGATTTTATTTGAAATTAAAACGTTTGCAGAACCCTAAATAGTAATTAGCATCAAGATCAATTATGTCCCTTACAGTTATCCCCATGACATCTTCGTTAAAGACAGGAGAATTTGATCTTTTTGAAGGTCTAGCATCAGACTTGGTGAAAAACAATCTGAAACCTGAAAATGGAGATGTCTTTGTAATTTCAAGCAAATACGTTGCAAATTCGCAAGGAAGAGTAATCGAACTTGACAAAATCGTACCATCATCTGATGCAAAAAATCTCGCGTCAAAATTTCAAATGAAACCAAAAATGGCCGAGATAATTCTAAGAGAGTCTGATGTCATATTTGGCGGAATATCAGGCTTTGTACTTACATCATCAGATAACATCTTAGCTCCTAATGCAGGTATAGACAAGTCAAATACTAAAAGAGGAAGCGTTGTTTTGTATCCCAATGACTCTTATCATGTGGCAGAAGAGATAAGACGAAAATTTCTGCTACAGGATAACGTTCGTGTTGGCATCATTATTGCAGACAGCAGATTAATGCCAGGCAGAGCAGGAACTATTGGTATTGCAATTGCATGCTCAGGTATAGAACCTACATCGGATCTTCGCGGCCAAAAAGACCTGCATGGTAATCCTCTTAAAGTCACATTCCAAGCAGTTGCTGACAATCTTGCCTCGATAGCAAATCTCAAGATGGGCGAAGGTGCTGATGTCATTCCTGTTGCCATAATCAGAAACTCTGGAGCAAAGATTACAGACAGAAAGATACGAGAGGATGAGATGGCCATCTCATACGAAGAATGTGTCTATGTTCGTGGACTAGGAACAGGAATCTAGATAACTATAGTTTAATAGGGCTAATTGGACGCCAAGCTATATGGTGGAATTCTTCACTGTGTACCCCAAAACTGTATCGTTTCTAGATGGATTGAGAGGTAAGGTCAAGGTGGACAAGATGAGTGGAGTAGAACAACTAACCATAGTTGTCAAGAAAAGCGTTGATGACGTGCTGAGGATCTTCTTCAAAGAGGGCTTCACCCACGTCAAGTTTGAACACAAGCAAACAACGCAAATTGGGCATGGGCTATCTCTTAAGCTCAAAAAACCTTGGGAGATGCATGTTAGACTTTTGGAGATGAAAAAGGGACTTGTTGCAATTCAAGCCGAAGTTGAAGTATCACGAGACTATCTTCAACATCTATTTTGTCAAAGGACGCCTGTGTTCTACGAAATAGAGTCCCTGCTCAAAAAGCACCAAATTGAATATAGAATTTGGAATCAAAGAATAAGAAAATATGTCAAAGGGGTAGTTGATAATTACAAGGTCCAGTTGAGAACCCCAAGTTTTCCTGTGTTGGCTTGGAAGCCAATGGTCTTTGTAATAGCAACAATAGGCGGACTATATCTATTAAAGTACATGCTCACGATTTAGAAGCTTTAATTACAATTTTTCACCATTATTTGCAAGTGAGCTCATCAAGGCTTCCGTTGTCATTAAGATTCTATGGAATATCGCCATGGGAACTTGAAGTAATCTACAGTCTGCTTAATGGTCTGTTTGTTGTGGGGGAACAGCCAGATGTGGAACAAGAAGAAGATTATACAAGTATGGTCAACATTGCATTTCCACTTGCCTTCAATGACGCGTTTTTCAAGTGGTTTGGTGGCTCAAGATTGGATAAGCTAAAGGGTATTTTTAAAGAGATGAAGAGGCGACGTGGTAGCGGAAAAACCCTGCGAGTATACATGAAATTTGCTGGAAAGCCAAACATTACATTCGTGATAGACCTTGATGAGAGAAACCAGTTTGATGCAGGTATTGAGAAGATAGACTTTGTGCTGGAATTGATACCATACCAGCTTGATCCCAAAAAGTTACCTCATGACATAACTGATGTATTGTATTATTTTGATGAGATATCGGGAAGGTGGGCTATCAATTCTGCCACATCAACAAATGAAAGATATCTATTCTCTCAGAACGAATGGAAGATTACTTGATATCTTTCTCTAGTGGTTCTAAGAGTGCATGAAGTTCGCGATACTTTTTTTCAATAAAATCTAATGACTCTTCTAGCTTCTTTGATTTACCGTACTTGTATCTGATGAGCTCCCTATGTCTCCAATAATTCTTTCCTTCGCCAATTGACATTGAGCTAAAGTAATCCGGGCCTTTTAGACTGTCAGGCAGTTTGACATTATAAGGAAATAGAAATTCTGCCATAAACCATTCATCACCGTCTGGGTAATCTGAACCTGTGTCGATATCAAAAAATAGGTGAAGTAGATTTGATTGCATAAAACCGTCATCTTTTATTGTAGGATGTTTTACGTCTGACTTTTTAAAATCCAAGTTTAGAAGGCTTGGTTCGAAGTATCCCTTGATTATGGATTTTCGAAATATCTTATTTGCATCATGCGGATTCAAGTCAGAATTTTCCTTCTCCAAAACATGCTAATAACTATATCATTAGCCTTTTGGGACTGGACGATTCAGGTTTTTTAATACCTAGACTTGGAGGTTGTCAAGGAATTTTGAAATGTCAGTTATCGGCCTAGTACCAGATGCAATCTCTTGATATGCTGGAGGATTTTCCAAGTAATTTGGAATCCTCTCTGCTATCCTTTCGTGGTATGAGCCAACTATCTCGTTTTTGTAAAATATTCCTGTTGGAATTTTAGAATCCCATTCGTTTGATTTGATTAGTGCCTGTGTTATCTTTTCATTTTCTTCCTCTGGCGAATCGATATGCACTGCAGGGTCAAATCTTGTGTCTTCTAGCTTGTAGATTCGAGGTCTCGACTTTTTTGTCATCTCATCTATCTGGTCCATGCCTGCAAACCAGTCTCTTGTGTTGATGTCGTTATACGTAGGACATGGCTGCAGGACATCCAAGAATGCCAGCCCCTTGTGTCTTACTGCGGCAATTATTAGGTCCTTGAGTTGCCTTACGTCATAGGAATAGCCTCTTGCAACAAATGTGAAGCCGCTTGCAACTGCTAATGCAATAGGATTTACAGACTGATTTACGTTTGGCTCTGGGAGTGATTTTGTCTTAAGACCAAGCTTTAGAGTTGGCGAAGCTTGTCCTTTTGTTAGGCCATAAACTCCATTGTTAAATATGATATACGTCATGTCCACATTTCTACGTCCTGCTGCAACAAAGTGACCTGCTCCAATACCAAGTCCATCGCCGTCTCCCCCAACTGCTATTATCGTCATTTCTGGGTTTGCAAGCTTGGCTCCCTGTGCAAATGTTAAAACCCTACCATGTAACGTATGCACTCCGTAAACGTTTACAAAGTGTGATGTCTTTCCAGAACATCCAATTCCTGAAAATATTGCTGCCTTGTGTCGTGGTAATTCCATTTCAGCTAGCGCCATTTGAACTGCGTTTACGATCCCGAAATCTCCACATCCCGGACACCAATCATTGTGTACTTCTGTCTTGTAGTCCGAAAGATTAGACACCATATGTCAACACCTGCCTTTTTTCGGCTTTTCTGTCAAGTATCTTCTTGACTGATTCGTATATTTCAGTACATGTCATTGGCCTTCCGGTATACTTGAGAATATAGTAATCGACTTTGTGATCCAAATATTCGTTAACTAGTGAGCCCATTTGAGCCGAGTAATTTGCTTCGATATCAATTATTGTCTTGGTATCTTTTAGCAATGTTTTGACATATTCAGTTGGAAACGGTTGAAGCAGCTTTATCTGAACAAATCCTACCTTGTAGCCTTCTTTTTTTAGCATATCAATTGCGTCAAGGACTGGCCCCTTTGTCGAGCCCCAGCTTACAATACAAAACTCTGAGATTCCATAGCTTATGGCTTGGTCTTCTCTTGGTATTGTTTCTAGCGCTGTCTCAAGCTTCTTGCCACGCTTCTCCATCCTGTATACGCGGTTTCCTGGGTCCTCTGAGATGTGGCCAAACTCGTCTGATTCGTCACCTGTATTCCAAAATATTCCCCCTTCAAGCCCAAGTCTTGACCTAGGGGATATACCGTCTTTGGATGGGGCAAATCGCCTATAATCAGGAGTTGCCTTTTGCAGTAGCTTTCCCCGCTCTATTGTAATCTTACTTGGGTCAAATCGCTTCATGGTTGCAACCGTACTTGCGATAAACTTGTCCATCATGTGTATTACCGGCATCTGGAACATTTCTGCAAAGTTAAAACACTTGGCAGTGTCGTAGAATCCTTCTTCGATATCGCCTGATGCGTAAACAATTCTTGGAAAGTCGCCGTGTCCAGCATGTATTGCAAATTGCAGATCGTCTTGTCCGTGTCTTGTTGGAAGACCTGTTGACGGACCTGATCTTTGGAATAGCGTAACAACAATTGGAACTTCGTTTATTCCGGCCCAGCCAAGTGTCTCCGCCATCAATGAAAATCCTGGACCTGACGTACTTGTTGCTGCTCTTGTTCCAGTAACAGAGGCTCCAACTACCATTCCTATTGCGGATATTTCGTCTTCTGTTTGTACAACCATTGTGGAACCGGGTCTGTTATTTTCTACATCAAATGTTTCGTTTGATTCTAAATACACACTTTCATCTGAGGCTGGTGTAATAGGATAGTACGACTGGAATCTACAGCCGCAAGCAATCTTTGCAAGTGCGGTTGACTGAAATCCTTGTACTAGAATGGTACCAGGTTCCTTTGGAATCGGAGACAATTGGTACTTGAATTTTTGAAACTTGGCTGAAGCAAAATTATATGCATAGTTTGCTGCATGCTTGTTCATCTCCGCTATCTCTTTTTTCCTTGCAAAGACTCCCTCAACTGAGCTTAGAAGTGTATCAGGTGGAAGGCCCAATATTCCAAGTGAGACTGATACTGCAAGCACGTTTAGCATACGGAACATTCCTCTAAGCTTTGGGTTCTTTGTCTCATCGGCTAAATTAGATAATATGGTCTTAAACGAAATCGGATATAATGTAACACCACGTTCTTTTGCGGCATCAAGCATGCCTTGTATCGTTATCGGTTTATTTTTGGAGCCAAGATACTTTACAAGTCGATCCTTGAATGGCTGGTCAAGTGTTGGGACCTCATCTGCCTTTATTGATACAAGGTCAGACTCGTATACTATTGCGCCGTCGTTGAAGACATCTTCTGCATGTCTGAACAAAGTTTCTGCATCAAAGGCAGCAAGCATTGTGATACCGACAACGTTGGAATGAACTTGTTTGTCAGAGACCCTGACTCCGAAATAACTGTGCTCTCCTTTGATATTGGAATAGTATTCTCTTTTGCCAAATATCTTAAGGCCGCAACCCGCACAAGCACCTGCAAAGACATTTGCCCCAGTTTCAACTCCTCCTCCTTGAGGGCCACCGATAACCCACGTTAAATCAATAGAAGCCACGTTTACACCTAGACCGCAATCAAATATTAATAATGCTATGATTCTTCGTCTTTATCATCATCCGCCAGTTGCGGCATCAAATAGAGCACACTCACACTTGTCACGCTCTCCACAAAAAGGGCATACACAAACACACTTGTCAATAGCGTTTCCGCATTGAACACAGACAGCAAACTCTACCTTGTGTTTCAATTGGTTTGGTTAATACTGTTTTATTATAAATGAGTTTTGAGCAAGATCATGCTTAAAATCGTCAGATATTCAAGAAAAACAGTTGAAAGTTTTACTTACAAGAAAACTGCATGATTTTGCTGTAAAAGAACTAGAAAAAAGATACGATGTTGAGATATATCAAGGCAGGATTCCAATGCCAAAAGACCTTCTTGTATCTAGGATTAGGGACAAGGAGGGTCTTGTCTGCTATCCATATGACGTCATCGATTCAGAGGTGATAAATACCGGAGCCAAACTTAGAGCAATCTCAACTTTTAGCGTTGGATACGACCATATTGATGTAAAAGCGGCCTCTAGACGAGGTATTGTAATAGGATACACTCCTGAAGTTCTAACTCGGGCAACTGCTGATTTGACAATTGCACTGATGCTAGCTGTATTTCGAAGAATAACTGAGGGAAACGATATCATTCGGAAAAACAAGTGGAGGACAATCTTTGGACCAGATGAATTTCTTGGAGCCGACCTTTATGGAAAGTCACTTGGAATCTTTGGAATGGGAAGAATTGGGAAGGCAGCAGCCAAACGGTCATCTGGTTTTGAAATGAAGATCTTGTATCATAATAGAAAAAGGCTTTCAGTATCAGAAGAGAGAAAACTTGGTGCAAAGTATGTTTCATTAGTTGAGCTTTTCAGAAAAAGTGATGTAATTAGCATACACTCTCCTTATACACCAAAGACACATGGAATTGTGAATCTAAAACTATTGAAAAAAATGAAAAAGACTGCGTTTTTGATTAACACTGCGCGTGGAAAAATAGTAAACGAAAAGGACCTGATTTATGCTTTGAAAAAAGGAATCGTTTCAGGAGCAGGCCTTGATGTCTTTTGGAATGAGCCTATCTCTAGTGCCCATCCTTTTGCTAAGATGAAAAATGTTGTAATCATGCCGCATAGTGGAAGTTCTACGGTAGAGACTAGAGTTAAGATGGCAGATATTACAGTCAAAAACCTCATCTTGTCGCTTTCTGGAAAAAAGCCAATCTATGAAGTCAAGGCTTGAGATTAAAGCTCGATCAAGTCATTTGGGTCTATTCTGATACAGTTTGTTCCAACTGGTCTTAGACCAGAAAAGCTGATTGTCCCTTGTGGTACCTTGCCTTCCTTTTGTAGTATCTCAAGCTTGTCTGCAAATGCCTTTTTGTGCCTCTCACATGTTACTCCAACCATGTACTCTCCATCTTTTGCCTTGACTGACATGACAAATTCTGGAGGCATCTGGCAGTCTCTTCCCTTTTCTCTAATAGAGCAACGTTCTGGTAGCACAAAGCTTGCTTGATAATTTGAGGATATTAAGCTTGATCGATGTAAAATTGAGAGACCGTTTGTATGGTAGTATTACACACGAGCAATAATAGAGCAATGATTGTTGGTTATTCTGATGCGACAGAATTCCCAGATTTTGAGAAAAACTCGCTGTCCTTTATGTAAACGTGAGGTAAACCTTCAGTGGGAGTCACGGTATAATGGCTTTAAGGGAATTTGCTTCAATTGTGTGATAAGCTGGATAGACCGAAAGCTCAAACTCAAAACTAGATAAGGCTGCAGAATCAACCATCTAAATTGGTGCGAGCTCGGGTGGGAATTTCCTACCTGATAATATTGCAAAATAATGACTTTCGTATTGATCTTAAAGATTCTCCAACAAATCATAACGACATCATAACGCTAGTTATGCACTTATTCTGCTCACAAAGGGGGGGGATTGCATTTTTATTGATTATCAGTAAACTCGTTTGCAGTTTGATCAATAATTTTAAAAATCCCAAATAGGGTTTTTCGAATGAGTTTTGTAGTTTAGCAACCCCTTTTCCTGCAAGGTCTTCAATATACCAGC
>Ga0209761_1000816_pt1 | contig 19871 bp, 20 predicted proteins | sample GraSoi013_1_40cm_4_FD_185818 | JGI IMG/M metagenome (GOLD analysis project Ga0209761, IMG submission 185818) | Grasslands soil microbial communities from the Angelo Coastal Reserve, California, USA - Sample 09_25_2013_1_40cm (SPAdes) (version 2) | ecosystem: Environmental > Terrestrial > Soil >...
GCTGGGACGTGCACGCCTCGCTCGAGGCGGGCGGGTTCGTCCTGCTCGACGTCCGCAGCCCCGAGCTCTTCCGCCGCGGCCACGTGCAGGGCGCGGTCAATCTGCCGCACGCGCGGATCGCCTCGCGCGCGCTCGAGGACTTCCCGCCCGAGACGCTGTTCGTCGTCTACTGCGCAGGCCCACATTGCAATGGCGCCGACCGCGCGGCGATCCGGCTCGCCTCGCTGGGCCGTCCGGTAAAGAAGATGATCGGCGGTATCACCGGCTGGATCGACGAGGGATTCCCTCTCGCGGCCGGCCCCTGAGCCGAGCGCCAGACCTCCCGGCCTCGATTCCAGGTGGCCGGCGGAGGTTGCGGAGGTGTACAAGCAAGCGATGGAACTCGACGTCGCGCCCTGGTGGCAGACGGGGGTCGTGTACCAGATCTATCCGCGCAGCTTCCAGGACTCGAACGGTGATGGCGTCGGTGATCTGCCGGGCATCGCCGCGCGCCTCGATCATCTCGCCTCCCTCGGTGTGGATGCCATCTGGATCTCGCCTTTCTATCCGTCGCCGATGAAGGACTTCGGCTACGACGTGAGCGACTACACCGATGTCGATCCGCTCTTCGGCACGGTGGCCGACTTCGATCGGCTGCTGGCGGCCGCGCACGAGCGGGGGCTCGCGGTCATCATCGATTGGGTGCCCAATCACACCAGCGACCAGCATTCGTGGTTCCTCGCCTCCCGCAGCAGCCGCGACAGCCCGCAGCGGGACTGGTACGTGTGGCGCGATCCCAAGCCTGATGGCTCGCTGCCGAACAATTGGCTCTCGGCCTTCGGCGGGCCCGCCTGGACCTGGGACGAGCGGACACGCCAGTACTACCTGCACACCTTCCTGAAGGAGCAGCCCGACCTGAACTGGCGCAATCCCGCGGTGCGCCGGGCGATGCTGGACACGCTCGAGTTCTGGCTCGAGCGCGGCGTGGACGGGTTCCGCATCGACGTCGCGCACGCGGTCATGAAGGATCCGGAGCTGCGCGACAACCCGCCGGCGCCGGCGGGGAGGCGCGACTTCCACAAGGACATGGGAGCATACGGCACGCAGCTCCACATCTACGATCGGGGGCACGCGGACACCCACCTCGTCTACCGCGACGTCCGCCGACTGCTCGAGCGGTACAGCGGCACGCGCGCGCGCGTCTCCATCGGCGAGATCCATCTCTTCGACCTCGCCGAGCTCGTCGCCTATTACGGCGCGGAGCTCGACGAGCTCCACATGCCCTTCAATTTCACCTTGCTCAACGTGCCCTGGACGGCCGAGGCGGTGCGGAGCACGGTGGATGAGATGGAAGCCGCGCTGCCTGCGGGCGCGTGGCCGAACTGGGTGCTCGGCAATCACGACGAGTCCCGCGTCGCCAGCCGGATCGGAGCGGCCGCGGCGCGTTCGGCGATGCTGCTCCTCCTCACCCTGCGGGGGACGCCTACGATGTACTACGGCGACGAGCTGGGGATGGAGGACGTGCCGGTCCCGCCCGAGCTGGTGCAGGACCCCTGGGGAAAGAACGTCCCCGGCCTCGGGCTCGGGCGCGATCCGGAGCGGGCCCCGATGCCCTGGGATGGGAGCCCGAACGCAGGGTTCACGCGCCTTGGCGTGAAGCCCTGGCTTCCCCTTCCCCCGGATGCGGCGACGAGGAACGTCGAAGCAGAAGCGGCGAAGCCGGAGAGCATGCTCACGCTCACACGCTCCCTCCTGGCGGTGCGGCGCGCGCATCCGGCGCTTCAGCGCGGGTCGTACCGCCCCGTGGCGGAGGCACCGGCGGGCGTGTTCGCTTACGAGCGGGCGCTCGGCGACGAGCGCTTGCTCGTGCTGGTGAACTTCCTGCCGACTCCGGCCTACGTTCGCGTGACCGGCATCGCGCGACCGCTCGTCTCCACGCACGTCGAACCCGTCGTGCGGAGCGGAGCGTGCGCGCTGCGGCCTCACGAGGGCGTCGTGCTCGAGATGGGGTGACTTCTACGGCCCAGGATCGCCCCGATGCGTCCGGAGAACGGGGGACGAGCGGAGCGTCTGGTACACGACGCAGTAGCGCTCCGTCAGCTCCAGCAGCTTCGCGATCTGCTCGGGGGTCGCAGCGGTATCCAACTCGAATCCGAGCGTGATCTCACGAAAGCCGACCGGCGCTTCCTTGGAGACGCCGAGCGTCCCGCGGAAGTCCAGATCGCCCTCGGCAGTGACGGTGCCGCCCCGGATCGGGATCGCCAGGCTCGTCGCGACCGCCCGCAGCGTGACGCCGGCGCAAGCGACCAGTGCTTCGAGGAGCATGTCGCCCGAGCACGCCAGGCTTCCGTCACCACCCGTCGCCGGATGGAGACCGGCGGTGACCAGGGCCCTCCCCGAGTCACGATGCTCGAAACCTTCGAGACGGCCGCGGTCTATCACCAGGGCCACGAGCGCGGGCTATCGGCGGAGCAAGCCCGTCCCATGATCGATTCCGCGCTTCGTGAATCGGCGGCGAGGGCGAAGGCGGCGATCGCCTCGCTGGCCGCTTCCGTTGCCGGCCGTTGCCGGCTCGAGCGCGCCGCGCTCCTCGCCGGAAGCGGAAGGCCCCTGCCGCCGTTGGAGGCCGTACTCCGCTCGCACCCGCTGGTCCATGCTGCCGAAGGCGAGATGTACCGGGATGCCGTGGGGCGCGCGTGCGAGGCGCTGGGCTTGAGCCTGCTGCGACTGCCAGCGAAGGAGCTGCACGAGCGCGCCGCGACGACGCTCGGCATGAAGGAGACCGCGCTGCGTGCGCGTCTCGCTGCGGCCATCACTGGTGGTTCTACCAGCGCCTGCGCGACCCGAACCCGAAGGCATGACCGATCTCGACGGAACGTTGATCGCCCTGTCGGATCCGACGCGCCGCGGAGTCATCGACCTGCTGCGCCGCAAGCCAAGACGGGCCGGGGAACTCTCCGCCGCCCTGGAGATGAGCCCCGCAGCGATGAGCCGGCATCTGCGCGTCTTGCGCAACTACGGGTTGGTCGAGGAGGACCACGCTGGCCCGGACGCGCGCGTCCGCACGTACCGGCTGCGGCAAGAGCCTTTTCGCGAGTTGCGCAAGTGGCTCGACGATGTCGAGGTCTTCTGGGCGCGTGAGCTGGACGCGTTCCGGCGGCACGCCGAGCGCACCCGGAGGGCCGGAAAGGGCCGGTCGTGACCGGCGCCGGCGACGCCGCTACGGTCTCGGTGCTCGTCCGGGTTGAGCTGGAGGACGCCTTCGACGTGTTCACCCGCGAGATCGATCTGTGGTGGAAGCATGGCCCGCAGTTCCGCATCGCAGGGCGTCGGCGAGGGCAGCTCTTTTTCGAGAGCGGGACAGGCGGCCGATTGTTCGAGACGTTCGAGAGCGCGCAGGGTCCGCGAGCGGCACCCTCGTCACCGTCCGGCACCGGGGCTGGAGCAGTCTGCCGACGGATCATCCGGCGCGGCATGGGCTCGTTGGTCCGGCGTTCAGCCGGATGATCGGCCTCTGGTGGGGACAGCTCATGACCTCGCTGCGCGAACACATCGAGACGCGCCGCTGAAACGCGGCCGGCGCCTGTGATAGAGAGCTTCGCGTGGCGCCGCGCTCCGGGCGGAAGGGCCATGGAGCAAGGTCCCCGAGGATGGAAGGAGGGAGACCATGATCCCCCAGCAGATCGTCGACTACCTGGAAAGGAACGCCGTTGCCTACGAACGACACCCGCATCGCCGCGCCTGCACCGCGCAGGAGCTCGCGGCGTCGATGCACGTGCCGGGACGGCGGGTGGCGAAGTCCGTGATCGTCAAAGGCGGCGACCAGATCTGGATCGCCGTTCTGCCTGCCACGGAGGTAGTGGACGAGGAGCGCCTCGCCGAGGTCCTCGGTGTTCCGTCGGTGCGGCTGTTGCACGAAGCGGACTTCGAAGGCCTCTTCGCCGGCTGCGAGCCCGGCGCGGAGCCGCCGTTCGGCGCCCTCTTCGGGCTGCCGGTGGTCGCCGACTCGGCCCTGGCCGAAGCGGATCGGATCGTCTTCTGTGCCGGATCGCACGAGGAAGCGATCGAGATCCGCTACCAGGACTTCCGCCGGCTGGAGGGCGACCCGAAGACGGGAGCGTTCGGCCGCTTTCCCGCGAGCGCGCCGCGGGTCTGGGACGAGTGGCCGGAATCCCGCGCCCGTTGACGCGGGCCGCTGTTCAGCGGCCGGGCCAGTCGTTCATCGGCAAAAGCACTGCTTCCCGCAGCGCCGCGCGCCGCAGCGGCGCGATGGCCTGATATTCCGGATCCGCGTGCATCTGCACGTATGCGGTGCGGTTGGGATATCGCACCAGCACGACCGCGTCCCAGGCCTGGCTCTCGCCGGCAACCAGCGGCTCCACGCATTCGCCTCCGTAGAGCACCTGGGCGCCGAGGGACTTCAGGATCGGCTGGACCTGCACGGAGTACTGCAGATACCGGTCGCGCCCGCCTTCGGCGAACCGGAGCAGCTGGACCAGCACGAACGGCCGCTTGTCGTCTCCGCTGCGGAATTGCTCCAGTTCGCTGCTGCTTGCTTCGATGGCCATGGCAGGCGGATCTAGAGCACATTTCATATCCTGCCTGCGAGTGTTTGCGCCCTTCCCCCCGGATTTTTCCCAGCGTGCTAAAGTTGCTCGCCGGGTAGGGCGCGGGGGCCTGCCATGCGCCTGCTGGCGAAGTTCAGCTTGATTTTCGCAGTCGTGTTCGGCCTCGGTCTCGCTGCCGCGGCCTTCCTCTTCCACGACTCGCTGCAGCGGAGCGCACGCGAGCAGGTCCTCCATGAAGCGCAGATCATGATGGAAACAGCGCTTGCCATGCGCAACTACACCACCGAGCAGATCCGGCCGGTGATGAACGAGATCTCCCAGCCATACGATGCGAAAGCGGTCGACCCGATCAGCAGGATCTGCGCCCGGGAAGCAGCAGCGAGGCGCGTCTTCCGCCCCCAGACGGTCCCGGCGTTTGCCGCCACCGAGATCTTCAACTACCTGCGCAAGAAGTACCCTGATTACTTCTACAAGGAAGCCTCGCTCAACCCGACCAACCCACGCAATCGCGTCGTCGATTGGGAAGAGGACATCCTCAACGTCTTCCGCAATCGTCCTGACCTGGCGCTGCTCGACGGCGAGCGCATGACGCCGCTCGGCAAATCGCTGTTCCTCGCGCGGCCCATGCGGGCCGCCAAGTCCTGTCTCGAGTGCCATGCGACGCCGGGCGAAGCGCCGCAGGACATGGTGAAGCTCTACGGTCCGGCGAACGGATTCGGCTGGAGGGAGAACGAGATCATCGCGGCGCAGATCGTCTCCGTCCCCGTAACCCTGCCGGTGCAGATGGCGAATCGCTCGTTCCGGCGGCTCCTGGTCTCGTTGGTCGCCGTCGGCTTCGTGACCTTGGTGGTGCTCGATGTCCTCCTCTACTTCACCGTGGTCCGCCCCGTCAGCCACTTCGCCCGGCGCGCGGACGAGATCAGCAAGGGGCAGATGGAGGTGCCAGAGCTGCCGGTGAAGGGACGCGACGAGGTCTCCATCCTTGCGGCCTCGTTCAACCGGATGCATCGCAGTCTGGCGGCGGCCATGAAGATGCTGGAGCAGCAGAAGTGACGATGGAGCGCGGGGAGGGGTGGCCGTGAGTCGCAGCGCGGGAGACGAGACCCGAACCAGTACCCTGAGCGCCGCAACGGCCGTGGCGGACGGTATTCGCCCCGGAGCGCTGTCGGAGGTGCTGCAGGAGGTGGGGCGCGAGCCGGATCCGGCGCAAGGAACGGGCTGGCCGACCGCGCTCGAGCCGGGAGCGGTCATCGGCCGATTCGAGCTGCTGCGCGAGGTCGGGCAGGGCGGCTTCGGGGTGGTGTACGAAGCGCGCGACCGCGAGCTGGGACGGCTCGTCGCCTTCAAGGCGGTGCGCGCCGGGGCGAGGCGGACGGTGCGCGAGGAGCGGCTGCTCTGCGAGGCGGAAACCGCGGCCCGGCTCTCGCACCCGAACATCGTGACGCTGTTCGACGCCGGCCGCGCAGCGCAAGGGCCCTATCTGGTCATGGAGCTGCTGCGCGGATGCACCCTTGCGCGGCGGCCGGATCCGGGCCCCGTTCCGGTGCGCGAGGCGTTGCGCATCGCCATCGAGGTTGCGAAGGGTCTGGCGCACGCGCACGCGCACGGGGTCGTCCACCGCGATCTCACGCCGGGCAACATCTTCCTCTGCGAGGACGGCCAGGTGAAGGTGCTCGACCTCGGCCTCGCCCACGCCTTCGGCCATCGCAAGATCGACGGCGGCACGCCTTCGTACATGGCGCCGGAGCAGCGCCGGTGCGCGCCCGAAGACGAGCGGACCGACGTGTTCGCCATGGGCGTGATCCTGTTCGAGATGCTCACCGGGGAGCTGCCGTACCGCGCGGAGGGCGGGAAGGCGCTGCCGGACTTGGCGGCGGCGCCGGGCGTCGACGTTCCCGGGCAGCCGGCGTTTGCCGAGTTCATTACGCAGATGCTCTCGATCGATCCGGTCCATCGGCCGCGGGATGCCAGCGAGGTGCTCTCGGCGCTCATTGTCTTCGCCCAGGACGCTGAACGGGAGCGGACGGCAGACCTGCGACCTCGACCGGTGCCCCATCGCCGGTTGGCGAAGCGGTCGGGCGAGCACGCGAAGTCGGAGCGCACGTGCCTGTGCAGCGTTCTCTCCACCGAGATCCTCCGGTACTCCGGGCAATCCGTGCAGATCCAGGCCGGCTGGAAGGCGCGCTTCAATGCGCGCCTGGCCTCGTCGATCCGGGACGTGCCCGAGGCCGATCGCGTAGTCCTCGACTCCGGCGGCAGCGTCGCAATCTGTTTCCTCGGCGATCCCGAGGCGGCGATCTCCGGCGCGTTGGGCCTGCTCGGATCGGTGGCGCGCGAGGACATTCCCAGCGGCGGCATGCGCGTTCGCGCCGGCCTGCACCTCGGTCCGGTCAAGCTGGTGAAGGACATCAACGGCAACCTGAACGCGCTCGGCGAAGGCCTTTCGGTCGCGCAGAAGGTGATGGCCTTCGCCCACGAGAACCAGGTGCTCGCCTCGCGCTCCTTCCACGAGGTCGCGAACTGCCTTTCCGCGGCGTACCGGCCGCTGTTCGCGCACGTCGGGGTCCGGCGAGACGAGTTGATGCGTGAGCATGCGGTCTACGAGCTTCGCCTCCCCGAAGCGGCGACACGCGGTCCGGAAGCCACCCGCTCGTTGAGCGAGGAATCGCCGCCACCCTCACCGATGACGCTGGATGCCGGTGTGGAGGCGACGATCGAGCGCCGAGCGGCACAGATTCTCGGTCCCATCGCTCACCATCTGGCGAGGACGGTCGGGGCGCAGGCAGCGAATCCGCGCGAGCTGGCCGAGTTGCTCGCGGCGTTCATGCCGCAGTCGGCCGAGCGTTCGGCGTTCCTGCGCTCGTGCGCCGACGTCTCGGCGCCTCGCAGGACCTCGGGTCCGGCTTCGTCCTCCGTGACATCCTTCAGCGCGGACGTCCTCGACCGCGCAGCGCGGCGACTGGCGGAGTACCTGGGCCCGATGGCGCGGATCCTGGTGTCGCGGACGTCCCTGAACGCCCGCTCGGAAGAGGAGCTCTACGATCTGCTGGCGGTGCAGATCGACTCTGCCAAGGACCGTGCGGCTTTCCGCGGAACGGGTCCCGCGGCGCCTCAGCAGCATTGACGGCGTCGCGAGGCGCGCCACATCGGTCAGCGGATGAACGAACCGGGGTCGATGTCGAATCGGCGCAGCCATCGTTGCACCTGGGTGCGTGCCTTTCCCATGGCCCGAGCGACGGCGGTGACGTTCCCGCCGTTGGCGCGCAGCAGCTCGATCAGCTGCTCGCGAAGGCGCCGGTCCGGCTCGCGCAGGCCCTCCGGGGCAATGCCTTGCCTGGGAGGGCCCCCCGGCTTCGGCGCATTGAGAAGGCTTTCGCGCAGGTGCTCGAGCTCCACCCGCCTGTCGCGCGCCAGCAGCACCGCGCTCGCGATGCACTTCTCGAGCTCCCGCACGTTGAGCGGCCAGCTATGAAGCAGCAGGGTCCGGGCGGCGTCCGGCGAGAAGATCACGTCGCGGGCCATCTCGCCGGCGGTCTTCTCCATCAGCGCCGAGAGGATCAGCCCGAAGTCCTCGCGCCGCTCGCGCAGCGCAGGCAGCGAGATCCTGGCGCCGTCGAGGCGGGCGAGCAGATCGCGGCGGAACCGATCCTGGGCGGCGAGCGCGGCGAGATCGCGGTGGGTCGCCGCGACCACCCGCAGATCCACCTTCACCGGCCGCGTCCCTCCAACGGGAAGCACCTCGTTTTCCTGCAGCACGCGCAAGAGCGCCGCCTGGGCGGCCAGGGGCAGATCGCCGATCTCATCGAGCAGCAGCGTCCCGTGCTCGCTGCTGCGCACGAGCCCCGGACGATCTTCCAGGGCGCCCGAGAACGCGCCCTTGCGATATCCGAACAGCTCCGACTCGACGAGGTTGGGCGCGATCGCTCCGCAGTTCACGGCCACGAAGGGGCCGGGACGGCCTGAAAGCTCGTGGATGGCCGAGGCGATCAGCTCCTTCCCGGTGCCGGTCTCGCCCGAAACGAGCACCGGTACCTGCGAACGCGCGAAGGCCGTCAGGCGCTCCAGCTCCACGGCAAAGGCGGGCGAGAGCGTAGCCATCCCGCGCGGCAAGGGCTTCAGCGCGCGCTGTTCGAGGAGCGCGGGCTCCGCCCGAGGGAGCGCCTCGCGAAAGACGAAGAAGCTGTGTCCCAGCTCGACGAGGGCGTCATCGGCGAGCGGAGAGCTGGTGACGCGTTTGCCGTCGACGAAAGTACCGTTCTTGGAGTCGGCGTCTTCGATCACCCACGCGCCGAGCACCCGCTGCAGCCGCGCGTGCCTCGAGGACATGCGGCCGTCTGGAACGGAGATCCGGATCGACGTTGTTTCGCCCTGCTGCCGCTCGAGCTGAAGCGCGCTTCCGCGACCGATGTTCACCTGGTCGGCGCCCTGGAACGAGAAGCGCGCTCCTCCCTCCAGGGGACGGTCGCACCGCAGGGTGAGGAAAAGATACGGCTGCCCTTTGCCCGGTCCGGATCTCCCCTCGTGCGTCTGCGTGATCGTGCGGCTGGGGTCCATCGGCGGCTGATTCTACGGCAGATGGACCCATGCGCGCTTACGGCGCGGCTCAGGATGCCGTCTCAGCGGATGGAGCGCGGCCGAAGCGGATGGTGGCGTAACCGGTCAAAAGACCGACCAGGCTGCCGGGAAGGATGATCTCCAGGTAGTACTTCCCGCCCATGTGGGCGATGGCGAAGGCGAGCAGCGCGCCCACGAAGGTGCCGAACGCCAGCGTCCACGGCAGGCTCGTCACCTTGCGCGCGAAGGCGCCGATGATCGCCCCCGCCACCAGGCCCTTGATCGTCGATCCGATGACGATGCCGATCATCTGCGGCCGCGCTTCCGGAGTGAACCAGGCCGTCAGGCCGTCGACGATGCCGAGCGCGCCGCCAACCAGGATTCCCACTGCGATGCGATTCATTGTCAGCTCCGCGGGCGCCGCGTGCGCCCCTCGCTCCTTCCATTGTCCGTCGCGCCGGATTCCTTTCAGCGGCCGGTGAAGAGGAGGATCAGCGCGCGGCCGGCGAGGTAGGCGGCGACGATCCCCAAGGCCACCCGATGCCGCTTGGCCATCCGCAGCGCGCGGTGCAGAAAGGTCTCCGGATAAGCCGAAACCGCGGCGCCGTCGAGGAAGCGGGTGACGTCCGCCGCGAGTGCCCCTACGTCCGGATAGCGCTCCTCGCGCGGTGCCGCCATCGCCTTGCGCCAGACCGCGCGAAGCGCCGGCACACCCTCGCCGGCTGCCATCCACTGCAGCATCACGCCCAAGGAGTAGACGTCGCTGCGCGCGTCGACTCCCGCACTCTCGCCGGCCGCCTGTTCCGGCGACATGAATCCTGCCGTTCCGAGCACGGCGCTCTCTGCCGTCTTGCGTGTCGGCACCGGGTCGGCCCCGTCCCCGACGACTTTCGCGAGGCCCCAGTCCATCACCAGCACTTCGCCAAAGGCGCCGACCATCACGTTCTCGGGCTTCAGATCCCGGTGCAACACACCCTGCGCATGCGCGAAGGCGACAGCGTCAGCGATGCGGAGAAAAAGCCGCAGCCGCTCGGCGAGCGGTACCGGCCGCGACAGGCGCGCGTCGAGTCGCTCCCCCTGCACCCACTTCATCGTGTAGAAGACCCGCCCGTCCGGCAGCGCGCCCATATCGTGCACCGGCGCGATCCCGGGGTGCTCCAGCCGCGCCAGCACCTGCGCCTCTCGCCTCAAGCGCGCCTCGGTTCCGGCATCAGGCACGTCGAGCACTTTCAGCGCCGCGCGCCGTCGCAACTCGGTGTCTTCGACGATGTAGACCGTCCCCACCCGCCCGAGCCGGCCACACCGGCGAGCCGGTACTTCGGCTCCGACAGATCCGGCTCGCGCACGGCGGCGCGCAGACGCTCGAGCGCGCGGTCATCCAGGCGGGTCATACCGCGCCGTCTCCGAGCAGCGCGCGTGCTTCCTCGCGGAATTCCTCCTCGCTGGCGGTCAACTCGCGCAGCACTTCGAGGACGATCCGCCGCAGCTCGCGCCGGACGCGGAACAAACGATTGGTCACGTCCGTGACCGGGACGCCGAACCGTTGCGCCAGCTCCGCGTAGGTCGGGCGTTCATCGTCGAGATCGTACCGTTGGAGCAGCGCGTAATTCTGCGATCTGCCCGTGCTTGCACACTCCTGCTCGAGCCGCCGCAGCGCGATGCCGAAGACGCCGCGCGCCCATTCCTTCTCGAACTGGACCTCCGGCGAGTGGCAGCCGCCCTCGAGCCCTTCGATCTCCTCGCGCGCGCCGTCGAAGTCGAGATGCGGCGATCCTCCACCCCGCTTCTGCCTGGACGCCGCCTTGTCGTGGTTCGCCACCAGTCCGTCGATGCACGTGCGCAGGAACGTGCGCAATCGCGCCCGCGAAGGATCGAACCGCGCGAACACGTCCTTCTGGACGACCTGTGTGAAGAACTCCTGGGCGAGATCCGCCGCCTCTTCGTGCGGTTTGCGCCAGCGCAATCGCAGATAGGTGTAGACCGGGCGCCAATAGACCGCCGACAGGATCGCGAGCCCTTTCGCGCGCTGGGCGGTATCGGCGCTGCGCACGGCCGCGACCGCGGAATGCCGCGTCGGCGGAAAGGCGCGGACCATGGCGTCGTCCATCCGTTCATGATGCGCCAGAAGACGGTGCGGACGCCACGCCGACCATTCGGCGCGCCGGCGGGGCTTTGCGAAGTGCGTTCTTGGAAACCGTATCGCAGTGGTGGCGAACGATCGCGAGGCGCGCCGCAAGGTGGACATGCGGCCGGACGCCTGCAAGCCCGCCCGGAGGACGTCAGCCTATCCGCTCGTAGATCCAGGCGGCGGACGAGAGCAATTCGTCGTCGGTCTGGCGCCGTCCGACGACTTGCAGGCCGATCGGCAACCCGGCCGGTCCGGTGAGGACGGGGAGCGAGATGCAGGGAACGCCCAGCAGGGTCCAGATCCGGCAGAAGACCGGGTCGCCGGTAGCCGCGAGACCTTCCGGCGCCTCCCCAGTGGTAGCGGGCGTGAGCAGGGCGTCCAGATCTTCGAACATGCGGTCGAGGTCGCGGCGGCACCGCTCCGCCTGCTCCCGCGCGGCGGCGAGCCGCTCGGGCGTGACGCCGGCGCCTTCGCGCAGGAACTCGCGCAGCTTCGCGCTCAGTTCGCTCTGCGGCTTTTCGCGCAGCGTGGCCGCCGCTTCCGCGCCCATGATCGCGATCTGCGCGTCGATCAGCGCGGCGAAGGGAGGGCCGAGGTCGACGTCGCGGGCACCGAGCGCCTTCGCGGCCTTCTCGATCAGTTCTTGCGTCTGCGGAGCGCCGCCTGGCCATGCCTCGGTGCGGCAGAGACCGAGCCGGGGACGGCGGGTCCGGATCGGCGTCGGCGGCGCATTGGAGAGGGCGGAGATCACCGGCGGGATGTCCTCGAGCGACCGCGCAAAGAAGCCGAGCGTATCCAGCGAGGGCGCGAGAGGGTGGACGCCCTCCAGCGGCACGAGGCCGTAGGTCGGCTTGTATCCGATGACTCCGCAGTACGAGGCGGGGCGGATGATGGAACCCGCGGTCTGCGAGCCGAGCGCGACCGGCACCATTCCGTCGGCCACGGCCGCCGCCGACCCGCTGGAGGACCCGCCCGGGGTGCGGGAAGGGTCGCGCGGGTTGCGCGTCTTCCCGGGCGAGTAGACGGCAAACTCGGTAGTCACCGTCTTTCCCAGCACGATTGCGCCCAGGTCCCGCAGCCGGCGCACGCATTCGGCGTCGCATGCCGGGCGGTGGCCGCGATGGATCGGCGACCCGTACGCCGTCGGCAGGTCCGCCGTGTCGATCAGGTCCTTCACGCCGACCGGTATCCCGCCGAGGGGCGGCTTGTCGCGCAGCGCATCGATGCGGCGCGCCTCGGCCAGTGAGCCTTCCGCATCGATCACCTCCCAGGCTTGCACCACGGGCTCGCGCTCCGCGATCCGGGCGAGGCATTCGAGCACCAGGTCCGAGGCGGACAGCTCGCGCCGCGAGAGGCGCGCAACCGCTCCCGGCGTGCGCGTCATGCGCCGCACCACGCCCGCGCAAGGCGGGTGTAGATCTCGACCGATTGTTCGATCCGGTCGACGCGGCAGTGCTCGTCCGTCTGGTGGCAGAGGGCCATTTCGCCGGGACCGAGGACCACGGTCGGGATCCCGCCGTATGCCGGCGTGAGCACGCTCGCGTCGGTGAAGTATGTCGCCGACCCAGGCGGCTCCCGCTCGCCGGTCACCGATGCAGTCACTTCCAGCACGTTGCGCACGAACGGATCGTCTTCGGGGGTGCGCACGCCTTCGAGGTCGACGACCGGCGCCAGCTCGACTTCCGGCCCGAGCAGCGACTCGAGCTGTTTGCGCAACTGACCATGACGCTGTGCGGGGATGGTGCGGACGTCGATCCCGATCACGGCCTCGTCCGGCACGGAGTTTACGTTGAGCCCGCCCTTGATGGTGCCCACGTTCAGCGTGGGCGCGCCGAGCAACGGATCGGGTGCGACGTCGAACTGGAAACTGCTCAGCTGGAGCACGGCGCGCGCCGCCTTGATCACGGCGTTGACTCCCATCTGCGGCATCGATCCGTGCGCGGTGACGCCGCGAGTCCGTGCCCGCAACCAGAGCGCGCCCTTGTGTCCGATGACTGGCCGGTTTCCGGTGGGTTCCCCGACGACCATCGCGCCGGCGCGTCCGAGCGCGCCCGGCACCTTGGCGAGGTGCGTGGCTCCTTCGCATCCCGTCTCTTCCCCGGCGAGCAACACCAGCGAGATCCCCGCTTTGCGCAAAGGCGTCTTCGCCAGCCGCAGCGCCGCTTCGACCATCGCGGCGATGCCGCTCTTCATGTCGCTCGAGCCGCGGCCGTAAAGCTTGCCCGCGTCGATCTCGCCGCCGAAGGGGTTCCGCGTCCAGGGAGCCGCGCCGAGCGGCACGGTATCGAGATGGCCGGCGAAGCAGATCGGCGGGCCGGCGCCTTCGCGGCGGGCGACGACGCTGGCACGTCCGGGCGCGAACTCGTGCGTCGCCACGCTGTAACCTGCATCGACGAGCAGGTTGCCGACCCGCTCCGCGCAGGGCCGCTCCGGGCTGTGGGGATTGATGGTATCGATCTGGACCAGCTCGCGCGTCAGCTCCACGGCGTTCATGGATTCCTCCTCGGCCCGTCTGGGCGTCCCGTCGGAGGCCCCGACCCGAAATAGGCCGCTCGCACCTGCTCGTCCGCCAGCAGCTCGGACGCGGTGCCCTGCGCCACGACCCGCCCCTGCGAGAGCACGTATCCGCGGTGCGCGATGGCGAGCGTCTGGTGCACGTTCTGTTCCACCAGGAACACGGTGACCCCCTGTTGGTTGATGCGCCGGATCACCGCGAAGTTCTCCATCACGAACAACGGGGACAGCCCCAGCGAAGGCTCGTCGACCATTAGAAGTTTCGGCGCGCTCATCATCCCGCGGCCGATGGAGACCATCGCCTGCTCGCCGCCCGACATGGTTCCCGCGAGCTGCTGCCGGCGTTCGGCGAGCCGGGGGAACGTCGCGAACACCCGGTCGAGGTGTTGCTGGATGACGCGAGCGTCCTCTTCGAGGTAGGCGCCGAGCCGCAGGTTCTCGACGACCGTGAGGCGCGGAAAGACTTTACGACCCTCGGGAATGCAGGCGATTCCCTCGGCGACGATCCGGTGCGTCTGCAACCCGGTGAGGTCCCGCCCGCCGAAGAGGATGCGCCCGCGCCTTGGCGGCGTCAGACCGAGGATGGAACGGATGAGCGTCGTCTTCCCGGAACCGTTCGAGCCGAGCAGGCAGGTGATGGTCCCGCGCTCCACCGTGAGCGACACGTCCTGCAGCACGTCTGCCCGATCGTATGCGGTGAAGACGTTCTCGACGCGCAGCTCCTCCATCGTTCACTCCAGCCCCAGGTAGGCCTCGCGCACCTCGGGGTCGCGCGACACCTCGGCGTACGCTCCTTCGGCGATCTTGCGCCCATAGTTGAGCACCACGCAGCGGCGGGTGACGCGCTCGATCACCGACATCTCGTGCTCGATCAGGATGATCGTCAGCCCGCCCAGCTTCTGCTGCACTTCCAGGATGTCGTCCATCAGACGCAACGTTTCCTCGTGCGTCATTCCCGCGGAGGGCTCGTCGAGCAGGAGGAGCTTCGGGCGGCTGATCAGCGCGCGGCAGACTTCCACGCGCCTCCGATCGATCATGGGAATGCGCGCCGCAGGCTCCATCATCCGATCCGCGAGCGGCGGGTCGAAGATGTGGAGGAGCTCCCGCGCCGCGCGGTAGTTCTCCTCGATCTGCCGCCGCAGCACCTGCCGCCGGACCAGGTTGAACCAGAGCCGGTGATCGAGGTGCTGGTGGTTGCCGACCATCAGGTTGTCGAAGATGGAGAGCGGCAGGCAGAGCCGCGAGCGCTGGAACGTGCGCGCGATCCCGGCGCGATGGACAGCCTGCGGGCGCAGGCCGGTGATGGGCGCGCCCGCGAACCGGATCTCGCCCGCATTCGCGGGAAATAGACCGGTCACGACGTTGAAGAACGTCGTCTTGCCCGATCCGTTCGGACCGATCAGCCCGAGGACGGAGGCTGCCTCCACTTCCAGATCCAGGCCATCCAGCGCCACCACGCCGCCGAAGCGGCGCGTGAGCCGGCGGCAGCTGAGCAGAGGCGTCGTCATGAGAGCGGCGGTCCGACCAGGCGCCGCAGCGGACGGGGCACCAGCCCGACTGGCCGGAAGAGCAGCGTGAGCACGACCAACGCCGCGAACATCAGGAACCGGTACTCCTGGATGATCTGAAACTTCTCCGGCAGCAGGATCACGATCGCCGTCGCCAGCGACAGGCCCCACGCGCTTCCGATGCCGCCGAGAAGCAGGATGGAGACGAAGATCAGCGACTCGGCGAAGCTGTAGTTGTTGGGCGCGATGAAACCGATCATGAACGCGGAGAGAGCGCCGGCGACGCCGATGATGAAGTTCCCCACGGTGAATGCCGCGATCTTCCAGCGGGCGATGTCCATGCCGAAGCTGGCGGCGGCGATCTCGTCGAGGCGCACAGTGTCGAGGGCGACGCCGACCCACGACCGGTCGAGGCGCTGTACGACGGCGAAGGCGAGCGCGACAAGCACCAGCGCGACCGCGATGTACCGCAGATAGAACGAACCTTCGAAGGGTCCGGCCGAGATCGGATCATTGAAGCGCAGGGGTCCGATCCGCATCTCGCCCAGTTTCAGTCCCTGCGGGCCGCCCAGCGCGTCGTTCACTTCGAGGAAGGTGCGGAAGAGCAGGGCGAAGGCGATGGTGATCAGGGCGGCGTAATGGCCGCGTGTTCTGAGGATGGGCAGCAGCAGGACGGTCCCGGCCAGCGCCGCCGTGACTCCGCCCGCGAGCAGCACGAGCAGGTGCGGGAGGCGCGCCGAGCTCGCCAGCACCGCCGCCGTGTACCCGCCGACTCCGAAGAAGCTTGCCCCCGCGAAGTTCACCACGCCGGCGTAGCCGAACTGCACGTTGAGCCCGAGGCAGGCGACGATCACGATCAGGACCCGGGTGAGCAAGAGCAGCGCGAAATCGTCGTCGCGCAGGGCCAGCGCGATCACGACGACCGCGGCGAAGGCGAGCCCCTGCGCGAACCGCTCGTTGCTGCCGAGGGAGCGCGCCACCGGCCGCAGCAGTTGCGTCCGCATGGCGAGGATTCCGGCGGCGATGCCCACGAGGATCAACGCGGCGATCGCGCCCTGCGATTCCGCCCGCAGCAAGAGCCAGGCGTACGCCGTGACCAGCGCCGTGAACAAGGCCGCTATGGCGCGCGATCTCATACCCGCTCGCTCGCGCGCTCGCCGATCAGACCGGTGGGACGGATGGCCATGAGGAGGATCACCACGCCGAAGGCGAAGACGTCCTTGTAGGCGCTGGCGAAGGGGAGCGCCACGGCCCCGATGGTCTGCAGGGCGGCGAAAAGGAAGCCGCCGACGATGGCCCCGTAGAGGTTTCCCAGGCCGCCCAGGATCGCCGCCGCGAACCCGATCACGCCGAGCAGCAGTCCCATGCCGAAGAAGACCTCGTTGTAGTAGAGACCGTCGATCACGCCGGCGAATGCGGCCAGCGCGGAGCCGAGCGCGAACGTCACCAGCACCACGCGGCGGAAGTCGATGCCCATGGTTCGTGCCGTCTCCTCGTCCTGGGCGACCGCGCGGATCGCGAGACCGAGCCGGGAGCGCGTGATGATGAGGTGCGTGCCGGCGATCAAGAGAGCGCCGGACACGAGCAGGATGACGTTGTCGAATCGGAGGTGGAAGCCGCCGATGTCCCATCCCGAGGTCGGCAGCAGCGCCGGGAACAGCTTGGGCTGGGAGCCGCCCGGGTAGAAGAGCCGCAAGCATTCGCGCAGCACCGTGCCGGCCATCAGCGTGACCAGGAGGACGTTCAGCTGCGGCGCGCCCTTGACCGGCAACACGATGAAGCGCGCGACCACCGCGCCGAGCAGCGCGGTGACGGCGACCGCCGACAGGACTACCGCGAGGAGCAGCACGGCCGGCGCCGCGACGCCGGCGGCGGTCAGCAGCGTCCAGGCTGCGAGCCCCGCAAAGGCGCCGGCCGCCACCACGTCGCCGTGGGAGAACTGGATGATGTCCAGCACGCCGAAGAAGAGCGTGAATCCCACCGCGACCAGCGCGTACATCATCCCGAGCATCGCGCCGTTCATCACGTACTGCGCGATCACGCTCGCGGACATCGCTACTTCCCGTTCGTCAGCTTCCGCTTCCCCGCGGCGTACTCGCTCTCTTCCCAGGTCACCCACTTGCCGTCCTGGACGACATATCTGGTGATGGCGGGCACGGTGTTCTGGCCGTGATCGTCGAACGTGATCTTGCCCACGATGGAGTCGCGGTCCGTCACGTTCGCCAGCTCCTTGACGATCTTCTTCCGGTCCGGCCCCACCTTGTCGATGGCGTCCATCAGGAGCTCGGCTGCCGCGTAGGCGAACGGTCCGTAGGCCTCCGGCGGGTTCGAGTAGCCCTGCTTGTTGTAGTCCTCGAGGAACTTCCTCCCGCCGGGCAGCTTCTCGGCGGGCGCCCCTTCGCGAAATGCCAGCGCGCCTTCCGCGAGCGGTCCGAGCGCCTTGATGAAGTCGTCGTTGACGATCCCGGAGGTGCCGTCGAACTGCGCCTTCAGCCCGAGCTTGTCCATCTGCGCGCGGACGCGGACGCCGATGGGCGTCAGTCCGCCGAAATAGAGCGCCTCCGGATTCTGCGCCTTGATCTGCGTCAGCTCGGCCGTGAAGTCCTGCTGGTCGGCGGTGACCCCGAAGGTGGCGATGATCTGGCCGCCGGCCTTCTGGAAGAACTGCGAGAAGTACTTGTTGTGGCCCTTGCCGTAGTCGGTGGTGTCATGGATGACGGCCACCTTCCTGAATCCACGCTCGGACATGAACTTCGCGTTGGTCTCGTTCTGGTTGATCATCGTTCCGTTGACGCGATGGATCTCCTTGAAGTCGTTCGCGTAGGTGATGTCGGGCAGCACCGCGCCCCAGACGATCACCGGCAGCGCGAAGCGATGGTACGTGTCGACCGTCGCCATCGCCACCACCGAGCAATAGTGCGTCACTCCCGCCACGATGGTGCGGTCAGATCCCGCCTTGGTCGCCATCTGCACGCCGGCGTCCGGCTTGCACTCGTCGTCCAATACCACCAGCTCGTACTGGTGCTTCGACTTCCCATCCGCATTCCGCAGCCTGACGGCCAGGTCGGCCGAATTGCGGCCGCCGAGGCCGATGGCCGAGTTGCCGCCGGTGAGCGGACCCACGAACGCGATGCGGACGGTTTCCTTGGCGCTGGCGGAGAAGGAAAGCACGGCGATCAGCGCTGCGGCCGCGAATCTCATTGGGGACTCCCCGGCAGCGGGATGGGCGCGGGAAGCTAGCAGAAAGCTGCTTCGGAGACACTCGCCGCTGCGACTGCGGTAGCTTGCTCGGAATGGCGACGCACGATGCCGAGCTGGCGAAAGCCTTCGACGCGCAGGCGGCCCGCTTCGAGCGGTCCCCGGTGCAGTCCGATCCGTCCGCGCTGGCGCGGCTGGTCGCCTTTGCCGCCCTGCCGCCGGACTCGCTCGTCCTCGACGCCGGCTGCGGGCCGGGGCTCGTTTCCGAGGCGTTGCTCGGAGCCGGCCATCGGGTGCACGGCGTCGACCTCTCCGCCGAGATGGTGCGCCGCGCGCGGGAGCGGTGCGCGCGATTCGGGGAGCGGGCGCGGTTCGAGGAGGGATCCGTATTCGAGCTTGCGCTGCCGGAGAAGTTCGATGCGGCCCTATCCCGGTTCGTCCTGCATCATGTCGTCGATCCGCTCGACTTCCTGCGCCCGCAGGCTACACGGCTGCGGGAGGGCGGCGTTCTGGTCGCCTGCGACCACGTCGCGGACGTCGATCCGGCCGCGGCGGCCTGGCACCAGGAGATCGAGCGTGCCCGCGATCGCACGCACGTGCGCAACCTCACCTCCGGCGAGCTGGTGGATCTCCTCGCGCGGGCCGGCACGAGGCGGATCGAGCTCGCCGAGGAAGAGTTCGAGCTCGATTTCGATGAATGGTTCGACCGGGGAACGCCCGCGGCCGGAAAGGCGGAAGTACGCCGGCGGTTGCTCGCCAGCCGAGCACGCGGCTTCGACCCCCGCCCAAGGTCGGACGGTGGCATCTCCATCCGCTGCGTACGGGCGCTGGCGCGCGGCGTTCGCGAAGCTCTATAAGTCGGCGGCACAGACACGGAGGACGGGTATGAGGAAGACGCTCCTCGTCGTGTTCGCGCTCATGGTTTCGGCAGTGGCATCTGCCGACGTGGTGGTCCTCAAAGGGGCGACCATCATCGATGGGACCGGCCGCGCTCCCCAGCAGAATGCCCTGCTCGTGCTGGACGGTGAGAGAATCCTTGCCGTCGGTGCCTCGGCCAAGGTGAAGGTGCCTCGACGCGCGCGGGTGCTTGACCTCACCGGGCGCACCATCATGCCGGGCATCATCAACGCGCACGGCCACGTCGGGCTGGTCGCCGGTGGACAGAACCGCGCGGACGCGTACACGCGCGAGAACGTCCAGGCGCAGCTGCTGCAATACGAGCGGTACGGGGTCACCTCCGTCCTCACGCTCGGATTGAACCGCGACCTTGTCTATGAGCTGCGCGACGAGCAGCGGCGTGGAGCGGTGCCCGGAGCATCGCTGTTCACGGCAGGCCGCGGCATCGGCGCGCCGGACGGGGCTCCACCGGTGCCGCTCGCGCCGGACCAGGTGTACCGGCCGACGACGCCCACGGAAGCCGTG
>Ga0209761_1000819_pt1 | contig 19845 bp, 13 predicted proteins | sample GraSoi013_1_40cm_4_FD_185818 | JGI IMG/M metagenome (GOLD analysis project Ga0209761, IMG submission 185818) | Grasslands soil microbial communities from the Angelo Coastal Reserve, California, USA - Sample 09_25_2013_1_40cm (SPAdes) (version 2) | ecosystem: Environmental > Terrestrial > Soil >...
CAACGTGTCGTTGACACCCGAAACGCACGTTACAAAGCTCAGTTTGCGAAGGTAATACGAACCGTAGGCATCCGTGTATGCGATGATGGACTTGGCCCAGCGGGTAATCGCATAGTTCACATCATACGTGTATGACGCCTTGAACCAAGGCATGTTTGATGCGGGAGTAATCACAATAGCGATGGTTGGGTTTGTCCAAGTGCCGCCTTCTGTTGGAATTTCCGCACTCGTGGCTGCATGAGCGTTGGATGCTGGGTTGAACCATATGGTGATGATAAGAAGGATTCCGAGAAGAGATAGCATTCTCAACGTGGGGCCACTTTTTCCAAATGACGATGCCGTTCTGTTATGAGTTGTTTGTAGGGATTTTCCTATTAGATCATTCCCGCAGAGCCCCTTCTCCGCTTATGGAATGGCCCGCTGTGGGAAAAACGCGTCATTTGGTGTGGACGTTCTGATGTTGCGGCGAGGTGCATGCAAACGATTGTCAGCTTATTTGTCCACAAACTGAACAACGGGCTTATCTACAGCCCGGCATCAGGATACTATACGGATACCCACGTGATGTAATGTCGGACAAACGTTTTGTCCAAGGGTCTGGTATCAACGCTTTCAACGGAAATGAGCTGATAGTAAAGGGAGCGCTTGAGAGCAAAGTCGGCTTAATGGCCGGCTATCCTGGCTCGCCTGTCGCAGAAGTTTTCACGATTCTCGAAGAGAACGCTGAGATTCTCAGAGAATGCGGATTATGGGGAGAGATGACGAACGATGAGTCTCAAGGCGCTGCAGCGCTCAACGGCGCGTTGGACGTCGGTGTTAATGCTGTTGCAGTAATGAAGAGCGTGGGTCTCAATGTCGCTGCTGACCCGATCAATATCATCAATTATGCTGACAAACTCGGCCTGAGCGGCAAGAGAGGCGGCGCCCTCGTCGTCTGTGGTGACGATCCGCATGCTTCCAGCACTCAGGTTGCGGGTGATAGCCGCCAGCTTATGGAGCATCTCAAGATGGCGATCATCGAGCCAAGCACTCCGCAAGAGGTCAAGGACTGGATCGGAGAAGGACTCAGGCTCTCACAGTACTCAAACCTAGTCGTAGGCTATCTCATCACGACTTATCTGGCTGAGGGTGGAGGTAGCGTTATTCTTTCAGAAAACCAGCCGTCGGACATTACCTTCAAGAATCCGATTACCCTCGATATTTCAAAAGTCGATATCAAACGGAGAGTCAGTATCCCTCCGAACACTTGGGATCTGGAAAAGGAGATAGTCAGAGACAGATTCCCGAAGGTCCATGAATATGTTCGCGATCACAAGCTCGACAAGATACTGTATGATGATGGTCGAAAGCACCGAATCGGATTCATCGCAGCTGGCATATCCTACAGCTACCTGGAACAGGCTCTCTGGGAGCTCGGACTAGACGAACAATTCCCGATTCTGAAACCTGCAGTAACCTATCCTCTTGAACCTAACATCGTTGGCGAGTTATCCAAGAAAGTCGAGAATATTGTCGTTGTCGAAGAGAAGAGTCCGGCGATAGAGAACCAGGTCAAAACCATTTTGGACGACTTGGTCCAGGAAGGAAAGATTTCCGGCATGCCGAAAGTCTGGGGTAAGTTCTTTCCTCAAGGCGATGGATTTCCGGAAGAGAGTGGCCTCACCCCGTCAAACCTCATCGAGAAAGTTGGAAACCTGCTCTTGGAGATCGGAGATCCTGCCGCCAAGATCGACCAGAAGAAAATCCACACAGAACTCGACCTGCTGGCCGAGATCAAAGCATACGGCCTACTGGTTCCACCCCGATCTCCAGGCTTCTGCGCCGGCTGCCCCCATAGGGAAACTCTCAGCGCAGTTCACTCTCTAAGAGACACACCTGAGCACAAAGACATCTTCGCGCACGGCGACATCGGATGTTACTCAATGTCGTTCCTCCCACCCTTCGGTGAAATGCACAACCTAACGGCGATGGCCCTGGGCGGTGCTGCGGGAGCCGGTATGGACCCGTTCGTGACAAACAAGCAGTACGCGCTGATGGGCGACTCCACGTTTTTCTGGAGAGGAATGACCGCCATCTCCAACTCGATCAAAGAAGGACAGGACATTCTCTATCTCATTCTCGACAACAAGAACACTGCGATGACAGGCCACCAGCCGACACCGGAGTCAGGCCACAATCTGATGGGCGACAAGACAACCCCCCAAGACATCGAGAGCATCGTACGAGCTATGGGTCAAGGGCAGATCTACGTGAAGAAGATGCCTCCGTCAAACCGGGAGAAGTACATGAAAGAACTGGACAAGGTCTTCGAAAAACCCGGCGTTAAGGTCATCATAGCCGACAAAGAGTGCGGGATCACATTTCACAAGAGAAAGCGTTCGGAAAGAAACAGGATCATTGAGAGACAGGGTTTCATCAAGAAAGAGACATTCGTCAACATATCACAAGAGGTCTGCGAGAACTGCCGCGAGTGCACAAAGAACACTGGCTGCCCCGGATTAACCATAGTCAACACTGACTATGGCGAGAAGATTGGGATTGACCAGTCCATTTGTGTGTCCGATACTTACTGCACTAAGGTAATGGCTTGCCCGTCCTTCGAGAAGGTTATAGTTACACGAAACAGACCGCCGAGATCACGGGTCAAGAAGATCTCGCTCGAAAATATTCCGCAGCCTTCTCCACACCGCTTCACTGATACTTGGAAGATATTCATCAGCGGCGTTGGTGGAATGGGCGTTGGTGTGATGTCGTCAGTTCTTGCTCGAGCTGGAACCAAGGAAGGATACCATGTCCGGTTCAACGATAAGAAAGGACTTGCAATCAGAAACGGAGCTGTCTCAGCTCACGTACTTTACTCGAATGGAAAAGCCAAGATCTCAACCATCGTTCCCAACGGCAAAGCGGATCTCTTGATGGGCGTGGACATGCTTGAGGCGGAGAGAAGTCTCGTATACGCGAGCCAGGTTCACACCACTGCGGTGGTGAACACGACCGTTGTCCCGACCATTCCGATGCTGGCCGGGATGATGAACTATCCTCCAGACGCGGAAGAGAATATTCGAAGACACACTAACTCCGACGAGTACTTCGGTGGAAGACTTAGCGAGATTTCCGAACTCTATTTCGGAAGCAAACTCTTCACCAACATGATCCTCTTGGGTGCGGCTTTCCAGAAAGGACTGATACCAGTTGGCGAACAGAATCTGATCGATGCAATACTAGAAACAGTCCCTCCGAGCCAGCGAACTAGAAACATGGAAGCTCTACGCCTCGGACGAAAAATGGCCATCGAACCGGAACTCCTGGAATTCAAGAACATTGTCGCTGACGAGCGCATCCTAACTCTATTCGGAGCGAAGGAAACTTCCCAGTCCGTTCTTGACATGAAAGCCAAGCAGCTCTCTCATTCCTACTGGATGTTCTGGCGCGGAAAGACTGTCGCGGACGAATATCGACGACTCGTCGAGAGTACTGTTGCCACGATGAGGCTCGATGAGGATACGAACAGAGCGATTGCTAGAAGAGTATACGACCTCATAATGTGGGGAGAACTTCCCTACGCCGAGAAATATGTGGACAAGGTCCTCGAGGTGTTCAGGAACGATAGGGAGGACAAGGGCTACGCAGCAACGAAAACAGCAATGCTGGACCTTCACAAGGTAATGGCGATCAAGGACGAGATCTACACTCCACACCTGTTGACGGACGGTGAGAAACTGGACCGGGACAAGATACGGTACAATATTGACGAGGAGAATGGTGACAAGATAAAGTACGAGCACATCAACAGGCCAGAGTTCGAGGTCTTCGGCAAACAACTAAGGTTCGACCTGCCGCAGTGGCTTGCGCACAACTGGCTGATGAGGATCTTCAAACACATGAAATGGACCAGAACAATCCTCGACAGCTGGGGATGGCACAAGAAAGAACGCGCCTTCCGCGACTGGTACAAAGACGACGTCATAGGATTCTACCTCAAGACGGCATCATCAAACTACGATCTAGCTCTCAGAGCGTTAAGAGTCATCAATGATCCTTACAGGCCAAACGAATTCGCAGTGACAGGTTTCAGAGAGGTCATCTATCCGAAGATGGACAAGGCAAGACGAGAATTCGAAGAGCTCGCAGAGCCGGGACAGCAACTTCCTGTAATGCCAATGATCACGGCCTCATCCGAAATGTAGATCTCCGGTCAATCTCTCCTATCGAAAACTCGTACCACCCAGTAACTCTTCTCATCCACGCGATAATATGAGGCATTGTCGACCGAGAGGGTATCGGTTATATCATGCGGAATGCAACTAGCTAGAACTGCCGGCTGACTATTGAGTTCAGAGATCCGTCCCGTCAATCCTCTTACAGAGGTCTTAGTAAGGCGGCAGTACTCCCAAGAATCCCTTTACCGGGCAGCTCTCAGAGACACCCGCTTCTCTTCCGGCTTCGGGATGTTCCCGCCTCCTCCACGCAAGCCAAAGACTGGGGGCTCGATAGCTTGGATCATGATCAAGTTTGGTTTCGTAGGCGGATTAGGAATATTCCTCAACCAGTCCGTACTCTTCTTGTTGACGGGATTCTACGGGATCTACTTCCTGATCAGCGCGATCCTCAGTAGCCAGGCAGCTGTACTCGTCAACTTTGCTCTGAACAACTTTCTTGTATTCAGGTCGAGAGATTCCGCCGGAGGGTTGGTCCGGAAGGCATTGCTCTTCAACGCAGTTTCCTCGTCCGATCTGCTGGTTAGAATTCCCCTTCTGTTTGGTTTGACAGCTGCGCTAGGGGTTCCCTATCTTTGGTCTAATCTTGCAAGCATTTTCTTGACGTTTGGAGGTAGATTTGTAGTAAGTGAGAAGAAGATTTGGGCAAAGCATGTTGCACCAATTACTCCGGCGTCGCGCTAGTTCACGAAATGATATCTCAGTAGTGCCTAACAAAGGTCTTGACTGGATGAACTAGCTCTAGAGATGGCTGAAGGTCCAATTGGAATAGCTCTCCGGCCGGGGTCTTCGAGAATCCGTCTTCGTTCTTTCGAACTAGATCGTCGACGACGGAGACTCGTTTCTTGATGTAGTCGCTTTCTTCAGCGGCCGGTAAGGGGCCGAAGACTTTGGGTGCTGCAAGTCGGACCGCAGCATACATTGACCATGCTAGGTCCCGGATCTCCCACTGTGCGTCAGGAGCGCAGCGGAGATTGAAGAAGTGGATGAGCTGGCGCGGGCTCATGCTCATGACAATGTTCGTGGTTGCCGCGTTGGGCCGGAGGTATCGGCTGTCTTCCGCTTTGATGCCTTTGGCCACTAGGCCCTCCTCAGCTTGACGAGTCAAGTCCATTACGTCTGTGAAGTTTAGGTCTAGCTTGTGTCCCTGTATCTCGACCGGGATTTTGAGGTCTTGGGGTATTCCAGGTGGTTTCAAGTATCCATAGCTTCGTGTGACGCGCACATAACGTTGTGATTGTTGACTGAAGGAGGCGATTCTATGTCTCACGATCTGATGACTGGCGGCTCGGCTTATTCCCTGAAGGTCAAACGTCAGGCTCCCATGACGGAGCATGTTCTCTCCTCCCAACTTCACTCCGGCTTTTTCCAAGTTTCTGGTTAGCTCGGGATAGTTGGTGTAGCTGAACAGGATTGCTTTGCTTGCCAATTTCTCATCCTAGCTTTTCGTGGTTGGGATTGCGAGTGCTGAGGCGATGATTGGAGCTGCCTCGTTCAATGTCGCGACAAGGTCTTTCGTCAATGGTAGGTCGTTGGTGCCCCGCGCTAGCTCGACCAGTACTCGTAGGTTTGTTGTGATGAGCCATCGGTGCTCGTCGATCTGGCTTGTCTCGAAGAACTTCGATGATTCCATGAGGAAGAGGATCTCCTTCTCATCAGCTTCTACCAGCCAGGTTATGCTGTTGTGTTCGAGAATATCGTAGTGTCCCAGCTCAAGGGCACGCTTCAATAGTCCACCTATTCGCTCGGTGTCGAAGATTTTTTCCCCGTCCAACACCTTGTCTTGAGAGGTATGCGTGAACAGCTCATATCCCGGATGGGGAGAATAGCATGATCGCATCGCTGCGGCGCAGACCCTTTCGAGGTCAGGCTCGTAGCCAACAAGGCGAACACGCATGACGAGAAATCCTTCTCAAGAAGAGTAGATGTTCCGCCCCAATAAAAGAACTACCGCCCCAGTCTTGTAATCCTCGCTGTTCAGAGAAGAGAAAATTTGACTCAACGCGCACCTTTGTGACTGGTTGCGGGTTTTGAGAGGGACACTATCCTTAGCTACGCGGTTTGTCCATAGCGAGAACGGACGATTAGGGGAGACGGTAAGTCAATGGCCGAAGATGAAGGGTCCGACAGCGAAGCAAGAGAGGAACGTGAACAGGACCCTCCGGATGATGCGAGGATAGAGCCCTTCCTTGACATGCGGGACCCTACTTTTCGCCGAATCCTTCGGTCTGCCACGAGCAAGTTCAACCAGATGATATGCCCCTTGATGGCATCTGTTTGCGTGCGGGACTTGTGCATGTTCTGGAACGACCACTCGAAGTCCTGCTACATTGTCGACACGCTGAAAATGAACATCTACCATACTATCTGCCCGAAATGCGGGTCCACGAATATCGAGTTGTCTACGAGAGAGCAACGTTCTGGTAAGGCGAAGCTGTACCGTTGCGACACGTGCGGCAACGAATGGGGACAAGTACACTAGGCTACATGTCTTTCCTTGCGGTCATGCCTTTGTTTCAGGGGTTAAAGGCGGCTTGTGAGGATCGTGGACATTTACTCGTGAATTTGAAGCAGCTGTCTGGTTAGTTCTGGATCCTTCTATCAGGCTTGGTAAAAGCTGAGACTCATCCCTGTAACCATTTGCGACGATTCACAAGTGACAGCACGCTTTGGTACTGACAATCCTTGTCGTAACTACCCGTTTTCTGTCGGATGAAAGTGACCCATGAAAACCACGGCTCGCCTATTCTTTCTTTTCATTGTTGCCAGTTTTGTTCTCATTCCGGCCCTGTCATTCAGGGTTCAGGGGTCTTCACCCTTCCAGACTTCAATATTCTACTTTCACAAGCAGACGTCCAAGACTATCAATGCCGTCACTACAAGCCTGTGGTCCAACACAACCAGCCTATGGTCGCCCTCGACCCAGAGCGAACAGCGAAACTTGAGCGGCGGCCCCGCGGTCTTCAACTTTTACAGCCAGCCGGGAATAGCCGGAAACGTGACCGTCCAAGGCTACGTCAACTTCACACTCTATCTCCAGGCCTCGTCAAGCACTGGCGGCGGGACGGTTATCACAGCTTCGTTGGGCGAGGTCAACTCAACCGGCGCGAATGTGTTTGTGGCTAGCGCCACCCTCAACGGCCCGGTCCACACAGTGTTGCAATCCTTCTTTTTGTCTTCATCCACCGGTCCATTACAGGTTACGGCAGGATCCGTCCTGAATTTCACGATAACCGTGACCGCTCCAGGTTCTACGGCGCAACTGTTCATGTACTATGACAGCCCATCCTCGCCGAGTAGCAGCTCGGTAGATTTTCTGTCCAGACTGGGCTTCTCCTCTAGTGCAACCTACGATTCGACGGGAGTGCAGCGCAGTGCCTTCAACAAGAATTTGACATCCACAAGCCGGGAGGTTATTCTTCAAGCACAGGCATTCGATGCTCTGGGACTCTACGATATTATCTCCGTGAAAACCAACATCACCTCTCCAACAGGATCATCCTACGCAACCAACGCTCCATTAGTGAGAATCAAGGGGTCAGATATGTCGAACGCAGGAACTTGGGAATTGAACGTCACGTATTCGAACACCGATCCAAGCGGCGTCTACCAAGTTGCCATCCTAGCGATCGACAATAGCGGAGTGGTCGCGACAAGCCAGCTTTCCTACTCTCTCTACGCCACATGGCTGCTGACTATTCGGGCTGTCCAGTCTGACTCGTCACAGACGCCTGTTCCGGGTGTCCAAGTAGCCGTGTTCACGTCAGGGAACCCGGTATACTTCGGTATCTCCAATTCCACTGGGTACGTGGTCCCGCTAGCGATCCTGCCGGACAATTCCACTTACACTGTTGACTCATACTGGAACGGAATACTGGTCAATCAAACCAACCTGTTTCGCCCGACTTCGATCTACCTGTCAATAGCAATTCCTCTATACCAAGTGGACTTCAGCAAGGTCTTCACCGACGGAAACGGAAACACTCTTCCAACGTTTCCCTCGAAGTTCCACCTGGTCAACCCTGACGCGTCCTACACGGAAGCAGACCCGTCAGGAATCTACTCTCTTCCTGCAGGAACGTACACGGTGTCAGACGTGACCTGGAAAGGTGTGGATGTTTCGCCTTCGATCGCGTCCTTCGACCCGAAATTTGGCACCCCAACATTCAAGCTACGGATCTACGACCTTGCGATTCAAGTCGTTGACCAGACCGGCCATGCCGTGGGGAGTTCACAGGTGATCGTGTTCCTCAGCGGGCAAATACTTTCCCAAGGAACAACGGATGGCAACGGGGCCCTTAGCGTACATGACATCCCAGTGGGTCAACTGATCGTCATCGCGAAGACCAGTGGACAATCGGCTTACGGCCGAGCAGAGGTCACGTTAGGCTCGAATACAAGCGTCCAAGTCCAGCTACCCCTGGCCAATGGTGGATATTCAGTCGTGACCGCGAACGCCGAATGGATCATCCTTGCAATCGTCTTGGCGGCAGGGGTATCTTCAGGAATCTTCGTTTACTTGCGTGCCTTCAAGCCAAGAAAAATGAAAAGCATGAAATCAGCTGCGCGATAGTCACGAGAGTGGACTGTTCCAACAGCTCCCCTAGCCTTCTTTTGCCTCGCGATCAAGGATCTTCTGCTGTAAGGTCTCTAGGGGATTTCGAACTGGGACCCGTCTAAAGATCCTTGGGGCCCACCAGTTGAGCCTCTTCATGTAACGCATGATCGATGGGACGAGGTATATCCTGACGAGACCAGCGTCGAGCATAACGACTATGAAAATGCCCATGCCAAGCTGCTGTAAGAGCGGAATACGAGATAGCATCATAGTAGCAAATGCTCCTGCAGTGACTAGCCCGCTCGTAGTGATTATCGGGCCGGTATGCTCCACCGCGTTCTCGATGGCGGCATCATCGGAGGAACCCTCTGTGAAATATTCTCTTATCCGAGTGACCAAGAAGATGTCATAGTCAAGCCCGAGCCCTATCATTATCACCAGGAGCATGATCGGAAGCATCCAGATAATTGAAGATCCAAAGAACAATTGCGAGATATAGACAACGGCTGCGAGCGCCCAGGAAACGCTGAGAAGAATTGTGAAGATAAGACGGATGGGGGTCAGCACCGACCTTAAGGCGACTAAGAGGATGATGAAGACACCGACCAGGACCAGAAGTGCCATTTCAAGATAGTCGCTAGCGCTCGATACGGAAAGGTCTGCAATTGACGCTGTTTCTCCGCCCACAAGGACCGTTGATGTAGAAAGAAATGGGTTCTGATTCTGAACGATGTTGACAACGGCTCTAATCTTTCCAAGTGTTTCAATTGCATTGTCTGAATATGGTTCGCTAGAAAGAACTGCGAAGACTATTGCTGATTTTCCGCTCGAGCCTAGGAAAGGCTTCATGCTGTCGAACATTTGTTGTTGCTCGGCAGTGTTAAGCTTGGAGAAAGAGGAGTAGGGAATTGCCTCCCCGGAAGGATGAGTTGCACCATACACCCTGGAAACGCCGGGGACCGCCAACGTCGAATTTTCGAGAGCTGAGATGTTACGGAGCGCTGTGACGTTGATCGTGGAACCTGAGATTAGCCGCACAGGAGTTTCGACTACCGTGAACGTCGGAGTGATGGTCCCGGCACCGAAACCATTCGTCATCTCGATGTAGCCTTGCTTGCTTCCCAAGTCGTCGGGGATCTGGCTGATCAGGTCATGACTTGTCTTCGAATACAACACCGCACCCGTCGCTGGAAGCGACGCCGCTAAGGCGACAAGGAGCACCATCTTGGAGTGTTTCGCTGTGAACCTAGCAGCTCGATGGTAGTAGCTCTTCGACCCAGGTCTCGGAGGTTTTACCCTCAATCCTCTCGGCCAGAAGAGCTTGTCCCCGAGAAGTGAAAGGGTGGCCGGGACCAGAGTTAGGCAGACTATCAGCGCCACGGATATGCCAAGCATGACCGCAAGCCCTATTGACCGCAACATACCGAAGCCCGCCACCGCGAGGCTCCCGAATGCGATCACGACAGTAGCCCCGCTTGTAGCGATACTTTCTCCTGCCCGGACAACCGCCCGCTCTACCGAGTCATTCTTTCCCCTACCCGCTTTGCGTTCTTCGGCGTATCGACTTACAAGGAATATGCAGTAGTCTGAGCCTGCCCCGAACATTGACACCGGAAGCAGGGTGAGAACGAGGAAATGGACACTCGTGACGAGAGTGCCGATAACGTAGACGAATCCAAAGGCGACTCCAACGGACAGGCCTATTGCGGAAACCGGCAACATAGGCACGAACAAGGAGCTGAAGAACAAGCCCACGATGATCAGTATTAGCGCGACTGTCACCGGGTCTATTCTCTCAACGTCGGCGGCGGATTGTATCTCCACGTCATAGTTGAACGCCGGAGCGCCTGTGACGTAGACGGAGAGGGTTTGTCCGCTGATCTTGGCCGCTACGCTCACGTCATCTCTTATTTGCTGTGTGGAGCTGCTCGGGTCGCTCCCTTGTGGCTTGAAGTCGATGATGACGAGCATCGTTCTGTTATCCCGTGATATGAACTGGTCTGAGACTGCCCGGCTGGCCTGCACTGGATAGGAGTGTATGTTGCCGGTGTGGAGAAGTTGGCTCGCGAGGCTCGAAAACCCTGGTTGATATGATGAGGGGCCTAGGTCGTAGATTGGGCCTATGAGGTCTTGCTGGGTCGCTGTGAGGTTCGCTTGGCTCTCGAAGGTGCTGATTGAGAAATTGCGAACCGCCGGTGGGCTGTTCCAGTTGTTGCAGCTGGAGCAGATGGGGTACATGTTGAAGGCCTGGACAGTGCTCAGAAAAAATTCCTTAGTTTGAGGATCGAAGGGTAGCGATTCGAAATAGCTGTAAGTGACGTTGTAGTATGGAGGCTGCCCTGTCACGCCGGGATAGCCTTTGGTGACATTCTGTGCCCTTTGGAGGGGCGAGAAGTTTGAAAGGAGTTGAAACGTGTTATAATCCTCAGCAGAGCTGAAGGTGGAGTTCCAGGACTTGTAGAACAGATTCTGGTAGCCTATGGCGACTTGGGCGTAGGTTGATGGGATGAGTGAGGAAACTATAGCCCAGCTTGTCGCGTTGGCGATTCGATTGTACGCAATTACCTGATTGCCAGTAAAGTTGAATCCTGCATAATTGACGATGCTGGTCCAGCTTGTTAGGTAGGCGTTGGGGATGCCAAACTCCAAGAGGTTGGCTAGGTTGGTGGCATTCTGTATCTGGTAGAGTTGGAAGTGGGCGACGCTGGTGAACCCTAAGAGCAGCTGGTAGTAGATGTCATAGATGGTCGTGATATTACCTATGTTAGTGAGGGTGGGGTCGTTTCTCAGGGTCCAGTTCAGAGCGAGAGTGAAATCCCTCGTTTCGTTGCCGCGAACGTCGTTCTGACTGATTACGACGACGCCACTTGAACCCTCCTGGATGTTGAATTCATGGTTGACTATCTGTTGGGCGATGCTGGATTCGGAGCTTTTGGAATTGAAGGCGGTCTCGGAGTAGACTATTACTTTCTGAACCTGCAAGATGGCTGGGACGCTCACGGCCAGGGCGATTATCCAGATGGCAAGAATTGCGCGGTTGTGCCTAATCGTGGCTCTTGCTAGGGTTCTGAAGAACAAGTTGTGACCTCGTGTCGCGTGAGCTTGAATCGTTGCCTCGGCGGCGATAAAGCCGTGGTGTAACCGAGAAATTGGTTGAGCGAACGATCGGTTTCCTGCTGTGGCTCATTCGGTGCTTAGACTGCCATTTCTTCGCATTGGAATCGAACCTTCAGTTCTTATACGAATGAAGAATACCGAAACCATAGCAAAATCGAGGGCATTGAGGAACGCGCGGAGCATGACTGATATGCTGAAGGGGAGCCAGGTCCTCCAGAAGACCTACACCTATATTGAGAACGTGACGAAGGAATCCCGCAAGGCTCTGATGGAAGATTTCAGCCAGAACCACAAGGGAATCGGTATCAACTTGGCACCTGATATTCTCTGCCAGAGCGTCCTGGACTGGTTTCCTCGTCGCGATCCCATGCTGAAGCTAGTCCATGAGAAGACAAGCCAGGGAAAGCCGGGTGATGTTCGAATGGACTTTCGGGGAGAAACCAAGGCTGTACGTTTCAAAGTTCATCTTCATGCAGTTTTCGCGGTGAATGGCCAATCTCCGGATTCGCCGTCCTTTCTGAAAGAAGTCAACCTCTCAGTCGACCCTAGAGAATTCTCGATGTAGAGCCGAGACTCAAATGAGTCTCGCCAGCACATTCACACTCTCCAGTCTAGAGCTGACCCGGTTTTTCTTCGCAATGGTCTTACTATTGTTCACGGCGCATTCTTTCGGTTTCTTGTTCTACGAGGTAAAGCTTCCTCGCGTGATCGGAGAGATCTTCGGCGGGCTAGTTCTCGGCCCAACCTTCCTTGGGTTCCTTGCTCCTGATGCTGAGAACTGGGTCTTCGGTGCCTTTCCCTCGGAAGGCGCACTGATTTCTGTAATTTCTTACATCGGGCTGATTCTTCTTATGTTCATATCAGGGTTCGAGATCCAGAGGGCCTTCTCGAAAGAAGACCGTAAGATCGCCACCTCGTTCTTGGTTGGCGCTACTTTTGTTCCATTCGTTATTGGAATGGCTGTTCCCTTCCTCTACAATTTCTCGCCATTCTCGGGGCCAAACGGGAACCTGCCCTCGCTTGCGATCATCGTGGGCATTGGTGTCTCAGTCACGTCGATACCCGTGATCTCGAAGATCTTCATTGACTTAAAGATCATGAATACACGATTCGCCAAGATCGTTCTGGCTATTGCCACAGTGGAGGATGTCATACAGTTCGGGGCGCTAGCCATCGCAACAGGTATTGGAACTTCAGCCTCTGCGTCACTGTCCCTGATTGGCTATACTGCCTTTGTGACGGTCGCGTTCTTCGGTGCGGCTCTGCTGGGTCTGCCCAGGTTGATACGTTATACGATAAGGTCGAGGTTTGACGTTCTGATCAAGTATCACCCGTTGAGATACGCTCTCTTTCTCTGCTTCTCGATGGTTGCGTTGGCGAGTCTTCTCAACGTGAACATCGTCTTCGGGGCGTTTCTAGCTGGTGTTGCGATTGGAATGATGCCGGAAGAGGTCTTCGCCCTCGCGAAGTCGCAGGTCAAGTCGATATCCCTGGCCGTGTTCACTCCCGTCTATTTTGCCGTCGTCGGATTGAAACTCGACTTGATTCACTCCTTTGACATTCTCTTCTTTCTTGGGTTCCTGGTCTTCTCAACCGCTCTCAAAGGCGGAGGTGCCTTAGTGGTGGGCAGGTTGATCAAGCAGAAGAGACTGCCAAGTCTCAACCTTGCAATCGCCCTAAACGCTAGAGGTGGACCTGGAATAGTGCTCGCTACTGTCGCCTTTGACCTCGGACTGATATCGGAAACATTCTTCGTCGCGCTCGTTCTAACGGCAATCGTTACTTCGCTGATCGCGGGATTCTGGCTGAGGTACGTCAAGAAGAAGGGCTGGCAGCTACTCTAGGGAGAAGTCGTGAACTTGCGTTGGCTGCGTCTGGTTGGTATTGTATTAGGCGACGCTGGCATAGCCCTCGCGATTCTGACCTTCATAGTTCGACTTGACTCGATAGTACGCCTAGTTGCTGTCATTCTTATCGTAGCTGGAGTGGTGCTACTCTTCCGCTGGAGTGCGCTGAAAGCGGACCACGGTCAAAGATGAGAGGACGTTCCGCTCCGCGGGCGGTTCCTTGTTGACGGAGTATATACGAGCATTTGCGTCCGAAATGCATTTCAGCTTGTTCGACCCATCTAAAGTGGTTCAGAAATGAAAGAGGTCTCGGCTGAGATAGAGATCGAGGCCCCTGCAGAGCGGGTCTGGCAGGTGCTCACTGATTTTGCCAAGTTCCCCGAATGGAACCCGTTCATTCGACAGATGAGCGGCGAAGTCAGGACTGGAGCGCAGCTTCACGTCCAGCTTGGACCCACAGGGGGAAGAGTCATGTCCTTCAAGCCCAAAATGGTCAATGTTGAGACAAACCGTGAGATGAGTTGGCTAGGGCGACTCTTGATACCGGGCCTGTTTAACGGCGAACACAGCTTCACGATCGAAGCATTAGATGAGAAAGGAGTCCGTTTCGTTCAGCACGAGAGATTTACAGGATTACTTGTTCCGTTCATGGCGAAAAGCCTCGACAGAGATACGAAGCGTGGCTTCGAGGAAATGAATCGCGCTCTGAAGGAGCGGGCCGAGCGAGCTTACTAGGTCCGCGCTCTCGCCATCGACAAGAAGTTAAGCCTGGCTAGAGAAAATACCATGAGGCGGGGAGAGATCCTGGTCTCTGGAGCTTCCTGACGCATGCACTTTGCGAGATCGGGAATCGACACGCCGCTGAAGGTCTTCTCCATATTCGGGGTGATTAGTGGAATGCTGCTCATTTCCAGCCTGGCTCATCTGGCCCTTACTGTGAATCTGGGGCCGGTGGACTATAACTCTCAACTTGCTTTCTTGTTTTCACTATGGTAGGCATATACGGACTCCTCGTTATCATCGGCGGACTAGTAGTACTCTCCGCTCCTATGAACCTCGAACCGAGGGGGGTGCTTGCCTTCTTTGTATTCATAGCGTCACTCTTCGCAATAATTGGGTCGTTTTTCCTGTTCAGTTCCGTTATCCTAGGACCCCAGTAGGCTTATGCCGGAAAGTTCTCAACATGACAATCTAGGGTCTTAGTTTGAGATCTGAGGGACCTTCACGGTCTCCTCTTCTTCCTCTTCCAGACGTGTCTTGATTCGCTTCAGCCGGAAGAAATCCTCTCTTGATCTCTCCTGTAAGCTCATCTCGATGTATCGGATTGTATTCTCTATTCGTGGGACTACGATGTTTTCTAGACTGTTGACTCGTCTCTTGGTGGCGGAGATCGCCTCGGCCAGTCTGCGAATAGCGGCTTCAGCTGCTGATAACTCGACAACGTTCTTGAGTGCTTCGGTCATTAGCGCGACGGCCTCGTCGAGCTTCGCACTGCTTCCTATCATCGAGTAGGGAAACCCCTCTAGAGGTTTCAGTTTCACGGAGACGTAGGGTATGGAGACACCGATGACGTTTCTGGTCGACGCGTCCACGTCAAACCGATCCTGGACTGTTAGCGATGTTTCCTCGACCCTCGTGAAGCCCATGAGCATCTGGGCCTCAGTAAACTTCTCGTAAGCCTGGAACAACAGGTCCTGAGTCTTCTGACGGAGAGCGGTGATTTCTCGGGCGAACTGGAAGAACTCGATCATCAACGCGTCCAATTTCTCCCGTAACAGGTCTCCCCCACGTTGTGCAATGCGCCGTCGTCGCCGGAGGGCGATAAGCTCCATCCGGGTTGGACGAGCGCCCGCGACGATCTCCGACACTACGCCGGCTTCCCACGATATTTCGGATGATACTTCTTGATTGTAGCCGGGTCGATGCGTTTCAGCTCGCTTTCAGGTAAGACGCTTAGAAGGTTCCAGCCGAGGTCAAGGGTTGCGTCGATATCACGATTCTCGTAGAGACCTTGGTTGATGAACTTCTTCTCGAAATTGTCCGCGAAACCCAGGTAGAGCTTGTCCCGGGCAGAGAGCGCCTCTTCACCGATGACAGCGACAAGGTCGCGGAAGCTTCGTCCTTCCGCATAGGCGTAATAGAGCTGGTCTGAAACTTCCCGATGATCATCACGTGTCCGACCCTTTCCAATTCCTTCCTTCATCAATCGCGATAGGGAAGGAGCAGGGTCGATTGGTGGGTAGATGCCTTTCCGGTGTAAGCCTCGATCGATGTAGATCTGTCCCTCGGTGATGTAGCCGGTGAGGTCGGGGATGGGATGGGTGACGTCGTCTCCGGGCATGGTTAGAATTGGCATCTGGGTGATCGAGCCCTTACTACCATGAAGTCTTCCTGCTCGCTCATAGATTGTAGAAAGGTCGGTATACATGTAGCCTGGATATCCGCGGCGCCCAGGGACCTCTTCTCTGGCTGCAGAAATTTCACGAAGAGCTTCCGCATAGTTCGTCATGTCGGTAAGTATGACGAGGACATGGGTTCCGAGTTTGACTGCGAAATACTCGGCGGCGGTTAGCGCCAGCCTCGGCGTCAGTATTCGTTCAATGGCTGGGTCGTCTGCGAGGTTGACGAACATTGTTACGTGGTCGAAGGCGCCTTGTTTCTCGAAGTCGTCTCTGAAAAAGCGGGCTTCATCGGCCGTGATGCCCATGGCTGCGAAGACCGTTGTGAATGGTTCGTCTGTGCCACGGACCTTGGCCTGACGAGCAATCTGGGCCGCAATCTGGTTGTGTGGCAGTCCAGATGCGGAGAATAGTGGGAGTTTCTGTCCCCTGACGAGAGTGTTCATCCCGTCGATGGCGGAGACGCCTGTCTGAATGAACTCGCGGGGATATTCGCGGGCGAACGGGTTGATGGGACTGCCGTTTACATCGAGATAGTCATCAGGGATAATTCTTGGGCCACCGTCAGTTGGTCGGCCGCTACCGTCGAAGATTCTGCCAAGCATGTCCTGTGAAACAGGAAGCTTGACCGTTTCCCCAGTGAAACGGATGCTAGTTGATGCTATATCGAGTCCGCTAGTGCCTTCGAAGACCTGGACAACCGCTACTCCACCCCCTACTTCTAGGACTTGCCCTCTCCGTTCTTCGCCACTTGGGGTCTTGATCCTCGCCAGTTCGCCATATCCTACTCCTCGGACTGATTCGACGAAGATTAGGGGTCCGGATATTTCCCGGACGGTTCTGTATTCGAGGCCTGCGAGGGAGACCGTTCTATTTCGCCTTGCCAGCTGGTGCTTTCAGTGTCTGGAATTCTTGATCGAGACGTTCGTTCAGGGATTGTGCGTAGTCGGTGAACTTTTCTGCGGGGGTGAGTCTCATGCGGCTGATGTCGTTCTTGACTGGGAGTTCGAGAAGTTTCTGTAGTGGTATGTTCTCGTCGACTGCTTTCTGCATGAGATTGTAGTAGTGGAGGATTGTGCGTATCATGTTGTAGGTCTTGGTCTTGTCGCAGTAGCTGTCGGCAGGGTTGTAGGATTGCTGCATGAGGAAGTCTTCCTTGATCATCTTCGCCGCTTCCAGGATGACTCGTTGTCCTTCGGACAGGGCGTCGGGTCCGACGAGCATGACGATCTCGCGAAGTTCCTCGTCGCGCTGGAGAAGATACATTGCTACTTTTCGCAGGTCGACCCATTCTGGTCCAACTTCCTTCGGATACCATGTTTCAAGGGTGTCGAGGTAGAGAGAGTAACTTGTCAACCAGTTTATGGCGGGGAAGTGGCGTCTCTTTGCAAGTTCGGAGTCGAGGGCCCAGAAGACCTTGACGATACGGAGAGTGTTTTGAGTGATCGGTTCGGAAAAGTCGCCCCCCGGAGGGGAGACTGCTCCGATGACGCTGATGGAGCCTACCTTGGATTCAGAGCCTAGAACTTCCAATCGTCCGGATCGCTCGTAGAAATCAGCGAGGCGTGATGCGAGGTAGGCTGGGTATCCTTCTTCGCCCGGCATCTCTTCCAAACGCCCTGAGATTTCCCTGAGGGCCTCTGCCCATCTGCTGGTGGAGTCTGCCATCAGCGCGGTGTCGTAGCCCATGTCTCTGAAGTACTCGGCGATTGTGATGCCGGTGTAGACGCTTGCTTCTCGCGCGGCGATCGGCATGTTGGAAGTGTTCGCGACTAGAGTCGTCCGGTTCATCAGGGGTTGTTGTGTTCGAGGGTCAAGGAGGGTTGGAAACGTCTCAAGAACTTCAGCCATCTCGTTTCCTCTCTCCCCGCAACCGACATAGATGATAACCTGGGCGTCGGCAAATTTCGCGAGAGCCTGCTGCATGACAGTATTATGGCAGACCATGGGTCCCCATCCAGCGATGAAATTCTCGTAACCAGGGACCGTGATATCGTAGACCTCAGAACTGGTCGTGATTTGTCGGATGTCTGAAATCTCGTCGAAGAAAGAGAGGTTGGATAGTTCAGAGAGCTTCTCCAGCTTCTTTAGTGCTATGTTGCCGTCCGAGCCCGGAGCGGATTTGTCTTTGATTGCAGTTATGAGGCGTCTTATTACTGTAATGCCCGGTTTCTCCCTTTGCGTTGTGTAATTGTACATGTCGAAACCGGATTTTCTCAGGCTCTTCCGTGAGGTCCTGCCAAGAGCTGCAGCCTCGGAGAGGATCGATGGGTCAATGGGAACGACGTCGATGCTGCTGTATCCTCGCTTCTCAAGTTTCAGGAAACGGTCTATCTTCTTGAGGTATGGGTACGGACGTTGTTTCGGCAGAAATTGGGATAATTCAGAGATTGGCCGGCGCCCTTCAACACTCATGCGATGGTAGGTATGACCGCCGATCTCTCTGCGTCTCGTCCTATGCAGGACTCCCAGCCGAGTCAACAGATAGGAGAGTCCAAGGGCCATCTCTTCGCTTGCAGTAGTGATCTCCAGAGTGCGTTTGCTGAACGATCCGTCGCCGGCGATATAGCCAGTGAGGAATCCGCCGATCACCTTGTCCGGGGACATTGAGACAAGGTCCGGAACTTTCAGTGTGCGAGATTTCCTCTTCTTGGGAAAGCCGATCCCGACCAATAGGTGGACTAGGGCTCTGCTCTGGATTCTCTCTAACAATCCTCCACTGTGCGTCCCGCGACGAGGCGTCAAACCGAACAGTTTGTTCGCGAGCACGGAGAATCTGCGGAGCACTCGTTCATCATTATTGAAGAGAATAACGCTTCCGCGTCCCCGGAGCATGCCGTCAGAAAGGATTAGTCCGAGAAACTCAGCTAGCTCAAGCGTCATTTCCTTTGGGAGGCTCAGGCTCCGGCTTTGTCGCTGAGCTCTGACCGACCTCACAGGAATCCTCTTTCCTGTGACCTTCGCAAGATGTCTCAGGAAGCCGAGAGTGGGCCTCGCAACCCTTTTGCGATAGTTTTGGAGGCTGCTGTAGCTCACATCGAGATTTTTCGCCACATCCTTTAGAGTAATCCCAATCTTTAGACTGTCTATTGTTGCGACCATCGTCTTGATGGCCTTGGGGTCATCGACTCTCGTCTCCTCAGGGAGGAGTTTGTAGGGGTCTATGGGTTTCTCTTCTAGATTGAGGGCAATTTTTCTCGGTGTTAGGAGGTAACCTCCAGGTTGGAGGTGTTCGGCTGGCGTCTCCTCTATTGTGCCGTCTCGACGTAGTTGCTGGAGCTTGTGAACACGAGTGACCCTGACTCTTCGCCCACTGCGGGTCTGAATTTCCAGAAGCTCATTGGTGGACCCTTTGTAGCCCATTGAGGCCTCAGCGTTTGTGAACTCGGGGTTGGACAGCGATACAACTCTCGGAGGGTTGGAATATGAATAGAGGGTCTCGTCTCCGTTGTCGTCGAAGGCCTGCGAGTTTCCGTTATCTCGCACAAGCTCTCGGATTCTCCTTATCCTGCCATCAGCAAGCAGGACGGGAGTTTCTCCGTCCATGCACTTTCCACTTCCGAAGGGTCCGGGGATGGCGGCTGTTCCTCCTTTGGCGACTGGGAAGAAGAAGTCGATGATGCGTTGGCCGGTTATGAGTGGGATTTCGGATGGGAGTTTGCGTTTGAAGGGCCTGGCGATTCGTACGGGCCAGGTGTGCATCATGA
>Ga0209761_1000820_pt1 | contig 19823 bp, 22 predicted proteins | sample GraSoi013_1_40cm_4_FD_185818 | JGI IMG/M metagenome (GOLD analysis project Ga0209761, IMG submission 185818) | Grasslands soil microbial communities from the Angelo Coastal Reserve, California, USA - Sample 09_25_2013_1_40cm (SPAdes) (version 2) | ecosystem: Environmental > Terrestrial > Soil >...
GGTGTACCGCCGCATCGCCTGGGGTGCCCGGCCGCCTGCGGCCACGGCGCCGCTCGGCGAGCGGCTCGAGACGCCGCGATTCCGGTTCCGGGTGATCCATACCCCCGGCCACGCAACCGACCACGTGGCGCTGTTCGAGGGCGAGCGTGGCTGGCTGTTTTCGGGCGACCTGTATCTGGCGCCCAGGCTCCGGTACCTCCGCGCCGACGAGGACGTGTACGCGATGATGGACTCGCTGCGGCGGGTCCTGGCGCTCGAGCCGCGGGTGCTGTTTTGCCAGCACCGCGGGCGGGTGGAGGCCGGCGCGGCCCGGCTGCGCGACAAGCTCGACTTCCTCGTCGATTTGGGCGGGCGGATCCACGAGCTGCACGGCCGCGGGTGGAGCGACGCCGCGATCGCGCGTGCCCTGCCTGGAAGCGATCTGTTGTGGCGGCTGTGGACGGGCGGGGACTTCTCCAAACGAAACTTCGTACGGGCGTTCCTGCGAACCGCTAGCGCCCGTTGAGATATTCCCGTGCCGCCGCCAGCACTTGTACCTGTGCGGAGGCGAGCGTGCCCTCGAGCGACGCTCCCGCGGCCTTGCGGTGTCCCCCGCCGCCGAACCGATGCGCCAGCTCGGCGACGTCCACGTCGCCGACGGAGCGGAAGCTGACCTTGACCTTTCCATTGGCGAGCTGGCGGAACAGCAGGGCCAGTCGCACACCCGCGATGGAGCGCGGATACTCGACGATGCCGTCCAGGTCGTCGGCGGTGGCGCGGTGCCGCTGCAGCGCGTCCGGCGGCACGGTGACCCACGCCAGCCCGTGCTCGGGCTCGACCACCAAGGTCCCCAGCACCTCGGCCGTGAGACGGACACGGCCCTCGGGGGCGCTCGCGTACACCGAGCCGTAAATCGACTCCGGGTCCACGCCGCGCTCGAGCAGCGCGCCCGCGACCCGCAGCACCCGCGGAGTGGTGTTCGCAAACCGGAACCCCCCCGTGTCGGTGAGGATGCCCACGTACAGCGCGCGCGCGGCCTCGGGGCAGAGCGGCCACTGGAGCGCGCTGGCGAAGTCGAACACCAGCTCGGCGGTAGCGGCCGCCTCGGGGGCGACCAGTCGAGGGCCACGGGGCAGCGAGCCCCCGCTCACGTGGTGGTCGATGCACGCCACCTCGTGCGACTGCGTGATCGTCCGCGCCAGGTCGCCCAGGCGGCTCACGTCGGAAATGTCGAGGACGAGGACGACGTCGGCCGCCTCAACCTCCCGAGCCGCGCGCTCCGAGTGATCGGCTCCCGCCGGCAAGAGGAAGTGAAACCGGTCGGGGATTGGCGTGGGGTTCGCGATGGTCGCCCGCAGCCCGCGCGCGGTGAGGAGATGCCAGAGCGCCACTTCGCTCCCGACGCCATCCCCGTCGGCGTTCACGTGCGTCGTGAGCGCGACACGCCGTCCGGGAGCGAGCACCGCGGCGACGGCTTCCGCGGCACGCGCGCGTTCCGGGGGAATGGATACTTCGTTCGTGGTCATGGCATGCAAAATAACGAAAGACGTCGCGCAAAGACGTCGAGTGGAGAGACGTTACACATAGGCGTCGCGCGAAGGCGTCGCGCGAACCCGTGACACCTATGGAACGCGGGTCCCGAAGAACGCGTACTTCTGCGTGCCTACGACGCCGCTCACGTACAACGAGTCGGTCGTAACCCGGTAGGTCCCAATAAACTGTACCGTGGGAGCTAGTGTGACGGTAATGACGTCACCGGAAGTGGTGTACGTGCCGCTGATCATGATGGGCGAAGTCTGAATAGTGACGGAAGCGGCGAAGTTCACCTGATCGATAGTGACCGTCCCAGTGGCCGCCGGCGGGACGAGGTTGGGCTTGAGCCCCTGGCAAAACGACTTGAGATCGTACGTGCCCGGTAGAGCGGCGGACGTGATGCTTCCGCCGCTGTAGGTGTCACACGGGACCGGTGCAGCGACCTTATCCCCCCCGCAGGCAGCCGCCGCGAGCACGACGCAACACGACCAGAGCTTCATACCACCTCCGCTCTTCGTATCCGATACTGGATGCTCGCCTAAACGTACGATGCTCAGGGCCAAAACGACAGAACCGCCGGTGCCCGACGGTTCCGCGTGACGCTTCTGCGTGACGTCTTCGCGCGACGCCCTCGCTCGACGTCTTTATTTTCTCAACACGCTGTGCTTCCGGCTGTAGCCGAAGTAGATCCCGAGCCCGATCACGAGCCACACGAGCAGGCGGATCCATGTGTCCAAGGGGAGCGTCAGCATGAGACCGAGACACGACAGGATGCCGAGCACGGGGACGAGCGGCACGAGGGGCGCGCGAAATGGTCGCTCGAGATCGGGTCGCGTGTGCCGCAGGATCCACACGCCGGCGCACACCAGCACGAACGCGAGCAGCGTGCCGATGTTGACCCAGGTCCCGAGCAGCTGCAGCGGCAAGAGACCCGTGGCGAGGCAAACCGCGATGCCGGTGTAAATCGTGGAGAGGTACGGCGTGCGGAAACGGGGATGGACTCTGCCGGCCCAGGGCCCGAGCAGACCGTCGCGAGACATCGAGTAGAAGACGCGGGACTGTCCCAGGAGCATCACGAGGATCACCGACGCGATGCCCAGGACCGCGCCGATGTCGAGGGCGACGCGAATCCACCAGGGCGCGCCGATCCGCTCTATCGCGTAGGCCATCGGCGCCGGGAGGTTGAGCTCGCCATAGGGGACCATACCCACCAGCACGGCCGCCACTACGACGTACAGCAGGGTGCAGACCGCGAGCGAGCCGAGGATGCCGATGGGCATGTCGCGTTGCGGGTTCTTCGATTCCTGGGCCGCGGTCGAGACCGAGTCGAACCCGATGTAGGAGAAGAACACGAGGCCCGCGCCCCGCAAGACGCCTGACCAGCCGTACGTCCCCCACTCCCCGGTGTTCGGAGGGATGAAGGGCGTCCAGTTGGCCCGCCTGACGTGCGACAGGCCGACGAGCACCACCAGCAGCACGATCGCGACTTTGAGGATCACGATGAAGCTGTTGACCCGCGCCGATTCTCTGATCCCGATCACCAGGACAGCGGACATCAGGACGACGATGAGGACCGCCGGGAGGTTGATGATCGCGCCGGTCGGGTTCAGCCCCGCGTGGGTGCATCCGACGGCGTGGGCAGCCACTTGCGCGACCGTGCACAACTGCGTGGGCGGGGCCGTGAGGCTCGCCGGGATCCGGACGCCGAACAGCCCCAGCAGGGACACGAAATGGGCGGACCAGCCGACGCCCACGGTCGCGGCGCCCGCGGCGTACTCCAGCACCAGGTCCCACCCGATCATCCAGGCCGCGAACTCGCCCATGGTGGCGTAGGCGTACGTGTAGGCGCTCCCCGCGACGGGCACGGCACTCGCCATCTCGGCGTAGCAGAGTCCTGCGAAGGCACAGGTCACGCCGACAAGGATCATCGAGAGGGGCACCGCGGGACCGGCGTACAGCGCGGCCACCTGCCCCGTGATCACGAAGATCCCCGCGCCGATGACGGCGCCGATGCCGAGCGTGACGAGATTGAGGGGCCCGAGCGCCCGCCTCAGGGCGTGCTCCCCGGCCGCCTCCGCTTCGGCGCGGAGGGTGGCGATCGGCTTGGTGGCGAACAGGGTCATCCGGCAATCTGGGGGCCGGCGGGTGCACTCCCAACGGCGTCGGGACGACCGGGACTACAGGCGGGACGAGCGGCGCTAGGGCCTGGCCGGGGCGGCCGGGGCGGCCGGGGCGAGCAGGTTACGGCGGTAGCGGCGGCTGAGCGTGACGCGCGCGCCGCTCTCGAGAATGACGATCGCGTCTCCGTGGAACCAGGGTTGCAGCTCGCGCACGCGATCCAGGTTCACGAGCGCCGAGCGGTTGACGCGGCGAAAGCGCTCTGGATCGAGTCGTTGCTCGAGCGCGCTGAGCGTGGCGCGGAGCACATGGGTGCGCTCGCCCACGTGGAGGCGGACATAGTTTCTGGCCGCCTCCATCCAATCGACGTCGCTCGTCCGCACGAAGAAGCTGCGCCCGTTGTCGGCGACGAGCAGCCGCTCAGTTGGCTGACGGAAATCGGGATCCGGCGCGTGACCGCGCTGCTTCTCGAGGTCGGCGTGGTAGTCGCGTGCGTGCACGACGGCCAGGATCGTCCAGTAGATCAGCACGTTCCAATGGAAGAACAGCGTGAAGTTGTCCACTAGCTTCTGCGCGAACCCGAACGGCTCGCCCGCCACCGCGTGGAGCAGATCCTGCACACCCACCGCAGCCACGAGCTGCAGCAGCGCGAGATCGAGGCTCGCCCCCAAATGGATGAAGAAGTGGCGGCCGAAGTTCGCCCGGTCGACCTGGAAGCGGCGCCCCAGCCACGCGACCACGAGCGAGAGGAGGCCCCACAGGTACCACGCGGGCAGCGTGGTCGCGAGCGCCTGCCACCACGCGTGGGGATGCAGCGCCAGCCGTTGCTCGGAGAGAAAGAGCTGGACTCCTGACACGAGGCCGAGCAGCGTCCAAAATCCGAACCACCTCAGTTGGTGCATGGAGGGAATCGAAAGACGTCTCTATTGTTTCGACGCGAGCTTCGAGTGCCACACCCCGTAGGCGGCGTAGATCACGATACCGACCACGAACCAGATGATGAGCCGCTCCCACGTGCGCCACGGCAGCGACGCCATCAGGTACGCGGCCGAGAACGCACCCGCCGGCGCCACGAACCACACCCACGGCGTCTTGAAGGCCCGCGGCAGGCCCGGCTCGCGGATGCGCAGCACCAGCACGCCGAGCGACACGATCACGAACGCCAGGAGCGTACCGATCGAAACGAGGCTGCCGGCTTCGCGCACCGTGAGGAGCGCCGACACGAACGCCACGCCGATGCCGGTGACGATTGAGGTGATATAGGGAGTCTGAAACTTGGGATGGATCTTGTTGACGAACTGGGGAAGGAGACCGTCGCGCGACATGGTCCAGAACACGCGCGATTGCCCCAGCAGCATCACCAGGATCACGGACGAGAGGCCCATGATCGCGCCGAACTTGATGAGCGACGACATCCACCCCATCCCCGCCCGGTCGGCGGCCACCGCGATCGGATCCGGGACGTTCAACTGCTTGTAGGGAACTACTCCGGTCGCGATGCCAGAGACGAGGATATAGAGCACGGTGCAGATCAGCAGCGACCCGATGATCCCGATGGGCATGTCCTTTTGCGGGTTCTTCGCCTCCTGGGCGGCGGTGCTCACCGCGTCGAAGCCGATGTAGGCGAAGAACACGATCGCCCCCCCCGTCATCACGCCGCTCCAGCCGTAGATCCCGGGCCCCTCCTGGGGCGGTATGAACGGGTGCCAGTTGGCCGGGTTGATGGCGTGCGCCGCCCCGATGATGAACAGGAGCACGACCGCCACCTTCACGAACACGATCACGTTGTTGACGTTCGCGGACTCCTTGATGCCGATGACGAGGAGGGTCGTGATGATCGCGATGATGATGACGGCCGGCAGGTTGAACATCGCCGTGATGGTCGAGCCGTCGGCCAGGGTGACGACCGTGCCGCGCGCCGCCGACAGCGCGGGGGGCACGATGATCCCGATGTCCTTGAGGAACGAGACGACATATCCCGACCACCCGATCGCGACCGTCACGGCGCCGAGCGCGTACTCGAGCACCAGATCCCAGCCGATGATCCAGGCGAAGATCTCCCCCAGAGTGGCGTAGCCGTAGGTGTACGCACTGCCGGCCATAGGCACGAGCGATGCGAACTCGGAATAGCACAGCGCCGCGAAGATCGATGCGACGCCGGCGATCACGAACGACAGCACGACGGCAGGCCCCGCGTTCACCGCGGCCACCGTCCCGGTGAGCACGAAAATCCCGGTGCCGATGATCGCGCCGATCCCGAGCATGGTCAGATTGAGCGCACCGAGGGCACGCTTCAAACTGTGATCCGTGAGTGCCTCGGTCTGGAGATCGGTGACGCTCTTCCGGCGGAGAAGATTCATGCGTCCCTCGTGATGATTCGAGCGGTTGTCGGAACGACGGCGAGATGGCGGCTAGAGTAGGCCTGCATGGCGGGCCTGTCAAGCCGTTAGAGGCTGTAGTTGGGCGCTTCGCGGGTGATCACCACGTCGTGCGGGTGCGATTCGCGCAATCCCGCGGTCGTGATCTGGATGAACTCGGTCTCGGTGCGGAGCGCCTTGATGTCGCACACCCCGCAATAGCCCATACCGCTCCGCAAGCCGCCCACCATCTGGAAGATCACGTCGGCCGCGGGACCCCTGTAGGGCACGCGGCCCTCGATGCCCTCGGGCACGAGCTTCGACGGCGAGACCTCACCCTCCTGGAAGTAGCGGTCGGCGGAGCCTTCCTCCATGGCGCCGAGGCTGCCCATCCCGCGGATCACCTTGAAGCGTCGGCCTTCGAGCAGGAACGACTCGCCCGGGCTCTCCTCGGTGCCCGCGAGCATCGACCCCATCATCACGCTCTCGGCGCCCGCCGCGAGCGCCTTCACCACGTCCCCCGAGTACTTGACGCCGCCATCCGCGATCACCGGCACGTCCCCCGCCCCCGCCCCCGCGACCCCGTCGATGATGGCCGTGATCTGCGGGACACCGACGCCGGTCACGACCCGCGTGGTGCAGATCGACCCCGGGCCCACGCCCACCTTCACGGCGTCCACGCCGCGCTCGACCAGCGCCCGCGCGCCCGCCTCGGTCGCCACGTTGCCGCCTACGAGCTGCGCATCGGGGTACGCCTCGCGCAGGCAGGCCACGGTCTTGAGCACGGCCTCGGAGTGCCCGTGTGCGGAGTCCACCACGATGACGTCGCACCCCGCGTCGATGAGGGCACGCGCGCGGGCCAGGGCGTCGGGGTTGCCGCCCACGGCGGCCGCGACGCGCAGCCGGCCGTGCTGATCCTTGTTGGCGTGCGGGTGCCGGCGGCGCTTGAAGATGTCCTTGATGGTGATGAGACCCTTGAGGACACCCCGCTCGTCCACGACCGGCAGCTTCTCGATGCGGTGCTTGCCGAGCATCCGCTCCGCTTCGTCCAGTGTGGTGCCCACCGGCGCGGTCACCAGGCGGTCCTTCGTCATGGCGTCGCGGATCGGGCGGTCGAGCTCGCGCTCGAACTGCAGGTCGCGGTTGGTGATGATGCCTACCAAGCGCCCGGCGTCGTCCACGATCGGGACCCCCGAGATGCGGAACCGCTCCATCAGGCGCACCGCCTCACGCAGCGGCCGGTCCGGCCCCAGGGTGATCGGGTGCAGGATCATCCCCGACTCGCTGCGCTTCACGCGGTCCACCTCGGCCGCCTGGCGGTCGACCGGCATATTCTTGTGGATCACGCCGATCCCGCCCTCGCGCGCGATCGCGATCGCCATCTCGGATTCGGTGACCGTGTCCATCGCAGCGGATACGAGGGGGACGTGGAGGGGAATGCCGCGGGTGAAGCGCGAGCGCACGTCTACGTTCCGCGGATGTACGCTCGCGAGCCGCGGAACGAGCAAAACGTCGTCGAAAGTGAGAGCGGAAGCGGGCCGGAAGGTTCCCATGGCGAAAGTTACTGGGCGGGGGGCGTTTCCTCAACCTTGTCCTTGTCCGTGGGCTGCCTCGCCGCCTCCTCCACGGCCGCCTTTCCCGCCGCGGCCACTTTCTCGAGCAACTTTCCCGCCTTTCCCACGGCGTCCATCGTCCCCTTGATGATGTTGACCGGGACGCGTCCCGCCCGGAGCGTGTCCTCGAGCGTCTCCGCCACACGCTGGAACGGCGGTGCGCCGGCCGACCGCTCGGCGTACTTGGACTCCAGGAACTCGACGTAGTCGAGCACCTGGTATGCTTTGTCGTCGGGGAGCGCGTCGAGCTTCCGCAACAGGCGGTCACGCAGGATCTCGTTCATGGCAGGCTCTCGAGGCTGATCATGTCGAGCACCGGGTTGCCGAGGAACCGGGTGCGGCCGGTGCGCACGCGCGCGGTGACCTGGATGGTGGCGAGGGGCGTGAGGGTCTCGAGCTGCGCGCGCTTCGCCTCGGGGACCACGACGTACACGAACCCGCGCTCCGGGAGCGGCCCGCGTGCCAGGAAGTACGTGGCGCCGTTCGGGATCTCCGGCCGCAGCTCGTCGGCCTTCTGGGTCGAGATGAACTGCAGCGTCCAGCGGAGCACCTGTCCCGCGTAGCGCTGCGGGTCGGTACGCAGCTCGGCGGCCGTGATGCCCACGAGCACGCCGGGCGGCGCGATCTCCAGGTCCGCGCTCCGCACCCAGCCCTCGAGCTCCACCCGGGTCCAATCGCCCGAGCGCCCGAGCACGCGCAGCGGCGCGGACGGCGCGAGCGTCCCCGCCGGCTGTCCCTCCGGCGACCGGTACAACACCGTCCGACGTGCCGACTCGACGCGGGACGGGTCGACCGGAGCGGACGGACTGGCGCTCGAGTCGGGCGGGCTGCCGCCGGGCCCACGGACCGCGGTTCCCGGCGCTCCCGGGCGCGGCCCCGGGGTCGGCCTCCCCGACTCGGTATCGGCGCTCGCCGTCCGCGAGCTCGCCACTTGTGCGACCGACTCGAGGTCCGTCTTCTCGACCCAGCCGGCGCGCGTCACGTGCAGCCAGCGCCCCGACGTGCCTTCCGCGACCTTGTTGAGCAGGAACCCCTGGGGCAGCTTCCCGATGAGCGCGCCGGCGGGGGCCGACCGCAGGTTCTCCTCCGGCGCACGCGTCACGGTGAGGTCGTAGCCGACGCGCGGCGTCGGGCCCACCGAGGTCGTGAAGATCCAGCCTTCCAGCATCACGCCCTGCCAGTCGCCCTGCTCCTCGCCGCCCATCAGCACGGCACCGCGCGCCAGGCGCGCCAGACGCTTCCCGCCCGGCTCCTGGTAGAACCAGGCCCCGTCGGTGGTGACGCGGTAGCGTGCTTGGGCGGCGAGCGACAGGGGTGTGACGAGCCCCAGCACAACTGGAAGGGCGCAGAGGGCCCGGCTAGATTGCATCCCCTCCAATATGGCAAAGAGGCATGGGCCGCGCACCCCGGTCGTCCTGATCGTGCTCGACGGCTGGGGCTTCCGTCCCGGTCGGGAGGGCAACGCCGTCGAGCTCGGGCGGACCCCCATCTGGCATCGGCTCTGGTCGAACGCGCCCCGCACGTTGCTCAGCGCGTCGGGGCTCGCCGTGGGTCTTCCCGAGGGCCAGATCGGCAACAGTGAAGTGGGACACCTGAACCTCGGGGCCGGCCGCGTCGTCCCGCAGGACATCGTGCGCATCTCGCAGGCCATCGAGTCGGGCGAGTTTTTCCGGTTGCCGCCCCTCGTCGAGCTGTGCACCCGCGTGAAGCGCCGCGGCGGGACGCTCCATCTGCTGGGCCTCATCGGCAACGGCGGCGTGCACGCGCTCGATCAGCACCTCGTGGGCGCCGTCCGGCTCGCTCATCAGCACGAGCTGCCGACCGCGATTCATGCCTGGCTCGACGGGCGCGACGCACCGCCGCAATCGGCCCTCGCGTTCATGCAGGAGCTCGTGGACCTACTGCCCCAGTACGGCGGTCGGGCGGTGGTGTCGACCGTCGTGGGCCGCTACTACGCGATGGACCGCGACAAGCGCTGGGAACGCACCAAGATCGCCTACGACGCGATGGTACACGGCGTGGGCGAAGTGGCCCCCGACCCGGTGACGGCGATCCGGCGCGCCTACGAAGTCGGTGAGACCGACGAGTTCGTGAAGCCGCGCGTCATCGCGGGGGCGCCGCGCATCCGGCCCGGCGACGGGATCTTCTGCTTCAACTACCGGGCCGACCGCATGCGCCAGATCGTGCGCGCGCTGGCGGTGGACGGCTTCGACGGCTTCGAGACCGGCACCAGGCCCCCCGCGGATCTCGTCACCATGACGCAGTACGACGAGACGTTTCCCTTTCCCATGGCGTTCGGGCCGATGGTGCTTTCGGAGATCGTGGCGCAGGTGCTGTCGGACCAGGGGAGGACCATGTTCCGCACCGCCGAGACGGAGAAGTACGCACACGTCACGTACTTCTTCAACGGCGGGGTGGAGACGCCCTATCCCGGCGAGGAGCGGCTGCTCGTGCCGTCGCAGAAGGTCGCCACTTACGATCTGATGCCCGAAATGAGCGCGCCGGGGGTCACGGACGTCCTGTGCAAGGCGATCGAGGCAGGGCACCACGATTTCATCCTCTGCAACTACGCGAACGGGGACATGGTCGGCCACTCCGGGGTACTAAGCGCGGCCGTGAAGGCGGTGGAGACGGTGGACGCGTGTCTCGAGCGCGTCGTGAAGAGCGCCGAGCGGCGCGGCGCCACGCTGCTCGTCACCGCGGATCACGGCAACTGCGAGCTGATGATCGACCCATCGACGGACGGCCCGCACACCGCGCACACCACGAACCCAGTGCCGTTCCTCGTCGTGGACGACGCGGCGCGCGGGCCGCTGCGCCACGGCGGCGCCCTCCGCGACGTCGGCCCCACGGTGCTCCGGCTGCTCGATATCCAACCGCCGCCCGAGATGACGGGGCGGGACTTGAGAGAGGTCGTATGACGCTACGACGCTACGTTGTACGTCCGCTCCGCGCCGCCACGGCAGCCGTCGTATGGCTTAGCGTCGTAGCGTCGTACAACGGGGCTGCCGCCCAGGTCGGCCACGAGCCCTCCCACTCGCCCTACCACGATATCCGGCGCGGTGGCGTCTTCGTCCTCACCTTCGGATATCTGGGTGGCAGCCGGGGCGGCGTGGGGGTCGGCCCTTCGGACGGCAAGACCGGCGGCATCCGTTACGAAGTGCCGTTCGGCGCCGTCGGCGCGTCGCTCGGTCTCGCCTACGCGGGGATGAACCGCTTCGTCGTCGACCCTTTCAAGGACACCACGTCGCGGAAGACCGGCCCCTTCACCGACGACGTCGTGCTCTTGGACGCCGGGCTGCAGCTCGTGCTCACCGGCCGCAAGACGTGGCGGGGTTTCGCCCCGTACGTGGGGGGCGCCCTGGGTGTGGCCATCGGTGGCAAGTCGCCGCGCGACACGAGCGGTTACGAGTTCGGCACGAAGTTCACGATCGCGCCCAACGCCGGGTTGCGCTGGTACCCCGCCCGGCGCCTCTCCGTGCGGGGAGACTTCCGCCTGGTGCTCTGGAAGCTCAACTATCCCACCCAGTTCAAGCAGCCGGACCAGATCGACAACACCCCAGTCCTGCCAATTGCCGCGTCGCTTACCGAGTGGACGTCACATCCCTGGGCCACGATCGGCGTGGGATGGACTTTCTAGGGGAGGGATTACGGCGCGCGGTCGCCTTGCTCCTCTCAGGCGACGTCGAAGTGTACGGCATCGCGCTCCTCACGCTCAAGATCGGTGTCATCGCGACCGTGCTCGCCTGCGGGCTCGGTATTCCCGTGGGTTTCGTGCTCGCCACGAGGCCCTTTTGGGGGCGCCGGGCCGCGCTCACCGTCGTCAACACCGCCCTCGCGTTTCCCACCGTAGTCGTGGGGCTGCTGCTGTACGGCCTTCTGTCCCGCCGGGGACCATTGGGCGGAGTCGAGTGGCTCTACACCTGGCAGGCGATCGTCGTGGGCGACGTCGTGCTCGCCTTCCCGATCGCCGCCGCGCTCGCCGCCGCCGCGGTCCAGGGTGTCGATCCTCGCATTCGCCGCACCGCCGAAACGCTCGGCGCCGGCCGCTGGCGCACCGCCTGGACGGTGGCACGCGAGGCGCGGTTTGCGCTCGCGGCGGTGATCACGACGGCCTTCGGCCACGTCGTCGCGGAGATCGGATCCGCGATGACCGTGGGCGGCAACATCCGCGGCCAGACCCGCACTCTCACGACCGCGGTCGCGCTGTACACGAGCCAGGGCGACTTCGGGCTCGCGCTGGCGCTCGGGCTCATTCTCCTGCTGCTCGCCCTGCTCGTGAACGTCGCGCTGCAGACGCTCCAGGGCCGCGGTCATGCTTGAGCTCGTCGCCGTGCGGCACCGCTACGACGGCCGGGTGGTGCTCGACATCGAGCGATTCGCCGTTCCCCCCGGCTCGGGCGTCGCGATCGTCGGGCCGAACGGATCGGGCAAGAGCACCCTGCTGCGGCTGCTCGCCTTGCTCGAGCGCCCCTCCGAAGGTGAGGTGCGGCTCGACGGCGTCGTGGTGGCCGGCGCGAAGACGCCGCGGGCCGGCGCGGTTGCGCGGCGACGCATCACGCTGGTGGAGCAGCGCCCGGTGTTGTTGCGCGGCACGGTCCGTGAAAATCTGGAGTTTGGATTACAGGTGAGAGGGATCAGACGCTCAGAGGTGAACAGAAAAGTCGAGGGCGTCGCGGCGCGGCTCGGGATCGCGTCGTTGCTGCACCGTCGGCGGCACGAGCTGTCGGACGGCGAGGTGCAGCGGGTGGCGGTGGCGCGCGCGCTCGCGGTCGAGCCGGACGTGCTGCTGCTCGACGAGCCCGCCAGCTCGGCCGACCGCGCGGCGGCGCAGACGCTGTACCGCGCGCTCACCGAGGAGCGCGCCCGCCGCCCGCTCGCCGTCTGCCTGGCCTCGCATCAGCTGGAGGACGCCTATCGCTGGGCGGATGACGTGCGCGCCCTCGCCGAGGGCAGGCTGTCACCGGTCACGCCCGAGAACCTGTTCCGCGTGGACCTGCCGTCGGGCGGAAGCGGCGATCTCAAGCACGTGTGTGTCGGCACGATCGAGATCGCCGCAGCGACCGACAAGACGGGCCCCGCGATCCTGGCGGTGCCGCCGACCGACATCTTCGTGAGCCGCGAGCCGCTCGCGTCCTCCGCGCGCAACGTGTTCACGGGACGCGTCACCCGCCTCACGCACCAACGCCCGGGGGCGGTGCTCGTCACGGCGGACGTGGGGGTGGAGCTCGTGGCGGTCGTCACGGAGGAGGCGGCCCGGGATCTGGGGCTCACGCCGGGAGGCCCCGTGGTGTTCTCGTTCAAGGCCACCGCGGTGCGAGTGTTCTAGCGGTGCCGATCAGCTATCTTACGCGTATCGTTGAGTTTAGCGCCACGCACTACATCCGGCGCGCGGATTGGTCCGACGAGCAGAACGCGCGGGAGTTCGCTCGGGCTGCGGCCGAGCACGGTCACCGCTACCAGTGCCGGGTCACGGTGAAAGGGCCGCTCGAGGCGGAAGCGGGGGGAGTGATGCGCCTCGAGGCGCTGGATCGTTTGCTGGCCGACGAAATCACCGAGCGGCTCGACGGCCGGAGCATCAACGAGGCGCTCCCCGAGTTCGCCCCCGGGCGCCGGCTGGCGACGGGGGAGGCGCTGGCGGTGTACGTGTGGGAGCGAATGGCGTCGCGGCTGCCGCGAGGCGTCACGTTGCACGCGGTGCGCGTGCAGGAGGGGCCGCATATCTACTCGGAATATTACGGTGAACCGTGAACCACTAACCCCGGGCGCCAGCCCGGGGTCCCCGACGAACCGGGATCCTTTATCCCCGGGCTCGCGCCCGGGGTCAGCTAACCCTGTCCCCGAGCGTGAGGCCGGCACGCGCCGCGGGCGCATGCTCGCCGACTCAGCCGTGGTCGAAGAGCTGCCCGTGTGGCTGGAAGTGAACGGCGAGCCGGCGGTGACGTGGATGTGCACACCCGACCAGCTCGAGGAGCTGGCCACGGGGTGGCTCCACGGCGAGGGCTACATCGAGTCGCTCGACGACCTGGTGAAGCTGCGGCCCTGCGCCCCGGACCTGGGGTTCTGGGCCGAAGTGAAGCCCGAGCGCGTGGCCGTGGTCAAGGGTGAGAACCGCAAGCGCGTGCTGGCCTCGGGGTGCGGGGCCGTGTCGACGTTCCTCGCCGATCCGCACCAGGTGGCGCACGCGCCGGCGCGGGGCCAGCCGCCCGCGCCGGAACGGCTACGCGCGCTGTTCAAGGAGCTGTTCGCGCGCGGGGAGCGCTACAACGAGACCGGCGGCATCCACGCCGCCGCGCTCACGGACGGCGAGCGCCTGCTGTTTCATGCCGAGGACATCGGGAGGCACAACGCCGTGGACAAAGTGGTGGGCGCCGCTGTCATCGCGCGGCAGCCACTTGCCGGGCGTGGGCTTCTCGTGACCGGCCGCATCTCGGCCGAGCTCGCGTACAAGGCGGCGCGCGCCGGGCTCGCCTACGTCGCGACGCCGAGCGTGCCCTCGACGCTGGCGGTGACCATCGCGCGGCGCACGGGGATCGTGCTGGTCGGGCGAGCGGTGAGCGGCACGCCGCATGTCCACCGGCCGGACGCGTGACGGCGGAGGCGCTGCGCGACATTCTCGGCACGGCGCGTACGATCGCCGTCGTGGGGCTGTCGCCCAGGCCGGCGCGGCCGAGCCACGGCGTCGCCCGCTACCTGCGGGAAGCGGGCTACCGGATCGTTCCGGTGAACCCGGGGCATTCCACGATCCTCGGCGAGAAGAGCTACCCCACCCTCACCGCCGCCGCGGCGGACCACGCCATCGATGTCGTGGACGTGTTTCGGCGCAGCGAGTTCGTCGGGCCGATCGTGGACGAGGCCATCGGCGTGCAGCCTCGCCCCCGGCTGATCTGGCTGCAGATGGGCGTCGTCGACGAGGCGGCGCGGGCGCGAGCGCAAGCGGCGGGCATTCCCTGCGTGATGGACCGCTGCTTGATGGTCGACCACCGGGTACTCGGAGTCTGAGCGTGCGCGGCGCCGTCCTGGCCGGCGGCGCCGCGCGCCGCTACGGGGGACAACCCAAAGGACTGGTGGAGCTCGGAGGGCGACGCATCCTCGACCGGGTGGTGGACGCCGTCGTCGGTGTGACCGGCGAGCCCCCGCTGCTCGTCGCCAACGCCGCCGACGGACCGACCTGGCGGCCCGACCTTCGGACCATCCCCGACGTGCGCCCCGGCCGGGGCAGCCTGGGAGGGATCTACACCGCCCTCGTGTCGGGCGCGGGACCGGTCCTGTGCGTCGCGTGGGACATGCCGTTCCTCACTATCGAGCTGCTGCGGGCGCTGCTGGAGGGCTCGACGGGCTGGGACGCCTTCCTTCCCGAGAGCGACTCTAAAGGACTACCTACGGGTCGCGGCCGGCGCGGTGTGGAGCCGCTGTGCGCCGTGTACGGGCCGGCGTGCGGGGCCGCGATCGAGCGGCAGCTCGCTCGCGGCGACCTGCGGGCGATCGGCTTCCACGCCGATGTGCAGGTCGGTACACTACCGCTCGAACGGGTGCGGGCGTTCGGCGACCCCGACGTGCTGTTCTTCAACGTGAACACTCCCGCAGATCTCGAACGGGCGGAGGCGGCGTGGCGGCAACGCGCATGATGTCGATCATCGGACGCAAGAACGCCGGCAAGACGACGCTCCTCGTGGCACTGGCGGCGGAGCTGGTACGCCGGAAATTCCGCGTGATGACGATCAAGCACGGCACCCACCCCGCCGACACGGACCAGCGCGGCAAGGATTCGTGGCGCCACTGGCACGAAGGGCGCGCCGAGCGGGTCCTCATGGAGGGCCCCGGGCAGCGGGTGCTGTGGGAGCGGACGGAGCAGGAGTCGGACCCGGTCGCCCTGGCGCGCCGCTATTTCGAGGGCGCGGATATCGTGCTCGTGGAAGGCTTCAAGCGCGCTCCGCTGCCCAAGATCGAGGTGTACCGTCTGGCCGCCGGGCCCGAGCCCCTGTTCGACCCGGCCGTCCACGACCCGGGAGACTGGGTCGCCATGGTGACGGATCATCCCAAGTATCGCGCCGACTTCCCGGTGTTCCGCTTCTCCGACACCGCCTGGCTCGTGACGATCGCCACCCTCGCGTGGGACCGGGCCAAGATCCTTCCGCCCTGACATGCTGACACCGACCGAAGCGGCCCGCCTGATCCTCGAGCACATCGCCCCGCTCCCCGCGGCGCGGCGGCCGCTGCGCGAAGCGCTGGACCGGGTGCTCGCCGAGGATGTGACGAGCCCCATCGACCTCCCGGCCTGGGACAATTCCGCGATGGACGGCTACGCGGCCCGCGCCGCCGACGTCGCCAGCGCGGACCCGGACCACAAGGTCACACTGGCCGTGGTCGAGGCCGTGCCGGCGGGACAATTCCCCACGAAGCCGATCGGCCCGGGGCAGGTCACGCGCATCTTCACCGGGGCACCGTTACCGGCCGGCGCCGACACCGTCGTGCGGCAGGAGGACACCGAGCCCGCAGAGCGCGGGAGCATCACCGTCGTGACCGGCCGCGACGCCCGCAAGAACGTTCGCCACCGTGGCGAGGACATCCGCAAAGGTGAGGTCGTGCTGGGCGCCGGGACGCCGCTCGGCCCTGCCCAGCTCGGCGTCCTCGCGTCCATCGCCCACGCCACCCCGCTCGTCCACGATGCCCCGCGCGTCGCCTTCATGGGCTCGGGCGACGAGATCGTGGACCTGAACCGTGCAGACGACATCCTCTCGGGCACGAAGGTCGCGAGCTCCAACTCCTACACCCTGGACGCGCTGATCCGCCGGAACGGCGGGATCCCCGTGGACCTGGGCCTGGCGCGCGATACGAAGGAAAGCCTGCGCGAGCATCTCGCCGGAGCGGGGGGGGGGCGCTCGGACCTGCTCGTCACCACCGCCGGGGTCAGCGTGGGAGAGCACGACTTCGTGCGCGAGGTCCTGACGGAGCTGGGCGGCGAGATCAAGCTGTGGCGCATCGCGATGCGCCCCGGCGCGCCGGTGGGGTTCGGCCTGCTGGGCGGAAAGCCGTGGATCGGGCTTCCCGGAAATCCGGTGAGCGCGATGGTCACCTTCGAGCTGTTCGTGCGTCCGGCCATCCGCCGCCTGCTCGGCCACACGCTGCCGTTCCGCCGCACCGTGCCGGTGTGCGTGGGCGAGCCGATCACGCTCGGGCCGAAGCTGCGACACTTCCTGCGCGCGGTGGTCAAGCCGGAAGGATCCGGGGGGGGGGCGCTGACGGCGCGCTTGACGGGCCCGCAGGGTTCCGGCATCCTCACGTCCATGGCCCGCGCGAACGCGCTCCTGATCGTGCCCGAGGACCGGGCCAGCGTGGCCGCCGGCGAGACCCTCTCGGCGCTGCTGCTGGACGACCCGCACCACGTGGCCGAGGCCCCCTTTTAGTGGCCACCCGCCCTGGCCTGCTCCGCTCGCTGCGATTGCTCGGGTGGGCCGCCCTCGTCGGGGGCGTCTATCTCCTGAATTTGCGGACGCCGGGCGAGCTGCGGCTGGACATCCTCTTCGTGATTCCCGTACTCCTCGCGGCCTGGCACGACGGGATGCACTGGGGCATTGCCTTCGCATTGGCGACCAGTCTCCTGCGCTTCACCGTCGGCATCGATCACCTGCCCGCGACGACGCTGCTCGACTACCGCGTTCTGAGCGAGCTCGCGTACCTGACGGTGGTCGGGGTGGCGATCACCGGCCTGTCGCAGCTGCGGCAGACGCACTCGCAACTCGAGCAGCTCGCGACCCAGGACCCGCTCACGAACGTGCTGAATGCGCGGGCGTTCTCTCACGAGCTGGCGCAGGAGCTGACCCGCAACCGGCGCTACGGCCGGCCCCTGGCGCTGATCTACCTCGATTTGGACGACTTCAAGTCCGTCAACGACGCGCACGGCCACGCGACCGGCGACGCTGTGCTGCGGCTCGTGGCGGACGCGATGCGTGGCGCGGTGCGCCAGGCGGACGTCGTCGGCCGGCTCGGGGGCGACGAGTTCGCGGTCCTGATGCCGGAGACCGACGGCGATGTGGCGCACGCCGCGGCCAACCGGCTCGTCACCGGCATCCGCACGGTGTTCCGGGGCACCCCCTCGGTCACGGCCAGCATCGGCGTGTTGGCGGTCTCGGGCACCGAGGCCGGGACCGACGAGCTGCTCCGCAAGGCCGATCAGGCCATGTACGCGGCGAAGCGTGCCGGCAAGGACCGGGTGGTGCAGGTCGCGATGTGAGCGACACGCTACGAACGCTCCAAGACCTGTTCCTCATCTTCACATCGGTACTGTTCATCGTCGATCCCCTGACGGCGGTTCCGACGTTCCTCGCGATGACGGCACGGGACCCACCCCAGGTGCGCCGGCTGATGGCCAGGCGGGGCGCCTGGACGTGCGCCATCACGCTGACGGCGTTCGCCCTCGGGGGCAGCCTCATCTTCCGCCTGTTCGGCATCACGATCGGCGCCTTCAAGATCGCCGGCGGGGTGCTGATCGGCCTGAACGCGCTCGACATGGTCCAGGCGCGCCGCAGCCAGCAGCGCGAGACGGCGGTCGAGAAAGCCGAGGGGATCGAGAAAGAGGACGTCGGCATCATGCCGCTCGGCGTCCCCATGCTCGCCGGGCCGGGGGCGATCTCGACGGTCATGGTGCTGGCGGGGGCTTCGAAGAGCGTGGTGACGACCGCCGGCGTCTATGTGGCGATCGCACTCACGGCGTTCCTTACCTATGTCACGCTCGCCGCGGCGCCGCGGGTGGAGGCACAGCTCGGCCAGACGGGCATGCGCATCCTGACGCGGCTCATGGGGCTCGTGCTGTGCGCGATCGCGGTGCAGTTCATTATCGATGGAATCAAGATGGCGGGATTATAACCGGCGCAGCGGGGGCGGCATCGGCATGTCGAATCCCGGGGGGAGGCGGAAGGGGCGCCGCAGCCGCGCCGGCTCGAATGCCTCGAGCGGCTGGGGAGCGATCACCTCGCACCAGAAGGTGTCGTTGCCGGCGTCCTTCGCGCCGCAGAGGAGCCGGTCCGCGGCGCTGATGACCGCCTCGAGGCTCTCGGCCGGCTGCACGCACGTCACGACACCGCCGCTGATGGAGAGCGGCAGGGCGGTCTCCCGCGACGCGTCGCGCAGCGACTGCTGCAGCTTGCGGATCACCGTGTCGGCGGCCTCCGGACTCGCCTCGGGGAGCAGCACCGCGAAGCTATCGCCGCCCAAGCGCGCGACCACGTCGCTGGCACGGATCGAGCAGCGGGCCGACTCGGCCACCAACTGCAGCATCCCCTCCGCCGTCAGGGGACTGAAGCGGTCGGCCGCTTCCTTGTAGTCGTCGAGGTCGAAGTAGCCCAGCGTGAAGGGATGGCCGTAGCGCCGCGCGCGCTCAAACTCCTGGCCGGCAAGCTCGTAGAACGCTCTCCGGTTCTCGTTCCAGGTCAGCACGCCGGCGCGCGCCCGCCCACGTTCCCTGAGCCGCGCGCGACCGCGCACATACAGGTCGCACGCGAGGGCGAGCGCCAGCACGGCGATCACCACCGTTTGCCAGGCCATCGCGCCGCACTACAGGTTCAACGCCTGAAAGCCTTCGGGGTCCGAGTTGCGCCGGCCCGCCCGGGCGCGACGCGGAGCTTCCGCGCGTCGCTCGACGCCCCTGCGGCGCTCGAACGACACTTCCACGCTCTCGCGTCGGCGATCGCGGACCATGCGGCGGCCGCGATCGGCTCGCCGATCCCAGCCACGCCGCCGGGGCTGCTCATACAGCGTGGAATCGCTTCGCATGCGAACTACCCTCCTGCCGTCTTTCCACCAGGGCGCTTGCACAGGGCTCTGCCCCGGCGGGTTTGCATACCCGGTGCCATGTCGCGTCGGCACGGCAAGACGGGCTATCTTTTTGGTGCTATTGATGATGCGAGACTGAACCAGGGGCGGGACCGGCGACGACGTGCTGCGAACTGTGGCCGCCCGGTCGAAACTGATGCGCCGATGCCAAACGGCGCGAGCAGCGCGGGCTCTACATGCGCTTGTACTTGGGCCCGCTCCCCCCTTCCCGCGGCGTCCACCGCGGTCCCAGGACGTCCGTGGCCTTGCAGTCGACGCAGTTCGGGGCGTTCACGCGGAGAGCGCCTTGCATCACTTCGTACACTCCGGCCGGACACATGTGGGCGTAGAACTCCGCCACAGCGGCGGGGACGTCCGAGCCAATGACTAGATGCCTCGGGATCGTGTCGCG